>Ga0209061_1005371_pt1 | contig 11287 bp, 7 predicted proteins | sample Coa_R1_10_FD_187157 | JGI IMG/M metagenome (GOLD analysis project Ga0209061, IMG submission 187157) | Surface soil microbial communities from Centralia Pennsylvania, which are recovering from an underground coalmine fire - Coalmine... | ecosystem: Environmental > Terrestrial > Soil > Unclassified... | reverse complement strand
CTGGATATTCGAGCGCCAAGTTTACTGCGATTGTCGCACCGAAGGCTATCGCCACTATAACCGGTTTCTGCATGCCGAGATAATCGAGGAGGGAAACCAGGTCCTTCGTCTGATTTGTTAGTGAGTAACCATAACTTGGTACCCCCGTCTTACCGTGCCCCCTTCTATAATACGTTAAACATCGATTGGTTCTCGAGAACTTGGGCACTTGGTACTCAAAGTATTCTATGCCATGGTTTTCCCCATGCAAAAAAACAAGATCGTCTCCACTCCCAGTTATTTCGTAATAAAAGTTCCACCCGTTGACGTCAGCATAGGGCATTTAATTTCTGATGACAAGGTGCACGTGCAGACATAAATCCTCCGTTTGCATGGGAATGCAAATGTATGGGGTGAAATAGAAATGGGTTTTTCAACGGACACTTAGACCCGAATAGATAGATCGACGCCGACTTGTCGGGACACTCACAAACGTAGGAGACTCGAAAAGTGTTCTTTCGCGGCCGCTAATCTACTTAGCGTTGTTGCCGAACTTCTGGAGGGATACTAAGCAGTTCAGCCTTCCGAAAACCCCTTGAGGCCTCCTCGTTTCTCATAGTGCCCTAGGATGTCGAGAGGATTATTGTAGTTGTAACTTGTGAGATAAATGTAAAGTGAGGTTCTTTCTATATTCTTTTGTTCTTTCCCTTCCAGCGCTTCTCTCTCTATAAGACGATAAGGTTGTCCTTTACGCCCTTCTAATCTATGCAACAGACCATTTTAACGAGGCCGCCTTTGTCATACCGATGCTTTCTCCGAGTCCTCTTTGTACTCACTGTACAGATCTTCATGTACCCTTCCATTGACGAACCCTCCACCTTGGGCTATGTTTTACCACGACACTCTATCACGTGAGTGATGCGTGAGGTCGAGGGCCTCCCTTTCACCTTTGCAGTGACCATATCTTTCCTTTAATGCTTTCTTGTCTTTTTTCGATAGTGTCCGGGTTCCGTGATACAGTGCATGGCCCCCAAACGTGGGGAAAGCGTTATCCGGACACCATCTTCCACTCGATCCTGTCTGGATAAGGATTCATCCGTCCCACCTCCACTCTGTGTACCAGTGCACAAATAGCTTTAGGAAGTCTACGAGTGGTGTGAAGAGTGTTCTCTTGGGGTTTGTGCTGTTGTAGAACACTCTGGCCCTGTCTTTGAGGTATCCCTAAAGCGCTCTACCAACGAAGCTGCGCAGCCCGAAGGCCTCGGGACGTGGTTTCCGAACCCCGCTCGGCTCACGGCTCCACGGTGCTAGGGGACCCCTACCCGTGGGGATGACTGGGTCGCCCACACAGAAAGACACCTCCCCCTCAGCCTCCGCGGGAACCTGAGGGCGTTCCCCGTGGTCCCCTGCTGGTGAGCGAGGCGCCAAAACCAGATTGGCCGCCTCGTGTAGGCGTCCACAGCCACCCACACATAGATGGGTCCGCCACCACACTCCACCACGCCCCCATCCACGGCGATCGCTTGGCGCCAGCCTGGCTCCACCTCGAAGCTGAGTCTTGCCTCGACATTATTCACCCAATCTGCACACTCGACTTCGGGGTGTGCTCGGAGAGTATCCAGAAGAAGTCGGGGGTCTTCCTGAGGCTCAATCCGAAGGCGTAGAGCATTACAGCGACCACCTTGAGCCCGTGAGAGCCTCTTCTTATTCCTCTTAAAAAAGTTCAAATCCCTATTGTAAAGATGTCCCCGCGTGGTGGGTTCCACGGTGTGTCACAAATTCAGTTCCGTGGCACCAACGCTTAAGGCTTATCCGGAAATTATCGTTATGTTTAGTAAAAATTTAAATAGATGCTGGAATAATCTGAACGGAGTGAATTGGGTAACTTTATTATAAATAAAGATATAAAGAGGGTGCCAGTGGAACTTGTAGACAGGTTTCGAAGGTTGCATCCGTCTACACTGGGACATCTTAGAGATGGAGTATTTTTAACCTCTTTGAGGCCAAATAAAAGACCGATAAGGATTGTTGGGCCAGCTCTAACTGTGAGGATACCGCATTTAGACTCAACCGCTGTACACCTCTCTTTGGATGTTGCTCAACCAGGCGATGTAATTGTGGTTAGTATGAGCGGTGACTATTCAAGGGCGTGTTGGGGTGGGATGGTGACTTACGCTGCGGCTAAAAAAGGGATAGCTGGGGCCATTATTGATGGGTGCATATGTGATGTTGAAGAGATTTTAGGCCTAGATTTTCCAGTTTTCAGTCGTGGAATAAGTCCGCTCACCACGAGAATACTGGGGATAGAGGGGGAGATAGGCTTCACTGTGGCCATTGATGGTGTGCCAATAAACAGTGGTGACTTGGTTTTCGCCGATGATGATGGTGTGGCTATACTCTCACAGCAATATGCGGAACAGATTGCAGATATACTTGAATCGAAAGAAAACGGTGAAAGCGAGACCAAAAGGAAGATTGATTCGGGCATACCATTATCGGAGATTAGTGGGGCAGCCAGATTCCTAAAGGGAGGCGAGTGACGCGCTATGAAGGATTTGCGATGGTTATTCTGGTTGGGCGTCGTTTTTCCGCTAACATTCTTTATGTCAATGGATAGGGTTAATATGGCCGTGACGGCGCCAATAATAGCTCAAATTCATCATTTTACGCTACTGCAAGAAACGGTTATTTTAACAAGTTTCTCAATTTTCTACGCCGCTATGCAGATACCAGGAGGCCTTTTTGCTGAGCGTGTTGGGGCGAGGAAGGGCCTAGGAGCTGCCAGTGCGTGGTGGAGTCTTTTTACCATTCTCACACCTTTCGGAGGAATTTACTATGGATTCGTAGCGATAAGGTCGCTTCTAGGGGTTGGTCAGGCTGCCGATTGGCCTGCGAGTGTTTACGCTATCAACACGTGGTTCAAGAAGGAAGAACGAAGCCAAGCTAACTCAATACTACTCGGTGGACTCTACTTTGGGACGGTGGTCGGTGCGATAATAACGGGGTACATTTCCGCGACTATAGGATGGCCTTGGGCATTCTACATATTTGGATTATTGGGGTTCGTTACTTCTTGGCTGTGGTGGTATTATTTCAGGGATCATCCAAGAGATAGTAGACTGGTACCTGATGATTTGAAAAACCAGCTGGAAGAGCAGCACTCTTCAGACTCGAAGACCCAGTATAAGCAGTGGAAGACTTTTTTCAGGTCCTATCAGTTTTGGGCGATAGGTGTCGAATACCTCTTTCTTATAATGATACAGGCATTCTATACGACCCTTTTACCGACATATCTATATACATACAGGCATGTGAAGATAGCTACTGTGGGTGAACTGACTTCCCTACCTTGGCTTTCGCTTTTCATTATGGTGTTCATAGTTGGCTATCTTCAGCGCTATACACTTAGGAGAACGAACTCTGTGTACAAGTCGAGGGTGCCATACGCGGTGGGTGGATTCATAGTGGCCATTCTATTTCTATATCTGGCTATGCAGCAGATTAACGTGTATTACGCTATCGGTCTAATGATGGTTTCTATGGCTGGGATCGGGATGGTTCAAGTGTCGATATGGTCAGCTTGCCAAGACCTTGGGAGGGAGTTCACCGTCTCCGTTACTGGTTGGGTCAATATGTGGGGGAATTCAGCTGGCGCCCTCGGCCCATTGTTCACAGCCTTCTTAGTGGGCTTTGGTCATAGCTTCACTTCTGCGGTGACCATTGTTGGATTATCAGGAGTCGCAGGAATAGTGCTCTGGTTGTTCGTGAACCCACAAAAACCATTAATACAGGAGACGAATAAAGAGGCAATGGGGGGAGCTCTTAGTGGATGACCAAACCCTTAGAATCGCATGCACCCAGGTGGTGTCGGAGAGAAGTAAGGAGGAGAACCTCTTAAAAATTGAGCGGTTCGCGAAGAAGGCCAAGAGCTATGGAGCTAGGATGGTTGTGTTCCCAGAGGTATTCATGTGTTATTTTACGCCTGATGAGCCGTTAGAGGTGCGGGCTAAGCGGGCGGAGGGGTTAAACGGCCACTTCGTGAAGTCGGTATCCAGGATTTCAAGGGAACAAGGCATATCCATAACTGTGGGGATGCATGAAACAGTTGAGTCTAGTTTGAAGACGTATAACACCACTATAACCACTGATGAGAACGGCGAAATCATAAATGTGTATAGGAAGACGCATCTATATGACGCGTTCAACTATAAAGAGTCGGCTTTTAATCAACCGTCGAACAACCCGTTCAAGGTGTTCGATTTTGACGGGTTCAAGGTGGGTGTTATGGTGTGCTATGAGGTGAGGTTCCCAGAGGTCGCTAGGACACTCGCGTTGAAGGGTGCTGAGGTGATTCTGATACCCAGCGCGTGGGTGAAGGGTTACAACAAGGAGGAGCACTGGTTAACACTTGTTAAAGCTCGGGCGGTTGAGAATACAACGTACATTGCTACATCAAACCAAATCGGTAATATCTACACGGGGATAACGAGCTTTGTCGACCCACTTGGTATAATCCTACACCGGATGAATGAGGCTGAGGGAGTCATAGTTGGTGAGGTAAGCAAGGAGAGGTTGACCGAAGCTAGGATGACGCTTCCCGTACTATCACAACGCAATAGTGCGCTATATGAATTATAGCCACCAAATGGTTGCTGGGCTCAAACGATGGTGTCCAGATAAGGCTTTTCAAAGCTTGTGGGCAACGCACACCACCCGCTATCCGGGCACTATCGAAAACTCTATCAGATTTTTTCGGATATTCTATACTTTTAGTCTAGGAAACGTAAAAAACCGAAAAACTTATTCAAAAACACGTGTAGTCTTATCCATGAACACCAGAATATTAAGCATAGGAGACAAACTAGGAGACTACCCGGGTTAAGAAGGTTCTTTGCGGGCCCGCCCTGAGTGGCCCACGGAGAACCAGCGGAGATACCCGAGTGTCGGGATCCTCGTAGAAGTCGGTGTGCCAGCGGTGAGGATCGAGTGAGTAATGGAGCTGAGAGTAGCTAAAGCGAAACGGTAATATATCTCTATGCTTTTTATTATTTACATTGCTCTCACAGAAGTCGGAGCACAGATCCGAGCTATCCTTACATGAGGTTGACGGCAAGGTTGTGCGCGGCCTGATGGTGCTTGGCCCACGCGACATAAGGTATCTGAGCACACGTATAGGTGTACCCTACAATAGGGTCATATCGTCATACAGGCGGTTGCGTAGAAAGCTGGGTTTGCTGATAAGCGCGGCGCCCAACACCGATCTACTGGGTCTCACACACGTCTTCTTTCAGGCCACACTGAGCTCTGAATATAGACGGGTTGGCTTGGAGGCCTTCGAGGGTGTCGCAAGCCTGAATTATCTTGCGGTGAACGCCGCCTCACCGGGCGAGCTCTTCGGTATACTCTATGCGCCAACCGGTCCCCGGGGAGAGGAGTATCTTGGGTTGTTCGATGAACTCGTAGAGGAGGGGTTTCTCGAGTGCTACTCTGTTAGGAGTTTCCCTGAGATTGTGCGCCACAGTCTGAGGCCTGAGTATGTGGATTGGGTGAGTGGGGAGTACGTGTTCGACTGGGACTCGCTCACACCCAGACCCCCCGAGCAGAGGGTGATGGATCCGTCCTCGAATCCTCTTGTGGACAGGTTGGACCTGCTCCTCCTCAAAGAGTTAGAGTTCGACGCCTCCAAGAGTTTCCCCGAAATCTCACAACAGCTCTACAAGAGGCATGGGGTCAGGGTGAGCGACAGGCTACTACTCTACCATTACGAGAACCACTTGGTGCCGAGAAAGATGTTTTCGAAGTACCGTGTGCTATTCTCGCAGTCTGGGAAGCTCGGCGTGTACGTGTTAACCCAAGTGGCGCCGGGCGCACTCGACGAGTATGTGGGGTGGGTGAGGAGGGTGCCCTACCTGAACAGGGAGCTTTTGGATGCATCGGGCCAACACTTCTCGGAGCACTATGTTCCCCCCGGCGACTATATGGGTTTCCTGGGCTACTTGAACTCTAGGCTAGCGCCGCTCGCCGCGAGGGTGAAGGTGTTCGTGTCCCTGCCGGGCACTAGGGGAGCGTTCACGCTTCCATATGAGCTCTTCGATGAGGGGAGAGGTGAGTGGGTGCACGACGCCCACACGGACGCCCAGAGGGTGCTCGCAAGGGCGCGTGAACTTAGGGAGGCAGCCTAACCCAGAAGCCGCGGAGCCGCCACTGATACGCGGAAAACCCTTTTAGGCTCCCTCCCTAGTCGCTCTCTTGGTCGCTGGGGGTGACCTGTGTGGCGGCGTCACCTTCAGAACACTTTTTGATATGGATATTTGAAGGGGAGTTTTGGCTCAGTGGTTAGTGTAAGGGGGTAGCTAACCCTCGGGGACCCGCTGCACAGTTACGCCATAATTCTTAGTGGTGTCTGTGGGTCCCACGGTCCAAAGTGTATGCTACCTTGGTTCGCGCTTAGTTCTGCTCAACACCTCTTTCTATCTATCTACCTACCAAGTTAGGGAGCGGGCTCCCACTACGTTTAAGCCTTATCCGGACACCATTGTTTCGTTTACGAGTGAGTTTCAAGTGCTTTTGGGAGTGTAGCACAAATCAGATATGTAGTAGCTGGGATGCGTTTTTTGAGAGGATCGCTCTACCCCATTTTCGGGCCTCCCTTTCGGTTACAACTCTTTGCGTGATGAATTCCTCAAGTGTGACTTCGAGCTCTCGCTTTGCTGTCTTTGCGGATAGCCAGATGAACTCAGGGATTCCGTGCCCGTCGGATCCATAGGTAATCTTGGATATTGGGGCGAATTGTAGTGTTGTTCTAAGCGTGGTGTGGGATAGTGGAGGTAGGAATCTTGGGGGGAGGGGTGTGGATATTTCGATAAACACTCTTGCAAAGGCCTGTGCTAGCCAGGCGGCCTCGGAGGTGTAAGGGTATCCTCCGTGTATTAGTACGACGTCGGCCTCGCCCAGTGGGCCTTCCTTAAGGGCGGCTTCAAGTAGTAAAGGGTTGCATTTATCCCCGAGTATGTCTGTGTCGCCTAACCCTGTGTGGATCTGCAGCATAACTCTGTGGTGTGCTGCGAATTCTGCAGCCTTCAAAAATAGATAGTTTCTGAGTTTCTTTGCGTAGGGACCGAACCAGCGTCTCTCTTCGTGTCCTTCCCTTATCTTGAGGAACTCGGTCTCCGCATCTTCGGAGGTTGTGGGTGACACGTCAAGTCCTGTGCGGTAGGCGATAACCGATTTGAACCCCTTGGCACCTGTCGTAACCGCATGTTTCATGAGTTGCAAATAATGCTCTAGGAACTCATCGAAGGTTCGAGTAGTTTGGAGGGCTTGGTCAATCAGCGGCTCAAGGCGCACCACACGGTAGAGTGTGCAGGGTGCGTTGCTTTCCATGTCGTCGAGCGCCTCACGATACAGGCCATCATCGATGACTAGGGAGCGTATTCCCGCATCTTCGAAGAGTTGTTTTACGTAAAACCAGAAATCCTTTGCACTCCGGTTTCTTGCCTCGAGCAACGCGTCAACACTGGGTTCACAGCCAAGAAAATCTGAGAGATTTTTCAGGAAGTACCTGAGGGAGAAAGAGTCCTCAGCCATTGTGGTGTTTTGTGCCACTCCTTTCACGGTTGGCCCTCCGTGCGAAAAGAATCGCGTAAGCTCCGCATTTGTGAGTTTTCTGGTCACTGGAAGGGCAAAGCAGTGTAGGTCGACGACTGTCTCGCGTTCAAGGTTGGTCATATACGACGAAACCAATCACTACAAGCTTCATTAAATAGCTTGTGTTAGGGGTCTCCCCTACACTCCCTGTACGTGTGTATTATAGCTGCCTAAGTAGGTCGGGAGGGTGTCCGGATAATGCTCTTCCACGCTTGGAGACCACGCACTTAGCACCCTAATCTGGACACCATCGGAGGTCGATGCACAAATTTTAATATGGGAGGCGTGCTTATGTCTACTGTAAAGTTGACAACTCTTGCCGAACGAGTGAAAGCCGACGGGGTGAGCTTCGTAAAATTTCAGTGGATTGGGAACGATCTTGTACAGCGGGCCCTCGTATCGACGGTCGACTTTCTTGACTCCCACGTGACCCAGGGCATGGGTATAACACGGGGGATGCAGTCCTTCAATGTGCTTGATCAGATGGCGGAGGGTGCTTCTTACGGGCCCGAGTCATCCGAGTTTCGCCTACTACCGGACACGGAGACCTATTCGATTTTACCCTACGCCCCGGGTACAGCGAGGTTCATCGCCGAGCTTAGAGAGCTGGACCTGAGCCCTTCACCCACCGATTCACGGTACGCGCTGCGTAGAACGATTGATCGACTACGTTCCATGGGTCTCGAGCCTCAGGCCTCGCTTGAGCCTGAGTTCTATCTGGTCAAACTTGATGGGGGTAATCCTACGCAGCCTTATACGCAGAAATTCGGTACGTCCCACAGCTACGACCTGCTTTCAGAATTTCTACGTGATCTCGTTTCTTCACTGTCGCAGATGGGGGTGCGCGTAGAGAGGATCAAGAAGGAGTATGGGGGCTCACAGATAGAGCCGACTGTGCGTTACTCAAACGGCCTAAAGGCCGCGGATGACTTTGTCACGCTACGGGACGTAGCCAAGGGAGTGGCTTTAAAGCACGGCTTTACTGCGTCATTTATGCCTAAGCCTTTTGAGGGGGCACCTGCGAGCGGTCTCCACCTACACCTGAGTCTTCTTGACCGTAAGGGAGGGAACGCGTTTTATGATGCACGCGACCCACGTGGACTTGGTCTAAGTGAGCTCGCTTACAGCTTTATCGCGGGTATTCTCGAACACGTGATGCAGCTTTCTGTGTTCTGCGCGCCCACGACGAATTCATACAAACGTCTGAGGCCCGGCACATGGGCTCCATCCCACGCCTTCTGGGGCTTCGATAACAGGGCGGCGGTGGTGAGAATTCCCTCTTCAGCCAAGGGTTTCGAGCCGGGTGAAAAGAGACTGGAAATAAGGCTGGGTGATCCAGCGGCCAATCCCTACTTATATGTTGCGGCGATTCTCGAAGCTGGGCTTGACGGAATAGAAAGACGTTTAGATCCCCCACCGGCCCTCGCCATCGACCCGGCGAAGGAAAGTGCAGCAAGACTTAAGGAGCTAAACGTCAAACCGCTTCCGCGTACACTTGGAGAAGCCATAGAGGAGGCCGCCGTGGACCCTTGGGTTAAGAAGGCCTTGGGCGATCCCCTTGTGGACGAGTATCTTAAGGTTCGAAGTTCGGAGTGGAAGGCATACACCGAGCACGTGTGCGAATGGGAAGTTAAAAATTATATTGACTCTTTCTGAAATATTTTTGGGTCTATATGGCGCTGGGGAAATGTTTATTAGAGTGAGCATATAGGAATATAGCCGAGTTGGGAACCAAGGCTTTTGTCCGCGAGTCAACAGGTCTTGTAAGAGAGTACGGAGCTAAGGAGTTCCTGCTTTTTGCGTCAGCGGCGGTGTTTGCACTCGTGTTTACGACCACTCAGTTCGCATGGTTTTATGGCAATACGCTCGGCGCGAACCTTCCTATATCTCTTCTCGCTGCGTCGATTCCGTTCATCATTCTAATGGTGGCGTACACCGCGATGGGGATCATGATGCCTCGTTCTGCTTCGGATTACGTCTGGGTCAGCAGAGTGTTTCACCCGGCCGTGGGATTCACATGGTCATTGGTGTACATGTTTTCGGTGTTCTATGTAGCCTATGTGGGGGGAGTCTTCGCCTTTTCATATGCGTTTTCTACGGCCCTCACGGTGCTTGGCCTAGTCACGAATTCTACTTATCTCACGAACCTTGGGAACTTCCTCGGAGGCTCCTTAGGCTCCTTCTATCTCGCGATTCTATTTACGGTTATATTCGGAGTTTTCGCGGTGTTCGGTTCAAGGTTGATCAAGGCTCTTCTGTTCGTGAGCTGGGGGTTTGCGATAGCAGGAATAGCCCTTATGTGGTACGTTCTTGCGACGTCAAACCCGGCCTTGTTCGCGTCAAAATGGAACACGCTACTTGCTTCACTCGGAAATGGGGCTAGCTATCAGGCGCTGTATAACAGCAATCTTTCATCCTTCCCCGGGGTGGCGTCCGGTGCATCTGCTATTATCGGCGCGCTGCCACTTGCATCCCTTTTCCTTCTCGGTGGGAATTACGTGAATGCTGCAGCCGGAGAACTCAAGAACGTGAAGCGTTCGCTGCCTTTTGCGCTGCTTCTCTCCTTGTTCTTTGGGATACTTTACTGGAGTGTGACCGCTGCGCTCACACTGAGGGCGGTGGGCGCAAGCTGGATTACTGTGGTCGGTCATGGCTGGGATTCGAATCCGAACGGCTACGGCCTCCCTATTCCCCCCTCACAGCCTCTAATGCTAGCAGTTATTTCTTATCCAAACACAGCGCTCACGGATGCTGTCCTCTTTACGTATCTTGCAGGCTCTGTGGCCACAATGTTTACATATTTCTGGCTTTCTACGAAGTACTTTTTCGCATGGTCGTTTGACCACTTGATCCCGGAGAAATTCGCCGACGTTTCCCAACGATTTCATACTCCCTATATGGCCACCATAGCGGTTGTCGTAATAGGCGTGCTGGTCTCCGCGCTGTATGCGCTTTTAGGCTGGTCCACTGCCTTCACGCTCGGCACTGTCATTTGGGATATAGCATTCGTTGTACCTGGTCTTGCTGTAATGCTCTTTCCGTGGATTCGCAAGGATATATATGAAAACGCTCCTGGCTGGGTTGCGAAGAAGATGGCTGGGATTCCGGTAATCTCCCTTATAGGTGTGCTTACGGCTTTGCTCTTTGCTTGGCTTGGCTATATAGCATACACCGACCCCACAATAACTACTCCTACAACGATGAGCTTCGAAGTAGCGGCTGCCCTTGTCGTCTTCGGTCTAGTGGTCTACTTTGCTTCTTCGTCATACCACAGGAGGCGGGGTCTGGACCTTCAGCTTGCCTTCAAGCAAATTCCTCCCGAGTAGGTGACCGGTAGAAACGGACAGACAAGCCCGTCCTTACAGTTCGGATTTTGAGCAGGTCAGACTACCATTAACCTTCACTTTGATCTACTCAGCAAAGATGCTTTCTTTATTCTATGCGGTAGCTCTAGCCATGACATGGAAGTTACGCCCTGACAGTGTCCGGATTAGACTATGGTGCGCATTGCCTCCAAGCATGGAAAAGCGTTATCCGGACACCATCCACAAAAAATTAAAAATTTTTTAGTTGATATGTGGAGATTTTGGGTGTTTTGTGGGATTTGGATGAGTGAGCTACTGCACGTTTAGGGAGGACAAGTGTTTCCGGGTCTGCGGTT
>Ga0209061_1005369_pt1 | contig 11289 bp, 10 predicted proteins | sample Coa_R1_10_FD_187157 | JGI IMG/M metagenome (GOLD analysis project Ga0209061, IMG submission 187157) | Surface soil microbial communities from Centralia Pennsylvania, which are recovering from an underground coalmine fire - Coalmine... | ecosystem: Environmental > Terrestrial > Soil >... | reverse complement strand
GGCTTCAATGGACTTTCCGTTCTCTGCGAACATAACATCACCTGTTCTGGCGCAGGGATTGCCTTTCCACACACTGTAACAACAAGCGCCGCAAACGCAGCAAACTCTGCCGCACATAATTCGATGGCCGGTCGAGGCGGCTAGCAATAGCCCCTGGTGAAAGCTGCTCGAAGTAACGCCACTGAATCATCTGTCGGCCCTTGGGCGGCAGTCTTTCCAGGCAGTCTTGCAAAGTGCCAATTTCCTCAGCCTGCGCGAGCTGTTCAGCAGGCTCCTTGGCCTCGGCGAGCGACCGCAGCATAAAGTCCGTGAACTCCCCGGCCAAGATGCGCCGGCGGCCCGCTTCTTTGCGCCGCTCGTTGGCGATCAGCCGCCGGGCGATCTGCACCAGCCAGGCCCCGAAATCACCCGTACCGAAATCCGTCATCTTTTGCCAAGCGAGGATAAAAACGTCTTGGGCAAGGTCATCTACCGCCTCCGGGCGCACCCCCAAAGCGCGAATCGACGCGCGAAGACGAGCCTGATACTTGCGCACGTTCTCGATGAACCATTCCTGACTCCGCACCGGGAGTTCTATTTTGCTGCTCTGCACAGTTGCACAATCTCCAATGAAACCTAAGGAGAAAGCTGCGCCTCATACCGGTCTTGCCAAGGCCATTCTATCCGCCATTCTCTTTTCGTGCGCTCATTTTCGGCGATCCTAAATACTTATGTCGTAAAGACGGTCCTCGTTACGTCCGCAGCTTGGACGCTTACTTCAAAAATTGCTGTAACACATCGACCGCTCGTGACATTTCTTTTTTATTAGAGCTAGCGGACCAAACCTCCTCCCCCCCTTGTGGGGGAGGGTTGAGGTGGGGGGTGTCAAGGCAAGGGAGCCAAGCAGGGGTGTCCCCCCCGAACCCTCCCCCTTGGGGGGGAGGGAAAAGTCCGTTACCCCTTAGGGGGAGATGTACCCCCTCCGCGAATGTTTTCTAATCGCTTTTGTCCGGGAAAGGGAGGTTTTAATGCGCAGCTTTAGGAACAGAATCCGGTGGAAACGCGCGTTCACGTTGATCGAGCTTCTCGTCGTGATCGCCATCATTGCCATCTTGATTGGCCTGCTTCTGCCTGCGGTCCAGAAGGTCCGCGAGGCGGCAGCACGCACGCAATGCACCAATAACTGCAAACAATTGGGCCTGGCGATGCACAACTTCAATGACACCTATGGTTCGCTTCCGCCAGCGCTAGGCATGATGGGCACCAATGCGATAGGGACGACTCATTTTTTCCTTCTGCCCTTTCTCGAACAACAAAACCTCTACAATATGTCCTACAACCCGAGCCTGGATCCTTCGCAACCCTATGACTCCTACAACCTGGTTAACCAGCCGGTCAAGGTGTTTTACTGTCCCTCCGACGCCTCCCTCGTCAATGGAATGGTCCCCACTACTGTCCCCGTGAACAATGGTATTGGTCTGGGACAGGCAGGGACCAGTTACCGGATCAATTTTGCTCCTGTGCAATTCGGCGGGAAGACCGTGATTACGGGCATGCCCAACGGAACTTCCAACACGGTCCTTTTCGGCGAGTGTCTCGGGTATTGCGCCTGGAAGCAATACGGCAACGAACAGATTGCCGCCTGGGCGGACCATAATTGGGGCGACGCCGGTACCAGCGGCAGCTGGAGCGGCGTCAACTTCACCTGGGACTCACCTGTCTTCAATGGCCCCATCTCGGATGGGTGGGGGAACTTCCCGCAGGGGAGATACTACTATTGGTCGTCTTCCCAGGGTTATCCGCGTATTGCGGCCTCTGCCCACGGCGGTACGGCGTTACAGACCAACACCACCGTCAATACCTGCGATACCTCGACGCTCCAGAGCCTGCATCCTGGCGTGATTCTGTGTGCCATTGGCGACGGCAGCGCCCGCACCATCAGCACGGCCATCTCCCTGACAAGCTGGCAGTATGCCTGCATGAACTGGCTCGGCTGGCAGCCAACCGGATTCACGGTGGGAACGCCCGGTCCGGATTTCTAAGAGCTAGCGGACCAAACCTCCTCCCCCTTGTGGGGGAGGGGCGAGGTAGGAGGTGTCAAGGCAAGGAAGCCCAGGAGGGGTGTCCCCCCACCCCAACCCTCCCCCACAAGGAGGGAGGGAAAAGACCTCCAACCCTCCCCCACAAGGGGGAGAGAAAAGACCGCTAGCCCTAAACGAAGCAATTTCTTTACTCGTCCGCCGCGCTCGCGAAGGCGATCCTTGCTGGCGCGGCGAGCGTGTGAACAAAATTTCAGGAGGTTCCCCACGATGACAAAATGGCTTCCGATGCGATGGTTTGCCGTCCTGGGTATTGTCATTTGGACGTTGTCGGGTTGTTCCGGAATAGGCAAGCTCTATCCTGTCGAGGGCAAGGTGACGGTGGACGGCAAACCTTTGGCGGACGGCCGACTCGTCTTCGTGCCCGATAAGGAGAAAGGAAACAAGCTGAACGACTCTCCCTTCGGCCAGATCAAGGACGGCAGCTATTCCCTCACCACCCAAGGCAAACCGGGAGCGCCCGCCGGTTGGTATCGCATCATGGTCCAGACCCAGTACCAAGGTGCGCCGCCAGATGCCGTGGAGTTGCCTATGCGTTACTCTGATCCGCTCGGCTCCGGCTTAGCTGTCGAAGTGGTGCCCAGTCCTGAACCCGGTCATTACGATTTGATGCTAAAAACCGAAGGTCCCCCAAAGAAAAAAGGGCCTCCTCCCCCGCCTCCTCGCTCCCAGCGCGCCAAGGGCTAGAGCGCATTGCAAGTTAGGTGTAGCAGCTAGATGTCTTCCTCCCCCACAAGAGGGAAGGGAGAAAAACGCTACACCTGCTTGCAATACGCTCTAGCGGCAAGGATTTGTAGAGCAGGCTGGCAGCCAGCCCCACAAAAATTTAGTGGTTCGCCCTTAAAGCAAGTGATCCCAAGGTCAGCCCCAACGATTCAGAAGTGGCCGCGACGGACATCGCCCGCCCCTTCCAACTCGTTCCGTTCGCGGCCGCCCTGGAAAACCGCGCCACGCATCCTACAACGAAGGAAAAGGTTTTCCGCAAGAGGCAAGTGAAGGGACATGGCCGAACGCTACGATGTGTTGGTGATTGGGGCAGGTCCAGGGGGCTACGTGGCGGCCATCCGCGCGGCGCAGCTGGGTATGAGTGTGGCCTGCATTGAGAAACGCGCCACTCTGGGCGGCACCTGTCTCAACATCGGCTGCATTCCCAGCAAGGCGCTGCTCGATTCCAGCGAGTTGTACGCCCAGGCCAAGTCGCATTTGGACAAGCACGGCATCCACGTCGGTCCGGTGCGTCTTGACCTCCCCGCCATGCTCGCCCGCAAGGACCGCGTCGTCAAAAGCCTCACCGACGGCGTTGCTTTTCTGTTCAAAAAAAACAAAATCGCGTCCTACATCGGCACCGGTCGACTGATGGGCGAAGGCAAAGTCGCCGTCACCGGCGCCAACGCCGAAGAGACCATCCTTGAAGCGCGGCACATCATCCTGGCCACCGGCAGTGAACCGGCTGGCTTGCCAGCGCTGCCTTTCGACGGCAGCGCCATTGTCAGTTCCACGGAGGCGCTGTCCTTTGAGCGTGTGCCGCAGTCTCTGATTGTGGTCGGCGGCGGCTACATCGGCCTGGAGTTGGGATCGGTATGGGCCCGGCTGGGCGCCAAGGTGACGGTCCTCGAATTTATGCCACGCATCCTGCCGCAAAGCGATGGCGAAATCGCCAACCTGCTATATCGCTCGCTGCTCAAGCAAGGATTGGCAATTCAGCTACAAACGAAAGTCACCGGCGCCGGCGCCCAGGGCGGACAGATGGTCGTCGATGCCCAACACGAGGGTAAGGATGTGCGTTTCCAGGGCGATAAGGTACTCGTAGCTGTGGGCCGTCGGCCGTTCACCAAGGGATTAGGACTGAGCGAGGTCGGCGTTCAAACCGACGAGCGGAGCGGCCGTGTCCTGGTGGATGAAAACTTCGAGACCAATGTGAAGGGCATTTTCGCTATTGGCGATCTCATTGAGGGACCAATGCTGGCGCACAAGGCCGAAGAGGATGGCATCGCCTGCGTCGAGCGGCTGGCCGGCATGAAAACGCAGGTCCACTACGAAACCGTGCCGAGCGTGGTCTACACCTGGCCGGAGGTTGCCAGCGTCGGTTTGACTGAAGAGCAAGTCCAGTCCAGCGGCCGCGATTATCGCGTCGGCAAGTTTCCCTTCACTGCCAATCCGCGCGCCCGCTGCATGGACGAGACCGAGGGAGTGGTGAAGATCCTTGCGGATGCCCAGACAGATCGCGTCTTGGGCGTCCACATCTTCGGCCCGCGCGCTTCGGAATTGATTGCCGAATGTGTGACAGTGATGGAGTTTGCCGGCAGTGCCGAGGACATCGCACGCATCTGCCACTCCCATCCGACATTGTCCGAAGCAGTGCGCGAGGCGGCGCTGGCGGTTGGACGACGCGCCATTCATATCTAAGAGCGAACGGGACTGCAGGGCACGCTGCCAATGGGTCCTGCAGTCCCATTCGCCCTTAGGACGAGCAGACATTGCCCTCCCTCCTGGTGGGGAAGGTTGGGGTGGAAGGCTAGAACTCCTTAGCTGAATGATGCTTACATTACCCTATCCAGGCCCTCCCTCACAAGGGAGAGGGGGTTGTCCGCTAGCCCTTATCTCCCGTTCTTGGGTTGCGAAAACTCAAACTTCGGCCCTTTCAGTTCCTTGAAGCTCTTCTGTTGTTCCTCGGTCAGTACATTGTTCGCCTTCGTTTCAAGATCCTTGACGACGGCCTGATATTTCTCCGGCGCTCTTTCCTGGCTCCGCATCATCTCTTGCACCTTCTTGTTCGCATCGTTGAAGAGGCCATCCAATTTCTTCTTCTGCTCGTCGCTTAGTTTTAGCTCTTTTTGCAACTCGGGGTCTTGCAAAGCACCGATGCCCGCCATCTGCCATTCGATCTGTTTCAAGCGCTTCATCTGCTTGGCGTCGAGGATGCCGGCCATGACCTTGTGGCTGTCCTCCATGATGACCTTGATCTTTTTCTGCTGCTCCTCGGGAGTCATCCGCGGGAGCTTGGTGAAGTCGTCCTTGTATTTTTCCATCATTTTGCCGAGAGCGTCCTTGAGCTTGTTGAGCTGTTCCTCGCTCACTTTTAGCTCTTTCTGCACATCGGGAAGAGAGAGCACACCAAGAACCGGCTGCTGAGTTGGTGGATTCGGTTGTTGTCCTTGCCCCCAGGCGAGGTTCGCCAGCCCCAAGGCCAGCCCCAGTATCAAGGTTCCTTTTAGTGCTCGAGCCATTTGGTCACCTCCAGTCGAATTAGGCCCCCGTAGGGGCAAGACGGGCGTCCCGCGAAAGCATTCGGCCATACTACAGCAAATTCAACACCAGACCAGAGGCCACGGCGGAAAAAACATAGCTTCTGCGGCCCCTCGGCCCGTCAGATAGCCGCTGAACAGGCTGTACAACAGAATAGCAAGGACAAGAAGTGTGAAGAGGACGTACAGATAATCGCGTTGGAGAGCGAAGGCAACGACGGAGAAGATCACACGCACCACCGGTGTGGCGATGAGCAAGAGTAAGCCGAACATGATAAGGCCGAGAGGCTGCAGGGCGACCGCTTCGCCCCAAATGTGAGCGGGACTGCGCAGCTGCTCCGGCTTGAATTGCCCCAGGTTCGGGGCCGGCTGGCGACCGTCGTGTAGCAGATAGAGCAAGCCGCCAGAAAAGACGATGAGGGCAGAAGTGATCACGCCGATCCGCAACAGTCCGCTAATGATCCTCTCGACGCGCTCATCGCTGGGGCCAGAATAGCGGGATGGCTCGGACATTTTACAATTTCCCCGTAAAGCCCTTGTAGATCATTTGCAGGGCCATCGCCAGGATGACCACGCTGAAGACGCGCCGCAGCATGCGTGTCTGTGCTCCCATCAGTACGTGCGCTCCCAACAGCGAGCCAATCAGGACGCCGAGTGTGACCGGCATAGTCAGGGCGGGGACGATTTGACCATAGTGCAGATAGACGCCAGCGCTGGCGGCGGCGGTGACGCCGATCATAAAATTGCTCGTCGTCGTGGACACTTTGAAAGGAATACGCATGGCCTGATCCATGGCCAGCACCTTGAATGCGCCGGAACCGATGCCGAGCAGTCCCGAGAGGCAGCCGGCCAGGTACATCAGGCTGAAGCCCAAGGGTACGCGATGGACGTGATAAGGCTGTTTGCCTTCGGGAATGGGATAGGCACTGTCCAGGCGCAGGCGCACCGCCAGCGGATCGGGTTGTTCGGTGCCGTGTTGGCGCGGCAGGGTCCGATACGACAGATAGGCGGAAATCAACAGGACCATTCCGAAGATAATGGAGAGAGCTTGTGTAGGAATAATGTGCGCCAGATACGCCCCGGTCAGTGCTCCCAGGGTAGTGGCGATCTCCAGAAACATGCCGATGCGGATGTTGGAATAGCCTTCCTTGACATAGGAGGCTGCCGCTCCGGACGAGGTGGCGATGACGGAAACCAGCGACGCCCCCATCGCATATTTCATGTCCACGCCCATGAGGACCAACAAGGGTACGATGACGACGCCGCCGCCCAATCCGGTCAACGCGCCCAAGAAACCGGCCGCCAAGGCGCCGGCCCCTACCAGGGCCGTGAATTCGAGCACGTTCACAAAAGACACCTCTCCTGCCGCAACCAAACGCCGGAGTTTGCATTATGAACTTGACGAGGGCGCGTCCATCTCGCCGCGGGCACGGCGGGCTTCTTCCAATGGCAACAGAGCGCTGTCGCGCCACGATGCCCGATCTTCAATCGGCTCAATATGGACGGTGACTTCCAGATCGGGCAGAGCGCCGCGCACCGACTCCTCAATCCAGCCGGTCAGCGTGTGCGCTTCCTGCACCGTGAGCCGGCCTGGCACCAGCAGATGAAAATCGACGAAACGGCGACGGCCGGCCCGGCGCGTGCGCAGGGCGTGATAATCCATGTTTGGCCCCAGGTGCTGTTCGATGGCCGAACGCACGGCAGCTTGCTCTTGCGGCGGCAAAGCGCGATCCATCAGGCCATCGAAGGAACGGCGAATCAGGCCGAAGCCGGTCCAGAGAATGTTGGCGGCCACCGCCAGGGCGATCAAGGGATCGAGCAGCTGTACGCCGGTCAGCCATACCAGACTCAGCCCCCCAAGCACAGCAGCACTGGTCCAGACATCCGTAAGCAGGTGCCAGCCATCCGCTTCCAGGACAATAGAGCCGTACCGTCGGCCGGCGCGGAGCAGGACCACAGCAGTAACACCGTTGAGGAGGGAGGCGCTCAGCGAGATAGCCAATCCGGGGCCGAGCGGTTGCAACGGCTGCGGAGCGAAGAGCCGTTGCACGGCATACCAGGCGATGGCCGCCGCCGCTGCCACGATGAGCATGCCTTCCAACCCGCTGGAGAAAAACTCGATCTTCTCGTGTCCGTAGGTATGCGATTCATCGACCGGCCGAGCAGCGTAACGCAGCGAGAAATAGGCCGTCACTGCTGCGACCAGGTTCACCAGCGATTCCACGGCATCAGAAAGCAAGCCGACCGAGCTGGTCAGGAAGTAGGCCGCGGATTTGAGGGCGAGCGTGAACACCGCCGCGAGGATGGAAAGCAGGATGGGATATTTCAAATGAGTTTCGACCATGTACGTCTTTCTGGGTTGAAACATAGCTGTAGGGGCGAGCGGCTGGTGCCCTGGGCGAGCGGCTGATATCAGCCGACTGGTAGCGGCGGCAACCAGCCGGCTGACACCAGCCGCTCGCCTCCGCTAATTGTACGAGCCGACCCTTCTCTCTCCTATGCGCAGCGAATCCAATGCCGAACGAAGCGGCTATGCCGATGTCACGGACGGCGCACGGCAGCCTTTTTCTGAACAGAACAACAATCAATCGAGGAATGCCTTCTGCACGGACAATGGCGCGGTCGGAGCGTGCGCCGGCCGCCGCCGCGGCCATTCCGAGTTGGGATAAATAGGACGGCAAGCCGAAAAGAAAGAAGCAATACGATGCTGCTCGATCGCCGGCGCATGCGTCCCCGCCCGTGTGTGCCGTTCTGGCCGTTCTGAGATCCCTAAAAGGAGAAAATGGATGGTCCGTGTCTCCCTTCTCTTCCGAGGAGTCGCTGTCTTGCTGCTGGCCGCCTCGGCGGCGGCCGCACAGACGCCCGAACCCCCGGCAGAATTCCTTTCTCTCGATTCGTTCGGCCCTAGCTCGCCGGATCTCCTCCGGCAGTTCTCGGCCGACGCGCGCCACCCTCTGCTCGCCCTGATGGTGGATGGCGAGCTAACGTCGTTCGACGTTTCCGCAGGGCAGGATTCGTCAAAACAGGATTCGTCGAAAATCAAGCCCACCCCGCAGAAGTCCTCGACCGCACCCAAGAAGGACGTGCCCGATGGCGCCATCGTGCTCGATGGCGACGGCACGCTTGGCGGCGATGGCTGCGGGGGTCTGCTTGAGGGCTGCGGACTTGCCACGGCCTGCCCGATGGTTCCTAACCTTCTGCCCTTGGCCTGTCCTCCGCCGCCTCCGCCCTGTTGTTGCCGCAAGTGTCAGCGCAAGTTCGGCCACAGACATTGCGGCGGTTGTGGCTGTGGCTACGGTGCGGGATATGGCAACCCCTATCTGGGCTGGCCGTGCTGCCCTGCCTGGTGCTTCTATGGTGCTCCGCTGGTTCCCGGCAACCAGGGATGCTGTGGCCGAGGCCGCTGCTGGCGCAAGCACAGCAGCGGCTGTGGTTATGGCTATCCTTATTGCGACGGTTATGGCGGCTGGGATATGGGCTATGACGGCTTCGCGGATGGCGGTTTCTGCGGCTGCTACATGCCGCCGCCGCCGTGCAGCTGCCGCAAATGTCAGCGGCACAACAGGCACTGCTGCGGCTACGGTTACGGCTACTCCTATGGCGGCTGGATGGATGGCGGTTTCTGCGGCTGCTACATGCCGCCGCCACCGCCGCCTTGTTGCTGCCGCCGGTGCCAACGCAAGCACGGCTGCTCGTATGGTTATGGCTATCCCGGTTGGGATGACTGCTACGGCGGCATGTATCCCTACTATGGCTGCGGCTATGGCTGCGGCCGGCATCATGGCGGCCTGTTCCAGCGCCGCCGCTGCTGCCAACCGCCGCCCTATCCGTATTGCCCGGCACCTATGATGATGCCTTGCATGGACGCGGGGCCGTTCTGTGCCGATTGCGCCTTCGGAGGAGACGGCATCATCTTAGGAGGAGGAGACGGCATCATCTTAGGAGGAGACAGCGTGGCAATGGGCGATATGGTCAACTAGGACATTACGGTCACGGAAGAGCAGCGACAGGGCGTCCGAAATGCGGACGCCCTGTTTCTTTATCGGTTTTTGGTTTTCGGTTTCGGTTTTCCGTGTGTATAGTCGTAGACATAGAGATACGGGAAACCGAAAACCAAAAATCAAAAACCGATGCCTCTATCCTCTGTTGAAATGCGGCGCCTGGATGAAGACGGCTATCTCCTCCTGGAGGATTTCATAGATGCCGATTTGCTGGCTCGGCTCCGCGACCGCATCGAGGAGCTATTCCAGATCGAAGGCGAATCGGCGGGCCAGGAGTTCAAGCCGGAGCCGGGCTGCCGCCGCCTGGCCAACCTCGTGGACAAGGGCGACGTATTCCGCGAAGTCATTGTCTTGCCGCGCTTGCTGGAGTACGTCCGTTATGTCCTGGGGCCGAGTATCAAGCTGAGCAGCTTGCACGCGCGTTCGGTCAATCCCCACGGCGCCGGCGGCCAGCCGCTTCATGCCGATATGTCTGCCATTGCCGATGCACGCGGCCCCTGGGTATGCAATACGCTATGGATGCTCGACGACTTCACGCCGGACAATGGCGCTCCGCGCGTTGTCCCTGGCTCACACCGCCTGGGCCGTCTACCGGCCGAACTCCTCGCCGACCCGCTCGCCGATCACCCCGATCAAGTTCATGTCACCGGCCGGGCCGGCAGCGTCGTGGTCCTCAATGCCCACACCTGGCATGCCGGCACCGCCAACCGCACCGACCGCCCCCGCACGGCTCTGCACGCTTTCTACTGCCGCCGCGATAAGCCGCAACAGCAATATCAAAAGCGCCTGCTCCGTCCCCAGGTGCAAAAGTCCCTGTCGCCGACGTTGCGCGATCTGCTGGCGTTGGATGATCCTTTGAACGATCAGCTCAGCGCTGCGGCCGCCGTCCGCAGCGGCGTCTTGAAATGACAAGCTTAATGAGTAGCACATGTCGTGCGAATAGCTTTCCAACTAGCCAGGAGCGTGCAGGGAAACCGGTTTCTTCACCGGTGCCGAAGGCGCATTGCGGTCCGGCGGCTCGACGCCAAGGAGATGACGGACGAAAAAGTCTTGTTCCCGTCGCCGGGCATAGCCACCAGGTGTGCCATGACCGGCGCCAGGGACGACCAGCAGCTCGAAATCCTTGCCAGCCTTGATAAGTGCATTGACCACTTGCATCGTCGAGGCGGGATCGACGTTACGGTCCAGTTCGCCGACGATTAACAGCAGCTTGCCTTGCAGCTTGTGGGCGTTGGTGACGTTGGATTGCTCCGCATAGTGCGGACCGACGGGCCAGCCCATCCACAGCTCATTCCACCAGATCTTGTCCATGCGGTTGTCGTGGCAGCCGCAATTCGCCGAGGCGGCCTTGTAGAAATCGGGATAGGCGAGGACGGCGCGGAGGGCGCTCTGACCGCCAGCCGAGCCGCCGTAGATGCCAATGCGACGGAGGTCCATATACGGATATTTCGCCGCCGCCGCCTTGATCCAAAGGATACGATCGGGCAAGCCGGCATCGCCGAGGTTCTTCCAACATACGTCATGGAAGGCTTTGGAGCGATAATTCGTGCCCATGCCGTCGATCTGCACGACAATGAACCCCAGCTCGGCAAGCTGTTGCGGATAGTAGAACGCGCGAAACGACTTGGGCACGAAGGCACCTTGTGGGCCAGCGTAGATTTGCTCAATTATAGGATATTTTTTATCTTCATGGAGAGTCGTTGGCCGGAAGAGGACGCCATAGATGTCCGTTTGCCCGTCCCGGCCCTTGGCGACAAAACGCTCTGGCGCCTTCCAGCCGGTCTTCACAAGGGCGCTGATGTCGGCTCGCTCCAGCTCGCAAATGTATTGGCCGTCGGTCGCGCGCCGCAGTTCGGTCACCGGAGCCATGTCCACGCGCGAATAAGTATCGAGGAGAAAACGGCGATCCGGCGAATAAGCGATATTATGCGTACCGTCGCCGTCGGTCAAACAGACCAGGCCGCT
>Ga0209061_1005368_pt1 | contig 11293 bp, 9 predicted proteins | sample Coa_R1_10_FD_187157 | JGI IMG/M metagenome (GOLD analysis project Ga0209061, IMG submission 187157) | Surface soil microbial communities from Centralia Pennsylvania, which are recovering from an underground coalmine fire - Coalmine... | ecosystem: Environmental > Terrestrial > Soil > Unclassified... | reverse complement strand
AAATCAAAGACATAAGTGCTGTGAACGGGGTGGAGGGCAATCGCACTCCGGCCCGTCATCACTGCTCGGCTTGCCAGACGATTTTTCCGGCGACGATGGTGGCCACGGGTCCGCCGCGGAAGCGGCGTCCGTGAAACGGCGTGTTGCGGCTTTTCGAGAACGAGCGGTTGACGTCATAGGTCCAGTCACGCTCCAGGCTGAAGATGGTCACGTCGGCGATATCGCCGGGGCGCAGCGCGCCGCGATGGAGCGAGAGGATGCGGGCGGGATTCTGGGTGAACAAAGCGATCAAATGGGGCAGGCTGATTCGACCGGGGTGATACAAGCGTTCGAGGGCGAGGGCCAGAGCGGTTTCGAGTCCAATGATGCCAAAGGGGCAGCGTTCGAATTCCTGCATTTTTTCATCGCCGGGATGGGGTGCATGGTCTGTGGCGATCGCATCGATGGCTCCGCTGGCGAGGGCCTCGAGGAGGGCCTGGACGTCGCTTGCTTCGCGCAGGGGCGGCTTCATTTTGTAGTTGCTGTCGTAGGGCAGCATATCGGCATCGGAGAGGGTGAAGTGATGCGGCGTGACTTCGGCCGTAACGGGGAGGCCGCGCTGCTTGGCGAAGGCCACCATGCCGGCGGCGTTGCGCGAAGAGAGGTGGGCGACGTGGTAGCGAACGCCAGTGAGTTCGGCGAGGATCAGATCCCGGGCCACCATGACGTCTTCTGAGCTGCGAGGGATGCCGCGCAGACCGAGGCGGGTGGACTGAAATCCCTCGTGCATATCGCCGCCAGCGCTCAGATGCAAGTCTTCGCAGTGTTCGATCAGGGGGAGATTGAGGGCGCAGGCGTACTCCATGGCTCGCCGGAGGAGGCGCGCGTTCATGACGGGCTTGCCGTCGTCGGAGATGGCGACGATCCCGGCTTCTTTCATGGAAGCGATTGCGGCCAGCTCCTCGCCGGCACTGTTTCTGGTGATGGCGCCGATGGGGAAGACATGCACGATGGCCGATTCGCGCGCGCGCTGGCGAATATAACTGGTTACGGTGGCGCTGTCGTTGACCGGCTGCGTGTTGGGCATGCAGCAGATGGAGGTAAAGCCGCCGGCGGCCGCAGCGCGCGAGCCGCTTTCGATGGTTTCGGCATGCTCGAAGCCTGGCTCACGCAGGTGGACGTGCATGTCGATGAAGCCGGGGGCGACGATGAGCTGGGAGGCATCGAACACCTGTGCGCCGGCAGTGGGGAGGCCGGCTGCGATTTCGCGTATCCGGCCCTCTTCGATGGCGACGTCACAGATGCGGTCGAGCTGCTGCGAGGGATCGATCACGCGGCCGTTCTTGATGATGAGCCTGCTCATTGCGCCAGCACCCGTTCGAGCACAGCCATGCGTACGGCCACTCCATTTTCCACCTGGTTCAAGATGGCGGAGCGCTTGGAATCGGCCACTTCAGAGGAGATTTCGCGGCCGCGATTCATGGGGCCGGGATGCATTACGATGACATCCGGCTTGGCGAGTTGCATGTGTTCGGGGCGAAGTCCGAAGAACTGAAAATACTCGCTGGCCGGGAAGGCGGCTTCGTGCTGGCGCTCGAGCTGGACGCGAAGCATCATGATGACGTCGGCATCGCGGATGGCCTGTTCCATGCTGGTGGTGAGCTCGATGCCGGGCGCAAGGGCGGCCATTTCGCGAGGGAGCAGCGGGGCCGGGCCGCACAGCACGATGGCAGCGCCGAATTTGGAGAGCAGGAAGATGTTCGAGCGCGCCACGCGGCTGTGGGCGATGTCGCCGATGATGGCGACGCGGAGGCGTTCTAACGTGCCGCGGCGGTCTAAGATGGTGAGCGCATCGAGCAGCGCCTGAGTGGGGTGTTCATGCGTGCCGTCGCCAGCATTCACAATGGGTACGGGCAGATAGCGCGAGAGGAAATGGGGGGCTCCAGAAGCCGAATGCCGCATCACGATGGCGTCGGGCCGCATGGCTCCTAAGGTGTTCAGCGTGTCGACGAGGGATTCACCTTTGGCGATGCTGGAGGAGGCGGCAGCGATGGAGATGGCGTCGGCTCCCAGGCGCTTGGCGGCGAGCTCGAAACTGGTTCGTGTGCGCGTGGAGGCTTCAAAAAACAGATTCACGATGGTGCGGCCGCGAAGGGTATCGAAGCGCTTAAAGGGCTCGCCGGGGGCGGGCTGAAAGTGTTTGGAGCGTGCGAGAATGGCTTCGATCTCGCTGCGTGAGAGCGATTCGATATCGAGCAGGCCGCGGCTCATGTTGACTTAAGCGGCTTCGGAGCCTTCGGGCTGGTCCACGCGCTCGACGAGCAGCACTTTCTCCTGACCGTCGATTTCCTGGAATTTCACTTCGACGATCTCTTTTCTGCTGGTTTGGATGGCGCGCCCGATGTAGCGGGCTTCGATGGGGAGCTCGCGGTGCCCGCGGTCGATTAAGACCAGGAGCTGCACGCGCGCGGGCCGGCCGTGATCAAAGAGCGCATCGAGCGCGGCCCGGGTGGTGCGTCCGGTATACAAGACGTCGTCCATGAGCACGATGTCTTTGCCGGTGATGGGGAAATCGATCTGTTTGGAGTGCAGCACCGGGCGTTCATTGATGGTCGAAAGATCGTCTCGATACCAACTGATGTCGAGCACGCCCACGGGCACTTTTCTGCCTTCCAGATTTTCGATTTTGGCGGCCAGGCGCTGGGCCAACGGTACGCCGCGACGTTTAATGCCGATGAAGGCGAGGCGGTCGAGATCGCTGGTTTTCTCGAGTATTTCATGAGCCAGGCGCACCAGTGTGCGGTCAATCTCGGAGGCGCTCATGAGCTGCTTTTTTTCACGAACAGTGGGCATTTGCGATTGCGGAGTGAACGACGGTACCGAAGGTCAGATTAGCATGTGAGAGCAGGAGAGCGGGAAGGGAGCCGGGGGAGATTCAGCCTTTGAGGCGACCTCTGATCTTACGCGCGAGACGTTCGATCTCCTCGGTTTTCTTGACGCAAGAGAGCGGGATGACGTAATCGCCCGCTTTTTCAAGTTCGGATTTGAGCTGCTGCGCAATGGCAATTAAATTGTCGGTATCTTTTAGAGCCTGCTGATGTTCTTGTTTGGCGATGGCGTCTTTTTGCGAGCGGCCATTGGGCAGCCGCCGGTCTTCCTCATCGTCCGGGGGATTGGGCAGCGGCAATGGAGGCTGTTCCGGAAGCTGCAGCGCCTGCGCGCGGGCGAGCATGGCCACCGGACCGGCGGTGAACAGGAGCATCGCACTGCGCCGTGTAGGGCTCATCTGCTTGCTATCATAAGCCACTTATGACGTGGCGGAAACGCCTGGGAGGCATCGGATGAGGGAAGTGAATGTCGGCATCATTGGCCTGGGGAATGTGGGCATGGGGACGGTGGAGATCCTGGTGGGGAACGCGGTCTCGATTCGGGAGAAGCTGGGATTTCCATTGAAGGTGAAAGCGGTTTGCAGCCGCAGCGTGCAGCAAAAAAAGCTGCCCGATTTCGGCGAGCCGGTGATGCGCACGGTGGACTGGAATGAAGTGGTTTCGCATCCGGAGATCGACATTGTGGTCGAAGCGATTGGCGGGACGGGCCTGGCAGGGCAGATTATCGAGAGGGCGGTTGAGAAGGGGAAGTCAGTTGTAACGGCCAATAAGGAATTGATGGCCTTGCGGGGCGCAGAGCTGTGGGCGCTGGCCAGTAAAGCCGGTGTGAACCTGGCTATGGAGGCGAGCGTGGCGGGCGGCATTCCGATTCACACGGTGCTGCGCGAAGGCATTGCCGGCGATCGCGTGGTGGAGCTGTATGGGATTTTGAACGGGACGAGCAATTTCATTTTGACGGAGATCGAAAAAAGCGGCGCCGCATTTGATTCGGTGTTAGCAGAAGCACAGCAGCTCGGCTATGCGGAAGCGGATCCTTCTGCTGACATCGACGGCCTGGATGCGAGGGCCAAACTGACGATTCTTGCGGCGCTCGCTTTCGGCGAGAGACTGACGCCTTCTGATATTTACACGGAAGGAATCCGGCGGATTACGCCTATCGATTTTCAATATGCGCACCAGTTGCAGCACACCATCCGGCTGCTTTGCGTAGCGCGCCAGAGCCAGGATGGACTTTTGCTTTCCGTGCGCCCGAGCTTAGTGCCGCAATCGGCGATCTTGGCTCATGTGAAAGGGGCCTATAACGCGATCTGGGTGCGCGGCGCTTACGGCGGGGATACGTTTTACTATGGGCGCGGTGCGGGCTCTAGGCCAACGGGTGTGGCCGTAGTAAGCGATCTGATGCGGGTGGCGCGAGAGATTCGCTTTGGCAGTCACGAGCGCGTCAGTCCGTTTGCGCATGAGCGTCTGGGTGAGTATAAGCCGGTGAGTCTGGCCGAGCAGGTTTTGCCTTATTTCTTGCGCTTCCGCGTGGAAGACCGTCCGGGAATCATTGCCAAGCTGGCCACTATTTTGGCGGCGCATGAGATTGGCATCGATGCTGTGTTGCAGTTACCTCGGGAGGACTGGCGCGATTTGCCCTTTGTGATTACCACGGAACCGGCGAAGGAGCAGGCCTTGCGCGACGCGCTGCTGCAGATTCGCGGTCTGGATTTTCTGGTGGATGCGCCTTTGGCTCTGCCGATGGAGCGAGGGTTTTAGTACTGAGCGGGCTGTTTCCTTTAACTGCATTTAATCACAAAGCAGTAAACTTTTCCGTTTGCAAATGGGTCTGAGAGGATGTGGGGACAGGATCAACCATGCTTAATATGAACTCGCATGCGAGCCGCAGATTTTTCGCTGTTTTAATACTGGCAGCCGTTCTGTTTGCGATGCCAGCGCCATCGCGGGCGAGCGTTGCTATTTCGGTGACGATTGCTCCGCCCGCCTTACCGGTTTATGTGCAGCCCCCCTGTCCTGTGGAGGGCTATATTTGGATACCGGGCTATTGGGCCTGGGGGCCGGATGGGTATTACTGGGTTCCCGGAGTTTGGGTGGCGCCGCCACAGGTAGGGTTGCTGTGGACGCCGGGATATTGGGGGTTTACGGGTGGCGTTTACGTATGGCATCCCGGATACTGGGCGCCGCATGTGGGCTTCTATGGTGGAATCAATTATGGCTTTGGCTACTTTGGCGTAGGGTTTGTAGGTGGCTACTGGGCTGGCAGTGTATTTCGGTACAACACGGCTGTGGTTCATGTGAACACCACTGTGATCCGGAATGTGTATATTGACCGGACTGTGATTCGCAATGTAACGGTGGTGAATCGCGTGAGTTACAACGGGCCGGGGGGAGTTCTGGCGCGACCTACGCCGCAGGAGCAGATGGTGATGCGTGAGCGCCACTTTGAGCCTACGCCGGTGCAAGTGGCACATTTTCAGGCTGCCGCTCATGACCGCACGCTGCTCGCCTCTTATAACCATGGCCGTCCCCCTGTGACCGCAATGGATCGGGTGAACGGGCGCAGATTCAATGAGCAGGCGCGTTTTGCACCGGCGCCGGAAAATCGAGTGAACGAGCGACGCTATGAGCAACAGCAGCGGATCGGCGAGGGCATACGCAGCGGGCAACTGACGCCGGGAGAGGCGGCGCGGGTGGAACGCCGCGAGCAGAATATCAACCGGCAAGTGAACGAAGAACGCCGGGCAAACGGCGGGAAGCTCACGCCGGCCGAACGGCAGCAAATCAACCGGGAGCAGAATCAGGCGAGCCGCCAAATCTATCGCGAAAAACACAACGAGAAGGAAGCGCCTCGATAGAAACGGCACTCGGAAAGGGACTGAGGCGCACTCAGTGAATCGGGGCGAGTCTCTTCCAGGCCAGAGCGATCTGGGCTACGCTCCACAGTTGTGCGGGACAGCCGCCGGGGCGGTGAGGCGGCTCCGCATCATAGACTTCGCTGAGGGATCCCAGGCAGCAAGCGGTCAGTTGCTCCTCGAAGCGAGCGACGATGTCGCGACAAAACCGGATTGACTGATCGGAGTCGCCGTAGGCGTAGAGATATGCGGCGATAAACGGACCGATCAGCCAAGGCCAGACTGTGCCTTGATGATAAGCGGCATCGAGTTGCGGTAAAGGGCCTTGATATCGGGGACAATAATGCGGATCCTGGGGATCGAGTGTGCGCAGTCCCACGGGGGTGAGGAGCTTTTCCTGCACGATGCTGACTACGGAGCGCGCCTGCTCTCTTTCTAAAAGCGGGAAGGGCAGGGCGAGGGCGAAGAGTTGATTGGGCCGGATGCGGGCGTCGGGCTTCTCCGGGCCGAGCACGTCATAAAGGCACCCCGCTGCCGGATTCCAGAATTTTTGGCGAAAAGAGGCAAGTGTGGTTTGGGCCTCGGCTGCATAAGCTCTTTGCTTGTTTTCCTGCCCGAGCGCGGCTGCCCATTTGGCGGCGATTTTCAGAGCGTTGTACCAGAGCGCATTGATTTCCACGGGCTTGCCGTGACGCGGCGTCACGGGCCGTCCGGACACGCGCGCATCCATCCAGGTAAGCTGCGTATCAGCATTGCCTGCAGAGAGCAGATGATCGGCGGGATCGACGCGAATGGAATGTGAGGTTCCGCGAAAGTGCCAGGCCAGAATCTCTTCGGCGGCGGGGAAGACGACGCCTTGCAGAAAGGCGCGGTCGTGGGTGCTATCGAGGAGATGATCGGCTGCGACGAAGAACCACAGGCTTGCATCAGCGGAGTTATATTCGGGTGCGGCGGACTGATCCGAGAAGCGGTTGGGAAGCAGTCCGCAACGGCGCTGATCGAGGAGCGTTTGCAGGATGCTTTTAATTTCCTTTGTGGGGAAGCCCAGTGCGGTGAAGGCAGGCAGGCTGATGAGCGTGTCGCGGCTCCAGTCGGCAAACCAGGGATAGCCGGCGATTAAGGAATGGCGGCTGTCGAAGCGCCGCACACGGAATTGGTCGAGCGCGCGGCACAGGCGTGTTTCGAAGATCTCGGAGCGCTCGAAGCGGCGGCGTTTTGCTTCTGCCTGCAGGATGGACTCGATATGGCTGGCCTGGAGCAGGTGAAAGCGCTGCGGTTCCAGTGTGGCGAGGAGCCAGACGCTCTCCCGGGGGCTTAAGCGGAGATGCACCGTTCCTGGGGAGAACAGATCCTCACGGAAATCGAGGCCGCGATCGAGTTCTCGCAGATACTCATGTTGGAAATACCAGAGGCCATCGGATGAGAATTCGCCGCAGTGGAACAGAGTGAGGGCGGGAAGCGTGTCATAGGGCTGGATGGTGAGGGCGCCTTTGCTGACGGCTGCTGTGATGCGCGCGGCAGGGTTGCGATGCGTAAGAGAATGATCGGAGCGGAAGGCGAACAGCGGCCGGATGTCTAAATCACAGGCGTGCGAGCAGCGATAGTGGATCAGGACGCTCTGCTGCTGATCGAGCAGACACACGGTTTTCTCGAGTTGTGCGTTGCCGGCGCGATAACGCCAGATGGGGAAGGGATCGAGACGGAATTCTTCGAGCAGATCGAATCCGTGCGGCTGCACGACTCCCGGGTATTGGACGGTGGCCAGTTCGAAGGTCGCGTTTTCAATGCGGAGGCGCTCCTCGAGGCGCGGCAGCAGAGAGTAACGGGCGCCAGGCGGACGGAGTGAGGCCATCAATAGCGTGTGATAGCGGCGCGTGTTGACACCCGCAACGGTTCCCATGGCGAATGCGCCGGTGTGATTGGTTTCGAGCCATTCAAGGCGCGAGGAACGTTCAAAGTCGCGGCAGATCTCGCCCGGAATCACGATGGTTTGCTGCGCCTGCATATCTGCCACACTCATAGTCTAGGGAATGCAGAAGCGTTATTTGTGGAAACTGAAGCAGCGCGAGATCACGCTGGGAGAGCGGACTCTGATCATGGGGATTCTCAATGTGACGCCGGACTCGTTCTCCGACGGCGGCAAATACTATGATCCGGACCGCGCGCTGGCGCGGGCGCTGGAGATGGAAGATGAGGGTGCGGATCTTGTCGATATTGGCGCAGAATCGACGCGTCCGGGATCACAGCGCATTTCTGAGGCCGAAGAGCTGCGGCGCCTGATTCCTGTGCTGAAGCGTCTGCGGGGAAAACTCGCGGTGCCGATTTCGGTGGATACATATAAGGCGGGGGTGGCGGAGAGGGCGCTGGAGCTTGGGGCGGAGATTATTAATGACCCGAGCGGATTGATGTTCGACATGCAGTTGCCGAAAGTGGTCACCAAATATGACGCGGGGCTGGTGATCAATCACATGCGCGGCACACCGGAGACCTGGGCGAAGCTGGGGCCGTTAAAAGATTTGATGCGGAGCATTACGGTGGATCTTGAAGCGGCGATTCACCGCGCGCGTCAGAGCGGCGTTCAGAAACAGCAGATTGTGATTGATCCTGGTTTGGGCTTTGGCAAGCGGCGCGAACAAGATTTGGAGATGATTGCGAGTCTGGGCGCGCTGCAAGAGCTCGATTTGCCTATCCTGGTTGGGCCATCGCGGAAACGTTTTTTGAAGAAAGAGACGGAAGAGCTTACGGAGTTTGCGACTGCTGCGGCGGTGGCGGCGAGCATTCTCAAAGGGGCGCATATTGTGCGCGTGCACAATGTGAAGGCGATGCGGGCTGTAGTTGAAGTTGCCGATGCGATTCGCGATGCGGCGCCAGAAGAGCAGGAGAGAGTGGCTCAGGTGCGCTGGCATCGCGGGCAATAATGTGTTCCGCGCTGTCCGAGGACGATGCGGCGGATGCGGCTTCCGCAGACTCTGCAGGGTTCACCTTCCCGGCCATAGACGCAATGCAACTGCTGAAACCATCCCGGGTTACCGTTGCTGTCGACGTAATCGGAAATCGAGGAGCCACCGTGTTCGATGGCCGAGTGCAGCACTTGCAGGAGAGCGTCGAATAAGCGCCGGGCGCGGGCGGGGGAGATGCGATTGGCTGCGGTACGCGGATGGATGCGGGCGGCAAAGAGCGTCTCATCGGCATAGATATTGCCGACGCCAGCTAAAAAGGACTGATCGAGCAGCAGCGGCTTAATGCTGCGCTTGCGGAGATGCAGGCGGCGAAAAAACTCTTCAAAGCTGACGCTGAGCGCGTCGGGAGCTTTGTTTTCCAGGTGGGCGGGGAGCTTTTCAAAGAATTCAAAGCGCCCGAACTGGCGGATGTCATCAAACACCAGCGAGCCGGTATCGAAGTGGATGACGGCGCGCGCATGTTTCCCTGCCACGCCATTCCAGAGCAGCCTGCCGGTCATGCCGAGGTGCACATAGAGGACGCCCCGGTCGAGCTCGATGAAGATCTGCTTGCCTTGGCGGCGGATGGTTTGGACGGTGCGGCCAGCCAGAAGATTGGCGGTGCGGGTCAAACCGCCGCGAGTAACCAGATGGGAGTTACAGCGGGCGCGGAGAATTCTACGCCCTGGCAGCGCTCGTTGCAAGGAGCGGACAACGGTTTCTACTTCGGGCAGTTCTGGCATGGGACTAGACGTCGGAAGTTGCTTACAGGTTCCTTATGCAAGTATGGCGCTGCATTTTATACATACACGGTCGGTGTGGAAGCTGTACACGACTTGAAGTTTGGCTACGTCTGAGGTGTTTGCGGAAGTAGTCCATGAAGAGTAGAAGATTGCGAAACGGCTGGCAAGCGTTGGCTCTGATCAGCCTGTTGGGTAGCTGCTGCGCGAATGGAATTGCCGCGCCGCCGGTGCGCATCACCCGCCAGATTGAAGGCAGCGGGATATTTACCTTGCGCGGCAATATGCACCGGATCCCGGCTCAGGCGCAGGATCTGGGGCAAACGGATCCTTCGCTGACGCTGCCGCGCATTACGCTTCACTTTGCGATGACGAGCGCGCAGCAAGCGGAGCTTCAGTCATTGCTCGAAGCGCAGCAGACACGCGGAAGCAGCCAGTATCACAAATGGCTTACGCCGGAGGAATTTGCGGACCGCTTTGGTGTGAGCCCAAGGGATCTTGAAAAGGTTACGGAGTGGTTGGAAAGCCGCGGTTTTTGGGGCATTGAGGCTGCCAGGAGCCGCACCTTTATCAGTTTCTCGGGTACGGCGGCGCAGGTGGAGGCTGCTTTTGGAACTTCGCTGCACCGGTTCAACGTGAATGGAGAAGTGCACTACGCCAACATCACGGATCCCGTATTGCCGGGCGCGCTGCAAGGTGTAGTGGCGGGTATTCACGGTTTAAATGACTTTCATCCGAAACCGCGCCTGATCGCGCATGCTGCGCTACACCCGCATTTCACCTCCAGTATTACGGGGAATACATTCCTCTCGCCGGGGGATTTCGCCACGATCTATGATGTCAATCCGCTGTATAACAGCGGTCTCGATGGCAGCGGTCAGAACATTGTCGTAGCGGGGCAAAGCGATATTCAACTTTCCGACATAGAAAACTTTCGCAATGCGGCGGGCTTAGCGCCGAATGATCCGCAAGTAGTTCTGGTGCCTGTAGGGCCGGGATCGAATCCGGATCCGGGCACGAATGCTGCCGATCAATCCGAATCAGAGCTCGACCTTGAGTGGGCTGGCGCGATTGCCAAGAATGCGCACATGATCTATGTCAACTCTCACGATGTATTTACTTCGGTCACTTACGCGATCGATAACAACTTAGCGGGTGTTTTGTTAGTGACTTATGGGGCCTGCGAAAGTTCGCTGGGGAATAATACAGTAAATTCGATCAATAATACGCTGGCGCAGGCTAATGCGCAAGGGATCACGGTGATTGCCGCGTCTGGGGATGATGGGGCGGCTGATTGTGATGAGGGGACGTCCAGCACTCCGCCGAGCATTGCCAAACAGGGGTTAGCGGTTGATTTTCCGGCAAGCAGCCCGTATGTCACGGGGGTGGGCGGCACGGAATTCAATGAAGGTTCGGGTAATTACTGGCAGAAGGCCACGACAGCCGATGTTATCTCGTCGGCGATTTCTTACATTCCAGAGATTGCGTGGAATGATACGACACAAAACGGCTATCTTTCGGCGAGCGGCGGGGGCGCGAGCATCTTGTTTCCCAAACCGCTCTGGCAAACCGGCAATGGGGTGCCGAATGATGGAGCGCGGGATGTGCCCGATGTGGCCTTGAGCGCATCTCCGGATCATGACGGCTATCTGGTTTGCGCCGGAGATGGAGCTACGGGCAATGCGAGCATGCCCGATTGCACATCCGGTTTTCGTGCGGCGAATTCCGATCTGGATGTGGTGGGCGGCACTTCTGCAGCGGTGCCTGGTTTTGCGGGCATTGTGGCTTTGCTTAATCAGCAAACGAACGAGCGCCAGGGGAACGTGAATCCGAATCTGTATGCGCTGGCCTCAGTCTCAACGGATGCCTTTCATGACATTACGCAAGGCAGCAAC
>Ga0209061_1005364_pt1 | contig 11300 bp, 6 predicted proteins | sample Coa_R1_10_FD_187157 | JGI IMG/M metagenome (GOLD analysis project Ga0209061, IMG submission 187157) | Surface soil microbial communities from Centralia Pennsylvania, which are recovering from an underground coalmine fire - Coalmine... | ecosystem: Environmental > Terrestrial > Soil > Unclassified... | reverse complement strand
CGGAGTCGATGCCCGCGCCGTGCGACCGCTCGGACGCCGGCGCGTACGCGGTACGGCACAACCCGGCCGTCTACTACACGAACCTCGGCAGCCGCTGCGCCCGCCAGGACCTCCCGCTGAGCGCGAGGCCGAACTTCTCGGCGCGCTTCACCTTCGTCACGCCGAACATCTGCCACGACATGCACGACTGCTCGACTCGGGCCGGCGACGCGTGGCTCGCGGGCTTCGTGCCGAGGATCCTGCGCACCCGCGCCTACCGGCGGGGGGAGAGCGTCGTCTTCATCACCTGGGACGAGGGCTCGGGCGACAACCACGTGGCTACGCTCGTCCTCTCCCGCTTCACGCGGCCGGGCACCGTGTCGAGGAGGCCGTTCGACCACTACTCGCTCTTGCGGACGACCGAGGCGCTGCTCGGCCTGCCGCCGCTCGGGCAGGCGGCGCGGGCCGCCGACATGCGGGCGGCGTTCCGCCTGCGCTGAACGGCCGCAGCAGGAGGTCAGCGGGTCGCGACCACGACCCCGCGCAGCCCCACGTCGGTGTGTGCCGATTCCGCCGCCTCAGAGGCGATCGCCCATGACGCGATCACGCGCCCTCCGGCCCAGACGAGGTCGCCGAGCTGCTGGCAGGTCGGGCCGTACTCGGCACCGAGGCGTACCACGCGTCTCGGCGGCGCGAGGGCGGTGCCGTCCCCAGCGTCGGTCGACTCGAGGCGGACGGTGCACCCGTGACGCACGAGCCAGAACCAGCGGCGTCTCTCGTGTAGCACGAGTTCCTTCACCGGGTGGTTGGCGAACCGGACCGTGCGCGGTCGCGCCGCCCCGAAGTCCCAGCGGTACCAGCCGCGGGAGAGGACGTAGTAGAGCGCGCCCGAGGAAGACGGGACGAGGTTAGGCTGCGGATCGCCGCGCACATCGAGCACCGCCGCCGTGTGGCTGCCAAACGAACGGCGCACCACTTGTGACGTCGGGACTCCGATCGCGTCCCGCGTGAAGATCACTCCGCCGGCGGCCACGGTGACCGTGTCGAGCCGGTAGCACGCCTCCGGCGTGCAGCGCGCCATCGTCGCGACGAGCCAGTGGCGCGAGCCATTGGAGGCGACGACCCGCTCGGTCCCTCCCGACGTCTCACCCCAGGCGACGACGCCGTCGCGAGAGGCGATGGGGGTCGCGAGCGAGCCGGTGAGCACCCGTGTGCCGGTACCCTCGTGCGAGACCCGGATCAGCGAGGTCGACCTCCCGGAGGACCGCGCGTAGAAGACGAAGCGGGAGGTAGCGGCGACGCCGAACAGCGGGTCGACGCCGGCGGCGAGCGTCCTCGTCTTCCCCGTCGTCAGGTTCCGGTCCCTCAAAGTCGGGACGGAGGCAGCGGACTCGAGCGGCACGCTCTCCCAGACGAGATGCCCCTGGCTCGCAGCCACCGGCCCGATCGCGGTGTGCGTGCTGACCACGAGGGTCTCGCCGCGCGGCGCGGACGGCTCGCTGCGAGCCGCCGCCCCCAGCGAGGGTGGCGTCCCTCCGGTACAGGCCACCGCGATCCACGCCACCGTGACGGCGACCGATGTTCGGCTCAGCGTCCGAAACGCCGGGATCCGCCTCGCGCTTCGGCCCCCGCGATGCACCGCGCGCCGGACGTCAGGGAAGCTGCGTCGTGTCGACTGCGACGTCGTCGTACCGGACGTCGTACGTCTTGCCTGTCGCGTTCTCGCCGAGCTGGACGATGCCAACCGGGTCGGTGCCGAGGTCGACGCTCGTCGCGCTCAGGTTCGGGACGTAGCCGCTGTCGAGCCATGTATCCACCTGGCCCGTGCCGATGTCCGCGCGCACCTGCAGGGTGTGCCAGTTCCCGTCGGTCACGACCGGCCCGTTCGTGGCGATGGTGGAAGCGGTGACGTTGTCGCGGAGCCCGAGCTTGCCGGTCGTGCCGCTGACGAAGATGCCGAGGATCGCGGCGGCCTTCGCGCCGCTCGGGGCGGGGTTGGCGGTTCGGAGCCAGCCGAGGTAGACGCTCGTAGAGGCGACGCTCACGACCTTGAAGTGCAGCTCGTAGTAGAGATCCGTCTGCGGCGCCGGCAGGGTCTTCCACGCGTAGGAGGCGGTCGCGCTTCCGTCGCCGATCGACTCAGCCGCGTAGCTTCCGTCGTAGGCGTCGGTGGACTCGACCGTGAGACCGGCCACCGAGTCCCAGCTCGAGAGGTCGCCGCTCTCGAAGCCGTCGCTGAAGAGCGGCGCCGCGGGCGGTGTCGTCACGTTCAGCGGCGGCGAGAGGGCGGATGCGTTGCCGGCCGCGTCGAGGGCCTCGACCTGGTAGCCGTAGGTCGTGTCCGGGGTGACCGTATTGTCGGAGAAGCTCGTCTGGGGTCCGACGGTCCCGACGAGCGCTCCGTCCCGAAAGATCTTGTACGAAGCGACGGCGACGTTGTCGGTCGACGCGTTCCAGGAGAGGTTGACGAGGCCGGGAGAGATCGACGTCTTGGCGACCGTCGTCGCGGTCAAGTTCGTCGGCGTTGACGGGGGCGTCGTGTCGCTGCCGTTCGGGTTGCAGGCGATCGTGCCGGAGTCGACGGTGCCACCGCCGGTCGTCACGTACTGATACGAGGCTCCTCCGGGGTTGAGGTCGAGCTGGAGCGCCCCGAACGAGCCGGCGAGGCTATCGGCGACCCTCGGGTCGGTCGTGACGAAGCTCTGGAGGGAGTGCCCGCCCGTGCCGACCACGAACTCCGTCGGGCCGGCCGGGTCGGGGTTGCCGCTGCCGTCCAGCGGGACCCAGCGCTGATAGTCGTGGTCGTGGCCGTTGAGCACGATGTCGACCCCGTAGCGCGCGAGCAGCGGCCAGATCGACGTGAATCGGGTCGGCACGGGCTCGGGCCCGATGTTGAACAGCGGATGGTGGAAGTAGACGAGCGTGCAGGCTTGGGTGTTGCGCTGGAGGTCGTTCTCGAGCCACTTGTACTGCGGCGAGGTGGTCGTCCCGGACAGGTTGGAGTTGAGCGAGACGATGTGCCAGCCGTGCGTGTTGAAGCTGTACCAGTTGGGCGGCGTGTGCCAGTAGGCGAAGTACCCAGGAGCGTTGCCGCCCGTGTACTCGTGGTTGCCTACAGTCGGGTCGGTGATCGGGTCGAACTGGCCGAAGAACGATCCGCCCGAGAGGCCGTACCAGTTGTAGAACTCCGTCGACGTTCCGTTCTCGTATACGTCGCCGAGGTAGAGGAACAGGTTGGGGTTCCAGGAGGCGATCATGCTCGTGACGCTGGCCTCGGCCGTCTCGCCGCCGGCCCCGTCTCCGACCGCCGCAACGACGAACGGCGTCCCTGGCGCGGGGTTGGTGCCCGGTGTCGGCTTGAACCCGGTGGGTGCAGGCGGGGGGCTCGAGACGCCGTTCGAGAACACGAGGTCGACGGAGGTGGGCGCCGAGGTGAAGCCGTCGCGCTCGATCGCCTGCGCCTGCAGGGTATGGCTCCCGTCCACCCAGTTGGCGGACGGCAGCGTGAAGGCATAGGTGTACGCGGCCGAGCTGGCCGTGTGGGTGTACGACGAGTACTGGAAGTCGGTGAGGAGGTACTGCCCGTCGAGGCTGAAGAGCATCTTCGCCGTGTGCGGGTCGGTGCCGCTGACGGCGATCGTCGCAGTGACCGGCGCGTTGCCGCTCACCGTGCTACCGCTGCCAGGGCTCACGCACACATCGAGGGTGTAGGCGCCTCCTGTGGGCCCGCTCGTCTGGCAGGTCGAGGGCGGCGGGTCGGTCACCGTCAGCGATGCCATGGCGGTGAGGCCTCGATATGTCGCGGTGACGGTATACGTGCCTGCGCTCGGAGCCGAGCAGGCGTTGGCCGAGCACGAGCCGCCGGGACTGATCGAGAAGGTGGTCGCCGCCGTCACGTCCCCGCTGCTGTTGCCGTAGGAGTCCTCGCCGGTCGCGGTGTAGTACTGGCGCACGCCGGTCTCGGTGGTGGAGCTCGTCGGCGAGAGCCCGATCTGGACGAGCGGTCCGGCAGTCACCGTGATCTGCAGCTGAGCGCTCGCCTTGCCCTTGAAGCCGGATCCGGTCGCGACGGCGGTGATCGTGGGCGCCCCTGCGGTCGTGTCGCTGTAGGAGAAGCTTGCGCTGGTCGCCCCGCTCGGGATCGTGACCGAGGTGACCGCGACTCCGCCGGCCATGAACGTCCCCGTCGGGGACGTGCTCGAGAGCGAGACGGTCGCCGGTCCGGTGGCGCCGCTGAGCGCGACGGTGTAGGGCGCGGAGGTCTGTCCGGCCTGGATCGTCGGGGAGCCGCCGGAGATGGCGAGCTTGACGCCCGGCTTCGACGAGGCGGACGCCGTTGCAGCAAGGGCTGCGAGCACGACGACGAGCAGCGTCCTGCCGGGCGTTGGGGTAAGCCGGCCACGACGACCGGCCCTCATGCCGCTCCCACGACGCGTCCGACTGTCGCTCGCACAGTTCCTCGCTCCCTACCTGGGGCCATGCCCGGTAACCCTCCCGCCGTCCCTTCGAGATGTACCGGCTCTCGCGCTCCCTGACAAGGTCCAAAAACCGTGGTCATCCTGGCTCCTTGCAGTCGGAGTCAGCGCTCGGCGCGCCGGCAAGACGGCGTGCAGGGTGTCGAGGTACGAGCCGTAGCCGGACGAGCTCTGCCACTCGCGGGCGCTCTCGACTGCCGTGCCCTCTCCCCACTCGTTGAAGGTGGTCACGAGCTCGAAGCGAGCGTGGGAGGCGACCATGTCGTCGACTGCTCGTCGCCAGGCGGCGAGGTCGCGGGAGAGCCGTGGGCTCGCCTCGGTGGCAGCGAAGAACCCGGGGCTGATCGAAAACGAATAGGGACGCTGGTCGTCCTCGGGCTCGGCCGGTGCGTACTGGTGCCAGCCGTCGGGCTGGGCTCGGCAGCCACGGTAGCCGGGGAAGACCTTCAGCACGACGAAGGCTCCGACGGTGTTCGCCTGCTGCCAGCGCCTGGCCATCGCGCAGCCGTCGGACGGCTGCGCGTAGACGAAGACGACGAAGCGGCCGCCGATTCGCAGGTAGCTGGGGCTCGCAGCCGCGCGCGCCCGAAGGTAGAGGAGGTCGCGCCGGATCGCGCTCGGAGCCGGGTTGCCCTGTCCCTCCCGCTCGTCGTAAACCGCCCAGTGGAAGCCGCTCCGCGAGGCCGAAAGGAGCCGCGGGAGCCGGGTGTCTGTCGGCGAGCCCCGGCCCCACCAGGAGACGATCGCCGCGTCGAGGTGGGCGTAGCGCATCGCCTCGACCTGGGCCGCGACCACCGGCCGGCTCCCTGAGTCGTAGAAGCCCAAGGAAGGCTGGTAGTGGGTGTAGGGGTAGCGGCCGTCCTGACGCCAAGCTTCCGGATACCAGGCGTAGAAGAAGGCCGCCCGGATCGGCCCTGGGGGCTGCGGTGCGCCAGCTTGGAGCCACAGCCGGGCGGCGTGCCGACGGTCCTCCCGGCCGGCGATCCTCGTCGTGCCGCCAGCCGACTCGAGCACGAGCGTGCGCTCGCCGGCCCGCACGAGCGGGGTGACGTCGACCGTCTGCCAGCCGGCGCGGTGAACCGGTCCGGATGCGATCGTCAGCCCCCGCGGGGTGGGCGCGTTGCGGTAGGTGAGCGTCGCCTCCCGCCAGCGGCCCGACGCCGCTGCGACGACGAAGCCCGCCGAGCGGCCTGCGGCCCAGACCCTGAGCCGGGCGACGGCGAGCGCGGGGGAGAGTCTCGGGACGATCAGGCGAAGGTAGGTACGACCCCGGCCGGGGCCGATCTCGAGCCAGCGACCGGGGCCGGCGTTGCGCGGCTGTGACGGCGAGACGGAGCCGTCGGCCGTCGCCTGCACGACGACCAGGCCGGAGCGCTGCCCACTCCGCGCAGCGTGCCCCGCCGAGACGCCGACGGCGAGCCAAGCGGCGAGGGCGCTCAGCGCGAGCCGGCGAGCGCCCGTCGCAGCCAGGCCGCGACCTCCCGTGCCAGCTCGACCAGGGGGACGACCACCACGAACAGCACGACGGCCCCCACGACGACAAGCCAGCGGCACGCCGTGACGAACGCTCGCACGAGCCGGACAGCCGGGGAAGGGGAAGCGGGCACGGCGAAGGGCTGCCAACGCTAGCGTCGGCCCGAGGACGGTCGGAGCTTCCAGGGTGCGACGGCCCGCGTCAGTGCGTCGCATCGAGGTCATGCCGCCGCTCGACCGCCCTCCGCACCGCGCGTCGCCAGGCAACCGTTCCGACCCCTGTGAGGAGCAGCGCGGCGACGCCGGCAAGCAGCGGCGCGAGATAGCCGGAGCCGGGTGCGACGGTCGAGCTCGAGTCGAAGTTGCCGTGGAAGACGACGTGCTTGCCGGTGAGGTCGCTGACGATGTCGAGGTAGGTCGCGCCGAACGCCGTGGTAGGCTCGATCTCGCTGTTCTCGCTGTACTCGTTCCAGCTGATCAGCCCGATCAGGTCGGGAGACGAGGCGAGCGCGGTGCGCCACTCCATGCGCAGCGTCGCGCCGTCGAGGCGGGGGACCACCCGCCTGCCGCCGACCTGGCGGGCGTCGAACCCGGGCGCCGCCGGGGCGACCCAGAGGCCGCCGCGGTCGTGGATCGCCCTCGACATGTCGTCGAGCTTGTGTCCTGCCCAGCGGTCGACCCGCGGGTCGACCGAGGACCAGTAGTACGCGTCGCCGTCGACGAACGGGGCCAGTCGCCGGTAGCCGGAAACCGACTTCTCCGAGGCGAGCAGCAGTAGGCGCGGGCGCACCAGTCGGGCGACGGCGGCGACCTCGGCGCGAGTGAACCGCCAGGTCCCCGACCAGACGACGAGCGGCGTGCCCTCCAGGTCGAACGCTGGCGCTCGTGCGAACCGGTGCAGGAAGTAGAGGAGGTCGGCCTCGACGCGGGCTACGGGAAGTGGCTGCCGCTCGAAGTTCAGCCCTTCGTAGACGATCGCGAGCTTGAAGTGCGCCGCGTCGGCGAGTCGCACGAGCGTCGCCAGGCGTCGGTTTAACCGGCGCGTCGACTTCCAGCTCACGAGGAAGCCGTCGATGCCAGCGCGCTGCGCCAGCTCGATCTGGCGCCGGATTACCCGCGGGTCCCCGCTCGAGTACCTGCCGAGCGCCGGGAAGGTCGTCTTCGCCCGCCTCCAGGAGTCGTGCTGGTACCAGATGTAGTAGTAGGCGAAGACCGGGATCGGCGCCGGTCCCGGAGTCGCGCTGGCCGCAGCGGGCGCGATCGCCGCCGCGAGGGCGGCCGCCGCGACCGCCGCCGCGACGCCCCTCATCGCCGAACCCAGCGGGCGTTCTTCGCTCGCCCGTCCGGCTCGCTGAAGCCGCGGGCCCTGCGCAGCTCCTCGTGCAGGGCCTCGATCGCGGCGGCGAGGTCGGGGCGGAGGAGCGCGAGGTCCTCGCTGACCGGCCCGCTGCCGCCGGTGCCGACGAGCGACTCGTCGAGCGTGTGCCCAGTCGCCTTCGCCGCTCGCGCCGACGGCTGCTTCGCTGCCGGCTCCGGCTTCGCCTTCGCGGTCTGCGCCTTGCCCTCCTTAACCGGAGATCTCCGCTTGGCCGCTGTCTTGCCCTTGCCGCCTGCCGTGACAGCGCGCTTCCGCGTGGCTTGCGTCCGCTTCGGCTTCGGCTTGGGCTTCGGCTTCCCCGGCCCGGGCGCAGCATCGGGGACGGGCCGCTTCCGGCTCGCTGGCGTCCTGGGGGCCGGCCGGCCGGTACGCGAGGCGTTCGGCGCCACGGCGACGCCGGGAGGGGTCGCCTCCGGCTCGACGGGTGCGCTCGCCTGCTGGCCGGCCTCGCCCGTGGTTGCCGCACGCAGGCGTCGCCCCCAGGCGCCGAGCCGCTGGCGGAGCGGCCCGAGCGTCGCCTGCGCGGTGGCCGCGCCGTCGGCGCTCGCCGAGGCGGGCGCTGTTTCCTGCTGGGCCCGCGAGGGCGCCAGCGCGCCACGGCTCGCCGCCTGCTCGCCCATGTAGACGTGGATCAGCTCGATGCGCTCGCCGGTGAGGACCGCGTCGGCGGCCTCGTCGTCCCGAGTCGGGCGAAGACGTGTCCGCAGGCCGCGTCCGGTCCAGGGCCGCGAGCACACAGCCAGGCGTTCGCGGGCGACGTCCCGCAGGCGGACGACCATGTCTCGCAGCGCCGGCCGGCGGTCGGGGGGAGGCGCGGTCGCGGCCTGGTGTGCCGCGGGCGCGGGCAGGCTCGGCGCAGGCACGGGCAGGCACGGCGCGGGGGCGGACGTGCCGGATCCGTTCCTCCCGGCACGGGTCGAGCGATCCGTCATGTAGCGGTGGATGAGTTGACGGCGCGCGCCGCTCAGGGGCTTCGGCGGTCCGAGGTCGTCGAGCGTCGGGGTACGGCCCGTGCCGAGCGAGCGAAGCCGCAGCCGCAGGTAGGGCCGAGGGACGAGGATCAGGGCCGAGACCGTTCCCAGCGCGAGGACGACGAACAGGAGCATGTCCCAGTAGGAGACGACCTTGACCGAGAGCGCCTGGTTCCTCGACAGGGCCAGGCTGACGGCTGGGACGTAGCCGGCAGCGTCGACCGCGACCTGGTACGTGCCCCGCGGCAGCGAGGAGAGTCGCACCGCCCCCCCGTGCAGGGGGTACGAGGCCCGCGTGCCGTTCGGGAAGACGAGGACGATCCGCGAGCCGCTTGCCGTGCCGAACACGAAGTCGCGTACGCTGACGCGCGCCGAGTAGAGGAGCAGGCGGGCCGTGACCCGGCGGGTCCTGGCCGGGTAGAAGCGCTGCTGCGACTCGTTGACGACGTTCGAGCCGTCGACGAGGGCTCGCTCGAGCGAGTACTGGACGAGGGTGGGCTCGAGCCCGGTGAAGCGGCGGGCCACGCTCACCGCCGGAAGCCACTGCGGCCACTCAGGCTGGAAGGAGACCCGGCTACCCAGGGTGTTGGCCAGCGTGATCCGCGTCACGCGCCCCACCACGGGGCGTCCGGCGCCGTCTGCGAAGGCGAAGCGGACGAGGACGGACTGCGCGAACCCGGCCTCGAGGCGGGTGTTGCGGCCGATCGCGATCGTGCGGGTAGCGGTGTACCTGCTGTCGCTCCAGCGCACGAACGTCGAGCGCAGGCCGGGGGCGACCACCCTCCGGTCGAGGATCCGCAGCACGTGGTCGCCGTGCGTCGTCTCGATCCGCGCGATCCCGCGCCGGCCGGTTGCGAACGTCGCCCCGTCGAGGCTGAAGCGGACGCCTGCGAGCCGCGGCACCGTGACGATCGTCAGCGTGGCCAGGCTTGCTCCGGAGCGCCCCGCTGCCGCCTGCGACGCGCCGGCGAAGGTCAAGGCGGAGCCGAGCACCGCAGCGGCCAGCAGGATCCTCACTCGTCGTCGCCTTTCGGGCTGGTGGGGGACGGAGCGCGGCGCCGCCGGCCGCCGGCGAGGCCGACGCCGATCAGGATCGCCGGCAGCGCCAGCGCGCCGCCGTAGAGGCCGTAGATCAGGGGCCGCCGCACGTGCGTCTCGAGCCGGTCGCCGCGGGTCTCGGAGGTGAACTCCGCTGGGCGCGGCGCCTGCCGGAAGTCGAAGCCGGTCGCGATGCTGTTCGCGTGGGCGTCACGCGAGGTGAGCGGCTTCAGCCGCCAGTTGTCCTCGATGAAGCGCAGGATCGAGGTGAAGTCGAGCTGGGTGTGGTCGACGAAGCCGCGCTTCGCGTACGGGCTGACGAGGATCGCCGGCACCCGGAACCCGTACCCGTACTTGTCGACCCGGGGAGGCTTCACGTGGTCGTACCAGCCGCCCCAGTCGTCGTACGAGAGCAGGAAGGCCGAGCTCTTCCACTCCGGACTCGCGATCAGGGAGTTGATCAGGGAGCGGACGAAGGCCTGGCCGGACGCGACGCTCGACGGGGGGTGTTCGCTCGGGCCCGACGGCACGATGTACGAGACCGCCGGCAGCCGGTTGCGCAGGAGGTCGTCGTAGTACTGGCTCAGCGGCACGATGTGTGAGCGCAGGGCAGGGGTGTCCAGGTAGCGGGGGATGCTGAGCAGCGGCACCCAGACCACCTGAGACGCTCGGTTGCCCGGGAACCGGCGAAGCGTCCGGAAGGTCAACCGCGGGTCGTAGTTCTGGACGTAGAACTTCCACGACACGCCGGCGGCCTCCAGCCGGTCGAAGATCGTGGTGAGATGGCGGTATCCGCCCGGCGGGATGTGCTCGTAGCCGCCGCCCGGGCCGCCCGAGACCCAGTAGACGTGGTTCAGGAAGCTGCCGGCTAGGGCCGAGCTGAAGAAGTGGTCGTAGAGGACGTACTGGTCGGCGAGGTTCCAGTAGTAGGGGAGGTCGCTGCCGTTTCGGTAGCCCATTGCCAGCCGGCCGTCTTGGTTGACGGCGTCGAGGGCGCTGACGAAGCCGTCCAGACGCCCGTGGTCGTACTGCAGGCGGGCCGTCGCGGCGCTGTGGTCGGGATCCGCGGGCACGACGGCGTTGGAGCCGAGGTGGAAGGGCCGTACGCAGCGGCCGTGCGGCCGCCGGGGGTCGACGGGCATGCAGACGCCAGCAGGCAACCCGTCTCCGCGCGGGTAGGTGCCGAAGTAGTTGTCGTAGGTGTGGTTCTCCTGCATCAGGGTGACGAAGTGCCGGATCGGCGTCGTCGGCGCGTGCCCGGCGGCGGCCGGCGCCGAGCCGGCGGCGAGGGCCGCTGCGACCGCCGCAACCGGCACGCAGAGCAGGGTCGGCCGCAGCCTCATCGGCGCACTCCGTAGACCACGATCAGCGGCGTCTGCACGGGCCGCCCGTCCCGCCCGCTCACCGTGACCGCCTGCGAGTAGAGCACCCGGCCGTGGTAGCGGCGGGCGTAGGCGAGCAGCCGGCGGGAGAAGAACGTCGTGCGGGAGGCGGAGAAGGCGTCCCAGACGACGTACTGGATCTCGTTCGTCCGGATGGCGAGGTCGGGGTTGCGGATCGCGTCGTAGGCGGGGTTGCGGTGGATCGGGTTGGGGGAGACCGACAGGCCCCAGGCGCGCCGATGGCCGTAGAACTCGACGAGGTTGGCCATCGACGGCCCGATGGTCAGGAACTCCGCACCCCGCGGCACGTGATGCCGGATCCAGCGGCCCAGCGTGCGGCCGCCGGGGACGCCGCCCGTGCCGGCGAGGAACGTGCCGGCGGAGCTCGACGGCTCGATCGCCCCCCAGGCCGGCAGCGCGAGCGAGACGGCGATCGCCGCCGCCGCGCCGGTCATCGCCCAGCGGGGCGAGACGCGTACCGCCCGCCAGCGCAGCTCGCGCGCCGGCTGCCAGCGCGCGAGCGTTCGCCCGGCGAGGAGCGCGACCGGCGGGGCGCAGGCGATCAGGTACTGGTAGCCCTTGACCGGGTAGAGCTGGAAGAAGA
>Ga0209061_1005363_pt1 | contig 11301 bp, 10 predicted proteins | sample Coa_R1_10_FD_187157 | JGI IMG/M metagenome (GOLD analysis project Ga0209061, IMG submission 187157) | Surface soil microbial communities from Centralia Pennsylvania, which are recovering from an underground coalmine fire - Coalmine... | ecosystem: Environmental > Terrestrial > Soil >... | reverse complement strand
GAAGCCGCCGAATCGCTTCCGCCACCCCGGGCAGAATCCTGAAATCCTGCCATCGCGTGATGTATCCATCCCCCGGCGCCTTGCCGTTAATCACCCCATCCCGATCCAGAAACACGGCTTTATTCATAAGGCTCTTGGTAACCAGCCATGCGCACCCGCAGCTCGTTGACTACAACCCGGCAGCATTTTGATAAACCTCATAATAGCGTCTAGCACACTTATCCCAGGAAAACAATTTGATACGTTCAAAACCTCTTCGCTTCATCTCTGCACGAAGGCTGGCGGAGGACAGAATCTTAGCTAAAGTGGCTGCCAGATCCTCTGAGTTCAAAGGATCGAAATATCCGGCGGCATCGTCTGCGATTTCAGGTAAGGCAGCAACGCGAGAGCATATGACCGGCGTCCCCAGCGCCATCGCCTCGAGCACCGGGAGCCCAAAGCCCTCGTATAATGAAGGCAGAATAAAGGCTTCTGCACCCCGATAGAGCTCGAGAACTGTTTCCCTTTCTACATATCCGAGAATTTCGATATTCCCCTTAAAAGGGCACCTGTTGATTTCAGCCTTAATCTTGCTAAACCCGCGGCCCGGCTTGCCTGCCAGAATCAAACGAAGCGGAGCATCACGTGTGGATCTCAACAAACCAAAAGCCCGGACAAGCGTCGTAATATTCTTGCGCTCTTCAAGCGTACCGACATAAAGCACAAAGGGCTCATTCCGTTCGGCTGCTTTTCCCGACGGCGCCGGATCTATCCCGTGGTAGATCACAGCTACCTTATCTTTTTTGATCACAAACCTTCGAAACAATTCCTCGCGCGTGAAGTTCGACACAGCGACAATCCGGTTGCTTCTTGCTACTGTAGTTCGTGTAAGGAGGCGCTTGTAGTAACGACTGGGAAGCGAAAAAAAACTTTCTGGAACGTAATAAGAAAGATCGTGGATCGTATTTACAACGGGCACCCGGCACCCGATTGGCCGGCTAAAATCGGGACAGTGCAGCACCTGTAGGCCATACTGCTTCGCCAATCGCGGGAGTTCCACTTGTTGCCATCTGACGCGGCGCGTGCCCATGAGGCCTGCAACTGGATGCACAAGCACGTTTTCGCCTTCGGGTAACCCATCCGCTCCAATAGGCGCGCCCAAAAGCACCCACTCAGCATTTTCCTTGAGACCAACAAGAGAGCATACAAGCCTGAGGGTGAAATTCCCAATCCCCGTTAACGGAGCCGAAAGGATGGAGACGTCTATTCCGACCCGCATGTTGTTAGGGACTCGTCACTCTGTTTTGCAGTTTTGAGGTGAAAATTCTTCGGGATAACATGGGATATTCCCTTGGAATGGGATCTCTTCCGAACCAAGGCTTCCACAAGCCTTCAGCGTAAGCGCAACCCACACTTGGCATGGAAACCGATGGTTTCAATTTGACCGGCCTGCAAATGATTTGTGCAGGTGGGCAGGAGCGCGTGTGACAGCTTTTAGTCAAGCACCTGGTAGGATAAATGTGTACTTGCCGTCGCCAACTGGTCCGCCGATGAAAGGACGTATCTCACGATCTTCCTTGACCAACCCGTTCGACGACAATAACGTTCGTAAGATTCGCGCTGCCAATCGAATCCCTTCTTTGAGATTTCCTCTGGATTAATGTAAACCGTAACTTCGTCCGCCAGGGTCGGGATGGTTGATTTCTTAGTGTAGGAAATGTCGTCCGTGTTGGCTAGCAGTCGGATGCCACGCCTCTGGCACTCCCCTCGCAAGGCTTCTAAGATACGGAGATAAGTCTCCTGGTAGGGCCGCATATCCTTCTTCTCATACTCCGTATGTCCAAAATCGATAATCGGCCGAACTTGAAGAGTGCTTATCCCATACCGCCCATAAACGTCAAAAAACCTGCTGAGCTCCTCGAGGTTGTCAGGATTTACGGTATAATTCAGGCGTAGTTGAGGGAGATGATACCCCCCCTTCCTCTTCACAGAATCTACTGTCTCAAGAACCTCAAGAAACTTATCAAAAGAGGCCCGCCTCATCATCAGTTCGTAGGTCTCTTTCCTGACACCATGTGTCGAGAGCGTGAGCTCATGTAACCCCACCTCAATCAATTTTTCGATTTTCTCACGGGTAAGCAAGTGCCCGTTCGATACCATCCCGATCATTGGTACGCGATATTTCTTGGCCAAGACCAGAATATCAATCCATCTCTTGTAGGTAGTCGGTTCAGTTCCGCATCCAAGATACATCTGCAGTGTTCGCGGGAAAAGCACTTCCGCGAGCCGCTCGATCTGCTCCCATGAAAACCTTCCAAGGTGCTCTTTTGTAAATGCTGGGTCGCTGAAGTAGCACATCTGGCAACGGAGATTGCACGACATTACAGGATCGAACCTCAAACAAAGATACCGTTGATGAAGATGATGCATAGCCAGTAATGCAGCGAATTTTATTCTGTGACTGCGCACCAATCGGTTAACTTTCAACAGCCGATAAAAACTGTCCATCGCATCCTCCTTGAACCTGATCATCTTCAACTACGAATGTCAACAATCTCTGCTTGCGGCAAACTTTCCCTCATTATCTTGACAGTAAAGAGAAATGTCAAACAGGTAGCCCAAACAGATGCATTTGCCAACACCCCGAACTAACTCATCCGCACCGGAAGCACTTGCGCCTCAAGATTACGACTTCACTATCAACGTATTGTTCTGCGGAATCTACTCGCCGTGGAAACCCTCGGGATCCCTCCGCTCGGAATTACCATCTTCTGATGGATATTCCTCTTGATCTCTGCGAGTTCCACGCGGGAAATAGCTAGTGTCAATCCCACGAGACTCATCAACAGCAAAACATTTGATCCACTCCCAAGGCTGTGGTCAAAATTACTATAAACAAGCATTGCAGCAAGTGAGCCCTTCGCAGCCCTGTGAAATGGGCGGATGAATGAACGTGAAAGTCTTCGCTCAAGGTAGGAGACCTCGCTCCATGCGGACCACCACACAAACATGGTTACGAGCAGCCCTAGTACTCCACCCTCAGCAAGGAAGTGGAGATAGGAGTTGTGGGCCGTTGAGTCGTTGTTCTCAATGTCACCTGCCGTTGCAACATAGACGAGACCAGGTACTCCCTTGAAGTCCCTGCGTAGATCATTGTACCGCCCAAAGCCAATACCTATCAGTGGGCTCACAGAAAAGTCATACCATGCATCCCTCCAGAGTATAAAACGCGTTGCGTTGGTTCCCCAGTTCGGATCGGTAATCGTATCTATGCGATCGAGGACGCTCGAGTTCCAAAGAAGAACAAGCACTAGGGGGATAGCCAAGGCCGCACCTATCTTAAACGTCTTGCGCCATTGACGGATAGGCAGGACGACGAGGGCTCCCGCCATCAGTGCTACGTAACCACTTCGAGAGTACGTAAGAGCTAAACCTCCAAGACAGCAGCACATCATAGCCCAGAGATAAACTCTAAATTTCCTACTTCCCTTAATCTCGACAAGATGTGCCAAAAGCACAAGACAAGCCACCGTATACACGCCCCCTGTTGTATCGTGGGCTAGATACCAGCCATAGAAAAGCGTAGAACTCATAAATTCAGCTTTCTGGCCCACAATGTGCAACACCTCAAACCGATCAGCATAGGGAAAGTTCCCCAGTACCAAAGCAGCGCACCCTGCGATGAAGCTGAGCAAGGTCAGAAACGAAAACCAAAAGGCTCGAAAATATCGGCGACTCATTCGCCAGTGGAGAAGGCAAAAGAACGCGGGATATGTGACGAGGAGCGCCCCGTCTCTCCTAAGAAACTGGTATGATATGAGGTTATCGAAGCTGCGCGTGGACCACTCATAATTCAACAGCCAGTAGCCCACGCATAAAAGAATTGCAATCTCGAGCCGTCTGAACTTTCGGCTTTGAACCAACCACCCGGCAAAGCCACGTGCCATACAGACTGCAAGCCCCCCAGCCGCTAAAAGGGGCAGTACGTTCTGTATAAGTACGATAAGCAAAGCGCCCAGAAAAAATATATCAATCACGAAGAGACCCTTTAGAGGGCTTAGCCGACGTTACCCCGCCCCACTCACGGTTAGGGTAAGTGCTCCCGCCTATCCATATATAAGTAACAACTAGCCTGGCGTGAGGATCGGAAGGAACAACCGGGGCAAATCGAACCGACGTCCTTTCATGGGCGAATTTTGCCTTAAAGTCAAGCAACAATCCATCCTGGCTAACCACCATTGACGCCCTTCCACGGGGTGTCGCAAATAATTGAACGGTTATCTGTGAGCGTTGCCGAAGAGACAACCTCTGGGAAAGGACTGCAATCAAAATCCCGTCGCCGACTTTAAAACCCATCGATCTTCCACTTAAGGAGCCATAGTTTACTGCATAATCAGAGAAGTAACTTAGTGGACCGCCGCTTAGGAACTTAGACAGCAATGCAAGCCGCCTGCCCTGCGCGGTCAGTACAACCTCTCCGTGGCCACTATTCTTGGAAAGGCACTTCGGGGCATCCGAGCCGGCACCCCACGCCGCATACCAAAAAAGTTTAAATTCATCCTCCCGTTGCCAACCTACTTCGAGAGACCAGTGCAGCAGGGATAGGTAAGAAGCGGAAATAAAATCGGGATCCTTGGTAAATCCAACCTCAGTCTCCCAAACTCCTTTACACTTCCCTGTTTTCACCCAGTTTTCATATAGATACTGCCATGCGGGAAGTCCTTCATAGTGGATGTCAAGAAAATCGGTCCATTGCCATGCATCATGATACTTAAGAACGCGATCGAACTCCTGAAGGCTGTTGCTGGCAGGCCAGCCGCCAAATACAACATAACAGTGATAGGTGCGAACAATTTTCGCGGCTGGAATGTAAACCGTATCAATAAACTGTTCATCCGTCCCGGCCCAGAAGCCCGCGGCCGATGTTGGCTCGTTCCATATCTGGAAGTATCGAAGAGAAAAAGGTGGCTTGCTATATCGCGCAACTACCTCCTCTACAAAATTTGCCCAGTAAGCAATCTGTTTCGGTGGAGAGGCTGAATTTCCCGGGACGCTAGCGGCCCACCCAGATGTGTAGGCTAGCATAGGAAGAATTCTTAGCCCTCGCGCTTCAACCCCCCGTAGTAATTGATCAGTTTCGTTCCATTTCCAGACACCCTGTACAGGCTCAATATTGCTCCAATACAAAGGAATCCGTACCCATCCAACGTGCAGAGTCTTTTCAACTAGAGGTGCAGGAACGTAGACCGTTCCCACGAAATCCCGGAATTTGGGAGCGGCAACGGCCGTTCCACAAGCCAAAATGACTGAAAACAGATAAATAAGCACTTTCACGAAAAAGTACCCCTTTACATGCCACACACTTCAGGATGGGCTTGACGCGTATCCGAGGAGGCGGCCACTGAACATACAACAATAACGCAGCGCTTCACGAGGTCTCGCGGCAGCAAGCATAAGTAAAGCCCCAGCGAGCGGCTTGAGAATAAAATATGAAGTGGGGACGATGGGATATCCATTCTTCTTCAGAACGTGACCCATTCCAAGCGCATATCGATAAGTCTTTCTGGCGTCCGGCAAGCCAAATCGAATGTACGCTGCCTCGTGGTAAACGGCGAGGTCTGGTTCTGACCACATGCTGAACCCCATTTTCATCGCTCTAACCAGAAAGTCTGTCTCCTCGCCGGACTGCCATCGAGTTCCCGATCCGATGCCTAGCTTTTCGTCGAAGGGACCCACTGCCTCAGCAACGTGCCGCTTAATGAACAACGTCCAGGAGATTGCACTTTTCCAGACGCTCGACTGCGTTAAGTAGCCACGGTGGAGGGATCCCCGGCCTAAAAAGAAAGCTCCTTTCTCATTAAGCGGCGCCACCGTCAGAATATCCCAGTGCGTGTCTCCCTTAAGGAACTTCTCGATTCCATCCAGCAATCGCTGCGGGTACCAGCAATCATCGTCCGGGAACCCTACGATATCACCCGTAATATGCCTCAGGCCGGCGTTACGGGCGCGAGAAAGACCGGGCGCTGATCTGAGATGCTTAACCTGAAAGTGGTTTTCATAGTTCTTTAGAAGAGGAACCAATCGATCATCCTGATTCTGATCGATAACGATCAACTCAAAATCCCGGTATGTTTGGATCGCCAGCGAAGCGAGGAAACGCTCCAACTCACGGACACGGCCAACCGTCGCCAAGATCAGAGAAAATTTCACCGGCAAACCTCCGAAAACACTTGGCCGTAAGCCAAGGCTGCCGCATCCCAAGAGAAACGCTTGACATTCTCCATACCCTTATCAGCCAGTTCCTCGCGGAGGGAGAGATTTATTGAAAGAGTTCGGAGGGCGTCAGCCCAGCGCTCGACGTCATGGGGAAGCAGCCACGCGGCAGTCCCCGCAACCTCGCGATTGATGGGGGTATCAAGTGCTATGACTGGGCACCGCACGGCCATTGCTTCGAGGATCGGGAAACCGAACCCCTCATAGAGAGAGGGGAAGAGCAATGCATGAGCATTTCGGAGAATACACATAACTTCCTGCTTCGGCAACACGCCTACCGGCTTGATCATCTCTCCGGACTCAGCGAGAATACTCCGAAAACACGGATGGATATTCCCGGTAATGTACAAGCACATTGGGGTTCCTGCTTCTCTTGCGTGCCGGACGGCAGCCGCGGCGAGCGTCAGATTCTTCCTAGGTCTGTGCGCTCCCAGCATCACAACGTACGGCAGCCCCGACTGATTTGCAGCAGAACAATTGCAGATCATATCTCCATTGGGTCTATCAAATCCGTTCGGTATCACTTCCAGTTTTCCGCGAAGCGCCGGGAAGATCCGCAGCAAATCATCGGCCGTTGTGCGGGATACTGTTGCAATTCGGCGCGCACGACGCAGAGATGACTGAAATGATGCAATTCTAAGGCGTTGCCTAGGTTCGCGATCCAAGTTGTTCACAATGAGCGAATCGTGGACTGTGACAACCGAAGGCCTAAAGACAAATCTGGGGAGGAAGTGGTTCGTCCCCCAATATATTTCGAATCGGCCACCTAATAAAGGGCTTATTTCGAAGAAGGCTTGGCCTGTTTTAGGAATTCGCGGCCAAGTCACTATCTCGAAGTGACCGTTAGCCGGGAACCTGTGCGCCAAGCCGCGAAAGTGGAATTGCGATGACAGGCGCCTAAGGATATTCTCCACGAATACCCCAGGGCCCCAATGCCGCGTCTCCGGTTGCAATGGCCGTGCATCAAATAAAACAGTGATTGCTTGCATATGGCTGACTCCCAGCAGAGTGGGATCCTGCACGCGCCGTCATTTCAACCCGGACGGTGGACAAGCGGAATGCTAAGTGACTTATTTGATCCCCCATGCCACGATCTCCTCGCCCAGCGTCTTACATAGGCCACCGCCAAGCCATTCCATGATGGCCATCAGCCAACCATAAAGACGGAGCATCGATGACTGCGGCGAGCCTCGATCATATTTACCTGTTCGGCGAACGGACCGACTGGCGATGAACGACTGGTCAGCCCATCGAGGCTGCGTCGAACAAAAAACCTGGCTGAAGCCAGCCTCGCGCAGAGTTCGATTAAGAGCAGGAGGGTTAAAGATAAACAGGTGATAGGGCGTCGCCAACGAAACCCAATCTGCTGCCCAAAACTTATGGCCCCAACTCCATCCATTGGGCGTTGCAAGCACAACACGCCCCCCTGGTCTCAGCAATTGATGCGCGTGTCGTAAGAAGCCAATCGGGTCATGAACGTGTTCGATGACATGGCTCATGATGATGGCGTCAAACGATCCCCCTGCAAACCCGTGGTCTGCCAGGGATCCCTGATGGACGGTGAGACCCTTGTTCCTGGCATTCTGTATCGCCCCGGGGTCAAAATCAATGCCTTCGACTTGCCAGCCCCAGTCCTGCATTAGCTTCATGGTTGCCCCGCCGCCGCAGCCGACATCAAGCAGACGCCCCTTCATATCGCCCGGCATTTCCGCGAACGGGAAATCCGCGTCTGCTCGCCGCGCCGGGTGAAGATAGGCCAGGAGTCCCAGCCAGCGCTCCCACGGTTGCCAATCATCTGGAAGGGGAATTCCATATTTGAGCGCCAGATAACCGCGCGGCACCTTTCTGAGCCTCGCAAGCCAGGGATTTGGATTCAGTGGGTGGTCTTCGTGCGTCTCGCGGAAGTAGTTATATAGCAACGCGATGTCTTCCTCAAGTGGGACTGGGTCTAGCCAAAGGAGATCACACCGCCTCTCAGAACACCTGCGAATAGACCATACGCCGGGACATCCGTAGCGGACGTCCATTGCGTTCTCGTACAAGACCCTGCCGAAATTTCCGCACAGATAGCAGGTCGACCGGGAGCTTGCCCTAACCTCACCGAATTTCGTAGCAACGGTCAAGCTCATCTCTAGGACACCTCACTTTCCCGGCACGACCCTTCGAATTCGGTCAATCGCCGATCTTAACCCTAGGTCAGCCTATGAAACAGCTTTCTCAAAGGTTGAGGGAAGCTTCTCGGAATTGACCACCACAGGATGAGGTGGCGGGCAAATCTCATGGGCAGCAGTGCTACACATAGGCTCCACGCCATCCAGAGCGCCTGCTTCCGGCGACTCTTAAATTCATCCGATCTCCAAATGCTTTCAAGGCAGCTCACCGCAAGCTTGAAGAGACGATCTCCGGGAATGGGGTGCTCTCTCGGAGCCAAACGTAAGGAAACCAGCCTAGCGCGGGCGTATTGAAATTGCCGCAAATGAAGGATCTTCTTGTCTGGAGTCAATAGTCCAAACTTTGCAGCTGTCGCACACAGTGCCTCCATGTTGTTGATTCCATGCTCGATATACCAGTGAAGCCTCCTGATAGAGATCGTGTCCTGATGCCACGCGTTTGCTCCGTGGATACGATACAAACCTAACACTTCTTGCAGGGTGATCACGCCACCATAGAAGGGCGTGACTGTGTGCAGGTATCCATCCGCAGAGAGGCGGTACTTTGCTTCGTCAATCGGCAATACCGCGGTCAGTGCCGAGCGCGAAAAGACATTCCCGCTTGTCGGAGGGCCGCTATACCAGCCACGGCGGAGGAGGGCGGGTCGTACATCGGACGGGGGAGAAGGATCGAGTAAACTCGGATAAAAAACGCCGAGTCTCCTCCCCTCGGCGTTCACACACTCCAAATGAAATTGGACCTTCGCGAATCCCTGCTCCCAGCAACTAACCACCCGCTCAATTGCGTAATCCAGTAAGAGGTCGTCCGAATCTAGGAACATAACTAGATCCCCATGACTTCGAGCGAACCCGGCGTTAAGAGCTGAAGCTTGGCCGCCATTTTCTTTGAAGACTGGGAGTATTCGGGCCCCGAAGGAGGCGATGACATCACGCGAGCAATCCGTCGAACCGTCATCAACAACGATCACCTCCAGGGGCTTATAGGTTTGGCTAAGCGCACTTTCGATCGCTTCCCTGAGAAAGCGCCCATAGTTATAGTTGTTGACGATAATGCTGACGAGCAGACTACGCATTTCGGATTGCTCTCCGCGCGTCTCGGCAGTAGGCACTCATCTGACGCCACGTAGCTGGCCATAACGTGACCGCTGCTAGGCCGCACAACGCGAACTTCCCGAGCATTCCCTCGAAGAGGGCCAGCCCCAACGAAGCGGCCCAGATCCCGGCAAGACGATAATCTATGCTTCCGATCCTCCCACGCACGAAGTGATCGATGATGAAGTAAGCTGCAAGGGCCGCAATCTCTGCAAGACCGTAGCCAACTATCCCGAAGCGGGGGACGAGCAGAACAGCAGAACCAACAAAAAGACCAATGTGCCCCACGTGGAAAAACGTCACATCCCAGTTCTCTTCCATGACATAGAGGGCTGAAGAGTGCAGGTTAAATAAGCTGTTCGCCAAATAGCTGAGGGCCACAAAAGGGTAGACCACCATCACTGGGCCCCATTCCCACCCGAAAATCCGGCGTAGGACTACCCCGCCGATCCAACTAAAAATGACAAGAGGTGGACCGACGGCTAGTATTTGAACACGCATTCCCTCCCTGATGGCCCTTAACAGTCGCCCCCTTTCATCTTGCAGTCTGGCCAAAGCAGCAATGGAGACACGCCACGCAGCGCTCCTGGCAAAGCTGAGGACCTCTACAATGCGGATCGCGAGAGCCACAAACCCCACCGCTGCACTACCGGCAAATCGCCCGACGATTAATGGGTTCACAAGGTTGCGAAGCTGCCAGACCCATATCGAAGTTGAGTACCCGAGGCCATAACCTAGAATCCTCTTGGTCAACTGGAGATCGAAGTGTAAAGATGGCCGATAACGCGTGACTATGAAAAAAAGCGCAAACAACAGGCCTTGCTGGCACCACCAACCCGCAACTGGTGCCCATACGTTTCGTTCTCTAAAGGCAAGAGGCAGAGACACGATATAGAAGCATGCTTGCCCGGAGAGTTCAATCAGTGCAATGCGCTTGTAATTTAGCTCGCGCTCCAGCCGAGCCAACGGTACCTGCCTTAACGTAAGGAGCGGCAGGGTGAAGAACATCATTGACGCGACTGGATAGAACCCTTTAAACTTCATCCATTCATCAAGGAGAGGCAGAATAACGAAACTCGCGCCTATTCCCAGCGCAGCCAGAACGGTTAGGATTGTGAACCCTTGATGATAAACCTCCGGGCAATCCTCGCTCGGCGGGTGGCGCATCAGGTAAATTTCGACTCCCCACTGCGACACAAGCTGAATGTAGGTTAGTATGCTGAGTGCTGCCGCATAAAGCCCATAATTTCCCGGTCCTATCTCGCGGAGAAGATAGATAGGCCCGAGAAGGCCGATTGCAAGGCCAAGCACTTGACGGATTGCCAAGTAAATCCCGCCACGGAAGACCAGCGTCCTTAAGGAATCACGTGGTGGCCCGGTTATTTGGTTCACAGTTCAGTAGGCACTGTCTCTTGTCCCGGACGTTTGCTCATAGGAACAATTAAAACGCGCGTAATGCTAAACTAAAATACTGGATAGTAAATCCTAATCCCTCTTCAGCGTGGACACTGGGCGTCCAGCCGAGCAAGGCTTGGGCGCGGGCGATGTCGGGGCAGCGGACTTTGGGGTCATCGACGGGGAGCGGCAGGTGCCTAATCGTGCTCTTGCTTCCGGTCAGGCGGATGATGGTGCGGGCGATATCCATCACTTTCATCTCAATGGGGTTGCCCAGATTCACCGGCCCGTGGATGCCGTCGAGGTCGCCGTTCTCCGAAGACTCCGTTCGAGTCGTGCTCTCTCCGACCTCTCCGCCTGCGGCTCCCCTCCTTTCCAAGGAGGAGACTCT
>Ga0209061_1005359_pt1 | contig 11306 bp, 9 predicted proteins | sample Coa_R1_10_FD_187157 | JGI IMG/M metagenome (GOLD analysis project Ga0209061, IMG submission 187157) | Surface soil microbial communities from Centralia Pennsylvania, which are recovering from an underground coalmine fire - Coalmine... | ecosystem: Environmental > Terrestrial > Soil > Unclassified... | reverse complement strand
AACTTACCATTACAACTTAATGCAATATACCCCGCAAGGCGCCCTCGTCAGCTCGCTGCCTATACTGCAGGCACCCGGAGCAATGGAGAATGAAGATGCACGTGGTTTGAGTGTGGATCCGTCCGGAAACGTCAACGTTTTTGATGGAACGCTAACACCTTCCTTGGCCACGCTCAATACTGCTTCGCAAACCTGGTCATTTCAGACTGCCTCCGGTTGGGGCACAAGTGGCAACATCACCTACGGCAATGTTGTAGCCTATAAGGGCTTTATCTTCGCCTCAAACATGCAGCAGTTCAACGGCCAATCTTATGGCGTTGTCCGTTTCAATTCTTCGGGTGATCCCCCCGTGTTGTTCGCGCCGGGCGCCTCTTTCATCCAGATTGCCCTCGGCCAAGACGGCTTGCTCTACGGACTGGAAGGTACTGGCTCGGGGCCGGCCATCAGTCAGACGGTACAGGTCTTCAACCCGGATTCGCTTGCTCTGGTGCGGACTGTCACACTCCATTCTGCGCAACCCATCGACATCCGCAGCATCGCTGTCGATGCTTCGGGAAACATCTTGGCCGCTTCCTGGGGTGGGATAGTCGCCGAATACGATCCACACGGCAACGCCACCGGGGAAAGCATTCTCCTCAAGGCTCCATACGGTTATGCCGAGAACCTCATAAGCATCGCACTCGATACCGATGGTCAGGTGGCCGTAGGCGGACGCGGTGGCGAGATCTACCTCACGGATGAGTCACTGACTAATGTGCAAATGATCCAGACGGGCCAATGGAACGTTTTCGTTACTTTTGATCACTATATCGGTACGGCACCGCAGATCGTGACGCCGAGTTTCAGTAATCTCGCTGGACCGACGATTACTTACGGCCAGTCCTCTGTCACGCTTGGCGGAACCATCAGTGCCGGCACGACGTATCCACCGGGAAGTGTCAACATCACCTTGGCCGGTGTGACCGAGTCAGCGTCCATCAATCCCAACGACGGCACCTTCTCCGCCGTCTTCAATACCAGCACACTGGGCGTGTCTGGCTCGCCGTACACCATTACCTACAGCTATCCCGGCCAGGACAACTATGCCGCCATCACGGATAGTTCCAAATCCTTGACTGTCAACCAAGCGGTGACGACACTCAGCAATCTGTCCTCGCCGACTATCGTTGTCGGCACGCCAAAGGTAGCCTTGTCGGGCACGGTCGATTCCAACTCGCCCGCTTTGCCGACGGGTCAGAGCATCACAGTCACGCTCTTTGGAGCCAACGGGCCGCTCGCCAGCAGCAGCGGCATCATTGACAGTAATGGCCACTTCAGCGCGACGCTCAGTACCGATGCGCTGCCCGTCGGTTCGTACACGATCCAATACAGTTATGCGGGAGATGCCAACTTCAAAGGGAGCAGCAGCACCGGGACGCTGCAAGTAACCTATGCCGTGAACACGCTCTTCGATACGTCCAAACCAGTCCATGAAGGGGCTACCCTGCCGATCAGGCTCCAGGTGGCTAATGCGGCGGGCAACAACCTGTCATCGGCGGATCTGACGGTCACGGCCATCGCGATTGTCGGCCCCAATGGCCAGACCTACACCCCACAGGCCAAGGGCAATGCCAATCCTGATAATGTATTCCGCAATGTCGGGTTGGGTTATCTCTATAACCTTGACACATCGGGCTTGGCGCCGGGGACTTACACGTTGATGGTCAAGATAGACGATGATCCCGTGCTTCATGCCATTTCCTTTGTCGTCGATTGATCCCGTCCGTTTCGCCGCGAGTCGCGCTCGCCTCCGACTCGCGGCGAAATATTCGCCCTCCCTTGCCAATCGCGACGCAGTGCCGTAGATTGCGGACGGTCCTGGACATTCCATCTAACGGAGTATTTGCCATGAGACGACGCGATTTCCTCAAGCAATCGACAGCGGCCGGCGCCGCCGCAGTGGTCAGCGGCGCGGCCCCGGCCATCCTCGGCGCCCGCGAAAAAAGCGGGACCAAAAACCCCATCATCGGCAGCGGCGACTATCGCTACGAATGTATCCACAACTGGGGCGAGTTGCCCCGTCACATTCGCTGGGAAACGACGCACGGCGTCGCCATCGACGACGAGGGTTTCATTTATATCAAGCATCAAGGCCTCGGCCGCGCCGTGATGGATACCATCGTCGTCTTCGATCCCAAGGGCAAGTACGTCCGTTCGTTCGGCAAGAGCTACTACCCCGGCGGCCACGGCATTGACCTCCGCAAAGAGGGCGGCGAGCAATTTCTTTACTTAAGCGATATCCATAATCGCCAAGTCATCAAGACGACCCTCAAAGGTGAGGAAGTGTGGAAACTGTGTTATCCGATTGAGGCCGGCGTTTATTCACGGGTCAAGGCTTATCGACCGACGAATGTGGCCTTCGCGCCGGACGGTGGCTTTTACGTCGGCGACGGTTACGGCTCCCATTACATCCACCAGTACGATAAAAACGCCAGGTGGGTCCGTACCTGGGGCGGCCTGGGTAAAGAGCCGGGCAAGATGAATACGCCGCACGGGCTGTGGCTGGACGATCGCAAGGGCCGTACGCCGTCGTTGGTCGTCGCCGATCGCGCGAATGCCCGCTTGCAATACTTCACCCTCGACGGCAAGCATATCGGCTTCGTCAAGGATTTACTCTTCCCCGCACACTTTGACATCCGCGATGATATATTGCTGGTACCCGACTTACATGCGCGTGTGTCGCTGTTTGACAAAGACAACAAGCCGATCGTGCATCTGGGCGAGGATCCCGAATGGCGCAAAAAGGTGCTGAATGGACTCAAGGTTCGCCGTCAGCCGGAGGAGTGGTTGCCAGGCAAGTTTGTACATCCGCACGATGCCTGTTTTGACCGCGATGGCAATATCTTTGTGGTCGAATGGGTGGAACCAGGGCGAGTGACGCTGCTGCGCCGCGTCGGATAATTGGTTGGCGCCGCTTGCAGCTTGGCGCTAAGCTGTAAGCGGCGTCTTTGCTAGCGCCACTTTGGCAACATCGGCCACGACTTTGCTCAGCAGTTCTCATATTCCTCGATGATAAGATTCCGGGATGTCCATTATTTCGCCTTCTTGGTAGCGTGCGAATCGCTCCGATTTCGAGATGTAGATCTTATTTACAACGCCCCGGTTGTGAATCAGCACGTCGCGCGATGCCTTGGCCTCAGCGATGCGGTCGATTTTGTCCATTGTTGGGCAGTCGAGTTTCACCTTGTCTTCGAGATAAGCGAACTCCTCGGCCGGACGTTCGTACAAAGCGTCGTTCAGCTCCTTGCCAATGTGGCGAATTGAATGATCGCGTCTTTGTCCGATGCGTCGAGGATAGCCTTGAAGTTTCCTTTCTTGCCGATCAGGTTCTGGAGAAAGGCCGTTTCTTCGTCGTGACATCGATCATTTTCGGCTCCTCTCGCTCGTCCGGCGATCCGACAGACTACGTGTTCAACACTTGAATTTTACCATGCCCGGCCGCGTAAATCGTCTCGGCTTTTTCGTCGAGCACGAACGCATGGACGTGCATCGCCGCTTTTTCTTGCCGGAGGGCTTTGTTGGCCTTGAGATCGAAGAACAGAAAGAAGCCGTCGTTGGCCCCGCCGCCGCCGAGCAGCCAATCACCCTGAGGATGAAACGCCAAATGTTCGATGATTCCTTTGAATTTGTCGTCAACGTATTCGTGCGTCTTCTCACCCTTTTGCCAGTCGAAAATCTCTATGCGGGCCTTGCCGTCGAGATGATCGATGTTGCCGATCTTGCTGATGCCGCCAGCGGCCAGATACTTGCCGTCCGCCGAGAAGGCCAGCGCGCGGATGCCGCCAATCGAATGTTTGCGCTGCACGGGATCCCAGGTGTACATGCCGGGCGCTTCCAGCGTCTTAATCGGCTTGCCGTTGGCAGTGTCCCAGATGACGATGTGGCCGACCTTATCGGCTGTGGCCAGGAACTGGCCATCCGGCGCGAACGTGCAGACGAACAACATCGACGGGAAATGATGAGGCGTTTGCTCGGCATGGCCGCGCAGTTCACGGAGCAGCTTGCCGTCTCCGGCATCCCACAGCCGGCATACCATGTCATCGCTGACGCTGGCGATCGTCTTACCATTCGGAGAAATAGCCACTTTGCGAATCCATTTTGTGTGCGCTGCGACAACGCGGATCTGTTTGCGCGTTTCGCTGTCCCACCAGATGAGCCGGCCGTCGTAGCCGCCGGAGAGGACGATTTTGCCGGCCAGGACCAGACCGGTCACATAGCTGCCGTGCGTGCCTATTTCCTTTGGCTCCGGTTTGGTCGGGCTGAGATCGACATCATGAATCGTCATATCCGAACCGGCGAAAAACAGGCGGCTGGAGCCGGGAACGCGGACGAGACAAAAGACGATTTCGGGGCGCGCGAGTTCCTTGGCGGTCTTGAGTTTCTTGGTGTTCGCATTGGCCATATCTCGGCTCCTGGGTTAATCGGCGCGTGCCGGCACAGAGCGCACGGCCACGCCGAATCGCTGAGACTGCCGGCCGTAGACGGCCTTCTCTGTCACTAATATCAGATTGCGGATCCGCGGCTTATCCTTCTCGAAATCGAGATACCCCAAGATCGTCGCATCCACGAAATTGTTGTCTTCTTTACGTGGATAAAAGTTGTGCTTCATCTTCAAATTGCCCTCAATGCGAGCTTGAAGCAAGCCATCCTTGGCAGACACAACCGTCGCTTTCAGTATCTGCTGGTCGATTCGGTTCGTACTTAAGTCGTTGTTCTCCGAGGCGGGATAAAACCGCTTCAAGATCTTGGCTGCCACTTCTCGATCCAGTTCCCAAGAATCACCAGCGGCAGTACGTCCGACCGGCAGAAGTTTCAACCACTCTCCACGCTGCAGCACGATCCAATCCTCAGCGGGCACTGCGGACCAGCCGTTGGCCTTGGCCGTGCCCAACGACGGCTGCATCGGGACGAATTCTTCGTCCCCATCTTTGCGCGCGTCCGGCTGCTGCCGCGGAACCAGGTAGCGAGCGGTCAGGTGCAAGATGAGGGCGTCTGCCTTCGTCGTAGGTGCGCTCGACTGAGCTGTTGGTTCGACCAGGGACGGCCCTCGCGCCACTTTGAGTGTTTGGATGGCTTTTTGCAACATTGCCGTCACGCGCTCCGGTTTGGCCTCGGCAACATGCAGCGAATCAAATGGTTTGCCTTCCGGCGTCAGAACGTAGGCGTGAACCGTGCCGACCGAAAGCCCCGGCCGGCCCGCTTGGCGATTTTTGCGATCAAGCCGATAAAACTCCTCGAAAATTCGCTGATGAGCGGCTTTTTCTTCCGCCGCTATGCTTGCGTGGTACTTGTAGAAACGCTCATCGGCCTGGACGGGGACGAAGTAATGGTTGAGCAGGTCGATGACCTTGTCATTGGAGAGCGAACTCGCTCTCATGGCGGCGGCGCCTCCTCAACAGCGCTGCAGCGCCATCGCCTGCGGCCGATCCGTAGTGCCGCTGTAGGAGAAAAAGAAGATGGGACGATGGTGTTCCCGCGCCAGGCGGAGGGCATCGCGAATGTCTTTGGCCCAGCCGATGTCATCCAGGCGGCGCTCTTCTTTGCGGGGTTGCCAGGCTTGCGCGCGTTTCTCAACGCGCGTTCTCAGGCTGTCTTTATCAGCTGTCTGGATTTCTTCGCTCAAGGCATCCTGGTTAATCAGTCCGGCCGCGGCGGCAGCGCCGGCCATCAGCACAAGTGCCGCATCGAAAAATCGCGGGCTTGCTCTCATCGTTCTCGTCTTCCTTTCCGCACCGATCAATATCACGCCAACACGGCCTTGATCGGCTTGGTGCCCGGCTCGGTCAACGGCACTGGCCGCGAGCCGATGTGGTAGTTCTTTTGATGGTTGATGCCCAGCGCTCGGTAGATGGTGGCGAACAGTTCGGCGGCGCCGACCTCGCCGTCCACGACACGCTCACCTTGGGCGTCGGTCTTGCCCCAGACGCTGCCGCCTTGGATGCCGCAGCCGGACAACGTGGCGCTCCAGGCTGTGGCGAAGTGATCGCGTCCGAGGCTGGGATTGATACGCGGTGTGCGGCCAAACTCGGCCAGGGTGATGACTAACGTATGTTCCAGCAGACCGCGCTCTTGTAAATCGTCGAGTAGTGCGGCCATGACGTGATCCAACTCCGGCACCAACTCTTGATGCGTCTCGAAGTTCTGGCCGTGGCTGTCCCACCAGGCCCGAGCGACGCGGACAAACGGCACGCCTGCCTCAATCAGCCGCCGCGCCACCATCACCTGTTCGCCGAACAACGTTGGGCCGTAACGATCGCGGATCTTGGGCGGCTCTTGCGTGGCATCAAAAAGTTTTTCACTGGCCATCAGACCGCGGACACGCTGATACGCCGCATTGTGGCTGCCCAGACTCGACGATGCTCGGCCCTGCGCAAATTGTTTGCTCAGCAGATCGCGCAGCTCAGCTCGCTGCTTGTGATCGAGGTCATTGATGCCATCGAGGCGGCGAATGTTTTCCGGCACCATGCTGGTATACAATTCCATCGGTGCATAGCGCGAGCCGAGAAAGCCGGCCGTTCCGAGAGACATGTTGCGCCCTTCCGTGGCGAAATAAAACGAGACGTAATCGGGGACTTGGCTGTCTCTGCGGCCCAACTCGCGCGCCAGCACGGCGCCAAGATCGGGATACTTCAAGTTCGGCTCATCGCGGCGGCCGCGCATCATCAGTTGTGCGCCGCCACCATGATCGCCGATGCGCGTATTCAACGAACGAATGATGCAGGTATGTTTCATGCGCTGGGCCATCTGCGGCATCAGTTCGGAGATATGAATGCCGGGCACCGAGGTAGGGATAGCGCGGAACGGCCCGCCGGTCAATGTGCCGGGCTTGGGATCCCAGGTCTCCAGTTGACTCGCCCCGCCCGCTAGCCACAGCAGAAGGCAACGCTTCTGCTGCTTTTTCAGCTCCCCAGCGAGGAGCGGATGTTGCAACACGTTCAGTTGCGTCATGTCCGCGGCGAAGGCGGCCGCTCCGGCAGCGGCCACGCCCAGGAAGCCGCGGCGATCCATTATGTGCAACGGCGAGCCGCAGAAATTCAAACGTCGATTAGGAACCATAGGATTGCTCCCGGTTTTTTTTCAATAGTTGAAGCGAAACTCTGCGCTGGTCAACAGCGCCCACATCATTTGCCGCCGTGCCTCAACGGGCCGATCGACCCGCTGCTGGAGGTATTCGCCGAGCAGCTTGCGCTCCTCGTCGCGCGGCGGACGGCACAGGATCGTTTGCACGGCCAGATCGATCGCCTCTTCGTCCTTCGTGAGTTGTCGGAGCCGGTTCAGCAAGCGATCGCCGCCGTCGGCCAACAGATCTTTTTCGATGATGGCGCCATTGCTAAACAGTAGCGCTTCGTGGACGCCGACCTGAAAATCCTCGTCGGGCTGGTCAAAGAGCCGAGCCAGGCTGGCGGCGCTCGCTTCCAATCCTTGCAGCCGTTTATCGAGTTCCTCCGGCTTCGAAGGTGCCGGCAGCGTTTGAGGATCGGTGACGGCCAGGCGCAACGATACGGCCAACTGCATCGGCGTCAACGGCCGGACGCGAGCTACAGCAAACAAAGATGGCTGGGGAACCTCTCCTTTATCCCAGCGGCTAGCGCGCGCATAAGCACGGCTCAGAACGAGACCGCGAATGAGCCGGCGTAGATCATACCCATGTTCGACCAGATCGCGTGCCAGCCAGTCGAGCAGTTCCGGATGGCTAGGCGCGTTTTCGGAGTGCATTTGATCGAGCGGCATGACCAGGCCATAGCCGAAGAAACGATGCCAGATGCGATTGACGATGGAGCGGGCGAAGAAATCGCGCTGGTCCGGTTGCAGTGACAATTTCACCAACTCGGCCCGTGCACTGAACTTTGCCGACGAATCTTTCGAGGTCTTGGTTTCAACCACCTTGCCGGTCAGAAACATCAAACGTGCCTGGCGTTCAACTCCTTTAGTTGTCTTAAATTTAACCAGTCCCGTCTCGCGTTCGGCAAGCCGCCCGCCGCTCTGGTAGGTACGACTGAAGAACGATTTCATGCCAAAGAAATGATCCTGCTTCCAATCGGCTACCAGAGGATGATCGTGACAGCGTGCGCAACTGATGTTGACGCCGAAGAAGAGGGAGCTGACCTCGGCAGTCAGCTTATCGAGATCGCGCACGCGCTGGTGCAGGAACTCGGCGGCTGGTTTTAGTTTGGGGTCGCTCTCATCGGGCAGCAGAAGGTCCCGATAAATGCGGTCCCAGCTGCGGCCCTCAGCCAGGGCCATCAGGAGATACGGACGCACGCTGCCGCGCGTGCCGTTCATCAGCAGGGTATCGAATTCCGTGGCTTGATGGCGCACAAAGGCGGGGGAATTCAGCAAGCGATCCGTCAACTCGATACGTTTGCCAGTCTTGGTCGAAGCAACGAAGGACCGGGTTTCCTCCAGAGTGGGGATGCGGCCGATAAGATCGAGAGTCAGCCGGCGGATGAAGTTGGCGTCGCTGGCCGGCTGCGCCGGTTGCAGCCCCGCTTCTTGGAGCTGAGCCTCGACATAGCGATCGACGGCTTCTTCGATAGGTAAAGTGGGAGGGAACAGTTCGCCGGCCCCGGTCAGAGAAGGGCCGAGAGCGATACCAAGCAGCGCGAGGATCGGAAGGTTGATCCGCATGTTCAAGTTCCTTGCTTTTTGAAGCGCCGGCAATTCGGTCGGTGAGAGCGACAACCGGCGTCTGTCCTTCGAGGCGGGCGAAGACAACCCAGGCAGGCTGGCAGGTAAGCTCAATCTCCTTTATTGTGCGCAGAGAACAGATGAGATGCAAGTACCTTCGGGACGTAGCGGCCGCTTGAACCAATCACTTGGCTCCCGCGTGTCCTGGCAAATCCCGGAACCGCTCCCAGGAGGCCATCGGGTACCAAAGCCGTGTCCTGGGGGAGTGCTTATGGCCTGTGATGGTGCTGATGTTATTGTTGTTGGCTCTGGTGCCTGCTTATACAAAAAATAATGGAATGCCCGAGTCCCGGTGCATTACCTGGAGGCCCCTATCGTACCATGCAATTCTTCTGTTTTCACCTGATGCCTTGGGACCGCTTGCCGGAGGATTTTGAAAGCCGATACGAGTCGGCCTGGACCTGGCTGCCCAATTCGCTTTTCGATCCCACCCACGGACACAAGCTGTACAATCGCTATCTCGATGAATTGCTCCTGGCCGAAGAGTTGGGGTTCGATGGCGTGTGTATCAATGAGCATCATCAAAACGCCTACGGTCTGATGCCATCACCGAACTTGATGGGTGCAATCCTGGCTCGGCAAACGAAACGTATCAAGATCGCTATTATCGGCAATGCTTTGCCCTTGTACAATCCGCCCACGCGCGTGGCCGAAGAATACGCCATGATCGACGTGATTAGCGGTGGACGCTTGATTGCCGGCATGGTTGTTGGCGGCGGTCCGGAATATTACAGTTTCACCATCAATCCCACGTTTGCTCGCAGCCTGTTCGTCGAGGCACTCGACCTGGTGTTGCGAGCCTGGCGCGAGCCGGGGCCGTTCGCCCATCACGGTAAACATTGGCGCTTGAAGTACGTCAATCCCTGGCCGCGGCCGATCCAACAGCCGCATCCGCCCATCTGGATCCCCGGTGCCGGCAGCAAAGAAACTATCGATTTCGTTGCCCAGCGCCGTTATGCCTACATGGGTATTCCCTATTTCCACATCGACTTCTTTCAGCGTAACTTTGACGGCTTCCGCGAAGCGTGTCAGAAGAATGGCTACACCGGCTCGCCCAGCCAACTCGGCTGGCTGCTGCCGATTTACGTGGCCGAAAGCGACGAACAAGCCTGGCGCGAATTCGAGCCGCACCTGAGTTATTTCCGTCGCAAGCTGCTTAAGGGACTGACCATTTTTCCACCGGGTTACACCAGCGTGCGCTCGATGGCCCGCATCCACGGCGCACTGAGCAAGTTCCTGGGCAACGTGGAAACACGTGAGCAGATTGAATCCGGCGTCTATGCCCTCGTCGGCAGTCCGACGACAGTACGCGAGCGGCTAAAGGAGAACATCCGTAAGCTAGGTGTGGGCAATCTGCTCGGCTTGTTCCAGCTGGGGACCCTGCCGGCGGAATTGACGCGCAAAAATATGCGGATGTTTGCCGAAGAGGTAATGCCCCATCTCAAGGTGGAACAACCATGACCCTTGCCAATCGAACAACTTTTGTGGAGGTGCGCGGCCGCAAGACGCAATTGCTGAGCGGAGGCGAAGGTCCGCCTTTATTGTATCTGCACAGCGCCGCCGGAGAGACCGATTGGACACGCTGGCACGAGGCGCTGGCCGAACAATTTACCGTGTATGCTCCGGCCCATCCGGGTTTTGCGCTCTCGGAGGGATTGGACCAGATTGACGATATTCACGATATGGCCTGGCACTGCATCGATCTGCTGGCCGCCGTGGGGCCTCCTCTTTATCCTCCCCAAATTGGGGGAGATCAAGAGGGAGTACCGGTAGTCGGCTTTTCACTGGGGGCATGGTTAGCCGTTGAGATGGCGATTTTACGACCGGCGCTGGTGCGGCGTTTGGTGCTGATCGCCGCGGCCGGGCTGCATCTGGATGAGGCGCCGGCCGCCGAGTTGTTCCTCGATGACCTCGACCGGCTGCGCCAGCTGATTTTCCACGATCCCAACCATCCGGCAGCCGCAGAAATCTTCCCTACCTCACGCAGCGATCCACGTCTGTTGTTATGGCTGCGCGCCCGTGAGGCTACAGCCCGCGTCGCCTGGAATCCCTACTTACACGATCCGAAATTGCCTCAGCACCTCCATCGCCTTGCCTGCCCGACACTCGTGATCTGGGGCGATGACGATCGCCTCATCCCGCCGGCGCATGGCGAATTTTACGCACGGCACATTCCCGGTGCCCGGCTGGAGATGATCCGTTCATGTGGCCATATGGTTCCCTTCGAAGCAACAGCCGAATGTGCCGCCCATACGTTGGCATTTCTCCAAGAAAACAAGAGAGAGAGCTAGCGGGCAGCGTACCCTGCCGTTTTCTCCCCCAGTCCTAACCACAGAGAATACCGAAAAAGAAATACAGAAAAGAATAAAGAAGTAAAACAGATATTCATTATTCATTGCTCTTTTTGTCTTTCATTGTTTGTTCTATGTTTTCTTCTCTGTGTTCTCTGTGACTCTGTGGTGAATTTCTTCTGTCATGCACTCGTTGGCGGGCAAGAGCAGGCTCGGCGCCCAGCCCAGCGGCAGCGTGACGCCGGTGATCCAGCGTGCTTCATCGGAGGCCAAAAACGATACTGCTGC
>Ga0209061_1005357_pt1 | contig 11311 bp, 10 predicted proteins | sample Coa_R1_10_FD_187157 | JGI IMG/M metagenome (GOLD analysis project Ga0209061, IMG submission 187157) | Surface soil microbial communities from Centralia Pennsylvania, which are recovering from an underground coalmine fire - Coalmine... | ecosystem: Environmental > Terrestrial > Soil >... | reverse complement strand
TCGCGCTCGTTGCCTATATTAATGGTCAGGGTGATCACATCCAGACCGTACTGCTCTTTGATCCAGCGAATTGAGACGGAGGTATCCAGTCCGCCCGAATACGCCAGCACAACTGTTGACATTGCTTCTATTCCTCTTCTACAAGTTTTTCAATCGCCGTGTTAAATTTTGCTCTTCGCTCCTGCCACGCCTGCTCGACCTCCGCTAATTGCCGGTTCGCCTGCTCCAGGCCCAGGTTGCCAGAGCCGCCCAGATGGATACGAGCGTGCAGGCGCTTCATTAGCTCTTCCTGGCTTTCAGAGGGCAGGGGCTGGCCGGCGGAGCGCGCCTCGTCGATTTTCGCCGTGACCTCTTTGCCCACAATGCGGTAGGCATCGCGGAAGGGGATCTGCTGGCTCGCGGCCAGTTCGTAGGCGCGGTCGGCGGCGAAAAGCTCAAAGGTGCAAGCGGCAACCAGATTGGCTGTATTGACTTGAATATTGCCAGCAACCAGGGCGCAGATTTCCAGACTCTCCTGCGCGATGTCCAGGGCTTCCATCAGGGGGCGCTTGGTCTCCTGGTAGTCCATGTTATAGCCGGAGGGCAGCCCGCTGATGATGCCCAGGATCTGCTGCTGCAGGGCCAGCATGGTCGCGGTGCGCGCCCGCACCAGTTCCATCACGCCCAGGTTGCGCTTCTGCGGCATGATGCTGCTGCCTGTGCAAAGCTCCTGCGGAAGCTGGAAAAAGCCATATTCCAGCGTAGTGAAGAGTAGCACGTCCTGGGCAAACTTGCTCAGATCGAGCATGATCTGCGCCAGAGCCTGGACAATGGCAGCCTCGATTTTGCCCCGGCTATTCTGCACGTAAATCACATTATTCTGCACACGCGCAAACCCTAGCAGATCGGCTACGTACTGCCGGTCGATGGCCAGCGGCACACCATAGCCGGCTGCCGAGCCAAGCGGCGACTGGTCGTTGAGCTGGTAGGCCGCGACAAGGAACCGCTCGTCGTCCAGCAGAGACTCGGCGAAACCGGCGGCCCACAACCCCACTGAGGAGAGCATGGCCCGCTGCATATGCGTGTAGCCCGGCATGGGCGTATCGATATGCGCGGACGCCAGATCCAGCAGCGCACGGCACAACTTGCCCAGCGACGCGGCGACCGCGTGCAGTTGCTCTTTGCTGTACAGACGCAGATCGAGCAGCACTTGATCGTTGCGCGAGCGCGCGGTGTGGATCTTTTTGCCGGCCTCGCCCGCCTGCTCGGTCAGATAATTTTCCACGCGCGTATGTACGTCCTCATCGGCCTGGGTGATCGTGAAGCGGCCCTCTTCTGCGAGGCGCAGGATGCCGCACAGATGGGTGTGCAGCAGCCCGCGCTCCGCATCGCTTAAAATGCCAATCTTCTTGAGCATAGCAACATGGGCCAGCGATCCCCAGACATCATGGCGTACCAGGCGATTGTCGAGCAAGCTGTTTTGGGCTGCCTCGAAATGTTCCACCTGCTCGTGCAGGCGGTAGCCTTTCTGCCAGAGTTTGGTCATATTCTTTACCTTTCTATCCCGGCCAGCTTGTTGCGCCGCGCGATCAGCTCATAGGGCAGGCCGCGAATGTGGGCAACCGCCGCACACTCTTTCTGGTTGAAGCTGGCGCTTTTGATCGAACGCACATCGGGGAAGAACAGGCCACTTTGCGAACTGCGCGAGACGATGTTGATATTCCCTTTGTAGAGTTCGACGACATATTCGCCACTCACAGCCTTTTGCGTTGAAGCGATAAAGGCGTCGAGGGCCTCTTTGAGCGGGTGGAACCACTCGCCGTGATAGACCATCTTCGCCCACTGCGCCTCCAGCGGGCGTTTGAGCTGGATCTCTTCTTTGGTCAGGCAGAATTGCTCCAGGTCGCGATGGACTTTCAGCAGCAGGGTAGCTGCGGGCGCTTCGTAGATTTCGCGCGACTTGAGGCCCATGATCCCGTCCTCGAAGAGATCGATCTTGCCAATGCCGTTGGCCCCGGCGACAACGTTCAATCGCTCAATGATTGCATCAAGAGGCAGGCGTTCACCGTTCAGCCCGACCGGCAGGCCGTTTTCCCAGGTGAGAGTGATCGTGGTTGGAATATCGGGCGCCTTCTGCGGAGGCACCAGCCAGAGCCAGATATCGTCGGGCAGCTCGGTGGTCAGATCGATGCCACCGCTGGCAATCGAACGACACCACATAGTCTTATCATCGCCGCCCACGATCAATTCTTCGACCGGCACGCCGTAATATTCCATCAAGAGCTGCTCCTCGACGCGCGTGAGATCGAAATCGCGCACCGGCACGAAGATGGGCAGGCCGGGTGCGAAGAGGCTGAAGACATTATGCATGCGATACTGGTCATTGCCCTTGCCGCTCGAACCCTCCATCAAGGCATCACAGCCCAGTTCCAACGCCTTTTGAGCCACGCGAGCGGCGATCAACTGGCGCGTCATCGAGGTTGAGACGGGATAGCCGTTGTAGTCAGAGTTGGCCTGGATGGCCTTCGAGAGCCACTGCTCGGTGAATTCTTGCTTCACATCGATAGTAACCGGCGTAATGCCCAGTTGCTGCGCGCGCGCGACACTCATCTCGATCTCTTCCTTGCCCTGACCAACATCGACATTGATGGCGGTCAACTGACGCGCGTGATACTTGAGTTCGGCGAGCTTGACGCAGAGGGTTGAGTCCAGCCCGCCCGAATAGGCCAGAGCGATATGCTTGCCCTGCGGAACTTCGACAGAGGCAATTTTGTGCAGCGCGAGGTCGGTGGCGCTGCTGCTGGTGCCGGTTGCAACGGTCGTGCTGTCGCTCGAATGAGATGTTGCCATAGTGTGAGACTCCTTCAACAACATGATCTGTGGAAGGAAACAGGCAATAAAAAATCTCCCGTCCCTTCCTGAACAACATTGAAGGGACGAGAGCGTAAGTCTGCTTTTCTCTTTCTTACCTGAGCATTCTCTACGCACCCGTGGTGCCACCCTGATTGCCACGACCCGCAGCTCTGCTTACCATTGAAAATGGTAATCCCTCACGCCATTGTGATGGACGATGGACTGTGACCACTTTTACGCGGTTCTTTCGCTGCATGGGAACCACCCATCCATGCCTACTTATCCCCTGCTGGCCTGGCATATCTGCCAGTTCGCAGGTGATTTTCTTCGGCTGGCCGCTCACGAAGGCGTTCTGGGGAGGCTGCACCCTTCCGAACTTCCACTCTGTTTCGGATCGCTGTCGGGAGCCGTGCCCCATACTCTGTTCGCTCAACGCGGGACAGTCTGTCATTTGTTTCTTGTTTAAGAATACCAGCCGCGACGGAAAAAGTCAAATGCCATTTTTCTTCCGCCCCCAACGCAGCGCGCCTGCCCAATACCCCTGCATATAGAACTGAAAGCAAGTTCCGACTCTGGCTCGCCCTACACCGATTTTGTTCCCCAGGCAGTCAACAACGTCAGTCCCCCTACACAATCCGGTTGCTGGACATCACGCAGCGCCTGCTGGTAGATCTCTTCGTAATTATCGGGAATGTGTACCCATTTTTCGAGGAAAGGCCGCATAGTTCGATAGACCAGCCGCATATCCTCCAGAGCAAGCTGCCATCCAGGAGAGCCAAAAGGATATTCCAGCGTATAGGTACGAGTCCGTACGTTCTGCAAGCCATGCCGCTGGAGCAAGCGGGCAAGCTGACCGATCACTCCATCCCCTGTCGGGGTAAAGAGATGCCCTGACTGATAAAATGCCTTTTGCGAGAGTTCGATAAGCTGCATAGCAGCAGAACTGGTATTCCGCCCCAAATCGCTTTCGGTCACTCGAACTACCCCGCCAGGCCGGGCTACACGCTGAAATTCTTGCAGGAGTTTTGGCCAATCCCAGGTACGCAAATAGCCCCATCCCAAACGCTGATTGACCAGGCTGAAGAAGTCGTTGGGAAATTCGAGCATACGTAATGCGTCCATCACATGAAACTCAACTCGATCACTTACCCCCTCGGCTTCTGCCCGTGCTCGCGCGAAGTCGAGCATGCGTTGACTTATATCTATGCCGACGAGCAGCGAGATCGATGGATACGTTTTTGCCACCTCGATCAGCCAGCCGCCGGTTCCACAGCCAACATCCAGCACGCGCTCAAAGCGCTCCGAATCAGGCTGCTCTACCAGCACGCCTCCCATTCCCTCAGTCAGCATGCGATCTTGAATCTGCAAGCGGTTCATCTCATCAAGATTGGAACGATCCTCCACAAAATACGTGCTTGGATGCTCTGGTTTGGGATTTTCGGGGGTGGGCATTAGCTTGCCTCCTTACTCTTCTTTATCTTTCATCACATAACAGCATAGAACCCTACGGTCATTATATTCATCTGCGCGTATGTTTGTCGAGGTAGTCAGGTTGCATGCGCAGTCAATCCTAGCATATGATGAAGAAGACCTGGCAAAGTTGCCGGATATCAAGACGAAAGGAAATTCAACCCATGTGCTACGATGACAATGCTCGCCCGCCTGTCCCGCCAGAGGCAAACGGGCAAGCTCACGGAGAAGACCTGGTGTTGACCGCTGAGGACGGGAATCGTTTCGCCGCTTACCTGGCGCGCCCGACACAGGCAAGCACAGCGCAGATTGTAATCTATCCCGATGTGCGTGGACTGCATCAGTTCTACAAGGAACTGGCCCTGCGTTTCGCGGAAACCGGCGTCACCGCCCTGGCCATCGACTATTTTGGGCGCACCGCAGGACTGACCGCACGCAACGACGAATTTGACTTCTGGCCACACGTGCAGCAGATGCAGTTTCCCAGCCTCCTCGCAGACGTGCGAGCCGCACTGGCCCACCTGGGAAAGAGCAAGCCGACGTTTATCACCGGCTTCTGCCTGGGCGGCAGCCTGGCTATTATGTCCTCAACCCAGGACCTGGGCCTGACTGGCGCGATTGGCTTCTATGCGGGCCTGAGTCGCCAGTTGCCCGGTACGTCTAGCACGGTACTGGATGAGTCGGTGAAAGTGCGTAATCCGTTCCTCGGCCTCTTCGGCGGCGCGGACCAGGGCATCCCCGTCGAGCAGGTACATAAACTGGATGAGAACCTGGACAAGGCCGGGGTCGAGCACCAGATCGTCATCTACGAGGGCGCGCCCCACAGTTTCTTCGACCGCCGCTCCACGGAATACGCCGAAGCGTCTGCCGATGCGTGGAACAAAATGCTGGCTTTCATCAGACAGCACAGCGCATAATTCATGCGAACAGCAGAGCGCGCTGACGGTGCGCGCTCTGCTGTTCACGCTGGCAAAACAACAGATATCAGATTAATCTTCTCATTACCTGAAATACGGGCAATTGAAGCATGAATCCCCCCAGATCCACCTAATACATCACAATCCCCCCGGACACGTTCAAATCCTCTCCGGTCGTGGAACCAGAAAGGTCGGAGGCCAGATACACCGCGGCATTGGCGATATCGGCGGGAGGCACCATACGTCCTAACGGCGAATCGCGTAGAAAGAGCTGGCGAGCCTCATCGATGCTGATTCCCTGGGATACGGCCATATTCTGCAGAACGCGTCCGATACGTTCGCCCTCGACAGGACCGGGCGAGATCAGATTGACGCGAATATTATATGGGCCAACTTCCCAGGCCAGGGTACGCACAAGCCCGACCAGGCCCAGCTTCGCCGCCGCGTAAGGGGCGCGGCCGAACAGCGCACGCTTGCCGGTCATGGAGCCAATCATGAGGATATTGCCGGAGCGCCGGGCCAGCATGGAAGGCAAGAAAGCCCGGCAACAGAGATACGGGCCAGTCAGATCAACCTCCAGCGTCTCGCGCCACTCAGCAGGTGAAATCTCCCAGAGTGGAGCAGTAGGGCCGGCAATGCCGCTGTTATTCACCAGAATATCCACATGGCCGAAATGCATAAGCACCTCCTCAGCCATAGCGCTCACACTTTCCTCTTCGCGCAGGTCAAGCGGAACAACCAGAATATCGCGCGCGTACTCGGCCACAAGCGCGCGTGTCTCCTGCAAAGCCACAACATCGCGCGCGGCCAGCGCCAGGTGCGCCCCCTCGCGCGCATAAGCCTGGGCAATGGCGCGACCAATCCCGCGCCCCCCACCGGTAATCACAGCAACTTTGTTCTCTAACAGCATCGACACGTTTTCTCTGCACCCTTTCACGAAAGTAACCCTGAGATATGTTTAGTTATATCACACTCGGCGTGGGTTTGCTTCCAAAGATGAGCAAACATATATACATTTCGCTCATGGCCGAAATATACAGAGGAAACAAGCCTATTGCAATTCATCGCACCTGAAGTGTATAATGGAACAGATAAAACATTGCTCAGCTCACTGAGATTTCCTGCACAGGAGAGAACTTATGGCATTGCGTATCGTCGTCATAGAGGACGATTCCTCTATTCAAGACCTTTACCGCCTTTTGCTTGAAACAGAAGGATACCATGTAATTATTTCTTCCACTCCCCACGAAGACGCTACAGCGGTTGCAGCGCTTCATCCAGATCTGATTATTTTGGACTTGCTCATTGGCAGGAAACAAAACGGCTGGCATCTTCTTCAGCAGCTAAAAAATGCTCCTCTTACCGCGTCCATTCCCGTTCTGATCGTGACAGCGGCGGTCAACTTTGCGCAAGAATGGAAAGAATTCATTGAATTCCATAACATACCCGTCGTCTCTAAACCTTTCAATATTGATGATATTCTTGCCCTCGTTAAGCAGCTTCTTGCCAACACGCCTGATGCTATTTCATAATAACCAAAAACAGGAGAAAGGTTGTCTCTATGGCTTCCCACTCAGCCGATATCCCTGCACGTTCACCCGCAGTCGAGCAATTCATTGATCAGTTTCTAACCGCCGCCTGCGATTCCAGCCGTCGTCACATTCTCGAATGCCTGAGCACCTCCGCAGAACACGCCGCCTCTCCTCCTGAGCGCTCCGTCGGAGAAATTGCCGAACATCTGGGACTGGCGATATCAACAACCTCAGAGCATCTCAAACAACTGTCGCAGATGCATCTACTCACCACTCGCAAAGAGGGAAAGAAAACCTATTATCGCCTGCGCAATAATGAGCTGGTGCAAGCGTTTCATGACCTGATTGACTCTCTAGAGTCACATTACCGGCGGAATATCCTTCCTCCTGTAAAAGAGGAGGAAGCTCCGCACGAGCAGTAAAGCATACTCTCTGAGCAGGCTATCCCAGGGCGGCAGAGGCCATGCCGAAAAATCTGCTGCCCGCCTTCTCGTATCCCTATAATGGCTACTCTACGTGAAAAAAGTAGCAAGCTACGTATTACTATCAGAGCGTTCTTTCTATTTTTGTGATTCGGCTTTATCCAGAGCACGAGGAAATGACATGTTTACTGAACGACTCCTTATCAGCCTGGTAGGGCTGATCATCGGAGCAGTATTCTGTTTTGCTGGCTACCGGCTCTTTCGCGTCCTCATGGTGATCTGGGGCTTTTTTATTGGTTTCATCATGGGTGCGCAGGTCATCGCGTCTTTTCTTGGGACTGGTCTTCTCGCCACTCCTTCTGGATGGGCCACGGGCATCGCGTGTGGGCTTGTGCTGGCCGTGCTGGCCTATGCCCTCTATACCGCGGCCATTGCTATCCTGGGAGGCAGCATAGGGTACATCACGGGCGTTACACTGATGACAGGTCTCGGTATAGCCAATCCAGAGTACCTGGTTGTGATCGTCAGCCTCACCCTGGCTATTTTCTTTGCCATTCTTATCCTGGTCCTTGACCTTGCCAGAGTGCTGATCATTGCTATCACCGCGCTCAGTGGGGCCAGCGCGATTGTCACGAGTATCCTGCTGCTCTTCGGTGTGATCCAAACGAGCTTCTTCCAGGCGGGGGCGGCCGCATCCTTCATCGAGGGGTCGCCTGGCTGGGTAATGCTCTGGCTGGCAATCGCTGTAATCGGCGGTACATTCCAGATGCAGAATACCCAGCGCTACAAACTGCAAAAATATGTGCTGGCACAGAAAGGGAAGATACCAGAGAGGCCGTAACAGCCGGCTCCTCTCCTTGAACTTCATCCCATCCTCGTGCTACACTTTTCTCCATCAGGAAAAACCATCCGCAGGAAAGGCACAGGCATCATGGACCACACTCCCCGGCAAGCGACGACCACGGGCCAGCAATTCGAGGCCGGCACGCCTCTGGAATTGAACGCAGCGCTCAGCAATATGGTCTCATCGCCAACACTGGCCATCAACGAGGCCGTAGCCAGGCGCAGAGCGCAGGGTCAGGAGACGATTCACCTGGGCTTTGGCGAGGCAACGTTCCCTCTGCATCCAGTTCTGCGCCAGGCGCTAGCAGAGGCACTCGAAAGCACAGGTTACGCGCCGGTAGCGGGCGTGCCGAAACTGCGCCAGGCCATCGCAGGATATATCCAACGAACTCGCGGTGTGAACTGCACTGCCGAACAGGTGATCGTAGGACCGGGCAGCAAACCGCTCATCTACGCGCTGCTGCGAGTTCTGGATGGAGATGTGCTTGTGCCCAGACCCTCGTGGGTCAGCTACAATCCCCAGACTCGGCTCGCCGGGCGCAAGGCAATCCCAGTGGCAACCGATCCAACGGACCACCACCGCCTCACACCCTCTGCTTTGACGGAAGCAATCGTGAATGGACGCGCAAAGGGCGCAAAACCGCGTATTCTGCTTGTCAATTCGCCAAATAATCCGACCGGCTCGATGTTCGCAGAAGAGGATGTTGCAGCTATGGCTACCTGGGCAAGCGAAACCGGCATAACCATCATCAGCGACGAGATCTACGCGGAACTGGCGCACGGCTGGCGCTCCCACGTTTCGCCAGCGCGTTTTTATCCCACCGGTTGCATCATTACCGGAGGACTCTCGAAAGCTTTCTCTGCTGGCGGCTGGCGACTTGGCTACGCGATCCTGCCCGGCGGCGAGCTCGGCAAAGAGCTCGGCAAGGCCCTGCGGGCGTTGGCCAGCGAAATCTGGTCGGCTGCCGCCACGCCCATTGAGGAGGCAGCCATCGCCGCTTTCACGCTCAACACTGATCTGGAAACCTACGTGCGGCGCTCTGCCCGTCTCCACAGCTACGTCACTCACGAACTCTACCTCACACTGAGCGAACTGGGCATTGCCTGCCCCAGACCCGCCGGCGCTTTCTATCTCTATCCCGATCTCGCCCCCTGGCGCGACGCGCTTGCCCGCCTGAACATCACCACCAGCACGCAACTTGCCCAGTACTTGCTCGATACCTGGGACATGGCCACGTTGCCCGGCACGGCCTTCGGCGAAGAGCCTGCCACCCTGCGCCTGCGCCTCGCCACCAGCATGCTCTACGGCTCGCCCCAACAAACCGACCTCTGGCACCTTCTAAGCCAGGCCGATTCTCTGCCCACCCCTGGAGAGGCCGGACAAGAGGTGAAACTAGATCTGCCGGAACTGGCGAAAGCGCAAGAACGTTGGAAAGAGGTGATCGCGCATTTAAACGGTTTATCACAGGCTCTATGAGGCTGTTAAAAATCCGCTAAAAAGGCAGAAACGCTTGACTTTATCCTTTCCAAAAACATAACGTAAAAGAAAAACGATCCTCTTTACCCGGAAAGGCAGGCTTCATGACCACAGCGAATACCAATGTCCCGATTGATTGGAATGCAGTAGACGAAGAAGTAATTATGCACCTGCGCAATATCCTGCGCCTGGACACACGCAACCCGCCCGGCAATGAGATTCTGGCAGCCAACTATTTGCGCGGGGTCCTGGAACGCGAGGGCTTTGAATGCATCATCGTCGGTCCTGACCGGGAGCGCGCTACTCTGATTACCCGCCTCAAGGGCGATGGCTCGGAATCTCCGCTGTTGCTGATGTCACATACCGATGTGGTAGCGGTTGAGCCGGAGAAATGGAGCCACGACCCCTTTGGCGCAGAGGTGGCCGAAGGCTTTGTCTATGGACGCGGCGCTCTGGATATGAAGAATACGGTCGCAATGGAACTGATGACAATGCTGCTGCTCAAACGCGCAGGCGTGCCGTTAAAGCGAGATGTGATCTTCATGGCCGAGGCCGACGAGGAAACCGGCGGGCACCAGGGAGCCGAGTGGGTGGTCGAGCATTATCCAGAATTGATTCGGGCCGAATACGCGCTGAACGAGGGCGGCGGCAGCGGGCTGGAGATCAATGGCCGGCTCTACTACACGGTAGAAACGGCAGAAAAAGGCTCGGCGCGTTTCAAAATTCGCGCCACCGGCGACCCCGGTCATGGCTCTATGCCGCACGAGAACAATGCCATCATCAAGTTAGCTGAATTGCTGAGCAAGATACGAGGCAAGCAGCCGCCGGTTCACTTTACCGCCACCCTGCGCGGCTATATCGAAGGACTGGCCAGCGCACAGCCGCCCAGAGTGGCCGAAGCCCTGCGCTCCGTACTGGCCGACGAAGCGACCGCCAGCGCAGCCATCGATACCTTGCCTATCGACGAATCTCTCAAACGCGAACTGCACGCGATGGCGCGCAATACTATCGCGCCTACCATCCTTCAGGCCGGCTCGCAGATCAACGTCATTCCGTCTGAGGCTATTGCCTACCTGGATAGCCGCATTCTGCCCGGCCAGACGCTGGAAGGCTATAGAAAAGAACTGCGCGCCATCTTTGGCCCGAACTGCGAGATCGAGTTTGTCGATCCCTCTATCGCCCTGGAAGCCGATCCCGCCTCGCCACTTTTCGAGACGATCAAAGAGGTGCTGAGCGAGTACGCACCGGAGGCCACCGTTGTACCAACCCTGCTCACCGGCGGCACCGATGCCAAACACGTCAGCAAGCTTGGCACCAGAGTTTACGGCTTCTCCCCCGAACTATACTCCGGCTGGAACGGCTGGAACGGCGTCCATGGGCACGACGAGAGAATCAGCGTCAGGGCGATGCAATGGGGTACACGCGTGATGTATGAAGTAGTGGAGAGATTTGTGAGGAAGGACTGATCATTCCTGACTGTCTGTCACAGGCTCGCTCACGTCCACGCCAAGCATTGCGCGTAAGTAATCATTGAGAAAGACTCCCTGCGGATCAAGCCGCCGGCGAATGCGCAGGAAATCGTTCCAGCGGGGATAGAGCTGGGCAAACGTGCGGTAGTCCTGGGTGTGCATCTTGCCCCAGTGCGGGCGACCCTGGTAATTCTGGTAGACGGCTTCGGCCTGCCGGAAATACTCGGCGTAGGGCATGCCCTTGTACATATGGATCGCGATATAAGCGGAATCGCGCTGATAGGCCGGGCTGAGCCAGATATCGTCGCCTTTGACAAAACGGCATTCAACCGGGAAATGGACGTTGATT
>Ga0209061_1005354_pt1 | contig 11315 bp, 4 predicted proteins | sample Coa_R1_10_FD_187157 | JGI IMG/M metagenome (GOLD analysis project Ga0209061, IMG submission 187157) | Surface soil microbial communities from Centralia Pennsylvania, which are recovering from an underground coalmine fire - Coalmine... | ecosystem: Environmental > Terrestrial > Soil > Unclassified... | reverse complement strand
TCAAGAGCAAAGACGAGATCGCCCCGGCAGGCAACGAGACATCATTGAAAGGCAGCAGCGTAGAACCGGCTGCGCCAGATCGGCCACCTGGACCTTGCATCTCGTGCTGCCTGGCCTGAGCGATGCGATTCTGGGAAATATCCAGGCCCAGAACGTACGCTGCCCCAAACTGAGCGACCCGCGACGCCAGCCAGCCAGTTCCACAGCCAATCTCCAGTACCCGCTTGCCCGGCACCGCTTCACGCAGGATCTGCTCAAAGGTCGTATCGGCCCGCACAGTGTTGGGCGACTCAAACATATGGCGATAGCGCGCGCGCCGTTCAGGCCAGCGCGTATATACATCTCTCCCTGATCCGTCAGCCTTTGTTCACGCAGGGACCGTTCACTGATGCTCATCGATTCCTTTCTCCCCTTCTGCGCAGATTTCCCTTAAAGTACTACAACTCTAGGTTTTAATCTTTGTTCGCCAATCGCTACCTTTACCCCATACAATATACCAGGCTTTGGCAGAGAGACAAACTATTGCAATCTGCCGTTACTGTAGCAGCGTCTCGCAGGAAAGTCAATCCGGTTGGGTTTGCTTTGAGAACAGCTAAAGTCTTGCCAGCAAAAGATGAAATACATGATAAGCAAGTAATTATAAATATATTCTGCCACAGAGATATATATTCAACTCATCCATTGTACCCCACTTCGGCATACATCTGCTGTTTGCGGTAACCATCACTCTGTTGCCAGTCCTACAATCCATTCCAGGCATACGTCGTATCCGGCTTCACATCAGGACTGTTGTACGCCAGCCTAATCAAACTATGCCTGGCCAGTGGAATGCTTGTGAGCGTCTCAGGATATCTGTGCCCATTGATCCAGATCGTCCAGCCGCTTTGCAATAATAGCTGGCTGGGAAAGCCCAGCGTGCTGAACTCCTGCTGCCACACGTCCACAAACTGCCCAAAAGTGAACGTCTCCCTTGCGCTGGCCGGCGACTCGATATGGATCACCCCCGACGCATCGTGCGTATGCAGCCAGTAGTAACAGGTCACATCTCCGGCATTATCTTGAGCAATCCCTACAAACTGAGGGATAAGCGAACGCTCACCATTAATATAGATCGAAACATGTGCGTGGATATGCGTGACCTGGTCTTCCAGTGGATCGCAGTAGACATGATCGATGGGAGGATAGAGGCTGGTATAAATTGATTCCTGATACCAGGATGAGTTTGCTGCGTGAGTGGAGGAAATGTGGGCTTGACGGAGCCAGTAGCCCAGGCCGCTGAGTACCGCTATTAGGAGAACAACGGTGGTCCAGGTGAACATTTTGTTGCGGCGAGCATGGTGCTGGGCAAAGGAGCGGGCCTGGCGCTCGGACGGGCGGTGATTGCGCTTGATAGTGTTCTTGATCTGGGCTTTATTGTGCTGCTTAGACGATACGCGCCTCGCGATAGTGGCGACAGATGTTGAAGTCGCACAGCTACTGACGGTGTTTTTGCCTGCTCTATTCTTGTCCATATCTACTGATTTAGAGCGTTGACTCGATTTTGACTTATCCATCGCAGCGATTCATCTTACTTTTCACTGGAATATATTTCTGGCGAAAAAGGCTCTACGAGCTCTTCTACTTCCAACTAAATAGAAGATGATAATAGGTGCAAGAAATATCTCACCATTTATGGAAGGTAAACTATTAGGAAGCATGAGGCTAATGACACCTTCTAACAGAAGGATCAGTTCAACCAGCAGTGTGATCCAGTAAGCCCAGCGTTTAAATGTCCACATTCCCCAAACTAGCAGCATCCAGAAGATACACATGTTAAGAAGATTAAAGCTAAGAAATATAAACAAAGGTTGATTAATAGAATAAAGGGTCATTAAACTAAAGAAAATAATGATGAGTGTGTAGACTCCCTGGATCCCAAGAATACTAGCGAAAGAACGGACAGCGCGTGGGTAATCACGATGCATAATGGACACCCCTGATCCAATTTCTTCAGTTGAATGTTGCACGCTTCTTTCCTCCTGAAATGGAGCATTGAGAACAAACGAGCGATAAAAAGCTGCCCTATTCTTGTGATGCATTATTTCTGGTCCTTTTCAAGTACCTCTTAAAAGAGGTACTTGAAAAGGACCAATCGTAGTAGGAGTGCCCTCACGCATGCCTTTAAGGGTCGTTGAATTTATTACATAGTTCAGTAAATTCAGCGACCTTTATCAATCTGGTGAGCTAAGCAGCCAAATTGTAGGGAATCTCAGAGCTATAAATCCCAAACGGTGTTATCCGCTTGATCGCTCCCTCTCTTTAGCACTTTTATGGCACTAATGTGGATTTTTCCTTTAAGTACTCTCTTTCGCTTTTAATCGCTATATTGTAAAAAGATTCTCTCCATATCTATCCTGAGGTTTTCCCTATTCAGGACGGAGGAAAAGATTGGACTCTTGTCGAACAAAGTCATTCACCTGATCCTCGTACATCATTCTATCAGAAATCGCAGCGGCACTAGTAAAATCGCGCGTATGATATATGCTTGCATACACGCTCTCCCACCGCCTATCAGCACTACGCATTAAGCTTGTGTGCGACGAAGCTATTTTCTGTTTTTCTTCCTTTACCCAACTATTATGCCGGTCCTCCTCTTGCTCCTCTTGCTGCTGTTGCAACTGAGCATTTTGCTGTTGCAACTGAGCTATAGTTGTAGCCTGAGCATCAATCTGGCTGCGGAGAGCTGCCTGTTGATCTTGTTCCGCAGCGCTATTTAGCTGACTCACGCCCGGAATATCGTTTGCTAATTGACCGAAACCACCACCAATAGCAGCAGAGCCTATATCCCCCAGTGACGGAACACGTCCGTGGGTTGCATCATAAAAAAATTGTCCGCCAACAGAAGCTGCAGAAGCAGCTGTTACCCCCCATCCGACTGTTTGGGCGGCAGAATAAGCCGCGGCTCCTGCATAATACGCTCCAGATTCCAGACAGGCTCCAGAAACTCCGACAGTTGCTTCAGCGGCTCTTGCTTCTATAGCAGCAGAAGTAACAGCCGCTGCTGAAGCTGCTGCTCCAGCATCTGCTGCTGCCACAGCTCCGGCAGCAATGAGGACAGGAGCTGCGACCACTGCGACCACTGCGACGGCAACAGCTATTGCGGCAAACCACCCCCAATGCCCTGTGGGATCATTCATGGTTTCTGGATTGCATGATACATAGGCATAGGGATCGAAGCCCAGCATATTGCCTTGCACACTATCAGGCGAAAGGAACCTCCCACTTACCGGATCATACCACCGCGCATTGTAATAATCCAGCTCCGTCACCGCATCAACAAACTGTCCCGTGTAACCTTTATCGGTGCCCAGCGTACCTTCGATATAGCGCTGGTTGCCATAGGGACCGGAAAGCTGCTCGCCCAGGATTGCACCGGCACTGAAGCTCAGCACCACGCTGCCCAACGCGTCGGTCAGATCATACGTCTCGCTCGTGCCATTGCTCCAGCCGATCAGGTGGCCGGCGATGCTGTCATAGTCGATCTGGCTCTGATATGTGCCGCCGCCAGAGGACGTGCGTTCTTCCAAGCCAACAGGACACACCAGATCGGAAGCCTCGGGAGTCTCTACCGCCAGCAGGAGCAGATCACCCCTCCCTCCTTATCCTGGATCATCTCCACCAACCCTCGCATCAGTGAACCTCTCTCTATCGCTCAGAGAGAGCGAAACACGCACATCGATCTGCGTCACCTGTCTTTCCAATGGATCGCAGAGACAGGACCGCTGGCCGAGAGAGGCTGTTCAGATAGCTTTCTGGTACCAGGACGATGCATTTGCAGCGTGAGTGGAGGAAGTGTGGGCTTGAGAGAACCAGGAGCCCAGGCCGCTGAGTACCACGAGCAAGAGAAGTGTGGTGGTCCCGATGAGTGCCTTATTGCAGCGGGTGCGGCGCTGGGGGAAGGGGCATGTCTGCCTGGCGGCGGTGGTATCTGGCTGTGCTGCTGGCTCCATGCTTGCTGACGGCGGATGATTGAGAGGGTTGACGAGATTTCGCTTCGCTCATGGTAGTGGTACACCTTACATTTTACTGCGCTGCAAAAGGGACACAGTGTTCATTATCCATTGGATAGCATTGATAGCTATATGACCTATAAAGTTGCTCTCTCAGAAAAGCGTTGGCTAGTATATTCCTCCAAGCGTCGGTTAGATTGTAGAATCCTCACATTGGAGCCGATCAGATGGCTGTTCGCTCCTATGATTTGGTTATATTGATCAATATAACCACCAGGAGGCAAAGACTATCAGCTATTAGAAGTACCGCAACACCGAACAAAATAAAAACCGTAATAAACGCAATATAACTGCGTAGCCTTGTCGAAGGTGATGGCGTCGTGTAGTCCATTTGTTCATTCACAGGTCTTAAAGATATATCAGTTTTCAAGTATCTATTAACAATGATAGCTAAAACAGCCGCGAACATACCAATGAATAATGCGAGCACTGATACCCAAACTTGTTTTGCACGCGAAACTTGCTGCAATTCATGCCAAGCCAGAAAACAGGAGGGCCAAATCATGAGAATCGCACCTGTTGTTTCAAAGATTGGCCGGAACCACCTTAGGAGAAAGTTTGGCTGTAATTCCTGGCGGCGTCTTTTCAAATCACTCATTACTAGCCATGCGAGAAGAACAAATCCCAGGATAGCGAGTCCAGAAGAGATAAGAATATTAGGTAACACAATTTTCCTTTCTGCTTATTTTCTCTGAAAATCCGCATTCAGTTGCCAAATACTTCTGATTACAAAAATCTGCCAACAGGACGGGGATGAGACGCCACTTTATTCAGGAACGAGCTAGCATCTCATCCACCGATCCGAGCAAATTTAATCAAACCTGGACAGAAACCCTTTTATCTCATCAGAACTGCCTCCTACTCCTATCTTTTCTTCGCTACAGCCATTCTCTAAATCAGACCAAACCAATCTAGCTCTTCGGTTATAGCCCTCATTCAGCACTCTCATTAACCTAAAGGCATAATGCTTTCAGCTATCCTAGCTGATATTCATGCGCCCAAATCTCACCGGAGCACCGTTATCTGCTGCTCCAGCTGCCACAGCGGCCTCGAACACTGCATAGTCGTAATAGGCTCTCCAATTGCTCTGGTACCTACTCTGGATAGACTGTATATCCCGCTGTTGATTAGCTCGCAGCCTCTTAAGGAATGCTGCATGCTCTCTAGCTTGCCTCGCTTCCATGGCTTTCCTTGCCGGATCTTTTTCTTGAATAGCTGCGAGTTGGTCTGTTGAAAGCGCTGCTGCATAGGACGTTGGCGCTGTTTGCAGTGCTTCATATCCCGCAAAGCCAGCAATTGCTGCTGATCCCTTACGCACGACAAGGGAGGCCAAACTCCCCCAACAGCCCCCTGGAATAAAGCCTGCCAACCCATCGCCTATCCAACCTCCATAAGCACTCGAAAAACCATAAGCGCTAGCTGTATTCCATATCTCCTGACCGCTCACGTCGTTATTCCAATTAGAGACAGCTAACTGCGCCTCGCCAGCAGCAGCAATGGTGCCAGAGGTTAATCCTAGATCAATTGCACCTCCAGCGGCCACCCCAGTGATCGCTCCAGTATCTGCTGCTACTGTCAACCCGGCTGCGGCTACAGCTGTTGCCCCTAAGTCAACCGAAGTTCCCGCTGCTACTGCTGCTACTGCTGCCACAGCTACAGGAGCAGCTATTGCTACCACAGTTACTATAGCCGCCACAGCTACCACAGATCCTATAGCTGCAAAAGTATCACCCCAGCCCCAAAGTCCCGTGGGATCATTCATGGTTTCTGGATTGCATGATACATAGGCATAGGGATCGAAGCCCAGCATATTGCCTTGCACACTATCAGGCGAAAGGAACCTCCCACTTACCGGATCATACCAGCGCGCATTGTAATAATCCAGCCCCGTCACCGCATCAACAAACTGTCCCGTGTAACCCTTATCGGTGCCCAGCATGCCTTCAATATAGCGCTGGTTGCCATAGGGACCGTAAAGCTGCTCGCCCTGGATGGCGCTCGCACTGAAGCTCAGCACCACGCTGCCCAGCGCGTCGGTCAGATCATACGTCGTGCTGGTGCCGTTGCTCCAGCCGATCAGGTGGCCAGCGATGGTGTAATAGTCGATCTGGCTCTGATATGTACCGCCGCCAGAGTAGGTCAGCTCTTGCAGGCCGAAGGGATAGGCCGTGAGTGTCGTGATTCCGGCACTGGTCGAGCGGGTCAGAACTCGTTCACCTTGAGCATCGTAGACATAGAACTCCTGCCCATTACTGGCACTGTACTCCACCAGATGGTTGAGCGCATCGTAAGAGAGTTGGGCCGTCACTCCGTTGTAAGAGCGGTAGTTCTGGTTGCCATAGACGCCCCAACCAGCAGTGTAGACCGCTGCGACGCTGCCCCGAGTGGCACAGGTGGTACCGGTGGGATAGATGCCGCTTACTTCATGCGGCTGGCTGTTGCAGTAGAGATATTGCTCAGCCTGACCCTGCCCGTTCACTGAGCCTTGCCAGATCTGCCCCAGGTTGGTATAGGCATACGTGGCCGTGTAACCCGCGCCAGCCAGGCCACTGGAGAGCGTGCCGGAGCCGCAGGTACCATTGCCCGCTCCTGGCTGCGTGCCGCCGTTACCAGCCCAGACCAACCTGTTCTGCTCGTCGTAGCAGAAGTTCTGTGTTTCCGCGCCACCGGAGTTGCCCTGGCCTGGGACCGCCGCAAAGGTGGTGTTCACGCCGGTCACGTTGCCAGCGTTGTCGTAGGTACGGCCTTGCGCCAGGATTTGCCCGCTATTGCCGCTGCCGGGCAGCCAGCTGGCGGTCAGACCTGTCGGGCGCAAATCGCCATCGTAGCTAAAGGCTTCACTGGCCAGGCTCGCGGGTGAGGAGGATGCCCCGTTGAGCAGCGTGATGCCTGACAACTGGGTGTACACGTTGTAAGAAAGCTGTGCCAGGTTGGCGGTGCTGTTTCCGTTGTTGGAGAGTCCCTGCAGCACGCCGTTGGTCGGATCGTAGACCTGAGTCAAGCTGTAGGTGGCATTCACCGCGTTGGCCGTGGTCGTCGTCACCTGATCGGCGTCGTTATACGCCTGCGTCATCTGGTACGTTGGCAGCGTATTGCCCACATTCCAGCTCGACGGCAAGCTGAGCTGCATTTGCGTCGTGACTGTCTGCCCGCGCGCGTCCGTCTGGTACTGCTCTGTCGCGCTGGCCGCAGTGCCATCAGGATAGTACGTGGTCGCCACGCTCCGGGTCAGGTGCCCAACGGGAAAGTCGGTCGTGCCCTGCACACCCAGGAAAGTTGTGTCATAGGTGTTCTGGATCAGCGGGCTGCCCGCGCTACAGGCTCCTGTCATGTTGATCGTTGGCGCGGCGGTCTGCTCGCACGTCATTCGGCTCAGCAGATCGTAGTTGTACCCCAGCGTGCGACTGTTCGAGCCAGATGTTTGCACCACAGAGAGGATATTCCCATCAGGATCATAGCTGTAGGTAAAGGTCCCTTGATCGGGATCGGTTTCGGTGAGCAGGCGACCCATGTCATCATAGGTCATGGTCGTCGTGACACCGGCCAGGCTTTGCCCGCTCTGAGGCTGTTCATCGATTACGCTCACAGATGTAGGTTTGTTCAGCGCATTGTACTGTGTCTGGGTCTGTTGCTGAACCGTGAGTGTGCCGGTGTAAACTCCGCTCGTAGTCTGAGTATAGCGCACATTGCCTTGTGCGTCTGTAAAGCTCTGCTTCACATGCCCATTGGGATCAATCGTGCTGGTCTCTTCGTAATAGGTGCTGTCACCTACCGCCTGACCAATCGTGTAATTGGTACAGGTCGTGTAGGTGCCATAGCGCGACGAACAGGACTGGCCCGGTTCCTGGCTCGACCCATAGTTGAGGTCCTGCGTCGCGATCACCCGGCCCAGCGCGTCATAGAACGTGGTCGTGCCAGCTACCGGGCTGTTGCCCAACGCGTTGACCGAGCTGGGATCGATGTAGCCCGAGCCATAGGAACCTGCGGCAATCTCAAACGGCTCACTGGTCCAGACCTCGTGGCTCTGGTCGTTGTAGATGGTGATGACCAGCGTATCATCACCTGGCGTGGGTCCTGGGCTAATCGTCTCGACCTGCCGGCCCTGGCTATCGTAGAAGGTCTGGGTCACGGCACCCGGGTATAGCGAGTTATTCGTATCGATTTCGTAGCAGGGCAGCGTGCTGCTGGTCGTACACGCCGAGTTCTCGACTTGCCGCGTCGTGTACGAACCGCTTTCTCCTGGCTCGCTCGTATTGATCGTCTCGTTGCCTGAGCTATCATAGCTGTAGCTGTAGCTGGTGGTCTGGTGGTTCAGATCCACCGTGCTCGTTGGCTGCGCACCCGAGGTGTAGTCATAGTTCGTGCTGGTTGATTGGCCCAGCGCGTTGGTATCAGTCACCGGCAGACCTGCCGTGTGGGTCGCATCGTAGGCGGTGCAACTGGTATAATGGCCGGCAGTCCAGGAAGCCGATTGGTAGGCTACCGGATCGCTGCTGCTCACGCTGCACCCACTGCTCGTGTACCAACTGGGATTGGCTGCTCCCAACGCATCCACAGTTCCCACGGTGTTGCCATATTGATCGTAGGCCGTGTAGCTGGTAACAGCCGTCGAAGCATTGCCACAGGTGCTGTAGTCGGTGGTGGTGGTGGGCCAGCCTGCTGCTGGCGTCGTCACGCCCGAGGCCACCCCTTCATCATAGGTGGTATCCTCGCATTGCCACACGTGCCCACTGGCGTCGTCGATCTCGCTATGGGTCACTTTATCCACATCATAGTAGAAGATGCCCTGGCTATCGGTTCCATTGTTGGGGCTATACGTCCACTTCCTGGTGATCGTCGGGGCATTGGACGAGCTGATCACCTCCTGGAGCGTATTATGGTAGCCACTATAGGTGTAGCCTTGCGTGGCATTCAGATCGTCATAGGTGTATTTGGTGTCGATCCACGGCGCGTTGGAGGAGCCTCCTTGCCCATCGTAGGTGATGGTTTTGGTCTCCATCGGCGCCACCACACAGGGCGCGTAGATCTCATTGGCGTTGCCATCGCAACTGTTGACGCTGGAATAGCCCGCGCTGACCCCTGTGTAATAATTATCGGTTTCTTGCAGCAACGCGGCAGGTGTCTCGGCATCTTGCTGGTAGATGTCCTGCTGGTACATCTGCCCGGCGTTGTAGTTGGTCCCATTGGATTCCGGATTCCACCAGCCCTCCGACGCAAAGTAGTAATCCACGGTCAAATCGCCGGAGGGACTGGTGATGTAGACGATATTAAAGCCGCGCAGTTCAGCGTGGTAGTAATCCTGCCAGTCCCCATCATGTTGCACGACACCATTGTACCCCGGCACCCAGTTGTCGGCCACACAGTCGGCCTCCTGCGCTGGCACTCCGCTGCCAGTGATGGGATTACAACCCGCTGGCAAGTTGCTGGGAGAGACTTGCTGCAAGGCGTACTGATAGGTGGTGGTCGCCACCGTCGGGTTTCCGCTGCTGTCGGTGCCCAGCGCCGAGACCGCGGTCACCACTTGCAAGCTCCAGCTATCCTCATCGGGATGCCCATACGTCCCCGTGCAGCGTTTACTGGTATCGCTGTTATTGGCGTTATTCGTGCAATAGAGCGGGTCGAAGCGATCATCAGTGACATTGCCATTGCTGTCGGTGGTGTAGGGGGTGCCGGTCATATTTCCGTACGCAGTGGCATAACTGATGTTCGCTCCCTCGCCGGTTTCCAGATCCTCGTAGTGATCCAGATAGCTCCAGAAGGTCTGCCCGCTGAACTGATTATTGCCGCTCTCCGTTTTCGCACTGGCATCGTAATAGCTGTCGTGCAGGGCAGTGGCATAGCTGAAGACCACGCTTTTGCGCTGGAAGGCTGCCCCATTGACATACACCGTTGGGGTAATCTGCGTCAGCAGATGTTCGCCCGCCGCTGCTTGCTGGATCTGGGTATAGGGATCATAGTAATTAGTGGTGTAGGGTGTATCTTGATAGGTGAAGGCATAGCTATAGGCTGGATTGCCCGTCGTGTCTGATCCAACATAGCTGGTCAGCGAATTGAGGGTCATGGTGGACATCACGTCAGGCGAGCTAATCGAGTTATAGGTGCCGGGATCATCGCAGCGATAATTCGTGATAGTGGGAGGCTTGCACGCGCTGTAGTAGCTGCTGGGATAGGGAACCGCAAACGGACTGAGCGAACTGGCGGCATTGGGCAGGTAGTAGTGAAAATCGACCGTACCCGCTACCAGGCTCAGACTCGTTGCGCTCGTCGAGGTGGCATAGCCATACTGGATCTGCTTGATGGCCGAGTCGCGCACCTCATTATTCAGGCTCGCCATGGTATCTTGCAAGTAGCTGACCAGGATCATCTTGACCTGGCTGCTGTTGTTATAGGGAGCCAGGATCTGGTTGACATCCCACTCGTAGGCTGTTCCTGTAGAGTCTTTTTGCACCGAATCGGACGTACAGCCCAGTGTCTCATAGCTGCCATCGGTGTCCCAGACGCGCCAGCACGTGCCGGTATACTGGATGAGCAGGTGTGAGATATGTTCGGTCTCGTAGTAGCCTGATTTGTTGGGCATAGGCACCAGCTTATCGCTCACCCCATCGACCCCGTTGATCGAGTACCACGTGGCAGCCCCACCGGTGCTGCTTGCTGGGTACTGGGCAGCCGTGATCGACCCCAGGGAGAGCGAGAAGCCATCCCCCTCGTCTCCTGCGGGTGCGCGCGGGCTGTAGCGCTCGTTGGTGCTCTGGCTGGAATAGTCCAGTTCCAGTTGCGGCGCAAAGCCATCGGGGCCAGGGGCGACCGCGAGGGGGTAGCTGTAGGTGTACTGCCCATCGTTGCCGCTGGCCTCGAACAGATCAGGATGAGCCGGCGCTTCGATCTCCGGGGTGCCCGAAGCGGTGAGCATACCATCCAACACCGTGCTCTGCGCGGTCAGCATGTGGGCCTGCGCGTTGTTGGTCATGGGGATCACTAGCCCCGTAGTGGACTGCTTGGCCGCTTCCGCTTGCGTGAGCTGGCCGGTCCAGGCCAGATGGATCTCGTTGGGATTGAGATTGAGATCCTGCATCTCCCAGTCCTGATAGTGATAAATGATGGTGATGGGCTGATGCAAGCTCACGCCCTGCACGACGTTGCCCAGGCTGTCCACCACCTGGATTTGATAGGTGCCCAGAATGCTGTCCGCTTCGATGTAGTGCCCGGAAATCTGGTGGATCTGCAAAAGCAGATGCCCGACCGGCTCTCCGCCACTGGCGAGCGTCG
>Ga0209061_1005353_pt1 | contig 11316 bp, 10 predicted proteins | sample Coa_R1_10_FD_187157 | JGI IMG/M metagenome (GOLD analysis project Ga0209061, IMG submission 187157) | Surface soil microbial communities from Centralia Pennsylvania, which are recovering from an underground coalmine fire - Coalmine... | ecosystem: Environmental > Terrestrial > Soil >... | reverse complement strand
TACCTCATCGATAGGCTATCTGGCAGTAGTGAAGGCGATAGGAAAAACATCGTTAGCTGCATACAAGGCGGCAATCGGGGATGTGATGTTGCGGCTAGATAGCGAGCGGCAAAAACAATCTTTGTCTGCTGTTGCAGATGGCAAGGCGGCAACAGCAGACAATCAACAGAAAAAATACCATCCGGTAGACATGAATGGCAATGAGATAGAGAGCAGGTTTGCTGACGATGGACGTATTCGGGTACAGGGAACGGCGTCACTCTATATTGTTCCTGGGCGAGGCATTGGGACATTCAAAATCTATCGGGACAAGGATAGCGGTGAGGAAGTGGAAGAATTTATCCCACAGTGGGACGCTCAGTATGTGCCAACTGTGCATCGCCGTTTAGACACGCATGACGGACAAGAGGGTGAACGGACAAAGTACGACATCACCATCGTGGGGACGCGGCATATTGTGAGCAAGGGGACGCTGAAGCGCGGGATGTGGGTTGACTTGTTCCCTGGGGCAGCAGGCGTGCTAGACAGTACGGGCTATAACAAATATCTGGCAGTCATTTCTACACTTGCCACAAACGCGCCTCTTGTACATGCGCCTCTCACTACCGGTTTCCTAAACTTGAGCGGCGATGACACCTCTCCAGACAAAAGGGACTACGTGTACCTGTTACCTGACGGACGCTATTTCACGCCGTCGGGGGACGTGCGTCGGGACGAGCAAGTGACACTTGCACAAGACGTCTTGACTCCGCAACAGCGAGAATTGTGGGACAATTTTGAGATACCAACCAGTGGAACTGTCGAGGAACAACGCGAATTTTTCGCATGGCTTATCAAGTTGAGTCCCAAAACGTTACGCATTCTCGCACACGGCGCACGGGCGCACACATCAGACATACGCACGCCGCAAGAGGGAGCGGCGCACGCGATGACGATTGTTGCGCCGCGCGGGCAAGGCAAATCAGCGTTGGCGGCGATGGTGGGACGTGGCATATGGCCGTACCGATTGAAACCGTTGCCGGATGCGTCCTACAATGACACGGCGGCAACGATTGAACACAACCTTGCGGGCTTTCGCTCATTCCCAACGCTGCTTGACGATCTTGTTGATACAAAATGTGTTCCTGGTTCAAGCGAATCGCGTGCCGAAGGGGAAAAGGCAGACAGATTGGCGCGTGCGTTGCATGATGAGCGTCCGGTACGTCAACGGATGACTTCGAGTATGCAACGGCAAAAAGCCAATATTATCCGTTCGATGTTTGTCAACACCTGGGAAAGTACACCAGATGTTCCGGCGTCATTCTGGCGGCGGACTACGCTGCTCACATTCGACAATGGGGAAATTCTGACGCATCGCGTTGGGGGTGCTGATGTTGCCTCGTTAGAGGACATCCCGCGCTACTGGAATATCAAAGTGTTCACCTTTTACCAACTCATCATTTATCAGTTGCGTCAGTTGCAACAATATGGCATGCGCGCCGTCGCTACCTCGCATATGCAGTTCGCGGCAAGGCTAAGGACAGAACTGGAAAAGAAATTTCTCAGGGAATGGGAATCGGCCTATCCAGGCATTGAATTGCCGCCGGATTATAGCAACCTGCTGAACCTGTACGCGCAAGAAGCGCTAGGATTGCGCATGATCGAGCAATCATCTGGTTTCAAGAACATGCTTGTACCGCATGCGGTACCTGTCATTGTGAAGGCTATGGTAGAGCAAGCAGCACGGATGTCCGGCCTTCATCCTGACGAAGACGGCGCAACGGACATCGACACTGCCATAGCGCATATCCTTGAAAGTATTGCCAGTGTCCATATTGTGGACGGGCATACGTGGCACATCGAACGATACGTCACACGCGGGGACATAGCAAAATTACCGCAAGCGTACCGTGCTGATGGTAGCGAGGTACCGGCGTCGCAATGGGGTGGCTTGCCAAGCATGCAAGACGCGCGTCCACCACTGACGGTAGCCTATGTTGACGACTGTTGTACCTACATCTTGCAACCATTCCGCAAGGTGCTGATGCGGGAACTTGGTTTAGCCAGTGATAAGGCGCTTTCACAAGCGCTGGATAGAGCAGGGTGGTTAATCAGGCGAAGTGAGAGACAGTGTACCTATGACATCCGTCCACATGGGCAATGGGTACACGGCGCTCTTGCGCTCAAAAACGAGAAATTCTTGCCACTGGTGGGCGCGGTACGTCTGGCTTCGGGGTTCCGTGTCTCGGACAGGGTACAGGCACGGTTGCGTGAGGCAATGGGGGTAACGGCGAAGGGACATACGCCTGATGCGGGAACCGGCAACGAGGCAGAAAAAAATGCCGCCGGTAACACAGACGGCGGCGATCCGCAACCGGTAGTCGATCAATACGAGGTATCGGCATTATTCTAGCAGGGAAAGAGAGGTTTGACAATGGCGCACAAACTGTATCACCAGGAAACAACCGGCATGATTGCCGTGGTTGACAGCGACTTCCTGTACTTTATGCGGGACGGCAAATTTTACCGTGTGCCGCATGTGATGCAAACAGCAGGCGATGTGCTTGCCACGCTAGAACAGTATCACTTATTGACGGCATGGATTGTGCCGGAAAGCCGGTTGTCTCATCAGAACGAGGCATTTATTCACGCTGCTGATCGAGGCGTGTGGGACATCCTCGTGACGAAAGAAGAGGACGGGACGATCATCGCCTTGCAAGGGTATCGCCGTTCTCAGCAGTGGCAACCATCATTCTACGTTGTGTTTCCCGAATATCATGGGGCATGGCAACCGGACAATGATGAGCAGGCGCTTGACAATTGCACGGATGCTACTGAACTGTATGCGGCCTTGCATTATCTTGAGCGGGAACTTGGTGTGCCACTGAAGCAATCCCCAGGCGCGGTAGGGCTGGCGCTGCTCAAGAAATATGTGCAACCCGCCTGGCTTGCGCCCACTGTCCCATCGGACTTCCTCGATACCGTCACGCTTGCGCCGGATGCTATCTGGCAACGCCCTCTCACGGATGACGAAAAACGGATGAAGTACATCCACTGCATTGACAAAAATAGTGCCTATCTAGCATCTGCGGCGACGATACACGTTGGTGTTGGGCAACCAGTCCGCATCGTCAATCCTGACTACAGCAAGGTTGACGTGACAATGCCGTCGGTGTGGCACGTCACGCGAATAGAGGGTGCCTCGATTATGGACGGCAAGCTGTTACCGGTACTTGCCAGAGAGGGAACGTGGGTATGGGGGACATCCATGCATGCCCTTCATCAATCCGGCTATGCCGTCGAATGTGACGAGGCGTATGTCTGGCAATCGCATATGCCATGCTTGCAACAATGGGCTAAGCATGTGTGGAATGCTCGTCTGGCATTGAAAGAGAACACACCAGGATATCGCAATCTTGACGCGGTACGGCGTGCCTACCAGGAAATCAAGGTGATTGCCACGCGCGCCGTTGGACGGTTTGCCATGCGTCCACACTTCGCACAAAAAAGCATCTCAACAGACTTTCACCCTGACTGGTTTGCGGAAATTGTGGATGCGACTGCTGTCACGATGAAACGCCGGATGAAACGGCTTGTGCTTGCCGGACATCATCCATTCCTGGTGTATACCGACGGCCTTTACATTGTCTCAGATGAACGCAATCCACACCTGTTGCCGGAACTGCAATTAAGCACGGCAAACATGCTTGGTGGGTATAAGCACAGTTACACCGTTCGCCTCGCTGATGTCATTGATGTGATCGAACAGGATGACAGTGAGGCGGCAATCATAAGCCAGATGAAAAAGCACATCCTATCCGATGACGAACAATAACCAGTAGAGCAAAGAAAGAGGCATATGCTATGGCAAAAAGACATCATCCGGCTACCACAACTGAAGACACGGTTGTCTTAGCCGCGAAGGCACGCGAGGAATTAGAGCAACGGTATCGTACACCGTCCATTCAGGACTTGCTGCAATTCTATAACGGCAACAAGCGAGAACTGGTTGCGGCCTTAGCCGGTACGAATAACCCGAAGGACACGGCGTATCGGACGATGCAACGCAATGTCAATCGCTGGTTGCAAGGCACACGTTCGCCGTCAGCATCGACGAAGGCCAGATTTGATGCGCTTGTCGCACACAGCAAGGCAACCTTTGCCGCTCCCCCATCGGGAAGTGTCCATGCTACCATTCGGGGGACAATCGGCTATGATGACAACGTGAGATATCGCACGCTGTCATTCAACATTCCCGCTCATCTGTTTATCCCCATTATGCAGAAGGCAGCTAGTGGAGATTCACACGGGGCATATGCTGATCTTATGTCGATCTACTTTGAACGCTCGCTAGGGGAAAAGACACCTATCACCGTGTACGGCGACGAAAGCTTATCCATCACCTTTGACTAATTGACACCAGGAGACGGGCACATTGGCAGTGTGTCCGTCTCTAGAGAACGCGAAAGTGAAATAGACAATGACAATCACACAAACATCCACACAAACAAGCATAGCACATTCATTCCCACTTGTGGCAGTGCCTCTGGTGGGAAGTGACAAACAATGCACCTGGGCAACCACACTTCGACGAGGTGTTCTTGCCGCCTTGCGCCGGTTGCCGGTTGACAACAGTGAGGATACGCTTTATCGATTAGCGTCACTCCATACTATCCCTCGTGCTGCATGGTGGATAGCGCGGCGCAATGTCAATGCGAAAGACATCGTACAGCAGGCGTCTCTCTATCCTACGTTCCCGCCTATCACCTCTTCCTCGTTTGGAAATGCATACGAAGCATGTTCATGGGCAAGCATGATAGCGCATAACCGCATCCCTGGTATTATCCTTGATACCGAAACAACAGGTTTGACTGGCAATGTTGAGATTGTGGACATTGCCGTGATCGACACCTATGGGCATGTCTTGCTTAATACCCTCGTTCGTCCTACCTGTCCTATCCCCCGTGAGGCAACCGCAATACATGGTATCACGGATGACATGGTAGCGACTGCGCCAACATTCAGCGAGCTATGGCCTTACTTACGAGGGCTGCTCTGTCATTATCCCTTGACAATCTACAATGCGGCGTATGATACGCGCGTCATCCGGCAACTGGCTAGCCGCGAACGGTATTCTTACCCACCCATCCGCGCTTACTGTGCCATGCTTGCCTACGCTGCTTTTCGCGGCATACGCGGTATCTATGGGGATTTCCAGTGGCACAAATTGACGCAAGCCGCAACGTACATCGGGGCAGATATTGGAACGGCCCATAGGGCATTAGGCGATTGTCAAACAACGCTTAACCTTATTCGGGCTATGGCTACTATTGATATGCTTGAGGAAGATTCGCCGGTAGGATAAAATTATGCATATGCATAATTTTTGCAAACTGGCTTGTGATGTCAGTTTAGGAAAATGAAATGAGGTATATATGACAACTACGACAGCATCATCAACGCTTATGCAAGTTAATCTGCAAAGTATTATCACACTTGACGACGCGGGGATACAGGCCGGATTTCTTGCGATGCGGGAATGCGACAAATCTCATATCGATCATCTGGTAGCCAGTGAATTGCGGGATGTGCCGCCTGTCACCATCGCGGCAAGAAACGGCGCGTATGTCCTGGTAGACGGCTATCATCGCGTCGAGGCGGCACGGCAACTTAAGCGGACGGCAATCGCGGCAAATGTGGTGACATATCCGTCGGACGAGGCGATTGTCGATGCGGCATTTAGCGCGAACTTGCGGCATGGCTTACCGGCAAACGATGAACAGCGTATGTGGTATGCTCTCTGGCTACATGAACATGGCGTAAAGCAAGCAGACATTGCCATAAAAATGGGCATGTCTCAGGGACATATCTCACGCCTCTTAAAGAAAGCAGAACGTGTTCTTTCAGAAGACGATAATGATAGCGAACAGGCGTCCTACCAGACAGCAATGATTGACTACGCGAAGCGCCTCACGAATGCACTGCAAGCGTTCTTTCAGCATGAACAAGCAGTGCTGTCCGCATCTGATAGCAAACGAAGTGAGTCTGTTCGCGCGCGCGCTTTAGCGAAACACCTCGACGCATCACCAAAGAGTATTGCGATGGTACAATCACTGGCACGGACATTGCAACAAACATCAGAACTTCTACAGCAGAAGACTAAAAGCAAGCATTAACATTGCATTGTCACGAACGTCACAGTCACGCCTGCTTTTAAGCTCAAAATAAAAGAGAGACTGACACTTATAACGTCAATCTCTCTTTTATCTATGTCACGGGTATCATGTGTTATTGATACCGCATCATAGTCTCTCATACAACCTAATCACCACTGATAACCCGCAAGATAGGCCCCGTATCCGGTTCCTCATTGCGAGCAACAGGCGGGTTCTTTTCGAGGTATTCTCGTAGCGAGGGTACCCATATAAGGTTCTTATTCGTCCCTCTTATCCGCAATTCCCCCTTCGCTATAGCCCTTTGTAACCGTCTCTTATTGATGCCAGTTTGCACGGCTATATCATCAAGTGCAACCGTCTTATTCAGGCTATTTAACCAGTCTATGACATATTGCGGATAGGCTTGTAAGGCCGTTTCACGGGACTGTATAGCGGCCTTATACAAGTCATTTTTTTCGCCTATAAGGCGTTCATTTTCCTCGTATACCGTGTCCAATTCACGTTGTATACGCGCGATTTCTTGCTGCAATGCCTGCTGCATAGCGTCCTTATCCGCAAGCAATTCACGCTGTATACGTGCGATTTCTTGCTGCAATGCCTGCTGCATAGCATCCTTTTCATTGCGCAATGCAGCGAGCATTGTATCTTTCATACGCAATCTATCCGCTTCTTGAGGCATTCCTAATTGCGTGTAAAGGAGCGATACAAACGCATACCAATAGCCTGCTATAGCGCGGATGATAATCAATGGTTCCGGCATGGTAAACGCTACATTAGCAACGCTATTGCCTAATGTTATCAGTGACAGAACGAGGAATATAAGTGTCGGAATCCCAAACAATATTGCCCATATGAGCGCCGGTATATCCTTGCGATTGTACGCCCATACACGATAATGCCCTATCGTGGTAACGAATGCCAGCCCCAGGATGCATTCCGGCAATGCGACATAGGCCGCCGTTGCCAGTTGTGAGATATGGACGGTAAGCGCATCTGGTATCACCAGTGTCACAAGCGAATGCACACTGGCATTTACCGTCATCCAGATGCTTGCAATCAGAAAGACTAACTCACTCATCGTACCGGCGCTCATGATTATCCAGTGAAGTAGGCGGCGTGTCCATTGCCATGATAAGATAGCCCCAAGAATCGTTTTTCCTCTCTGCATTGTTATCCTCTCTTTCATGTTCATGTTCATGTTCATGTTCATGTTCATGTTCATGTTCATGTTCATCCCTGTATCTATCCGCCCCTAAGCAGCAGATGGGCAAGGATGAACATGAACGTGAACATGAACGCTATTCCGCAATATAGCCTTGCGCTATGAGAGCAGCAACAAGCTCCTGTACCTTGCCGATGGACATACCGGTTGCATCGGCAAGCGCGCGCCGGTTTGTCGTGTGGAGACGCTGAATGGCTTGATAAACGGTAAACAGGTCATCGCGCCGTTTTTCTTTCGTGATAGCGTGAAATGCAGACGGCAAGGCAACCGGCTCGGTGATTGTCGTGTGGGTGACAAGGATATCATCCTTGCCCTCATCCTCGCCCTCATCCTCTTCTTCACCCCGTTCGTTCCCCTTATATATCCACATGCCTCGCTGCTCTCTCATGATGTCCCGATGAGCAGATTCCGTCGTGAATGGCACCCTCGACGACATAAGGGAAACAATCTGGTCAAGATCATGCTGCTCGGTATACGGCGTGATCATCTCGGTAACATTCCCATTGGTATCTCGAAACAGGAAATGCCCCGTTGGCAGGTCAAGACATCGACTCCCTGCTCTTCCCCCGATGAGCAGGCGCGATTGCGTTTCGTCCGTGAAACGATGAGCGAGCGACGAGGCAAGCGAACTACGGATATTTGCATTCCCGATGTCCTGATGACTCCATCGTTGCCCGATGAGCATGGCAAAAATGCCAAATTTGCGTCCCTCTTGCGCAATGGAGAGCAACAAATTTGACATCAGTTCGTCATCCTCGCAAACCCGCAAGGCACGCATCACCGCATTGAATTCATCGACAACCAGAATGAGGAATGGTGTCTTGCGTCCTGTTCGCTTGCGGCTAGCCACCTCGTCCGTGATTGTCTGTATCAGGTGTCGCATCGCGCGTGGTTCATCATCAATGGAGTGGACAGCAGGTAACGCACGGAAACGCGCGGCAAGGCTTTCGTCTGGTTCATGCATATGAGGATCAATGATTCTCAGGAGCGCCCCATGTAACACTGCCTGATAGAGTAGAAACAACGTCGTCGTCGTCTTGCCACTTCCACTGACACCCGCAACGGCGCATGAGTAAAGATCAAGCCACGAACCGTATCGCAATTGTCCATTCGTTGCCTCATAACCAAGTAACAGCTTTCTGTCACGGTATGCCTGCTCTAGCGTACCGGACGCAATGAGTTCACGGAATGAACGATAATTTGTCGTAGTCGCCGCCGGAAGAGCATCAGCTTCGCGCTCACGAATAACTGTAGCCGCAGACGGTGCGAACACTGGCATGATCTTCACATCGCCGTGAGCAGAAATCTCGATATGATGCATGCCCTCACGAAGCGTCTGCTCTAATAAGTCAGGTACCTTGTTCAGAATTGCCGTTTGCGCTTTGAGATGCTGTGTCTCTTGCGCAATCTTCGCAAACTGCTCACGGCGCTCACGACGCTCATAGTGCTGCATAAGCAGGCGATGTATCCATGCCGCAAGTAGCCATATGAGAATGAAACTGGTAAGGACAGCTAGCAGGATAAGCGCTCCTGCTAGCCAGTGCGACAGGAAATCAGCAACACTGGCATGGTGCCAGTACGCGATTGCGCCGGTAAGCAGTAGCGCGGCAACTGTAGCGAGAATGAGGGTGATGGTGATGAGTCGGTGATAGATGCTCTCATTCGTCATAGTAGTGTCCCTTCGTTCCGTTAACGTCTTACAGGGATAAATGCCGTGAGATAGATGTGCCTCACGGCATTCATTATTATTCACGCTGATAATCAGATGATGCGCAATCCATCGACATCTTCCAGGCGAAGATCACGACCTAAAACTTTACCAAGAGCCGTAACGATAGCATACGCTTTCACGTCCTGAACAGGCACACCACTTTCTGCCCTAACAACTGTCTGTCGATCTACATCAGCAAGCCGTGCCAGTTTTGTGGAAGACAGACGTGCTTCTAATCGCAATTGTCTTAATGTTGGCATAGTATCCTCCTAACAATAATATTTTCTATATTATACACCATGATGCAGAAGAATGCTACCACTTATCTTGATTATCGCGGGAACATGTTGTATACTATAGACAGTTTAGTATCTCCATGTCTGGAGAATAGTTGAGAGGAGACGCACTATGGCAATGGCCTATCTAGCTCTCATCGGCAACGGCAGGGCTACTTGTCTTTTATGAAGGATAGGTACTATGACATTCTCATCATCAGAACACATCGACACATCAAACGTTACCTCACGTTCCCACTATGGATTAGTCGTCGTCGGCAATGAGCAGGCGCTTGAGAACCTCGCTCGTGAATGCGTTGCGCTCTGGCCCACAGTGACGGGACACATCCATCACTATCCCGTTGGCACGCGCCTGTTTCTGTTTGCAGAAAGTGCGCCGGATGATGTGCTACGGTTTGTTGAACAACGCATCAGCGAAGGTGCGTCGGTTGAGATTGCCAATAGCGACAATCGGTGGCTTGAGATACGGTGCTATAGCACCCTGACGGCAAAGAGGCAGGACGAGGCGTATGTCATGCACGGTGATGTTGCCTGGTTGAATCGCGCCGTCCAACTGTTTGAATCCTATCCTGACGACGGCAACATGGACTTTGATCGACTAGCAGCACTGGCAGAACAGATTGCACGGAGAGAACCACGTCCACAGCATCAGCACCCACTCACGCACGGCGTCGAAGTGGATGTCTATCACGTCAGTCAAGCCTATGAACGCCTGACAGAAAGCGAGAAACCACAAACATGATGATTACAATCAAAACAGAATACCTGGATACAGTTCGCCGGATTTTAAAAGCGCAATTCAACCGCGCTGAATGCAAGGCGACAGATAACATCACGCTTGTACTGGCATTCGATAGCGACGTTTTGTACCGCGAAGTTGCATTGTGGCTATCGGATGCTTTCGGTTGTCAGCTTATCGTCTCATACGAAGTAGCGCGCGATTAAACGAGGTGAACAATGACAGAACGTGAATTCCGACACATGATACGTGTGCTCAACCAGACGAATGCGTCAACGGAACGCTACGTCCAACTGGTTTGTGAGTATCTCGGTATCGATGATACTCACATGAAACCATATTCTCTGATCGAACAGACATTGCACCGATGCGGCGTGTATGGTATCGGCTATCACGAGATAGCGTCTGTGATGGATAGAGGCTAGCCCACGATTGCATCTCATGCGCAGCCATATCGTCTCACGGCGGTGTGGCTCTTCTTTTATCACTATCTGCAATGAGCAGCGAACAGAACACCATCGCCTCATTCCACTCAGCGAAAAATATTTCCACAATGCGGAACATCGCGTCTGCCCTTGATCAGCGTGCTACCCTGGGCGTCGGACACATCAGCTACGCCCAGGAACTGCCCTCGTCACCGTCAGCAGCAGCAGCGAGGAACACCAGGGAACTGCATACCAGGGAACTGCCCTCGTCACCGTCAGCAAGCATCGATGAGCAGCGAGGAACTGCCCAACACCTGAGAACTGCCCTCGTCACCGTCAGCAAGCATCGATGAGCAGCGAGGAACTGCCCAACACCAGGGAACTGCCCTAACCACTGCCCCGATGTGCTGCTCACCGTCAGCGAACACCACTCACTCACTCACTCACTCACTCACCTGCTCACACACAACCGCACAAAAACCGCACAAAACACAGAAATTTGTGCGGTTGTCATTTTTTTTGTGCGGTTTGGGGTGTATTCTCGATTGGCTCTACAGGCGGGTTCGTGTTTTCCTAGTGCGGTTAGTGCGGTTTGTGCGGTTGCAAAAACACCTTATATGAATCAGAATCGTGAAATTGCGAATCAGCGAATCAGCGAATCAGCACATGTGGACGCCTCGCTCACCAGGGAACTGCATACCAGGGAACTGCCCTCGTCACCGTCAGCAAGCATCGATGAGCAGCGAACAGCGAGGAACACCACTCACT
>Ga0209061_1005352_pt1 | contig 11316 bp, 11 predicted proteins | sample Coa_R1_10_FD_187157 | JGI IMG/M metagenome (GOLD analysis project Ga0209061, IMG submission 187157) | Surface soil microbial communities from Centralia Pennsylvania, which are recovering from an underground coalmine fire - Coalmine... | ecosystem: Environmental > Terrestrial > Soil >... | reverse complement strand
TGGTTCTATTCATTTCAGTCCCCTCCTCATCGGGGATAGTTTCTGAAGCTTGTGCGCGTGTGGGCTACTCTATCCGCACAGTCCGGCTATTTCAGTCCCCTCCTCATCGGGGATAGTTTCTGAAGCCAGCGTCGTCCTCGGCGGCTGTGACTACGTCGCCAAATTTCAGTCCCCTCCTCATCGGGGATAGTTTCTGAAGCGTTTCCGCCGCGATCAAGAGGTAATCACCGTCGGGAATGGATTTCAGTCCCCTCCTCATCGGGGATAGTTTCTGAAGCCCGACGGCTGCGCCGACTGCGAGGCCGGCGCTGGCGTAATTTCAGTCCCCTCCTCATCGGGGATAGTTTCTGAAGCATCTGCCGCCCTGGCTCCGGCAACAGGAAGCCGATCGCGATTTCAGTCCCCTCCTCATCGGGGATAGTTTCTGAAGCTCTGCCCTGAGACCGGGCGCGATCTCTCTGGTCTCTCCGATTTCAGTCCCCTCCTCATCGGGGATAGTTTCTGAAGCTCCCCATCATTCTCTGATAAGATGCTTGCAACTCGGATTTCAGTCCCCTCCTCATCGGGGATAGTTTCTGAAGCAGTCCACCCACTTATCCACACCAAACCTTAATTTTTAATTTCAGTCCCCTCCTCATCGGGGATAGTTTCTGAAGCACTGGTCATCGCGCGTCGCCGCGTCAGGCGCGAAGATTTCAGTCCCCTCCTCATCGGGGATAGTTTCTGAAGCTCGACGTCGGACCTTCGCGCGCGGTCATGTTCCTGCAGCATTTCAGTCCCCTCCTCATCGGGGATAGTTTCTGAAGCTCCCCATCATTCTCTGATAAGATGCTTGCAACTCGGATTTCAGTCCCCTCCTCATCGGGGATAGTTTCTGAAGCTTGAGAGGGCCGGGCAGGGAAGCTCTGGTTTTGCGCATTTCAGTCCCCTCCTCATCGGGGATAGTTTCTGAAGCGATCGAGGACATGGGGTAGCCCAGGTAGCCGGCGATATTTCAGTCCCCTCCTCATCGGGGATAGTTTCTGAAGCTTTACATCTCCGTACTCCTTGATCGCGCGCTTCTTGTATTTCAGTCCCCTCCTCATCGGGGATAGTTTCTGAAGCTATCGGCGTTCTGGCGCTGGCCGGCGCGGCGGCGGCTGGCGTATTTCAGTCCCCTCCTCATCGGGGATAGTTTCTGAAGCTTTGGAACACACCATCAGCGCGCCGCGGGCGTCCCTATTTCAGTCCCCTCCTCATCGGGGATAGTTTCTGAAGCTCCTGATGGACCGAGTGCTGCCGCTGCGATGATCGAGTATTTCAGTCCCCTCCTCATCGGGGATAGTTTCTGAAGCCGACCGTTCCTGCTCAAGCTCGCTCAGCGGATAGGACATTTCAGTCCCCTCCTCATCGGGGATAGTTTCTGAAGCACGGGGTCTCCGGGCGCGACAACATCATCGCGGTCGACATTTCAGTCCCCTCCTCATCGGGGATAGTTTCTGAAGCACTGGTCATCGCGCGTCGCCGCGTCAGGCGCGAAGATTTCAGTCCCCTCCTCATCGGGGATAGTTTCTGAAGCTCGACTACAAGTACGACTGTAAGTTTATTAGATGGTCAATTTCAGTCCCCTCCTCATCGGGGATAGTTTCTGAAGCATTGTGGCCTTTCTGTCGATAGTGATTATTCTGCAGATTTCAGTCCCCTCCTCATCGGGGATAGTTTCTGAAGCGCGATGCAGATCGATCTGATAATCGACAGGCTGATATGGATTTCAGTCCCCTCCTCATCGGGGATAGTTTCTGAAGCCGCAGCTAAAACCTCGAAAAATCGAGGCCTTCCAGTTGCAATCTCAGCATTTTTCTTCGCAACAGCCAAGTCTGCATAACAACGGCCTCCATTTGCGAAAATCACCATATGTCCGCGCAATAATTGCGGAATTCGCATGCCGTGCACCGGGCCCGGACCGGCGTCGGGTCCGGCATGTCCTCACCCAGTATGACGCGGCGCATCTCGCCGACCGCACGGATGACCTCTGCTCTTTCCTTGTCGCCGATAGCCACCCTGACCAACTGGCGGGACGGCACCAGGTACACGAACGTTATTGGTACGGCCAGCGCGAGGACTTCTTCCACGATCATCGCGTAGGCTGCTAGCTGGATGCGATGGTTATAACGGACACCGCCCTCGGTGTCTTTGAAATCTACGGGATAGGCTGCATCCTGCGTGACGATCAGGAGGTCGAGTTTGCCGGCGAGCTCTAGCGAGGCTGAGTGCAACCACACGCCAAAGCGACGCTCTCCTCGATCAAGTCCGTAGCGGCGGAGCCCGCGCCGCTTTTCCAGCGCCTGGACGGCGGCTTCTACATCTCTACCGCGTTCCATTTTATAAGTCCGAGCGAACTCGACCGGCATCACATGGTGATAATAGGGGATACGCGCACAATACGCCCACTGCTTAAGGTCTGTTACCGTAAGATCGACCCGGCGTTCGCCGTGATGCTCAAGGTTCATTCGAGATTGACAATCCTGACGATCTCGCGCCTGGCGGCGACATCCTTTTCGCAGACTTGAAGCATCAGAATTTTGCCTTCCTTGTTTCCGAGCGTGTGGTCAAGTCGCGCAAACATTTCGTTGCGTCTTGTCGAATCGAGTGGTCCGCTGAAGACGCTGTATTGGATGTGGTCGAGGCCGTAGTCTTTGCAGACGCTTGCGATCTTGAGCCTGATCTTGTCGTCGGCGATGTCATAGACGACGAACGTAAGCAGCTCCTGTCCGCGCATGCTTCACCATTTGAAGGCAAAGGTGTGATAGCTGCCGCCGCCGCGGAGGAAGGAGGCCAGGTTGCGCGCCTGAATTTGAATGACGGACTTGAGCTTGTAACGCCGTCCTCGGAAGTTGACCTCGCCCTCCATCCGCTCCAGCACTGCCGAGGAGATCGAGCGGCGGCTGTCATCGGTGAGCATCCCTTCGCGCGTCTCGATAGCGGCGCCTCGTCCGATTGCGGCGATCACGGCGCGGTCGACCACCGGCTGGCGGAATTCTTCCACCATGTCGAGCACCAGCGAAGGCTTGCCGGGTCGATCGACGTGGAGGAAACCGGCGAACGGTTCGAGACCCGCGTTCATGATCGCGCCCCAGACCTGGGTGTAGAGAATGCCGTAGCCGTAATTGAGCGCCGAGTTGACCGGGTCAGGAGCGCCGCGATGCTCCCGCGAGTTGAACCCGAAAATTTCCGGAATCAGCAGGCGAACGCCCTTCCAATAGGTGCGTCCGGCCAAGCCCTCGATCGAGAGCAGCGCCTCGCGCGCGGCGTCGATATTCGGTTCATTGACCCGGGCGGTGTCGTTGCGCCCTTTTGCCAGGGACTTGGCGAGAGCGGTCAACTCGTCGAACGCAGGTGGATTGGATTCTTTGAGATATTTGCCGAAGTACTTGAGCAAGGAAGCTTGATTGCCAAGCTTGCCGCGTACGATCGCCTTGGCGAGCTCGACTCCGCGCGAATCGTTGTATGCGGCCAATTGTTCGCGTCGGGTGATCACGGTTGCGGTCAGCATCGGCGAGGAAAGCATCGCGTAGGGCTTGCCGGATCGGGTCAGAAACGAGATGCGGATTCCACGCTCGCAGCATGCCTCGACAAGGTCGGCTGAGAGCGCGACGCCGGGGGAGCCGATAATGATCTCGCCGACGCGAAAGAGCGGCATTTCGATTTCGTCGGCGGATTTCTTAGGCGGCTTAACGCCGTTGGCGTCGGTAGCGGTGCGGCGCAAGGGAGGGGGCGGCGTCTTGACGCCGTCAGAGGTAACGACCGTCAGGGTGGGGCGCTTGTTGTCAACGCCGAGCGGCAGGAAGAGTTGCGGTCCTCCCTCGATCAGTTCGAGCCGGGGTTTCGGGCCCCGGATCACCAACCTCTCGCCGGTCTTCGCCAGCATCACGCCATAGTCGGAGATGATCACGGAGTTCATTTCTCGATGCGTTCTCCCCTGGAACTAGATTGGCGCAGCTATGCCGATGTCCTAAGGTAACTCCGAATCAAACCGAATCGGTATTGACGATTTGAGGAAAGGTGGGATCGAGGCGCGTGACCAGCCGCTATGAGACGACAATTCCCTTGTCGCCCCGAGTCCGACAAGGATCTAAGGGGCATTTCACGCTGCGGAGCCGCTTGCTAGGCGGCGTTCGCGGGCGGCGGCGAAAGTTAGGCAGGCTCGACTGTGCTCGGGCTTCAGAGCGGGGAAATCGGCCAGGATCTGCGCCTCCGTCATTCCGCTGGCGAGATACTCAAGCACATCAGCGACGGTGATCCGCGTCCCCTTGATGCACGGCTTGCCGCGACGCACCCCCGGCGAAATCGTGATGTAGTCCTCGAACTTCATCGCTTCAAGTAAACCGCCGCGTCAAGGATGGTGCAAGGCCGGCCGCCACACGGCATCCGTTGAAGCCGTGGCTTCGGCCCGCGAATCACGAGCCGCTCGCAGCTGCGGCCCAAGATCACTCCAGATTCGGTGATTAGTACCGCATGCATAAGTGTTAGATTCCGTCGGGTGCGTTGGCGGTTAGAGAAAGCCCCGAGCGCTGGTCATAAGCAACATTGACGACCGGTATGCCGTCGTTGAGGCGAGCCACTCGCCTTTGCCGATAAAGCGCTGCCAGTTGGCGATAACTCAGAGGTACGAGAAGCTCAGAAGCGCTTAGCGGCTCTTCAGCCGCGAGCGAGCGATACTCGTGCTCCAGCGAGAGCGGCAGCACTTCGCATCCGTCGAACATTTCATCGAATTTGCGAGCGAGCTCAGGCGAAGCGTCAAACACTTCCATGCTATCCAGCACATCGCGACGGAACCCGCGGCGGGCCTCGCGCACCGCGTCCCGCCATTCAACAGCGAACGCCCCCGAGTACAGAAGGTCGAGCCAGGTCTGAATCATGGAGTCGTCGATAGTCGAACCTTTGGCGAGGCGCAGCAGACGCAGGGTTGCGTCGACAAGACTCTCAGTGTAAATCGGACGTGCCGCCGAAACATTGGTCGCTACCACAACGTCAGCGGTCTCTAGGCGACGGGTTCGATTGACGCGCCCAAAGCGCTGGATCAAGGCTTCCAACGGCGCAGGATCGGAAAAAAGTATGTCAAAGTCAACGTCAAGGCTGACTTCGACAACCTGGGTGGCGACCAGCACGATAGGCTCCTTCACGGCCATCTGGGTCCCGACCGCTTTTGCAACGAGCGCTTCCGTCGCAAATCTGTCGCGGCCGCAGAAACGGCTGTGCAGAAGGTGGACAGCCGCATTTGCTGCCAATCGACCAGGCTCGCTAAGCCGCTCATAGAGGCGCTGGGCTCGCGCCACAGTGTCCGCAACCACCAGCACCGCTTTGTCCGCCTTTGTTGCGGCGGCAATTTCGTTCAGGGCCCGGTCGGAGAGCAGGTCATCGTCCGTCAGGCGTAGGCGATGACGTCGAAAGGCCGCGGTTGTTTCGGGAGTTGCGCCGACGAAGGCAAAGTCGCCGACAGCATCTTGAAGTTCTGCCTTCAGTACCGTGGGCATGGTTGCGGACATCACCAGCAGCCAGCCGCCAAGCTCCCGCGTCAGATGGTTGACGGTCTCCAGCAACATGCCAAGGCGCTCCGGTTCATAGGCGTGGATCTCATCCATGACAAAGGTGGCTCCGGCGGCGTCGGTCCAGAGTGCGGCATGGCCAGGCAATTGATAAGCGGCACGCAGCAACTGGTAAGGCGTCGTGGCTCTGACCGGCGCTGTGCACAAACGGGCCAGTGCTCGTTCACGGAAGGCGACCGCCCGCGCCGCGTCCTTCGCGTAGCCTTTTTCCAGCAACTGCCGATACAGTGCTTGCAGGGCGCGCGAATGTTGCAGCACTACCGACCGCTCACCTAACAACGTGCCCAGTCGGAAGCGCATGGCGTTGAGGCTGGCCTGATACGGCAGTACGTAGAACAACGGCGGAAAGCCTGACCTCTTACGCGCCGCAGCCCAAAGGAGAGCGCTTTCGGTCTTGCCGCTTCCCGTCGGAGCAACGAGCAGCACATTGCCGGTCGCGCGGCCACTGGCACGCTGGTGTTCGTAAAGCGCTTCGGGGCGAACTTTGATGGCTGCGATCATTTCTTCGCACGAGCGCAATGCTGGCAGCTCGCGGAAGGTTTCGTCGGCGGAGCCGGCGTGGTCAGCGAGGAGCACGAGGCCGCGTAGAAAACAACAGGCTCGGGCTTGAGATGCAGTGCCGACGGCTTGTTTGGCCAATCGCTCGACCAGCGTAAGGCAGCGTCGGATCGCCGCCACGAACCAGGTGGGATAGTCGTCAAGCGCTGGCGCGATGATTTGAGGCTTCCAGTGGCTTTCCAGCAGACCGCGCTCCCGGGCAGCCGGAATCAGTTCCGTCGCAGCTAGGTCCCACATCAGAGCCAGCGTCTGCGAGTCGATGGTATCGAGCAGCCTACGGGCGCCGTCCTCGAGGTCCATCGATGGGTCGGTCGGAGGATAGATTTGTCGGAGGACTGAGAGCTCGCGATGGTGAGAAACGACGCCGGCTGCCACAAAGGCAAGGTCTCCGAATTCGTCGTCCACCAGAAGGAAAGGCAACAGTGCGAGTGAAATCACCTCGTGCCGTTCTTCGAAACGTTTGCCGCCCCGAACCATGTCTTGGAAACCTGGCGCGCATTTGCCGAGATCGTGCAAAGCGCAAGCCAAGGCGGCGCGATGCCACAAACGGGGCTGCTCGCAGATGTTTGCAAGGCGAGGCTGGCGCGCCCTGAGGCGCACCAACCGATCCAGAACCTCGCACGTATGGGCCACCAGCGACTGGCCTGGTTGCCCTTGGTTTGGGGAGCTCTTGGCCCAGATCTGCTCGTACACGTTCAATCATCGACAAAGCTGTGGAAGACGAGGCCGCGAGCGACCCCTTTATCGAGCGGCGCATCTGGGTCTATCGACCACCGTTCGGGTTCCGCTTTGCGGACAATTCGGCGTCTGTCATCGGCAGGAACCGCAGCGTTTCCCGAATAGACACGGTCACCCGTTCTCAACACGACATACCGCGCAAAGCTCGGTTCGCGCTCCGGAGGAGGCGCCACGTAACGGGGCATCAAAACCGTTATGCCCCGCCCGGTTCGCGCACGCCACGCGAATGGCAAGAGGGTATTTTCAAAATACGCCCCCTCGGCAAGCGGCAGCTCGACTTCCTCGACCGATACCACACAGGCCACATCTTGCGAACGGCCAAGAACGACCGGAAACACAGGAGCACAGAATGCTTCAGCCAAGGACGACGGCGTAAGGTACAGCGTGAGTTCAGCTTGGAAAAGAAATTCTCGAAACACTGGCTGGACTGTGCCGCCGAGCGAGAGCCTATGCTCTGCTCTCCATCGCTTGAGGTTCGCCGACTGTTCCTTGCTCAGCTTGTCGGGCGGACTCGTAGAGATGATGTGTTGATGCTCGAGGTCAACGCCCTTTGCGCTGAAGACAAAATGGTAGGCGAAGCGAATCGCTTCAGGGGCCGGCAGCTCGCCGACCGCGCTGGCGATATGACCGTAGATGGTCGACGGCGGCGGCATCGAGTACGTGAGCTGCTTTCCGACCAGAAAGTGCGGGTAACGGAACGACGCGGTCGGCGCGACGATCTTGATCCTTGCGGCGCGCATGGCTCAGTCGTACCAGCTCTGCTTCTCTTTGCTCTCCAGTTCTCCGGCAAGCGCGGTTATCGCTTCGCGCGGATGGTTGGTCTTAAGTAGCAGTTCGTGCTCCGGTAGCTTGGTGCGTTCGCTATCGAGAAAACCCTTGGCCCAGCCCACATGGACGGGCGAAAGGAAATCGTCTTTCCACACGCTGAGTATTTCATTGAGACCATCAGCATTAAGTTGGGTCTCGTGTTTTTGCGAAGCGGTGAGCACGCGGGCGAAGGGATGGTTCCCGGTCTTGGTGACCGCCACGAACACAAGCGACGGCGCCACGTCGGTGTAGTGCAGCGCCTGCTTCGCTCCGCCGTCCAGCACCGCCAATGCGCGAATCAAACTCGCAACGCGCTTCTGGCGTTGCTCAATCGGTAGTCGATAGGCCTGTTGTCCTCGCACGAGGGTTTTGGCTCCGCACTGTCTCTCGGCGAGTTCCCGGCGATGGCTATCGAGATTTTTGAAGCCAACCCGTTCGCCATCAAAAAAGGTTCCGGCGCAAGTCAGGTCGAGCGAGAAGGGGCACGCGAGATGGGCGCGATAGAACTCGTGCTCGTGTGGAACGGGGTCGCCGTTTTGGCGCGTCATAGTCCCAAAGTCGTCGACAATCGGTGAGGGTGCAACCGCCACCATTGTCCCGACCCGCAGCGGCGATACCCGGGTTATTTCGCGGTCTTTTTCCAAGGGCGTCGCTGCCGCGTCTTTCGCAGCGTCATCACGCTTTGACGGTGCGCGCATATAGCCGAATAGATCGTCGTCCCAGTTGAGCACCGGGTTGGCGTCGGTATAGGCAATCTTGCCTTCGCGAAAGATCGGCGCGGATATCCAACCGTTTCCGGCACGGTCCAGCGTCGTTCGCAGCCAGTAGCGAACCGCTTGCGCCGACACGTAGGGATAAGTTCCCTGCGGCGTGCGGATCTTCTTCACAGCGATGGTGTTATCGGTGCGCGCGCCAGCTTCCGCACCCTGATTGTTGAGCGCCGAGGCGGGCGCGTCGATCACGAATAGCCCGGTAACGTATGCCATTCCCATCTCCCTGAAAGTTAGGGTTGTTAAGCAGCCTCTTCGTCGCCGGAGTTGGGCGCAGACAGCCACTCGGCACGCTGTTCGAAAAAGTTCCTCGAATGCAATGCTTCAACCACGCGGATCGAAATCAGGTCCCGGATCATTCCCCAGTCCGCGAGGCCAACGCTGTCGTCGGCCATAAACACGTCGACGAAGTCTTCGAGTCCGAACAGGAGCTTGCGATGATCCTTGGCCTCGTTGCGTTGCGCCTTGACTAGGGCATTACGCACCTCCCAAGGCTTTTGGCCGTATACGAGATCGCGGAAAAGGGCCCGGTCATTCGACCCGGCGATATGCTCCGCAAGCCGATCGGCGAAGTCACGGATTTTTTCGACATGGGCGCGCTCCATCCCTAAAACCTCGTTCAGGAAAAGTTCTGTCAATTGCCAATTGACCAGGCTCAATTCGTCGTTCTGAGGTATCGCATTTGTCGCGATTCGATTCCAACGGATGTCTCGAAACAAATGGCTGCGGACCAAGTGAGCGGCGGCGCGACGGTCGATAAACTCGCCCTCGAAGATGGCGAACAGGTCCTGCAAAAGGCTGTTGCGCGACCGTCCTGCGCTGCCTGGCACGCCCGGCGTCGAGACCTTCTTGCGCGAGGACGTGCGCCGGGTCGTTGGTTGCTGGTCCTCGCCCGCTTCCTTCTTCTTGCTGGGTTCCAGCCACGAGCGCGCGACCAGTTGTTGCCAGTACCAAGCGGCACCTGCGCGCTGAACGAGCGCAAGAAAACGCACAACCTGCGACGGAATGTGGTGAACCTCCAGCGATGGGCCCTGACCCGAGTTGGAAAGCACGTACACTGTCACTGAGGAGCCGGCTTGAGCGTCTAGGCTTTTTTGGGCACAGATCTCCATCAGGTCGGAAGCGACGAGCGAGGTTGGCGCTTTCGCATCTGGATATTTGGCATGATTCCCGTCCTTGGCCGCGTGCTCGCGCTCAAGCATCGGGTCGGGACCGTCACGCACTGGCAACTGACCTTTGCGCGCTAGATTCAGCAGACGCCGGTTATCCGCCAGATACTTGGCGGCGAAGGCGATCATCAGGTTGCTGTCGTCGCTGTGGGCGATCAGCATTCGTCCTTCCGCGCGTCGACCGCCCATCGGCAGTGCTTGAACGGCGAGCAGGTACGGGCCGGCGAGAGGCAACACTCCGCGCCCCGCAGGAAGAAAATTGAGCACGTCTTCGCCGGTGAGCATTGGCACCTGCGACCGATGGACTAAATGGGTCGCGGGCAAGCCCGAGTAAGCGCACTTCAAATTTCCGCTGCCAACATCGCCCTCCCATCGATGAGCACGCAGTATTCTCCGCGCGTATTCCTTGCGTTTTAGCGCCTTGCGCTCCTTGCCGTTTTCTTTTTTTGGGTCCGGTTGTACATACTCGGAGTTCATAAAGACGCACGCCAAGTAGCTATTCATCAGGCCGCTGAAGTAGTTGTCCTCCAACTCCTGAGCACACCTGTCGAGGTCTTCGGCAGTGAGCTGCTCAGGCGCGGACTTGCCGGACATCGCGCACAAGGTCGCAATTCCCACGTCCGGCAAGGGGTGCCCCGTGAATCGCAATAGAGATGGTGGATCAGTTGCCATCCTTTCCTCATCAGGGATCCAGCGCAAGGCTGATCAGGTGAGGAACACCGCGTCTAACAGTGGAGGCGGTACTTCCCCAGCCCGAATGTTGCGCCGTGGCCGACGTGGACGAACTCGCCGAATTTCAGAAATTTCCAGAATGGCGCGAACTCCCCCTTGTAGGTGGTGCGACCGACGATGCCCTCCCATTCCATCCGTCGTTCCTGTCGCGAGCTATAGCGCTGCCATTGTGTCCACAGTGTGTCATCTCGCGTCAAGCACACCGATGCCGCCTGGTCGATCAGTTCGCGGAAATCAACCTCGAGCGGCTGGCCGCAATGGAATCGAGAGAGCGATGACAGCCGCCCCAGGAGCCTTCGGAACAGGATCTGAAATTCCGCGCGGCGGACGAACCGGCCTTCATGCTTGAGTCGCGTCTGCGTCAGGAACTCGATCGTCAGCGAGCCATTGGGCGCGGGCATCGCGGCGCAGTCCTCCAGCGTGATGCTAGGCGCGGCGCCGTGCACGAGATTCTCCGTGGTCTCATAGACGCAACTTGATGCGCCGTTCATGGAGAGCGCGTCGACGCGTCGCAGTTCCACGACATGCCGACCGCGGCCCATCCGGTCCACCTCGCGCAAGGCCACGACGAAGTAGGGGAAGAATTCCTGGGCGCGCCCGATCAGAACCAGCTCGAAAGAGACTTCATCGCCTGGCCGGAATGCTCGCCTGTTCCCAGAAACGCCTGCTTCCGAGCCGTCTGGAGAAATCACGAACGGCCTCGGGACCTCCTCGTGCGTGCGCAGCGCTTCAGATCCCGGCGGCGGTGACGTTTCGAAGATGAGATGATACGGGCATTGGGAAGGAACGGGGCAGTCCATGCCGCGTGGCGCCGGGCATGCGACGGCTCGAAAAGCATGACCGAAGGCACCACGCAGAGTTGAGCCCAGATACACTGGCAGATCGAGCGGCTCAACCGCCTCGAAGGCTACCCGATATCTTGCACATGAAAGCATGGAATCGAGAGTATCCCGCCCG
>Ga0209061_1005350_pt1 | contig 11318 bp, 9 predicted proteins | sample Coa_R1_10_FD_187157 | JGI IMG/M metagenome (GOLD analysis project Ga0209061, IMG submission 187157) | Surface soil microbial communities from Centralia Pennsylvania, which are recovering from an underground coalmine fire - Coalmine... | ecosystem: Environmental > Terrestrial > Soil > Unclassified... | reverse complement strand
CAAGGTGGTGAAGACCAGGTCGCTCAGGACGGTGGCGGCGCCGAGCGGCATGGACGGCACCTTCGTGTCCCAACTGTCGCGCACGCGATCGGCACGGCCCTGGCGCGAACCGATGTCACCACCGTGTTCGGCGTGGCGGGCAGCGGCGACTTCCACGTCGCCAACGCGCTGACCGCCGCGGGCGCGCGGTTCGCCGCCGCCCGGCACGAGGGCGGCGCGGCGGTGACAGTCGGCGCGTACCCGCGGGTCAGCGGCGGGCTCGGCGTGCTGTCGGTCCACCAGGGACCGGGCCTGACCAACGCGATGACCGGGATCACCGGGGCGGCCAAGAGCCGCACCCCGATGCTGATCCTCGCCGCCGAGGCCACCGCGCCGCGGTCCAACTTCTACATCGGCCAGGCCGGGCTGGCCCGCGCCGCCGGCGCGGTCCCGGAACGGGCCGCGTCGCCGTCCTCGGCCGCCGCCGGCCTGGCCCGCGAGGGCCGCTGGCGCGACGTACCCTACCCGGAGCAGGCCGAGCCGGGCGGATCGACCCCCGCGCCCTGTCGGTCGCCCTGGACGACCTGCTGCCCGCCGGGCGGACGGTCGCCGTCGACCCGGGCAACGTCATGGGGTACCCGGCGATGTACCTGGACGTGCCCGGCCCGACGGCTTCGTCCTCACCCAGGCCTTCCAGTCGGCCGGGCTGGGCCTGGCCGCCGCGATCGGCCGCGGCTCCGGCTGCGCTGGCGTCACGGTGCGCGCGCCGGGCGACCTTGCCGCGGTCGCCGGCCGGGTCCGCGGACCGCGGGACCGTCCGCTGGTCGTGGACGCGAAGGTGACCCGGGCGAGTCCTGCTGGTGGCTGGCCGAGGCCTTCCGCGGCCACTGGCCAGCGACCCTGGGACCAGGCAGGGTGACTGCCCGTCCACAGGGGCGCATAGTGGGCGTATGGATGCTGTCAACGACGACGTGGCCGCATCAGGGGTATCGGCCACGCTCAACTACCTCGCGCCGGACTCCGTGCGCAACCGGCTGTACGTCGCGCCCGGCGGGCACGTGACCACCACGCGATACGCGCCGCGCACCGTCTGGATCGCGAACGGGCGGCCGTACCGCGACGACTTCAGCCTGGACCGGAGCGGGTTCACGCTGCTCGACCACTGCAGCGCCGTCACCGGCTTCGGCGACGCCGCCGAACTCGACCGGGTCTACGTCGCCGAGGCGGCCAGCCTGGTGCGGCAGGTGACCGGGGCGGACGAGGTCGTCTCGCTCGGCTGGGTGATCCGGCGCGCGGGCGGGCAGCGGCGCGGCGCGCAGCCCCCCGCGTCGGACGTACACGTCGACGTGCATCCCGGCCGGGCCCACGCCAGGCTGACCGCGACCGTGCCGGGCGGCCGCCCGTTCCGGCGGGCCATCATGACGAGCCTGTGGCGCGCGTTCAGCCCCCCGCCGCAGGACTGGCCGCTGGCGATCCTCGACTACCGCAGCGTCGACGACGCCGAGGGCGAGCCGAACCTGCTGCTTTTCGTCGACTCGCTGCCCGATCCGGACGACGTGCCCGACATCGACGACCCGGAGTCCGTCCCGGCGGGGTCCATCTTCGCCTACCGGCCGGCGCACCGCTGGTGGTACTTCCCCGGCATGACCGCCGGCGAGGCGCTGCTGTTCAAGCTGCACGACACCGACCACTCGGTTGCCTGGCGCGCCCCGCACACCGCGTTCCACGACGAGACCGCGGCCGGCGCCCATCCCCGGGAGAGCGTCGAACTCCGCACGGTCGCGTTCTTCTACTGATCAGCACGCTCGCGCTCTTCTGCTGATCAGACAGGGAGGACGGCGACCTTGTACCGCCGGCAGTCCTGGTCCCTGGTGGCCAGGGTGAGGTCTTCGCACTGCGCCTGGGCGGCCGGCATCCGGCCGAACGGGCCGCGGTGAAGCACGGGGAGGCGCCCGGCGGCGATGGCGTGCTCGGCGCTGACCGGCAGGGGAGTGAACCCGCTGCCCCTGATGAGCCCCGGCAGCCCCGGTGGCCCGGGGAGCTTGCCGATGGCCTGCTTGATCGCGACCTCCCAGACGGTCGCGGCACTGACGTAGACGTCGGGCTCGTGGTCGAGCCGGTCCTTGATGTCATCGGCGAGCGTTGGGTCGTCGGCCAGCCACCACAGCACCACGTGCGTGTCGAGGAAAGCCTCACCGCGTGCTGCCGAAGTCGTCCGCGATGGCGTCGTTGACCTCGGGGGAGTCCCGGTCCGGCGCCATGATGAGCTTGCCGCGCAGGAACCGCGCACCGTGCGGTGCGCGGTCCGCGTCAGCGGAACGACCTTTGCCGCCGGCGTTCCGGCACGGCTGATGATGATCCCCTCGCCATGCTCAACCCGTTCGATGATCCGCGACAGGTTGGTCTTCGCGTCGTGGATGTTGAACCGCGCGGTGCTCTCCGCAGCCATGGCGCCTTCTTAGCTGACAGCTTGGCCCGCTTCGCGGCCGGCGGGGAGCGGCCCAGGATCTGAGGGGGCCTGTACGGGCCGTGCAAACGCGGCTGGATCTCTGGTTACCGCGCCTAATGACATGACCATTCCAGCGCGTGATGATCTGTTGGAAGGGACAACCGCGACCGGGGCACGCGGTCGATGGCGAAGGAGCGACCCATGACCGAGACGCACGCGCGGGCCGGCTCGTCCGGGGCGCCGGCCGAGTTCCGCAACAACTGGCTCGAAGGCCCCTTCGCGCCGGCTGACCAGGAAGTCACCGTCTACGACTTGAAAGTGACCGGCTCCATCCCGAGGGACCTGGACGGCCGCCTGCTCCGCGTGGGCCCGAACCCGGTGGACCCGGAGAACCCGGTGACCTACAACTGGTTCACCGGCAACGGCATGGTGCACGGGGTCCGCATCCGCGACGGCAAGGCCGAGTGGTACCGGAACCGCTTCGTGCGCGATGACCAGGTTGCCCGGAGCAGGGGGCTGCCGCCGCTGCCCGGCCCGCGGCAGCTCGGCGGCGGCGCGCAGTACGTGGCCGACAACGTGGTGAACACGCACATCTTCGCGCACGCCGGGAAGACCTGGGCCTTCGCCGAGGCGGGCGTGCTGCCGGTCGAGCTGTCCTACGAGCTCGGCTGCCTGGCCAAGTCCGACTTCGGCGGCACCCTCAACGGCTCGTGGACCGGCCACCCGCACCGCGACCCGCGCACCGGCGAGCTGCACGGGATGAGCTACTACCACGGCTGGCAGCACGTCAGCTACCAGGTGCTCGACGTGCGCGGCCGGGTCCGCCGTACCGTGGACGTGCCGACCTACGGCCGCCCGGTGGTGCACGACTGCGCGCTCACCCGGCGTTACGCGATCTTCCTCGACGGGCCCGTCAACTACTCCGAGGAGCTGCTCAGGGCGGGCTATGACTTCCCGTTCCTGTGGGACTTCGAGTACCCGACCCGCTGGGTGCTGGTCCCGCGCGACGGCACGGGCGGCGACGTGGTCTCGGCCGAGGTGGAGCGCTGGGCGGTGTTCCACATCCTCGGCGCCTACGACCGCCCCGATGGCCGGGTGGCGCTCATCGGCGCCAGCTACGACCAGCTGTTCGTCACCGACCGCACCGGCCCCGGCGAGAGGCCGGGCACGCTGAACCTGTTCCTGATCGACCCGGCGACCGGCAAGACCACGGTGGAGATCCTCGACGACCAGCCGCAGGAGATGCCGCGGATGGACGAACGGCTCACCGGCGGCAAATTCAGGTACGGCTACTTCTCCAGCCGCGACCGGGGCGTCTCCACGCTGATCAAACAGGACTTCGACGCGCAGGCCAAGGAGTCCTACGCCTACGGCGCGGGCCGGTTCGGCATGGAGGCCGTGTTCGTCCCGCGCGCCCCGGACGCCGCCGAGGACGACGGCTGGCTGATGACCTATGTCACCGACATGAACACCCGGACTTCGGACGTGGTCATCCTGCACGCCCAGGACCTCGCGGCCGGCCCGGTCGCGACGATCCACATCCCGCACCGGGTGCCGATCGGCTTCCACGGCAACTGGATCCCGGACTCCGAACTCGAAGAGCAGCGAAAGGTGTGCCAATCGTGACGGAACAACTGCCGCCGGACGTGATCACGCAGCTCAGGGCGATGGACCCGGCGGTCACGCCGGAACTGGGGCAGGCCACGTGGGCGCTGCTGACGCCGTTCCACGAGAAGATCGGCTACACCGCGCCGCGGATCCACCGGGACCTGCGCTACGGGGACCACCCGCGGCACCGGCTCGACGTGCACACCGCCGACGGCGCCGCCGGCCGGCCGGCCCCGGTCTTCCTGTTCGTCCACGGCGGCGGGTTCACCGGCGGCGACAAGCACGTCCCCGGAACCCCGAGGTACGACCTGGTCGGGGCATGGGCGGTCCGGCACGGGTGGGTCGGCGTGACGATGACCTACCGGCTGGCGCCCGAGCACACGTGGCCGTCCGGCGCCCAGGACGTCGCCGGGGCCGTCCGGTGGATCAGGGAGAACATCGCGGGCTACGGGGGCGACCCGGCGAGGATCGTGGTCGCGGGCAACTCGGCGGGCGCGGTGCACGTCGCCTCGTTCGTCACCGGCCAGGGTGGCGGCAGCCTGGACGGCGTGCGCGGTGCGGCGCTGCTGTCCGGCATCTACCAGCTGCGGCCGCCCGGGCCCGGCGAGCCGGAGCACGCCTACTACGGCCCGGACCCCGGCCCGGCGGCCTCGACGCTGCCCGGCCTGCCCGACTGCCCGGTCCCGCTGCTGTTCAGCGTGGCCGAGCGCGACCCGGGCCCATTCCACGCCCAGGCGGCCGCCGTCGTGAGCGCCTGGCAGTCCAGGCACGGCACCGTGCCGGACCTGGTCTGGGTGGAGGGCCACAACCACATGTCGACGATCGCCAGCCTCGGGATCGACGAGACGGCGCTCGGCGTCCCGCTGGCACGGTTCGTCGAGCGGCACACCGAGGGAGCATCCGCATGACCAGCCCCACGTTCCCGCCCACCGGCGCGCCGTCCCCGACGACCGGCGGCGGCGCCGGCTACCTGCGGATCGCCACCGAGGAGGCGTTCGCCACCCCGGAGATCATCAAGCTGTGGCTCGGCCTGCTGGATGACCCGGCGTTCGACGACCCTGGCTTCCGCTCCCTGTGGTCGTTCTACGGCAGGGCGACCGCCGAGCGCCCCCGCTTCGTCCTGGAGTCCCTTCAGGACCTGGGCGCCAGGCGCCTGGCCGCGATGGACGCCGCCGGCATCGACCGGGCGATCCTCTCGCTGACCTCGCCCGGCGCCCAGGTCCTGCCCGCGGACGTCGCCAGGGCCCAGGCGACGCTTGCCAACGACCGGCTGGCCGAGGCGTGCCGGAACCACCCGGACCGCTTCTCCGGCCTCACCGCCGTCGCCCCGCAGGACCCGGAGTACTCCGCGCGGGAGATCGAGCGCGGCAAGGACCGGCTCGGCTTCCACGGCGTGATCATCAACTCGCACACGCAGGGCGAGTACCTGGACGACCCGAAGTTCTGGCCGATCCTCGAAGCCGCCGAGGCTCTCGACACCCCCATCTACCTGCACCCGAACACGGCCCCCAAGGACATGATCGGCCCGCTGCTCCAGGCCGGACTGGACGGCGCGATCTGGGGATTCGCCGTCGAGACCGGCACGCACCTGCTCCGGCTGATCACCAAGGGCGTCTTCGACCGGTTCCCCCGCCTGAAGGTGGTGGCCGGGCATCTCGGCGAGGCGCTTCCGTTCTGGATGTACCGGCTGGACTACATGCACGGGGCCACCGTCCGGTCCGGGCGGTACGAGGCGATGAAGCCCATCGAGCTGAAGCCGAGCGAGTACCTGCGCCGCAACATCTGGGTCACCACCAGCGGCATGGCCTGGGCCCCCGCGATCCTGTTCTGCCGCGAGGTCCTCGGCCCGGACCGGGTGATGTACGCCATGGACTACCCGTACGAGTACCAGGTCGACGAGGTCCGCTGGCAGGACGACCTGCCGCTGACCGTCGCGGAGAAGAAGCAGTTCTACCAGACCAACGCCGAGGACGTGTTCCAGCTCCCGAAGGGAGGCGCCTAGCCATGCCCCGCCCCAAGATCCCGGTCGAGGACCGCCTGGAGATCCAGGAGCTGTTCGCCTACTACGCCTGGGGGCTGAACACCGGCGACGCCGAGCAGGTCCTGTCCTGCTTCACCGAGGACTGCGAGTTCGAGCACCAGCCGCAGGGCGTCTTCCGCGGCCACGACCAGCTCCGCGTCCTGCTCGACCACCTGTGGTATGCCAAGCCCGGCTGGTTCATCGGCCGCCAGCACCTGGCGACGCACTTCATCATGACGCCGCTGGGCGAGCAGGAGATGCACGTCAAGGCGTACTCCTCGATCCTCCAGCACAACCTGGACTACCGGCGCAACTTCGTGTTCGGGCTCGCCAGCTGGGACAACGTCTGCACCAAGGCCAGCGGCGAGTGGCTGTTCAAGTCGGTGCGGATCGTCAAGTGGATGGGGGACGACGTGCCCTGGGTCGGCGAGGACCGGGCGAAGACCGACGCGCCGGCCGGGGCGATCATATGACCGTCACGGCGCAAGCCGGACGGCCGCGGGCCATTCCCGTCCGCAACCCCTACACCGGGGAGGTGGACTACGAGATCACCCCGCCCTCCCCCGAGGAGCTGGCGCGGACCTGCCAGCGCCTGCGCGACGCGCAGGTCAGGTGGGCCGCCGCCCCGCTCGGGCACCGCATCGAGGTGATGACCCGGTGGGCGGACGAGCTGGACGCGGCCTACGGCCCGCTGTCGGCGGCCGACTTCGCCGACACCGGCGGCTGCCTGATCTCGCTCATGTCACCGCGCATCGTCGCGTCCCACGTGCGCGCCTGGGCGGCCGACGCGCCGACGGTGCTCGCCGCGGCGGCCAGGCAGGGCACGAGCTCGATCATGCCGTCCGTCTCGTTCCGCACCCAGCTGGTGCCGTACCCGCTCGTCGGCGTGATCAGCCCGTGGAACGGCCCGCTGATGCTGTCCTGCCTCGACCCGGTGCCGGCGCTGTTCGCCGGCAGCGCGGTGATCGTCAAGCCGAGCGAGGTGGCGCCGCGGTTCACCGAGCCGCTGCTCGACACCATCCGCGCCGCCGGCGAGCTCGCCGAGGTCTTCACGTTCGTCACCGGCGACGGCCAGACCGGCCAGGAGCTGATCCAGAACGTTGACCTGCTCTGCTTCACCGGCTCGGTGCCCAACGGGCGCAAGGTCGCCGAGGCGTGCGCGCGGCGGCTGATCCCGGCCTACCTGGAGCTCGGCGGCAAGGACCCGGCGATCGTCACCAGGACCGCCGACCTGGAGGCGGCGGCGACCGCGGTGCTGCGCGGCGCGGCGTTCGGCACCGGCCAGGTGTGCTTTTCCATCGAGCGGATCTACGTGCACGAGGATGTGCACGATGAGTTCGTGGAACTGCTGGTCGGCAAGGCGCGGCGGCTGCGGCTCAACTACCCGGACGCGGGTGAGGGCGAGATCGGCCCGTTCGGCCATGAGCGGCAGGCGCGGATCGCCGATGAGCACCTCGCCGACGCGGTGGCCAAGGGCGCCGTCGTCCGGACCGGCGGCCCGGTCGAGCGGCTGGGCGGCGGCTACTTCATGCGGCCGACCGTGCTCACCGAGGTGACCCACGACATGCTGCTGATGCGGGAGGAGTCCTTCGCGCCGTTCCTGCCGGTCATGCGGTTCCGCACCGAAGACGAGGCGGTGCGGCTCGCCAACGACAGCCACTACGGGCTGTCCGCGGCCGTCCTCGCGGGCACCCCGGAGGAGGCCGCGCGGATCGGAGAGCGGATCAACGCGGGCACGGTCAGCCTTCAGGACACCTTCCTGACGCTGTTCAAGACCCGGGACATCGGCACCAACTCGTTCGGCGACTCCGGGCTGGGCGGCGACCGCACCGGACCCGGGTCTATCCTGCGGTTCCTGAGGAAGAAGGCGCTGCTGACGCAGACCGCCCCGCCCGTTCCGCTGTCCCGCCCCCCGTCCCAGGGGACCGGAACCCCCCGGCCGCAGGACTGGCCTGCCGGCCGCGCCGGGCCCGCGCCGGCCCGGCTGGACCAGCCGAAGGAGCACGAGTGAAGATCCGAGCCGCCGTTGCCTGGGAGGCAGGCGCGCCGCTGTCAATCGAGGAGCTCGACCTCGACGACCCGCGCGACGACGAGATCCTCGTCAGGAACGAGGCCGTCGGCGTCTGCCACACCGATGACAACGCCCGGCTGGGCCGGGTCCCGGTCGTGTTCCCGATCATCCTCGGGCACGAGGGCGCGGGCGTCGTCGAACGCACCGGTTCGCAGGTGACCAGGGTCAGGCCGGGGGACCGGGTGCTGTTCACGCCGGATTACTGCGGCCGCTGCGAGCAGTGCGTGCTCGGCCGTACCCCGTACTGCGACGAGGCCGTCGCCGTGACCTTCACCGGCACCCGGCTGGACGGCTCGCCGCGTGCTCACCAGGACGGCAAGCCGGTGCGCGCCGCCTTCTTCGGCCAGTCCAGCTTCGCCACGCACAGCCTGGTCACCGAGCGGAACATCGTCCCCGTCCCCAAGGACGCGCCGCTGCATTACCTTGCCGGGTTCACCTGCGGTGTGCAGGCCGGCGCGGGCGCCCTGCTCAACGCGATGCCGGTCGGCCCCGGCCGCACGGCGGCGGTCTTCGGCACCGGCGCGGTCGGCCTGGCCGCCGTGATGGCCGCCAGTGCTTCCGGCGCGGACGAGATCATCGCCGTGGACCGCGTCGCCCACCGTCTCAAGCTCGCCGTGGAGCTGGGCGCCACCCACGCCATCGACACGACCGGCCGGGAGCTCGCCGACGTGACCGCCGAAATCGTCAAGGTGACCCGCAAGGGCGTCAACGTGGCCCTGGACACGACCGGCAACCCGGCCGTGATCATGGCCGCGGTGGAGTCGCTCGCGACGCACGGCACCGCGTCCGTCGTCACGAGCAGCGGCGCGCCGATCACCGTTCCGCCGGGCAGCCTGCTGCTGAAAGGCCGGCGGCTGCGCGGCACCGTGGGCGGCGACATCTCCCCGGTCGTGTTCATCCCGCGGCTGCTCGACCTGCACGCCCGCGGCCGCTTCCCGGTCGACCGGCTGGTGAGGAACTACCCGTTCCCGGAGGTCGCCGCGGCGATCGCGGATTCCCTGTCGGGCGCGACCGTCAAGCCGGTCCTCACGTTCGGCTGACCGGCCGCGGATCTATTTGACGTGTCAGGTAAAATACTTCCGGAATGCGAAACATCCCGGAGGTCGCCTGTGGCTCAGCCCGTCTTGCGGATCATCATCGGCAGCACCCGCCCCGGCCGCGTGGGGGGCGCCGTCGCCGCCTGGATCGCCCGGCGCGCCGAGGAGCACGGCGGCTTCGACGTCCAGGTCACCGACCTGGCCGAACTGGACCTGCCGATGTTCAACGAGCCGGATCACCCGCGGCTGAGGCGGTACGTCCACCAGCACACCAAAGACTGGAGCGCGCTCGTCGACGGCTCCGACGCGTTCGTCTTCGTGACGCCCGAGTACAACTTCGCGTTCAACGCGGCGATCAAGAACGCCATCGACTACCTGCACACCGAGTGGCAGCACAAGGCAGCCGGGATCGTCAGCTACGGTGGCGTCGCGGCCGGCACCCGGGCCGCGCAGATGCTGAAGCAGGTTCTCACGGCGCTGAAGGTCATGCCGGTGCCGGAGGCGGTGAACATCCCGTTCGTCCGCGAGTACCTCGACGAGGACGGGCGGTTCAAGCCGGCCGAGGCCATGGACGCGTCGGCGACCGCGATGCTCGACGAGCTACTGCGCTGGACCGCATCGCTGCGCCCGCTGCGGGCCCGCTAGGCGGTCCGGGCTCTCCCGCGCCCCTCCTTGGTCCAGGTGTCCCCGGCGTCGCGGCGGCGGGCTGGCTGTTTCGCGCTCATGGTGTCCTCCGTAAGGCGGCATGCAACGGAAGCGGCCCACCCCGGTAGCGTACTTATACTGTAAGTAACAGTCAATCACTATGAGTTGTCGCCGGGGACGCGCCGCCCGGGCAGCCGCCGCGCGGCGGACGCATTCCCCGCAGCCGTGCGCCCGCTTTGCCCGAACCTCAGCCCGTGACCCGCGCCGCCGGGCCCTGGCCCGCGCCGCCCGGCCGTGACCCGCGCCGCCGGGCCGTGACCCGCGCCGCCCGGCCGTGACCCGCGCCGCCCGGCCGTGATCCGGTAAGATTTTTACACCTATAGCCGATTTTTCTTTCTTCATGAAGGTTTTTCGGCATTGCGACGGCGGACTGCCGGCTCCGCTGAGTCACGGTAGCCTCATCTGGCGCACGTGCCCCGCAAGACGCCAGGAAGGCGCGGGCTGCCGGTGCCCGCGGGCTTCCCGCGGTCCCCGGGATCCGGCATAGCGGGGGAGGACGGCGGGGGAGGACGGTGAGGACGGTAGAGCGGGGGAGGACGGTAGAGGAGGAAGGCCCGGATGAACGGTACGCGGGCCGTGCTGGGCATTGACCTGGGTACCAGCCGGCTCAAGGCGCTGCTGGCCACGCCGGACGGCGAGGTCCTCGGCCGGGGCAGCGCCGCCTATCCGGTCACGGTCCCGGCCGAGGGGCACGCGGAGACCGATCCCGAAGACTGGTGGCGCGCGGCCAGGGCCGCTGTCCGCGAGGCGCTGGCGAGCGCGGCGGACGGCAGCGGGGGCGGGGATGGCGGCGGAGGTCGCCGCCCGGCCGCGGGCACCGAGGTCGCGGGGCTGGCCGTCACGGGGCAGATGCACGGCGTGGTGCTCGCCGACGCGGCCGGAACACCCGTCCGGCCGGCCATCTTGTGGCTGGACCGCCGTGCGGCCGCCGAAGCGGCCGCATACCGCGAGCTGCCGGCGGAACAAACCGCGCCGCTCGGCAACCGGCCGTCGCCCGGCATGGCCGGCCCGATCCTGCGCTGGCTGAGCGGGCACGAGCCGGGGGCTGTGCGGCGGGCCCGCTGGGCGCTACAGCCCAAGGACTGGCTCCGCCTGCGGCTGACCGGGGAGGCCGCCACGGACCCGACCGACGCCTCCGGCACCCTGCTGTTCGACCTGGCCGGGAACGCCTGGTCGCGGGATGTCATCGAGGCGCTGGGCCTTCATACGGGGATCGCGGGGAGTGGGGGGATCGCGGGGAAACTGCCGGAGATCCGCGAGCCGGCCGACATCGCCGGGCGCCTGCTCGCGGGCCCGGCGGGCCAACTCGGGCTCTCCCCGGGCATTCCCGTCGCCGTCGGCGCCGCCGACACCGCCGCGGCGCTGTACGCGGTATGCCGCCGCGGGCCCGCCCGCCGCGGACCGGGTGACCGCGGACCGGGTGACCGCGGGCCCGGCCACCGCGGACCG
>Ga0209061_1005349_pt1 | contig 11318 bp, 12 predicted proteins | sample Coa_R1_10_FD_187157 | JGI IMG/M metagenome (GOLD analysis project Ga0209061, IMG submission 187157) | Surface soil microbial communities from Centralia Pennsylvania, which are recovering from an underground coalmine fire - Coalmine... | ecosystem: Environmental > Terrestrial > Soil >... | reverse complement strand
GTCATGAATCGTCCCCCCTCATCCTCACCGGGAACGGGGTAGGCAGTAGGAGGCCATACCAAGCGTATTCGGCAGCAATGCGCACCGTGACCCGGAATGGGGCGATCCCGGGCCGATGACCCAGTTATCAGACCCTTACCACGGGGGTTCCCGCGCGAGGAGGCAGCTATGCACGCGGTCGTTATCACCCACCCCGGAGACCCGGACGTGCTCCAGTGGGCCGAAGTCGGCGATCCCGTCCCCGGCCCGGATGAAGTGCTAATCGACGTGGCGGCGAGCGCCGTCAACCGCGCGGACCTGATGCAGCGCCAGGGCTTGTACCCGCCGCCGCCGGGCGCGCCGCCCTACCCGGGGCTGGAGTGCTCGGGCACCATCGCCGCGACCGGGTCCGAGGTGACCGGGTGGAAGCCGGGAGACGAGGTATGCGCGCTGCTGGCCGGCGGCGGGTACGCCGAGAAGGTGGCCGTTCCCGCGGGCCAGCTCCTGCCCGTCCCGCCCGCGGTCGGCCTCACCGCGGCGGCCGCGCTCCCGGAGACGGTGTGCACCGTGTACTCCAACGTCTTCCTCGGCGCGCGGCTGAGCCCAGGCGAGGTACTGCTCGTGCACGGCGGCGCCAGCGGCATCGGAACGACGGCCATCCAGCTGGCCAAGAGCGCCGGGGCGACGGTAGCGGTCACCGCCGGGTCGGCGGAAAAACTCAGCGCCTGCCGCGAGCTCGGCGCGGACATCACGATCAACTACCGGCAGGCGGACTTCGTCCAGGGCATCAGGGACGCGACGGGCGGGCACGGCGCGGACGTGATCTTGGATATCATGGGCGCCGCCTACCTGGACCGCAACGTGGACGCGCTCGCCGCCGACGGCCGGCTCGTGAACATCGGCCTGCAGGGCGGCCGGAAGGCCGAACTCGACATGGGCAAGCTGATGAGCAAGCGCGGCACGATCATGTCCACCACCTTGCGGGCGCGCCCGAAGGAGCAGAAGAAGGCCATCGTGGCGGCCGTCCGGGAGCACGTCTGGCCGCTCGTCGACGCGGGCAAGGTCCGCCCGGTCATCGATCGCGAGCTGCCGCTTTCCAGAGCTGCCGAGGCTCACCGGATCATGGCGGCCAGCACGCACACCGGCAAGATCCTCCTGGTGGCCCGGTCATGACCGCACCCGGTAACGTGAGGAAGATGAGCGCCGAAAACAGTCAGGGAGAACAGGGCAGGCCACAGGTTGTCGTGGTCGGGCCCGAAGGCATGGCCGTCGGGGGCGGCCAGCAGGATTCGGGAAGCGGCGAAGGCGAGAAGCCCGTCACCGACATGGTGGAGCAGCCCGCCAAGGTCATGCGGATCGGCAGCATGATCCGGCAACTTCTCGAAGAGGTCCGGGCCGCGCCGCTCGACGAGAAGAGCCGGGCGCGGCTGAAGGAGATCCATGCCAGCTCCATCAAAGAGCTCGAAGACGGCCTAGCGCCCGAACTGGTCGAAGAACTCGAACGGCTATCGCTTCCGTTCGCGGACGACGCCACGCCCAGCGAGGCGGAGCTGCGGGTGGCGCAGGCGCAGCTGGTCGGCTGGCTTGAAGGGCTCTTCCACGGCATTCAGACCACGCTGTTCGCGCAGCAGATGGCGGCGCGCGCGCAGCTGGAGCAGATGCGCCGCGCGCTCCCGCCGGGACTCATCGCGCCCGGCGACCAGGAGCATCATCAGCAGCCGCGCGGCTCCGGGCCGTACCTGTAAGAATCCGGTCCGTACCCGCCGGTAACGGGCGGCCGTACCGCAGCCGGGCCAGCCACGCGGCGGCCTCGGCGAATTCGGGATCGGAGGTGCCGGGGCGGACCTGCGTCCGCCCCGGGTCACTCCTGGGGTAGCTGCCAAGGAACCGGACTTCGGCGCACACCCGGCGCACCCCCATCATCGCCTCGCCGACCCGCGCGTCGTCGATGTGCCCCTCGCAGTCGATGAAGAAGAAGTAGCTGCCGAGCCCGTCCCCGGTCGGGCGGGACTGGATCGTGGACAGGTTGACGCCGCGCACCGCGAACTCGGTGAGGATCTCCATCAGCGCGCCGGGGTGGTCGTCGGCCAGGAAGGCAGCCAGCGACGTCCGGTCCGATCCCGTCGGCGCGGGCAGTTCGCCCGACGGGGTCACCACGACGAACCGGGTCACCGCGTTGGACCGGTCGTGCACGGCGGACGCCGCCACGGACAGGCCGTACCTGGCCGCGGCGAACTCGCCGGCCAGCGCGGCGTCCAGGCCGCCCTCGGCGACCCGCCGGGCGGCCTCGGCATTGGAGGCGAGCGGCACCCATTCGTAGCCGGGCAGGTTGGCCGTGAGCCAGCGGCGGCACTGCGGCTCAGCCTGGGGGTGGCCGCCGACCGTCTTGATGTCGGGCAGCGCCGTTCCCGGCCTGGCCAGCAGCGCGAATTCGATAGGCAGCCGCGTCTCGGCGCAGATCAGCAGGTCGCCTCCGCCGGTCAGGTCGTCAACGGTCGCGGTGACGATGCCCTCGACAGAGCTTTCCATCGGGACGACGGCCCGCTCGGCGTGCCCGGCCCGGACGGCCGCCAGCGCCGCGCCGATCGAGGGATAGGGAACGGGTTCCGCGTCACCGGGCTGCGAGCCGGTGAGCCTTATCACCGCTGCCTCGGTAAACGTGCCCTCTGGGCCGAGATAGGCATAGCGCATAGCCTCATCATGCCGTAGCCGAGGCACGCTTGCGCGCCCTGCGCCCCGCGCCATCCAGCCCGTCCTGCGCGGGGTCCGTGCCCGCGCGCGCGATCTGCACCGCACGCGCCTCCTCGGGCGACAGCTCCTGGGCGGCCTTGCCCGCCCGCACGGCCTTGGCGTACGTGCGGGTCTCCGCGCGCCCGTTGATGGAGCTGAGCACCACGCCGTCGCCAGCCGAATTGAGCAGGGCCAGGGAGAACGACAGCTGGCCGGACATCTCCTGGAGCGCGTCATACCTGACGATCGCGACGTCCCGCAGCGCACGCGGGTCGACGGTGCCGCGCGAGCCCACGGCGCCCTGGATGAGTTCGTTGCACTCGCGCACGACGCGGCCGGCCCGCCGGTTCGCGGCCAGCGCGGCCACGACGCCGATTACCCCGGCAAGCGCCCCTGCGACAGAGACCGCGATGGCTATCACAGTGAGCACTATACCGATGACGTACTGTCGGAACCCATCAGGCGCGCGGCCGGGCCGGCGGTGCCCGCGGGCCGCCCGGACCGTGCTGCCCACCGGAGGACCACCACCAGCAGCACCGTCAACACCACGGGGACCAGCACCGACCTGAGCACCGGCTCCATCCAGCGCAGGCCGCCGGGGATCGCGATGCCCGCCGCCCGGGCCGGCAGGTACCCGAACCCCAGCGCCGCGGTCCGCGCGAGCAGCAGCCAGTCAAGGCCGGACGCGGGCACCAGCGGCAGCAGCGCCCACGCCAGCGTGTCGTACCACGGAAGCACGTACGGCCAGGCCAGCAGCCATGCCAGCACAAGCGCGAACGCGGCCCACCCCATCGTCCGCCCGGCGGACAGCCGCAGCAGCCGCAGCAGGCGTGCCGCCAGGAACAGCGCGAGCACCACCGCGCACCAGCGCACCACGTCATCCGCGGCAGACGCCCCCACAAGCACGTCCAGCACCGTCCGGACCGCACGCCACGGCGAGCCCACCGATACCATGCCGCTCGCCCGCATCGTCTGGGCGATCCCCGCCCGCCCGATCAGCGCCACGTCGGCGACCGCCGCCGCGCCGAACCCCGCCGTCAGGCCGGCCGCGGCCGGGAGGTTCCGGCTGCGAGGGAAGGCGGACACGGCCGCGATGGCCAGCCCCAGGCCCACGAGCACGATCGTCGGCTTCACGGCGAACCCCAGCCCGAGCAGCAGCCCTGCCAGCGCCCCGCGGAGCGCGCACCGCCGGGGCAGGGACGGCGCCCGGAACGGGGCGGGCCGGGGAGAGTCATCGAAGGGCCCGTTCGGGATCATGGGAGCGAAGACCGCCAGACCGCCGATGCCGAGCGCGACGGCCAGCCCGTCGACATGGCTGCCCGCCACCAGGATCTGCAACAGCAGCGGATTGCAGGTCCACAGCACCGCCGCCCGCAGCCGGCCCGCGGGCCGGCGGGCCAGCCGGTCGAGCAGCACTCCGGTGCCGATGAACGCCGAGACGTTCAGCGCGTCGAGCACGAACACGGTCAGCCGCGCGGACGTGCCGCCGACCAGCGACGCGACCGCGAACACGCCCGTGGCCAGCGCTCCGTACACCGACGGCGTGCCCGCCCAGTCGCCCGCCGCCCGCGCGACCGGATCACCGAGCCGCGCCAGCGCCCGCGGCGCGACCAGATAGGGGTCGTACCCGGTGACAAGCTCGCGGCCGTAGGCGGCGTAGGAGAGAAAATCGGAGGTTCCGAACGGACGCGTGGTCCCCGCCAGCACCGCCGCGATCGCCCCGGCCAGCAGCACGTGCCGCGGGCGGACTGTCCAGCCCAGCCGCATCGCGCGCAGCGTGAGCGCCATGCCGAGGGTACCCGCCGCCAGGCCGGCGGCGGCGAGGCCGACCGTGAGGTACGGGCCAGCGCGCAGGTCCAGCGCCCAGGGCGGCTGGCCAGCGGCACCGGGCAGCGACGGCTCCATCAGCGACGGGCCGGCGGCCGCGACGGCGAGCGTGCACGCGATGCTCACCGCGGTCGCGGCGAGCCCGGCACGGCCGGTCCGCCGGGCCAGGGCGGCCGCCGGGGGCAGCGGCCGGATCGCCGCCGGCGTCAGCGGCGGGGCCACCGGCGGGTGGCGAGCGCCCAGGCGACGTCGGCGAACTGGCGCGCGCGGTGCAGTTGCGCCCGCGCGTCGGTGCCGGTCGCCCGGTGCGCGAGCGGCACCTCGACCTCGGTTATCCGCAGCCCCTTGCGCTTCAGGTCGATGGTCATGGCGGTCTCGACGCCGAACCCGCGGGCCAGCGGGCGCGCGGCGTCGAAGGCCGCCCGCGTGAGGCAGCGCTGGCCGTTCAGCGGCTGGGCCGGGGTCCAGCCGGTGGCGCGGCGGATGCCGGCCGCGGAAAGGCCGACGACGAAGCCGTGGCCGCCGAGCCTGACCCGGCTGGTGAACACCGCGATCGTCACGTCCGCCTCGCCCCTGGCGACCGGCGCGATCAACGGGCCGGCCTCCGCCGCGCTTGAGCCGAGGTCGGCGTCGAGGAACAGCAGATGCCGCGGGGCACCCCGCGGTTCGCGCTGGTCGAGCAGGCGCACGGCCTCGGCTCCGCTATCCATGGCCGCCGCCTTGCCCCGGTTCCTGGCATGCCGCAGCACCAGCGCGCCCGCCTGGCCCGCGGCGGAAGCCGTGCCGTCCCGCGAGCCGTCGTCGACGACGACCACCACGTCGACGTCGGGCAGCGTCGCGGCGGCGGTGACGGTGGCTCCGACGCGGTCGGCCTCGTTGTAGGCCGGGATGACCACGGCTACCTGGGACAAGTTATTTGCCGGGGAGGACGGGCCCGGCTCCGATGGTGAACACCGAGTCGAGTCCGGTCACCTGGAGGATCTTCCTTACCGCGGGGCGCGGCGCGGCGAGTTCGAGCTCACCGCCTCGCTCGCGGATCTGCCGAAGGCAGGACAGCAGCACGTTCATGCCGGTGGAGTCGCAGAACTCCACGCCAGACATGTCAACGACGACCCGTGACGCGGGGGCGGCGCCGGCGATGACTGCGGCAAGCTCGCTTTGCAGCCGCGGAGCGGTATAGAGGTCGATTTCTCCCGAGGCGATCACAACCGCGTGATCCCCCTGAGACCGACTTGAGACACTGAGCTCCACGGCTGGAACCCTACCGCCCCCACGGCCTGAAGGCTAGGCGCCGACTCCGGGCCGGCGAAATTCACCGCCGGCCGCTGACCCGCTTACCTGGCCGTATCGCTACGTTACAGGCAGCGGCGGCGTACCGCCGGCCGCCCGCTCACGCGGCGTGCTCCCCCTCGTCGGGCATGCTCGCCGGGTCCCGGCCGATGGGGGCGCAGATGGCGCGCGGACCGCCCCGGCAGCCGGCCAGCTCGCCGCCGGGCACCTGGATCACCTTGATGCCCGCCGCTTCCAGCCGGGCGTTTGTCAGCGTGTTCCGCTCGTAAGAGATCACCGTGTCCGGGCTGAGCGCCAGCAGGTTCCCCGCGTCGTCCCACTGGCAGGCCAGGCCGTCCCGGCAGCCGCGCCTGCCGGGGCCGAGGCCGGTCTCGATGACCCGGAGCCGGCCGATCCCCATCGCCTGGGCGGCCGCCTCGAGGAACGGCTGCGGATGGGACAGCCGGAGCCCGTCACCGCGCTGCGTGATCGTCCGCGCGACCAGCGAGTAAGCCACCGCGGGACGCATCACGACGGTCTCCGGGCCGGCCAGCGTGCACAGCGTGTCCAGGCATTCGGCGCCGCCGGCGGGGTGAGCGAGGACCGCGAGCACGGTGTGCGCGAACCCGCTGTCGAACACCCGGCGGGCGAGCCGCTCCATGCCCGCGGGCGAGGTGTGCGCGCCGACGCCGATGGCGACCACCCCGGGCGCGAGCAGCAGCACGTCGCCGCCGGCCAGCAGCTCGTGGCCGGGCTCGTACAGCCGCTTGGTCCCGGCGAACATCGGGTGGTAAGCGAACACGATCGCGGCGAGCTCTGCCTCGGCGCGCCTTCCCTGCGGGCTGGTCACCGCGACGCTGTCGCCGATCCACGCGCTGGTGTCCCGGACGAATACCAGGTTCGGCAGCGGGTCGATGACGTAGTCCCACGCGCCGAGCAGGCCGAAGACTACCCCCCGGCCGCCGGGGAACTCCTCCCGGGCCAGTCCCATGATGAGCAGCTGCGCCAGTTCCTCCGGGCCCAGCCCGTCGAGGTGCGACCTTAGCTGGCCGCGCAGCTCCTCCCCGAGCCGGGGGTCCCCGAGCACCGACTCGACGGCGTGCTGCCTGGCGGGCGCGTACTCGAGCGCGTCTTGCAGCAGCTCGGTCAGGTACAGCACCGTGACCCCCTGGCCGCGCAGCACGTCGGCGAACGCATCGTGCTCCTGCTGCGCGCGTTCCACCCACGGTATGGCGGCGAAGAGCATCCCGCACCTGTGCTCCGGCGTCACCCTCCTCAGCTCCGCTCCAGGGCGATGCATCATCACTGTGCGTAGTCGTCCGACCTCGCTGTCTACCCCGTAGAGTGCGGACACGAATCCCCCCGGACACATGCCTTCGCGTTCCATCGCCGCACTTCGTGAACTGCCAGACTTCGCCGCGCGGCGTCCCCCGGGGGCAGTTATCACCGCTTCGGGGAGTGATTACGCATCCCTGGACGATGCAGTTACCAAACTGGCCTGACTGCCGTACCGCACCGGCAGTTCCGCCCACACGGTGGTCTCGCCCGGCTCCCCGTCTCCCGGGCAGTCCCGGTGGCCGTCTTCGGCGCCGTCGCCGCCCCGCCGGTCACCGCCCACGTAGTCGCCGCCGACGCAGACCCCCCAGCGCAGCGACAGGCGCGCGACGATGCCCAGGCCGCGGCCGCCGATCGCCGAACTCGCCGGCTCGGCAGCCACCGGCATGGTCGGGCCGCCGCCATCGCTCACCGCGACCTCCACGCTGTCCTGCCGCAGGTTCCAGGCGACCTTGACGGTCCGTCCCGGCAGCGGGGTAGCGTGCCGTAGGGCATTGCTGATAAGTTCACTAAGCACCAGCCCGGCGTCACACGCCGTGCCTTCCCAGACGCCTGCTTGGGTGAGGTCGCCGATCAGGCGGCGGCGCGCGACGCCGACGCTAGAGGCCGTATACGGGAGCAGTAGCACGCTCGACGCAGCCACCTCCATAGACACGACACCCCGCCCCGCCCGTGGAACTTGAACGAACCCGGTACGAGCGGAAATGCCCAATGTGGAGGCCGTGAAACCGTGAACGCCATATTTCACGGGCGTTCCCTGACACCGTGTCCATACTGTGTCCATGCCGGCCCGCCCCGAGCGCACCGCCGGCAAGGTAACGTCTGGTCGTGACGTTCGCTTATACCGCAGAGCTACCGGGGTGGCGCCGTGGCTGACCCAACCGTGGTGGTCGACAACCTGCACGTGGTCTACCGCGTCTACGGGGCCGGCGGCAACAAGGGCACCGCCGCCACATCGCTGATGCGGCTGGTCAAGCGGCAGCGCCGCGCGTCCATCCGTGAGGTGCACGCGATCCGCGGCGTCTCGTTCGTGGTCAACCACGGCGACGTGGTCGGCGTCATCGGGCGGAACGGCTCGGGCAAGTCCACTCTGCTCCGGGCCATCGCCGGGCTGCTCCCCGCCGAGGAGGGCGCCGTCTACACGTCCGGGCAGGCTGCCCTGCTCGGCGTGAACGCCGCGCTGCTCGACGATCTCACTGGCGAGCGGAACGTGGTCCTCGGCTGCCTCGCGATGGGCATGCCCCCGCAGGAGGTCAAGGCCCGCTACCAGCAGATCGTCGACTTCTCCGGTGTCGGCAGGTTCATCGACCTGCCGATGCGCGCCTACTCGACGGGCATGGCGCAACGCCTGCGCTTCGCGATCGCGTCCGCCAAGAGCCACGAGATCCTCATGATCGACGAGGCGCTCGCCACCGGCGACGCCGCTTTCCGCACCAAGAGCCACAACCGGATCAAGGAGCTGCGCGAGGAGGCCGGCACCGTCTTCCTGGTCGCCCACAACCTCGGCGAGATCGAGCAGAGCTGCAACCGGGTGCTCTGGATGGAAGCGGGCAAGATCCTGCGGGACAGCGAGGACGTGCCCGGCGTCATCGACGAGTACCTGGCCGCTACCGGCGGCGAGCCCCGCCACCGGGAGCAGGCGAGGCTCTTACCTTCCGGGGGGATGACTATCTTCCGGGGGGACGACCCCCTTCCGGGGGGACGGCCCTCCGGGCCCCCGGATCCCCCCGGGGGGGATGACCCCCCAGGCCCCCCGGCTGCCCGCGGCGGCATTGTGCCGGGGTGCGGCGATCGCGGTTATGACTGGCTATCCGCGCGGCGCAGGCTGAGCCGCATGACCGTGCCGCCGCCCGGCCGTGACTGGGCCATGACGGTTCCGTTCTGCGCCACCGCCAGGCGGCGCACGATGTACAGGCCGATGCCGACCCCGCCGAACCGGCGCCGGTCCCCGGTCTCGCCCTGCACGAACCGCTCGAAGATCCGCTCGTGGTCTCCGGGGGCGATGCCGATCCCCTCGTCCTCGACGTCCACCTCGATCATCGGCCCGGTAACCCGTGCCCTGACCGTCACGGTCCCGCCGGATGGCGAGTACTTGAACGCGTTCTCAAGCAGCTGTCCCACGATGATGTCGGTCGCCATCGCGTCGCCGTGCGCGAGCGGCAGGTCGGCGGGCACGTCCGCGACCACCTCGTGCCTGTCCGACAGCGGCCCGAACGAGGTGACCGTCGCCCGCAGCAGTCCCGCGAGGTCGAACGGCCCGTTGTTGACCGGGAGCTGATCCGCGCCCGCCCGCGCGCCGAGCAGCAGCTGCTCCACCAGCCGCCCGAGCGACCCGGCACGTTCGGCAATCGTCCGCACCGCGGCCCGGCGGTCGGCGTCGGAGAGCTGGTCCCAGCGGCTGGCGAGGGTGGATGCGAACCCCTGCACCACGGTGATCGGAGTGCGCAGCTCGTGGCTGGTGGTGGCGAGGAACAGGTCCTTAGCCTCTTCGAGTTCCTTGGCGGCGGTGACGTCGCGGAAGTCGACGACCCGCTCGCCCCCGTCGCCGAACGCGGTACACAGGACGTCGAGCCAGCGGCCGCTGCTCAGCTTGTGGGTCCGCCGCTCCCCGGGCTCGGGCAGCGGGAACGGCGGGGGCGCTCCCATGACCTCGCTCGCGGGCATGCCGGTGATCCGGTGCGCGGCCGGGTTCCACTGCTTGACGTTCCCGTCTTCGTCGAGCACCGCGATGCCGTCGGCGCTGCCGTCGATGACCGCGCGCTCGTGCGCCCGCTGGCGCACGACCTCCTCGAACGCCATCGCGTTGGTCAGCGCGACGCCGGCGTGCCCGGCGAGCAGTTCGAGCAGTTCGAGCTCGACGTGGCTGAGCGTGCGGCGGCTGTAGAGCGCGTACAGCGCGCCGTAGGGCCGCCCGCCGACATGGGAGAGGCTGAGCGCGATCGTGTGCAGGCCGGGCAGCGCGGACCAGATGAGGTCGTCGAACCCGCCCGACTCACCGGTGGCCATCATCACGGTCTTGCCGGACCGGAGCAGCTCGCCGACCAGGCTGCTGGACAGCGACGCGACGCGGCCGCGCAGCCGGGCGGGCAGGCCGGCGGTGGAGACCAGCCGGAGCCGGTCCTCCTCGATCAGCACGAACCCGCCCGCGTCCGCGCCGGTAAGCTCGCGCAGGCTGGCCGCGATCCGGTCGAGCACGGACTCTAGGTCGCGCTGGGCGTTCATGTCGGCGACGACGTCGCCTAGCCGGCGGACTACCCGTGCCCGTTCGGCCATGTAGTGCCTGGCGACGTCGTCCTCGCCGGTCTGGTGGCAGATGTTGACCCAGCCGGTCACCTCGCCGCTGGCGCCGGTCAGCGCGCTGGTGTCGATCCGCACGTCGATCGCGGCCCCGTCCTTGCGGATCCGCCTGGTGGCGAAGGAGATCTGCCCGCCGCCGCGGACGCGCTCGAGCACCGCGTTGTGCTCGGCGCTGAGCTCCTCGGGGATGATCGGCGGCTCGAGGCCAAGCACCTCGGCGGCGCTCCAGCCGAACATCCGCTCCGCCGCCGGGTTCCACAGCATCACGGTGCGGTCGGTGCCGAACGCCACGATCGCGTCCGCTGCGCTTTCGATCACCGCGCGCGCGGTCGCGTCCACCCGGTCTCCGCCCCCGGCGGACTCCTCCTGCCCGGAGGGGGGAGCGGCCGACGTCCCCCCTCCGGCGCCCCGCGAAGGGGATACCTGCTCTGCCACCACGCCTTCATCGTGCCATCTGAGGCCGACGAGGTCAGCGAAAGGCTGTTACTTCCCTTCTTAACGATCAGACGTATGTATCACGAAATTCCCGTTTTCTCCGGGGTTGCGGGGATGGCGGTGATCATCGTCACGATGCGAGGTCACGATGCCGACGTCCGGGTGGACGCCGGCCGTGCGGGGAGGCGCCGGCCGTGCGGGGAGACGCCGGCGGGGCCGGCCACGGGGCACCGCCCGGCAACGCCGCAGCTAAAAGTGATCAATCGATCCCATCGGGTGATCCCCTCCCCGGCGGCTGCCGCGGCGCCTATAGTTCTGGCTGCCCGAGGTGAATAACGGGCCCGGCGCGGGGCATTTCCTCCGTATATGCGGGTTCCGCTTAGCCAGCGGGCGAGTTACTTGCTATAACAAAACTATTGACATCGTGTGGCCGCAAGGACGCGGGA
>Ga0209061_1005348_pt1 | contig 11320 bp, 10 predicted proteins | sample Coa_R1_10_FD_187157 | JGI IMG/M metagenome (GOLD analysis project Ga0209061, IMG submission 187157) | Surface soil microbial communities from Centralia Pennsylvania, which are recovering from an underground coalmine fire - Coalmine... | ecosystem: Environmental > Terrestrial > Soil >... | reverse complement strand
CACAGGGTTGGCGCGGCGGGCCAGGCCCGGAACCCGTAGAGCAGCGTCAGGCTGATCCAGATGAAGTGGAACGGGATCGTCTCCCAGTCGGCGAACAGGAAGATCGCGACCAGGTTTGCCGCGGAGAAGACCGCCCACCCGGCGTCGAGCATCCGGGGACTGTACGGCCGCCCGGGCGCGGCGAACCGGGCGGCGGCGCGCCGGGCGCCGGCCAGGAGGCGGGAACCGGCGGCCAGGCTGGCCGCCTTACCGGGCGACGAGCTGATAACCCTCACCCCGCACGGTCTTGATCAGGTCGAAGCCCAGCTTCGATCGCAGCCGGCGGATGCATACGTCGACCACGTTCGAGCCCGGGTCGAAGTCATATCCCCAGACGGTGGCCAGCAGCCTGCCCTTGGGCACGGACGTGCCGACGTGCTCGGCGAGCTCGCGGAGCAGCAGGAACTCCAGCCTGGTCAGCGGGACCGGGCCGTGGCCGATGTCGGCCACCAGCCGTCCGACGTCCAGCGTGACGCAGCCGGCCTTGATCACCTCGGCGTGGGAATGCGTGTCGCCGGCTGGCTGCGCCTCGCCGCGCGGGTGCGCCTCGCCGCGCGGGTGCGCCTCGCTCCGCGGGTGCGCCTCGCCGCGCAGCCTGACCCGGACCCTGGCCAGCAGCTCGGCGAGGGAGAAGGGCTTGGTCAGGTAGTCCTGCGCGCCGCGTTCCAGGCAGTCGACCTTCGCCGCCACGTCCGCCACGCAGGAAAGCACGATAACCGCCTGATCCGGGTGCTCGGCAAGCAGCTTGCCGAGCACCTGCCGCCCGTCCAGGTCAGGCATCACCAAATCCAGGATAACCAGGTCGTAGCGGGTTCCGAGAGCAAGACGCAGTCCCTCGGCCCCGCTGCCCGCGAACTCCGTCGCGTACCCCGCGGTGGCGAGTGCCCGGCCGATGAACGAGCGGATTTTAGGCTCGTCGTCGACGATCAGGATGCGACCCAGAGGCGCCACGGTCACCTACCCGCCCTGTGAGTATCCTCTTGATGGTCTATGTGGGCTTATCCCCGGTCAACCGTCCGCTGCCCGGTACAGCCGATCTGTTACAGCACTGTCACACAAACGATTGCAACCCTTTGTCAAAAAGGTTATCCGGCACCTCAACCGCGCAGTTTTTGTACGCATAGTGACCATAAGTGCCCTGTTGAACGCGAAACGCTACGAACGTGTTCGATTGTCACCGATAGTGAGAATGTTCGTTTATCTGCGGGCTCCGGCCGGCCCGTCCGGCGGCGCGCGCTCGCGCCGGCGGCGGCCGCCGAGCCCGGCTGAGCCCGGCCGCTGAGCCGGGTCGCTGAGCCGGGGCCGCCGCGAGGGCGCTCGCGGCAGGCCGCCCCGGCCCGCATGACAATTTTGTCATTCAGGCGTTCGGGAGTTGCGCCCGTGTTCGGCTGGCCGTCACGATCAGGGCGTAAGCGGGCAACCTGCCTGCGAGTTCAGCATGCGGCCTCCTGGTCCCGCCGGTTCACCGGATCCCGGCGGGAGCGCCAGGACCGTCGCTGCGGGGCTCGGCACAGTTGGGTGCAACCGTGTGCATCGCATGCGTTGTACAGAAACGAGGTGGTATCCGGTGTCTCTACCGGCTCGTGTGACGACCTTGGTGATCGCTTTCCTGGCGGTTGTCGCGGGCGGGATTTACGTCGCATTGCACTACATCGGCTCGCAGCCTCCGGTGGAGGACTACACGTCTTTCGCGAGCAACGGCCAGGTGAACGTCACGCTGATGACCGCCGCGCAGACCACGGTGTCCGACAAGCCGGACTGGGTGACGTATTTCATCGAGAACCCCTCAACCCACCAGTTCGTGCACACCACGTATTTCAAGGTCCCCGCGAATACCAAGGTGAACGTGACGATCCTCGGCTACGACGGCTGCACGCCGCTGCGTAACCCGGTCTGGGGGAAGGTCACCGGCACGATCGGAAACGTCGAGAACGTCTCGTTCTTCAACGGCAAGACGGCCACGCCCTCCCAGCCTTTCTCCGTGTTCAACACGTGGGCGGACTGCTCGGTGCAGCACACGTTCGCGATCCCGGGGCTCGGGCTGAACGTGCCGGTCGCATCCCCGACGACGCTGGCGGAGAACAACAACCTGTGCGGTACCTCCCCCTGCGTGGCGAATAGCTCGGACGAGGCAAAGGCGCCGCACACGGTGGTCACGTTCAGCTTCATGACGCCGAAGCAGGGCGGGACTTTCCGCTGGCAGTGCTTCATCCCGTGCGGTCTTGGCTATCTGGACGGCAACGGCGGCCCGATGGGGACGCCGGGTTACATGATGGGTCAGATGGAGGTGCAGGCCTGATGGCCGCTGAGGCATCGAACCCGGCTACGCCCCCGGCCGGGTCAACCGGCGGGCGGCGGGACGGTCTGTGGCTGCTGATCACCTGGGTGGTGCTCAGCATCGTCGGCTGCCTGCTGGTGGCGCTGGTGTGGGGCCCGCACATGCCGCCGGGCGCGCAGTCGAGCTCGGCCCAGCACCAGCAGTTCGACATCACCGTGCTCGGCGTGATCGCCACCCCCGTGGTGATCGGCGTGCTGCTGTACTTCGGCTGGGCGATCGCCTTCTGGCGGCAGAAGCCAGGGGACGAGACCGATGCCGCGCCCATCCACGGCAACACCAAGATCCAGGCGACCTGGATCACGGTGACCTCGGCGATCGTGCTCGGCCTCGCGGTGTTCGGCACCGTCGAGCTCATCGGCCCAGCCGGCGCGGGCGCCGGCGAGGGCCCGCAGCCCATCTGGAAGCCCGCGGGCACGGTGACGGCGTCGGACACCTCCTGGGTGCCGGGCACGAGCAACATCCTCCAGGTGCAGGTGATCGCCCAGCAGTGGGCGTTCACCTACCGCTACCCGCAGTTCGGCGGCTTCGAGACCACCGACCTGGTGCTCCCGGTGAACGAACCGGTCCAGTTCAACGTCACCTCGCTGGACGTGATCCACGACTTCTGGGCCTACCAGCTCGGCGTGAAGGCCGACGCCAACCCGGGCGTGAACAACGTCGCGTACACCACGCCGAAGCACACCGGCGGGTTCACCGTGCGCTGCGACGAACTGTGCGGCATCTGGCACGGCGCCATGTACAACTACGGCAAGGTCGTGTCGGTGTCTGACTTCATGAGCTGGGCGCGTTCCACGGAGACGCAGCTCGCCTCGGTCACGAAGCTGCTGCCGCCGTACGCCCTCACCTATGACCCGACCACGCTCAAGCTCGGCAAGGTCAACCAGGAACTGGGCCTGACCGGAGCGGGCGGCGGCTTCTACAACCCGGCGGACCCGGAGCAGCCATGAGCCGGTGGACGGCAACGCGGAAGGTAACGAGGTAACACACATGGCCATCGAAACCCAGCCGGAGAGCGCGCAGGCGCCCGGCGGACGTGAGCCTGGCGCCACCCCTAAGGAGCGGGCCTGGTGGCTGCGCCCGGCATGGCACACCGCGCTCATCGGCGCGGTCATCGGCTACGCCTTCGGGCACTGGCTCGGCAACTTCATGGGCAGCGGCTATCAGCAGGTCGGCACGTCGGACGACAACGACCTCGCGATCGTGCTCGGCTACGCCTTCCTGGTGATCGGCTGGCTGGCCGGGCTCGGCGTCTTCAACGACGTGGTCAGGCAGATGCTGGGCAAGCCGCTCAACGGTAACGGCCACGACGAGAACGGCGGCCTGGCGAAGTACTTCAGGTACACCCTCGACCACAAGGTCGTCGGCATCCAGTACCTGATCGGCATGCTGGTCTACTTCTTCACCGGCGGCCTGCTCGCCATGGCGATCAGGACCGAGCTGCTGTCGCCGAGCTACCACGTGCTCAGCCCCACCGCCTACCTGGAAGTGGTCGGCGCGCACGGCACGATGATGATGATGATGATGACCTCGGTCGTCGTCGGGCCGCTCGGCAACTACCTGGTGCCGCTGATGATCGGCTCCAAGCGCGTCGCCTTCCCGCGGATCGAGGCGCTGTCCTTCTGGCTGACCCCGTGCGCCTACGTCATCTTGCTGTCCAGCATCCTGCTCGGCGGCTTCCCGACCGGCTGGACCGGCTACGCCCCGCTGTCCATCCAGGCCGGCGAGGGGATGGATGCGTACGCGTTCGCGTTCGGCCTGATGGCGATCTCGATGACCCTGGCCGGTTTCAACCTCGCCTGCACGATCATCTGCTACCGGGCACCCGGCATGCGCTGGAGCCGGCTGCCGATGTTCGTCTGGGCGATGCTCACCCAGAGCTTCCTGTTCGTGCTCGCCGCGCCGGTGCTCCTCGGCGGCATGTACATGATCCTCACCGACCGGACGGCGCAGACGGCGTTCTTCGTCAACCAGCTGGGCGGCAGCTCGTACCTGTACGAGGACCTGTTCTGGTTCTTCGGCCACCCCGAGGTGTACCTGCTGGCGCTGCCCGGGTTCGGCATCGTGTCGGAGATCATCCCGGTCTTCACCAGGAAGCCGCTGTTCGGCTACAAGGTGGCCGCGGCGGGCATGTTCGGCGTCGCGATCCTGTCGTTCTTCGTCTGGCAGCACCACCTGTTCGACTCCGGCATCAACCCGGACATGCGGCCGCTGTTCATGCTGACCACGGAGCTGATCTCGATCCCGACCGGGTTCATCTACCTGGTCGCGCTGGGCACGTTCTGGAAGGCGAAACTCCGGCTGACGTCGCCGATGCTGTTCGCCATGGGCATGTACGTCAACTTCTTGTTCGGCGGCATCTCGGGTGTCTTCCTGTCCGACGTGCCCGCGGACACCACCGCGCACGGCAGCTTCTTCGTGATGGCGCACTTCCACTACACGATCATGGGCGGCCTGCTCTTCGCGTTCTTCGGCGGCGTCTACTACTGGCTGCCGAAGATCATGGGGATCAAGCTGAACGAGCGGCTGGGCAAGATCCACTTCTGGACGATGTTCATCGCGTTCAACTCGACCTTCATGCCGCTGTTCGCGGTCGGCATGATGGGACAGCCGCGCCGGGTGTTCGAGTACGCGCGCAACCTGCAGACGCTGAACGACTGGGTGTCGATCTCGGCGTTCTGTCTCGGCGGCTCGCTGCTCATCTTCGTCTTCAACTTCGTGATGTCCACGGTGGTCTGGCGCAAGCGGGAGACGGGCAACCCGTGGCGGTCGCGCGGCCTGGAATGGCAGATCCCCTCGCCGCCGCCGGTTGAGAACTTCACGCACGTCCCGGTGGTGCTGTCGGGCCCGTACGAGTACGGCGACCCGGGCGCCCTGCCCGTGGCGGACCTGAACCCGCCCGCCGGGGTGATCGGCGGCGCGCTGGCCGGAGCCGGCACGGGCGCCACCACGAGCGCCGGATCGGAGGCGTAAGACATGGCTGAGACCACCGCACCGGGCAGCGACGAGGCTGCGGTCCGGGCGACCGAAGAAGCGGCCTTCTACCACGAAGCGGCGCTGAACGCGGCGTGGACGGGCAGCAGGCTGGCACTCGGCGGGCTGTCGTTCCTGTTCGGGTGCTTCATCTTCGCCTACTTCTACCTCCAGACGGCCAACGGGCACTCCATGTGGCTGCCGAAGTCAACCACCCCGCCGCATGCGTGGTACGGCGCGACGATCATGGCGCTGATCGTGGTCAGCGCGCTGGTGCAAACCGTGGGACTGCAACAGATCAAGGGCGGCCGCAAGGGGCCGTGGGCGTCGGCGGCGGTCGTCGCCCTGGTCCTCGGGCTAGCCGCGATCGCGTTGCAGGTGGCCGAGTTGCTCAACCTGCCGTTCCAGCCCGGCCAGTCCGGCTTCGCCAGCGTCTTCGTCGGGTTCTACCCGGTCGCGCTGGTAACCTGGGTGGCCGCCATGGTGTGGCTGGAGGCCCTCGTCGCCCGGGCCCGGAACATCCCGGCGATCTCCTTCGTGGAGCAGCCGCCTACCTATGCCGAGACGTTCGAGGTGCAGCGGTTCCAATCCTCGCTGAGCTCCTTCACCCTCGTGTGGAACTACCTCGCCATCGTCACGTTCATCTTCTGGCTGCTGTTCTACGTACGCTGAGCTGGAGGCCCGGAGTGTCTGCAATACCCCTCGCGGAAGGTCCCGCGATGTACCTCGGCGGGTCGATCATGACCTTCGCCCTGCCGTACGGGGCGTTCATCGTGATCGCCAGCGTGCTGTTCTTCCTGTACCGCAGGCCGCATTCCGGCCCGCGGCTGAAATACCTGAGCCCAGGGCCGGTCACCGCGGTGGGGACCAGGGAGCCGGGCCCGGTGCCGGCCCCCGCGCCCAAGGCGGCCGAGGCCGCCGCCCCGGAGGCCCCGGCTCCGGAGGCCGCCGCCCCGGCGACCCCGGCACCGGAGGCCGCGGCACCGGAGGCCGCGGGCGCCGGCGACGATGCGACCGGGCCGGCGTCAGAAGGCAAAGAATGACCTCTTTGCCGAGCGCGCTACCGGCACCGGCGGCGGGCCATGGCGGCCCGCCGCCGGCCGCGACGCGGGACCCCGCGCCGGCCGTCCGGCGTGACGACGGTGCCCGCGGGGACCGCCGGCCCCGGGCCATCGCCCGCGCGCTCGTCGCGCTGACCAAGCCGCGGATCATCGAACTGCTGCTGGTCACCACGGTGCCGACGATGCTGCTCGCGCAGCGCGGGCTCCCGTCCCTCAAGCTCGTCCTCGTGACGCTGGCCGGAGGCACGCTGGCGGCCGGCAGCGCGAACACCATCAACTGCTACATCGACCGCGACATCGACGCGGTGATGAAGCGCACCTCTCGCCGCCCGCTGGTCAACAAGCAGGGGTCGGTCACCCCGGGCGAGGCGCTGGCCTGGGGCATCGCGCTCGGCGCGGCCGCTACCGCGCTGCTCGGGCTGATGGCCAACTGGCTGGCCGCGTCGCTGGCGGACACGGCGATCCTGTTCTACGTCTTCGTGTACACGCTGCTGCTCAAGCGGCGCAGCCCGTCGAACATCGTCATCGGCGGGGCGGCCGGCTGCTTCCCGGTGCTGGTCGGCTGGGCGGCGGTCAAGGGCACGGTCGCGGTACCGGCGGTCGTGCTGTTCGCGGTGATCTTCCTGTGGACCCCGCCGCACTTCTGGGCGCTGGCGATGAAGTTCCGCAAGGACTACGCCGCGGCGGGCGTGCCGATGCTCCCCGTGGTCGCCACGGCCGCCCAGGTGACGCGGAAGATCGTCTGGTACTCCTACGGGATGGTCGCCGCCACGCTCGCCCTGGTGCCCTATGCGGGCTGGATCTACGGCGCTGGCGCGCTCGGGCTCGGCGGCTGGTTCCTCGCCGAGGCGCACCGGCTGCACGCTCGCGTCCGCGCCGGATCGGGCGGGGCCAGGCCGGTCCCGATGCGGCTGTTCCACCTGTCCATCGCGTACCTGACCCTGCTGTTCGCCGCGGTTGCGGTCACCGCGCTGCTCCCCTGGGGCCGCTGGTAACACATCCATCATTCCGAACGGACGGTGGCGCCTCACCACCGCCCGCGCCGTCCTCGGGCCGCGCCGTCCTCGGGCCGCGCCGTCCTCGGGCCGTCGACTCCCGCGTCCCGCGGGCCACTAGCGTCCAACTCCGCACACTCTGCGACCACCCTGATGTCCGAAATGTAGCAATATGTCCATGCGAAAAGTGTGCTAAGTGCGCAAGGGCGCGGCCGGCCGCGCCGCCGGGAGACGGACGACGGCGCGCAGGCCGGGCGGCCGCGCCCCCGGCGCCGCCGGCTCCAGGCGGGCGGTGCCGCCGTATGCCGCCGCCGTCGCGCGGACGATGGCCAGCCCGAGTCCCGCGCCGCCGTCTTCCGCGCCGTCCCGGCTGCGCGCGATGTCCAGCCGCGCGAACCGGTCGAAGGCACGCTCCATGTCGGCCGCGGGGATGCCGGGCCCGTCGTCGCTCACCGTCAGCACGACCTGCCCGCCCTCGCGGCGGACCGCCACGGTCACGTGCGACTTCGCGTAACGCACCGCGTTGTCGATCAAGTTGACCAGCAGCCGGTCCAGGGCGTTCCTGTCGGCGGCCACCACGCAGGCCGCCGCGGTCCGGCCGCCTTCCGGCGCGGCCACGGTGACCGGCACCCGGGCGGCGCCATACCGCCCGGCCACCGAATCGCTCAGCTCCGCCAGGTCGACCGGCAGGCCGCGCCGCCCCGCGGGGCCGTCCGCCACGGCGCCCCTGCCCGCTTCTTCCCGCCGGGCGGCGCCGCCCGGCGGGGCCTGCTCGTCGAGGCGGGCGAGGAGCAGCAGGTCCTCGGCCAGCCGGGCGAGCCGCAGCACGTCGGCGTGCACGTCCCGCGCCGTCTCCGGCCAGTCCTGGCCGTCCGGGTGGTCCAGGGCCACCTCGAGCTGGGCGCGGATCGACGCGATCGGGCTGCGCAGTTCGTGCGCGGTGTCGGAGACCAGCGCCCGCTGCCGTTGCTGGGCCAGGGCGAGCCGGGACAGCATGTCGTTCAGCGTCACCGCCAGCGACCGGACCTCGTCCCGCGCCTCGGGCACGGGCAGGTCGCGAGGCACCCCGGTCGCGGTGATCCGCGCCGCGCCGCGGCGCAGCTCGGCGATCGGCCGCAGCGTCGACCCGACCGCCAGCCAGGTCGCCCCCGTGAACAGGATGAACAGCAGCGGGGTGCCGAAGAGCAGCGCCTTGGCCACCACGGACAGGCTGTCTCCCACCGAGCTGTAGGGCACGGCGGCGATCACCAGGTAGCCGCCGGAGGCGGCGGCCGTCGCGACCCGCAGCAACGAGGGCATGCCGAACGGCGGCCCGTTGAGCAGCACGACATCGCCGGTGCGCGCGCTGGCGGCCGCCTGCGCCGGCGTGATCAGCGGTACCAGGCGGTCGGCGCCAGGCGACACGTCGACGATCCGGCCGGCGGCGTTGAGCACCTGGATGGTGATGGTGCCCGCGGCGACCGGCACCGGATCCGGCAGCCGGTTCGCGTCGATCAGCGCCACAACCTCGGCGGCCCCCTGCCGGGCGGAGTCGTCGACCGAGCGGGTCAGCGACACCCGCAGCACGCTGAACAGCAGCAGGTCGGCGGCGGCGAACGCGACGAGCAGGCCCGCCGCGGCGGTCATCGTGACCCGCGCCCGCAGCCCGCGCCGCCGCCACCAGCGGACGAGCGCCCTCACCGAGCCCGGCCCCCGTCCGCCCGGCAACCCCGGCGCACCCGGCAACCCCGGCGCACCCGGCAACCCCGGCGCACCCGGCAACCCCGGCGCACCCGGCGAGGCCGGGCCGCCCGGCCGGGGATGCTCAGCCACCGTCGTCCGCCAGCAGGTACCCGGCCCCGCGCACGGTCCGCACCGCGTGCCGCCCGAACGGCACGTCGATCTTGCGCCGCAGGTACCCGATGTACACCTCGACGACGTTGAGATCCGCGATCTCCTCCGCGGCGTCCCAGACGTGGGCCAGCAGCTCTGCCTTCGACACGACCTGGCCCGCCCGCCGGAGCAGGTACTCCAGCAGCGCGAACTCCCGCGCGGTCAGCGACACGACAGCCGGGCCGCGGCGCACCACCCGCGCGGCGGGGTCGAGCGACAGGTCGCCCGCGCGGAGCACGGCCGGCCGCGGCACCGCGCCCCGGCGCAGCAGCGCGCGCAGCCGGGCGGCGAGCACCACGTAGGAGAACGGCTTGGTCAGGTAGTCGTCGGCGCCGAGGTCGAGCCCGTCGGCCTGGTCGTACTCGCCGTCCTTGGCCGACAAGATCAGCACAGGCACCCAGTTCTGCTCGGCGCGCAGCCGCTCGCAGACCTTGTAGCCGGACAGGCCGGGCAGCATGATGTCCAGCACCACGCCGTCGTAGCCGCCCTCGCGGGCCAGGTGCAGGCCGCTGATCCCGTCGTGCGCGACGTCCACGACGAAACCCGACGCCTCCAGGCCGCGCTTGACCGCGGCGGCCAGCCGCCGCTCGTCCTCCACGACAAGCACGCGCACGGGTACAGTGTCGCTGAAGGCCGGGCGTGCCCGGGCCGCGCTCTCAGCTTCCTCACAGCAGGCGTCAGGCACAGTGTGGACGCAAGACCGACACAGGGGCCTCGGAACGGGTGAGAGTAGTGATGCGACTGACAATGTCCAGGCGGAGCCGGTGGGCGGTTCCCGCCACCGCCCTGGCCGTCACCGGCGGGGTCATCGCCGGGCTTCAGATCCCGGCCGCGCAGGCATCTCCCGCGCTGCCGCCCCGGACGCCCGCCCAGCTGCTCGCGTCCGTCGGCGCGGACGCGAAGGTGCCGCCGCTGACCGGCACCGTGGTGGAGACGACCTCGCTGGGACTGCCCGCGCTCCCGCAGACCGGGAACCCGACGTCGCTGTCGTCGCTGCTCACCGGGTCGCACACGGTGAACGTCTACTATCAGAGCCCGCAGCACTTCCGGGTGCAGGTGCCGCAGACCATGAGCGAGACGGACGCCATCAGGGACGGGAACAAGCTCTGGCTCTGGGAGAGCACCCGCAACTCCGTCACGGAGTTCACCTGGGCCAAGGGCGCTCTCAGGCACGCGGAAAGGCCCCCGGCCACGCCGGCGCTCACCCCGCAGCAGGCCGCGGACGCCATCCTCAAGGCGGTCGGCAAGACCACGACGGTGCGCGTGCAGCCCAGCGTCATGGTGGCGGGCGAGCCCGCCTACCAGCTGGTCCTCGCGCCGAAGGACGCCAGGTCGCTGATCGGCCAGGTGGTCATCGCGGTCGACGGCAAGTACGGCTTCCCGCTGCGGGTGCAGGTCTACGCCAAGGGCGCGAAGTCGCCCGCGTTCCAGGTCGGCTACACCCAGCTCTCGCTGGTGGCCCCGGCCCCCGCGAACCTGGCGTTCACCCCGCCGCCCGGCGCGACGGTCAAGGTCGAGAACCTCGGCCAGGGCAGCGGTCACGCTAAGCGGCCCGGCGGCGGGCAGGCCCCGGCCGGAGTCGGCACCTACGGCTCGGACTGGCTCACGGTGGCGGCGTTCCCGCTAAGCGCCCTCACCGCACCGGGGACAAGCGCCCTGACACCATCCGGAACGGGCCCGGCATCCTCCCCGTCGATAACCGCCTCCCCCGCCGGGACGGGCGCGCTCGGCGGTGACAGCCAGGAGGTGATCCGCGCGCTGTTCGCCGCGGCCAAGCCGGTAAGCGGCCCGTGGGGAAGCGGCACGCTGCTCCGGACCAGCCTGGTCTCGATGCTGATCACCGGCGGCGAGGTCTACGTGGGCGCGGTCCAGCCGAGCGTGCTCGAGGCCGCGGTCGGGCACACGTCCGGATGACGGGCACGGCAGAGCCTTCCGGCGCGGAGCTGGCGATCGCCAGCTCCGCGCTGACGAAGCGGTTCCGCGGCGGCCAGCTCGCGGTGGACCATATCGACCTGGCGGTGCCGAAGGGGTCGGTCTACGGCTTC
>Ga0209061_1005346_pt1 | contig 11321 bp, 8 predicted proteins | sample Coa_R1_10_FD_187157 | JGI IMG/M metagenome (GOLD analysis project Ga0209061, IMG submission 187157) | Surface soil microbial communities from Centralia Pennsylvania, which are recovering from an underground coalmine fire - Coalmine... | ecosystem: Environmental > Terrestrial > Soil > Unclassified... | reverse complement strand
TCCTACTGGGACGCGGGCGTGCTGCTGTTCGACCTCGCCGTGCCCGAGGCGCCGCGCCTGGTCGGCCGCACCCGCTTCCCGCCTGGGGCCGAGGGCAACGCGCACTCGGTCGCCCTGGCGCAGGGGGAGCGCGTGCTGGTGGAGGCCGACGAGGTGCTGGACGTGGTGGGCCGGGCCATCCGGGTCGACAGTCCGCCGGACCTCGCCGGACTCATCCCCGCGGGGGGCGCGCTGCCCGGCCCCCCCTGGTCCGACAGGGCGCAGGTAACGGGCGAGCTCGTGTACCTCGGGCGGGGCTGCCCCGCCGGCGACTGGAGCACGCAGCTTGGCGGCCGCGGGGAGCGGATCGACGTGCCGGACCCATACCCCAACGATCCGCAGGACCGCATCGCCCTGCTAGAGCGCGGCGGCTGTCCGTTCCGTGACAAGCTCGACCGCGCCAAGGCGGCCGGGGCGCTGGGCGCGGTGGTGATCAACACCGCCGATGCCCCGCTCACGCCTCAGGCGGCCAGCGGGCCATTGGGTGCGTTCGGGATCGCGCGCAGCGACGGCGAACGGCTGAAGGCCGCCCTGCGCGCCGAACGTGTCGAGGTCACCCTCGCCGACGACCTGCGCGAGTACCACGACTTCGGCGGCCTCCGCCTGTGGAGTCTGGACGACCCCACCGACCCGCAACCGCTGGCCACCTACTACACGCCCCGTGCCCGGGTGGACCCCGTGCTAGGGCCCGCGGCGGAGGGGCGTTTCTCCGCGCACAACCCGGTGGTGCAGGGCGACCTGCTGTTCGTGTCGTGGTACTCCGATGGGGTGCGCGTGTTGGACATCCACGATCCCGCGGCGCCCCGCGAGGTGGCCAGCTGGATTCCTCCCGCGCGGGCCCAGCCGCGCGCCATCCCGACCTACTTGGGCGACGGGCCGCAGGTGTGGGGGGTGGCGGTCGAGGGCGACCTGGTCGTGGCCAGCGACATCAACAGCGGGCTGTATGTCCTGCGGCTGGTCCGCTGAGCGGCCCCCTGGCTAGCGCCGGCGCCTGGCCAGCACGGCGAGTGCCAGCAGGCCGGCGGCGAGCAGGCCGGCGCTGCCGGCCTCGGGGATGACCGGCACCTCCCCGGCTGGCGCCGCGGGGCCCGGCACGGGCGGCAGCAAGGGCGGCGGGAGCGCGGGACCGGGCGGCGGAGCGGGGCCGACGGGCGGCAGGAGCGGGACGACGCCCCCCCCGGGCCGCGGAGTAGGCGTGGCGGTCGCGGGGGGCGCGGGTGCCTGCCCGAGCAGCTGCACGATCCCCCCGAGCTGCGGCCGCTGGCCGGCGCTGGGCAAGCGCGCATCGCACGGCGAGCGGGTCGTGACGTCGGCTGGCGGGCACGGGAGCGCGCGACTGCCGGCGGGCCGGCCCTGACCGTCGACCACTGGGACTACGACCTGCGGTGCGAGCCCCGGCTGGACCCCGCGCACCGTGCCGCTGACCGCTAGATCCCCGTTGACGGTGAGGGTCAGGCAGTTCTCCAGCGGGCGCGGGCACATACCTCGCTCCAGTGGCCCTTGCGCCAGCACCCCGCTCGGCTGGCCCGTGCGCACCAGGAAGGCGTGGAACGCGGTGAGTGGGCCCGCGGTGGGCGTGCTGGTGGGAGACGCGGCGGCCGTCGCTGAGGGCGCCGGGGTGGGGCTGGGGATGACGCTCGGCGTGACCGACGGTGGGACAGTGGGCGTCTTGGTGGGCGTACTGGTGGTGGTTGGGCTGGGCGTGCCAGTGACCGAGGGGCTCGGCGTGGCGCTGCTCGTCGGTGAGCTCGTGGGGGTAGCGCTCGGCACGGCCGTAGGGGTGGCCGTAGCGGAGGGCGTACCGGTAGCGGTCGGCGTTGGGGTGGTCGTCGCCGTGCTGGTGGGTGTCGCGGTGGGGGGCGGCGGGGCGGGTACCACTACCAGGCCCGTGGGGCTCACCAGGAGCCCGCCTTGAGTGAGCACGCTCTGCGCGCCGCTCTGCGGGTCGACGCGCAGGATCGCGCCCCCGCAGCCACAGCCCGGAGGGCCCCCGAGCGCATTGGCATCGGCCACGAGCAGTTGACCATCCAGCCCGACGGCGATCCCCACGGGATCGACGAGTAGCCCGCCCGCCGAGACGACCGTTTGTTGCCCTGTGACGGGGTGGATGCGGATGATCGCCCCGTCCCCGGCCGCGGCCAGGGGGTCGGCCACGAACAGGTCGCCGCCCGGGCCGATGGTCACGTCGGTGGGACCGGCGAGGTTGCCGCGCTGGGCGACGATCGTCTGCGCGCCGGTCGCCGCGTCCACGCGGATGACCCGCCCGAGCAGCACGAACAGCCCCGCGTCGGCCACGTACAGCGTGCCGTGCCCATTGTTGGCGAGGCCCGCGGGGGTGATGAACTGGTCGTCAAGCGAGATAGGTGTCTGCACGCCGCTCGTGCGGTCAACGCGCAGCACGCCCGGCGGCAGACACGTGCAGCTCGGGTTGGCCACGTACAGGTCGCCGTTGGGCGCCACGGTGATGCCGAGCGGGTCCTCGAAGTACTGGCCGGCGGACACCAATGTCTGCTGACCCGTGAGGGGGTTGACGCGGATCACCGCGCCCCGGCCATCGAGCGCGTTCGGATCCACGACGACCAGGGTGCCACCGGGCTCCAGGGCGATGGCCACGGGGTCGACGAACAAGCCGCCGGCGGACACTAGGGTCTGCTGGCCCGTGAGGGGGTTGACGCGGATCACCGCACCGCTGCCCCCGGCGGCGCTCGGGTCGGCGACATAGATGTCGCCGGGCGTGAGCCCCTGTGCCCGCGCGGACTGTGGAGCGGCCAGTAGCCCCAGCAGGAGCAACGCCGCCCCCAGCAAGCCCTGCCGCCAGCCCGACACGCGCATTTCGGCCTCCTGGCGCGGCACCGCACGTCCCAGAAGTAAACGCAGCCGTGAGGCTGGCGTTACACATACTCGCGCCGCGGGGCGCAGCGCGACTACGTGCGGGGGAAGGCCACCACAGGCCCGCGGGGCCGGAGACGCACGCGCTGGTGCAGCGTCGCCGGCGCGTCGGGCCGCAGGCGCACGCGGAGCTCGGCGCCTGTGGGCAGCCGCACCGTGACGACCTGGTCGTGGCCGTAGAACTCGCGCGCTGCAATGATCCCTGGGCCGTCCGCGTCGGCCTCCAGCACGAGATCCTCGGGCCGGAACAATAGCATCACGGGGCCTTCGACCGGGCGGGCGAGCGGCACGCGGCCCAGCGCGCAGGTGGCGAGGTCCCCCGCGGCGACGCCTTCTAGGAAGTCGGCGTCGCCGACCGCCTGCGCCACGGCGGGCGAGGCGGGGAAGCGGTACAGCTCCTCGGGCGCCGCGCGCTGGAGGATCCGGCCGGCCGTCACCACCGCGACCTCATCGGCCAGGCTGAGCGCCTCGTCGCGGTCGTGCGTGACGAAGATGGCGGTGACGCCGGCGTCGCGCAGGATAGCGCGCACCTCCGCGCGGACGCGGGCGCGCAGCGCGGCGTCGAGGTTGGAGAACGGCTCGTCGAGCAGCAGCAGGCGCGGCTGGGGCGCCAGGGCGCGCGCCAGGGCCACGCGCTGCTGTTGGCCGCCGGACAGCTCGTGCGGCCAGCGGTGTCCCAGGCCGGCGAGGCCCACCTGGGCGAGTAGCGCCTCGATCCGCTGCGCGCGCGCCGGCCCGCGGGGCAACCCGAAGCCGATGTTGTCGGCTACCCGCAGGTGGGGAAACAGCGCATAGTCCTGGAACACCATCCCCACGCGTCGCCGCTCGGGCGGTACGAAGGTCCGCGCATCGGCAACCACTTGCCCGTCTAGCAGGACGCGGCCGGCGTCGGGGCGCTCCAGGCCGGCGATCAGCCGCAGGGCGGTGGTCTTGCCGCAGCCGCTCGGCCCCAGCAGCGCCAGGATGTGGCCTGGGCGCACCGCGAAGCTCAGACCGTCCACGGCGCGTACTCGCCCATACGCCTTGGTCAGCCCCTCGACTTGCACCGCTGGCGTGGCGGTGTCCGTCGGGGCGTGGTGGGCGCTCCCCGCGCCACGCGCCGTCTCTACCTCCCACCTCGTGCTCATGTGTCCCGCGCTCCCGGCCGCGCGCGGGCGATCGCCATGCTCAGCGCCAGCACCGGCAGCAGTCCCACGGCCACGATGGCCAGTGCTGCCGTCGAGGCCTCGGCCAGCCGCTCGTCGGTCGCTAGCCGGTAGACGCGGATGGCCAGCGTGTCGAAGTTGAATGGCCGGATGGCCAGCGTGGCCGGGAGTTCCTTCATCACGTCCACGAACACCAGCAGCGCCGCTGTGAGCAGGCCGCCCCGCAGTAGCGGCAGGTGCACGCGCCACAGCATGCTCGGGGTCCCGTGCCCCAGCGTGCGCGCGGCCTCGTCCAGACTGGGGCGGATGCGTGTCAGGCTGGCCTCCACGGTCGTGAAGCTGCCGGTGAGGTAACGCACCAAGTAGGCGAACACCAGCGCCGCCAGCGTGCCACTGAACACCAGGCCGGGTGGCAGGCCGAGGGCGCTGCGCAGCGCGCCGAGGGCCACGTTGTCCAGCCAGCCCGCGACGATCAGCACCCCGACCGCGATCACGGCGCCCGGCACGGCGTAGCCGAGGGCCGCCAGCCGTGTGGTGAGGTGGGTGACCGGGCTGGGGGCTAGGCGCAGGCTGTAGGCCAGCACGAGCGCGAGCAGCACGGCCAGCGCCGCGGCGAGGACCGCTAGCAGGAAGGTGTTGCTCGCCAGCTGCAGGAACGCCGGGCCCCACAGCGGATCACCCCCGCGGCGCGTCATCATAGCGAACGCGCCGGCGGGCACCACGAACCCCAGCGTGACCGGCAGCGCGCAGCCTAGCATGGCGAGGAGGGCCGCAAGGCGCCGCAGCGCATAGGTGGGCAGCGGACGCAGGGCAGCCGTGGTGTAGTAATAGCGTGCCCGGCCGCGGCCCAGCCGTTCCAGCACCAGAACGCCAAACACCATCAGGACCAGCCAGGCCGCCAGCTGGGTGGCCGTAGCCAGCGAGTTCATGCCGAACCATGTGCGGTAGATGCCCGTGCTGAGGGTGTCCACCGCGAAGTACTGCACGGCGCCGTAGTCAGCCAGGGCCTCCATTACCGCCAGCGCCGCCCCGGCCACCAGCGCCGGCCGCGCGAGCGGCAGCGCGACCGTGAGGAACGTCCGCCACGGCCCGCGGCCCAGCGTGCGACTCACCTCGAGCAGACATCCCGACTGCTGGAGGAACGCGGCGCGCGCCAGCAGGTAGACGTAAGGGTACAGTACGAGCGCCATCACGAAGATGGCCCCTCCCAGCGAGCGAATCTGCGGGAACCAGTAGTCTTGCCGGCTCCAGCCGGTCCAGGCGCGCAAGGTACTCTGCACTGGGCCGCTGAACTGGAGGAGGTCGGTGTAGGCGTAGGCGATGAGGTAGGTCGGCATGGCCATGGGCAGCAGCAGCGCCCACTCGAAGAGGCCGCGCCCTGGGAAGCGGCACATCGTCACGAGCCAGGCCGTGCCGGTGCCGAGGAGTAGGGTCCCTAGGCCTACGCCGACCGCCAGCGCGAGCGTGTTGGTCAGGTACACCGGCAGGACCGTGCGGGCGAGGTGGTCCCAGAGCGGGTCGCGCGGCTGGACCAGGCTGGCCAGCACGGTGAGGATGGGTAGCGCCAACCCCCCGGCGATCAGCGTGGACGCTAGGGGCCAGAGCCCGCCAGGCCGCCCGAGCAGCACGTTCCCACGCCAGCCGCGTAGGCCAGCCCGGGCATCGAGTAGGCGGCCCCTGTCGCCCGCGCGCGAGAGCGCTGTCATGCGTGCGCCCCGACTTGCCGAGGGCGCGCCGGCCCATGCGGCCAGCGCGCCCTATCGGAAGCAAAGATACGTGGTCTCAGCTTAGCGCGAGACGGTGGCTCAGCGCCAGCCGGCGCGGTCCATGATCATGAGCGCCAGCGGGCTGTTGGCGGCATAGCGCGCGGCGTTCAGCGTGTCCTCCTTGAACGGCCCCCAGCTCTCCAGCACCGGGTCCAGCGGCACGCCAGGCACCACCGGGTACTCGCTGTTGCCCAGGGCGAAGATCTCCTGGGCCCGATCGCTGGTGAGGTACTCGAGGAAAGCGATGGCTTGGTCGCGGTTGCGCGCGGTGGCGACCACCCCGGCGCCACTGATGTTGACGTGCGTACCGCGGTCGTTCTGGTTGGGGAAAATGACCCCGAGCCCCTCGGCCGCCTGACGCTCGGCAGGGTCATTGGACTTCAGCAGGCGGGCGAGGTAGTAGCTGTTGCTGATAGCGATGTCGGCCTCGCCGGCGGCTACCGCCTTGAGCTGGTCGATGTCCCCGCCCTGGGGCGGCCGCGCGAAGTTGGCCACCAGGCCGCGCGCCCAGGCCTCGGTCGCCTCGGGCCCGAGTGCCTCGATCAGCGAGCCGACCAGCGACTGGTTGTAGACGTGGTTGGACGAGCGCACGACGATGCGGCCGCGCCACTTGGGGTCGGCCAGCGACTCGTAGGTCGGGAGCTCCGCCGGGTCGACCCGCCCCTTGGCGTAGACGATCACGCGGGCGCGCTTGCTCAGGCCCCACCAGTAGCCCTCGGGGTCGCGCAGATGCTCGGGCACCCGCGCTACAAGCGTGGCGGTCGTGACCGGCTGCAACAACCCGGCCTGCTGGGCGCGCCACAGGCGGCCAGCGTCGACAGTGATGAGCACGTCGGCGGGACTGTTCGCCCCTTCGTTGCGGATGCGCTCGATGAGCTGGTCCTCGGTGCCCTCGATGAGGTTCACGCGCACGCCAGTGAGCTGGGTGAAGCCGTCGTACAGGGAGCGGTCGGTGTCGTAGTGGCGCGCCGAGTAGACGTTGATCTCGCGCGACTGGGCGCTGGCCAGGGGCACCAGGGCCGCGACGAGCGCGGTGACCCCCACAGCCGCGATGAGCAGTACGCGCACGAGCCGCGACATCCACACCTCCTCAGGACGCGAGTGGCGAACGGCCGCCGTTGCCGATGGCCGTTCATAGCACGCTTATCCGCTTGCTTAGCTTACACTAATCTGTTGCCTGGTACAATGCCGTGCGCGGGCGGGCATCGCCGCGTGAGGCTCCGGGGGCTGCCGGAGGCGATGCTCACTCGGGCCGGGTGCAATGCGCCCCGGGCCGCGCGCAGGCTGGGGAGGCGCCGAAGCGGGCGAAGCGGTGGCGGTGGGCCCCGAACCAATAGTAGCCCGGCGTAGCGATCGCTAGCAGCGGCGGCAGGTCGAGCAGGCGGCCAAGCCACCGCCAGCCTGGCAACTCGCGCAGCACGCGGTTCATGGCTGCCGCGGCGGCGTAGGCCCGCCCGTCGGGGGCGAACGCCCAGATCGAGCGGTCCACCTGGGCGCGGCTGAGGCCCAGAAGCTCGCACAGGCCGGGGGTTTGGTTCGGTAGGGCCAGCACCCGGTTGTCGGCGTCGCGCTGGCGGACCCAGTCCACGGCGCGGGTGCAGATCCCGCACCAGCCGTCGAACACCACGAGTACCGCGTGTGGCCCGAGCAGGGCGCGCAAGGCGACCGGGTCGGGGGGACGGTGGGTGGGGGGGAGTGGCTGGGGCATGGCGGCGCTCCGGCTCAGCATCGCGTTTGGCACGGCCCGGTGGCTCAGCGCCCGCCGGCGAGTAGTCGCCAGGCTACCCCTAGCGCCAGCATGAGGGCGGTGGATAGCACCAACGGGAGCACCGTCCAGAGGCCCGCGCCGCTCGGCACCGCGCGGCCCAACTTGAAGCGGAATGCGTACCAGAGGATCTGCAACCGCACCCGTAGCGGTAGCTTCGGCATGGGCAAGCCGGGTGGCATGCCGCCAGGTGGACCACCGGGCACCACGGGCTGCTCTCCTCACGCGTAGGGCGCGCGCTGTTGCGCTGATCTTACCCGAGCGCGCGGCGCGCTACCATAATCGAATCGCTGCGCGGCCGCGGGCTGGAGGCGATCCGTCTCTCCGCGGGGACGGCTAGGGGGCCCGGGAGCGTGTCCGCAGCCAAGGGGCAAGGCCTTGTGTGCCGTCTGGTATCTCGATCCGTCTCAGGCCGTGGCCGCCTACCGTGCGCTCGTCGCGCTGCCTGCCGCGCCGCGCCCGCGCTACGCCGTGAAGGCCAACGCGCACCCCGCGCTGCTAGCTGCGTTGGCCGCAGCGGGCGCCCACTTCGCGGTGGTCGGCGAGGCGGAGCTGGCCGCGCTGCGCGTCTTGGGCGTGCCCGGCGCGCGCATCGCCTGCGTCACTCCCGGGCCGCCCGCCACCCTGCTGCGCGCCTGCCGGGCGGCCGGGGTCGGCTGGTACGCGGTGGACTCGCCGTGGGAGGTGCGCAAGCTGGGGGCGCTGGTGCCGGGCGCGGCGGCCCTGGTCGTCCTGGCGCTGCCGCCGGCCGGCCGCTTGCGCTACCCTACCGTCCGCATCGGCGCCGGGCTGGCCGACCTCGACGCATTGTTGGCGGCGGCGCGGGCCGCGCCGGTCGAGCTGATCGGCGTGCAGCTCCATGTCGGCTCGCAATGCGAACGCCTGGCGGCCTGGCGGCGGGGGGTGGTACTCGCGGCGCTGGCCTGGCAGCGTCTGTGTACTGCGGGCTGGCGGCCGCGTGTGCTCAATCTCGGCGGCGGGCTGCCGGTGAGCTACCGGCGGCCAGTGCCGACGCCAGCGGCGATCGCTCGGGCGATCGAGCGAGCTGTCGCGCGTGTCTTTCCTGTTCCGCCGGCCGAGCTGTGGTGGGAGCCGGGGCGCTATATCGCGGCGGGGGCCGGGGTGCTGGCCGCTACTGTCACACGCTGCGAGGAGGGGCCGCGCGTGGTGGTGCAGCTGGACGTGGGGCGCTACCGGGGCCTGCCCGAGGCAGCGCGTGGGATTCGCTACGCGTATCTGGCGGACGGTACGGGGACGCCGCGCCCCACCGTGGTCGCCGGCCCGCTGGGCCCGCGCTACGACCTGCTGGCTCGCCGGGCGTGGCTGCCGCGGCTGCGAGCGGGGGAGCGCGTCTGGCTGCCGCTGGCGGGGGCGTACACCATCGTGCAGACGGCCTATCCCGCCACAGCGGACGTCCCGGTGGTGCTTGGCCCGCTGCCGCCGCTGCCCGCGGCGCGGTAGTCCATGGGGACGCCCAGGAGCCTCAGCTTTCGGGCCGACGGCCGAGCTCGCCGAGCACCTCCTCCACCAAATCGGTGCCCCACAACGCCTGCATCGCCGCGTCGGAGACCGGTTGTGGGATCAGGCCCTGGTCGCGGAAAAAGCCGTAGCAGTACTGCATCGAGTCGCGGTTGGGCAGCCCATTGGGGCTGATACCTACGGGTACCATGGCGCGCACCGTGGCGACGTCGATTCCCGTGTGCCGCGCCACGATCTCGTTGACCTCCTCCCGGCTCAGCTCGCCGCCGCTGCCAGCGAGCGCAGCGAGGTAGGCCCGCGTGGCGCGCAGGTAGGCGCGCACGAACTGCCGCGCCGTGGCGCGATCGGTGTACAGCGCGCCCGAGAAGCCGATGAAGGCGACGGTGAAGTTCGGGTACATCTCGTCCTCGCCCATGACCTTCACCGCTGCCCCTTGCTGGAGAGCGCGGGTCATGAACGGCTCGGCGGAGACAGCGCCGTCCACCGCCCCATTGACCAGCGCTGGCAACATGTCGGGAAAGGGCAGGTTCTGGATCGTGAAGTCGTCGAACGTCAGGCCGGCGCGCTGGAGGGCGGGCGCCATGGCGCAGGCGTTCGTGGTGCCGCGGCCGGGCGGGGTGAACGCGATAGTGAGGCCACGCAGGTCGGCGAGCGTGTGGCCGCGGCCGCTGTCATACACCTCCTTGCGGATGAGCAGCGCCGTGGTGCCGTGGCCGGGGCGGAAAGTGGCCTGGTCGAGCACGACCTTGAGGGGCACGCCGCGCGCCACGGCGTTCCACGTGGCGGGATTGGCGGCGATGCCGGCCACATCGAGCTGCTCGGTGGACAGCGCGGGAATCATCTGCGAGGCGTCGGAGAAGTTCACCAGCTCGATAGCCAGTCCCTCCTGCTGGAAGTAGCCGCGATCCGCGGCGATGAACAGCACCGTGTTCGCCGCGATGGACTGGTGCCCCACGCGAAGCGGCTTTGCCGCCTGGGCGGCGGCGGGGGCGGTGGCGCTGGGCGTGCTGGCGGGCGCGGTCGGTGTGGCCGCGGGGCGGGGGCTGGCGGGCGGGCCGCAGCCGATGAGGCCGAGCAGGAGGCTGCCAAGGGTCAAGGTGCGCGCGAGGCGAGACATGGAGCCTTCCCCCAAGGGATTGCAGCGTAGGTGCTCGCCTCATTGTAGAGAAAGGCCCCGCGGGGTAGAGAAAGGCCCCGCAGGGCGGCGCGTGATCTTCTATCATGGTGGGCACCACGCTGGCCGAGCGCGGAGCGGCAGCGTCGTTGGGCGGCGCTTCGGGGCGTGCGGTACCGACCGCGAGCTTCGGGGGCGAGGGAGGGACATGCCATGGGGAGTTGGCGATGGTGGTGTAGCTTGGTCGGCATCGCCGTGTGCAGCGGCGTGGTCGCGTGCACCGCGCCAGCGTCCGCCCCGGGGGCGGCCCCATCGCCAGCCCAGAGCGCCGGGCCGGCGGGCTTCGGCGCGCCGGGCGCGGCCAGCGCCGCTACGGCGCCTCCGCCCGCGCCCGAGCGGGTGAGCGTGGCGTGGGTGCGCAGCCTGAACCTCGCGCCGTTCAATGTGGCGTGGGGCAAGGGGTACTACGAGCAAGAGGGCCTGCGGATCGAGACCGCCGAGTTTCAGAGCACCGCCGATGTGGTCTCGGCGCTCGGCACGGGCCAGCTCGACGTGAGCGTCGGCTCGGTGAGCGCCGGCACGTTCAATGCCTGGCAGCGCGGCGTGAAGATGATCGTGGCGGCTCCCACCTCGGTGTACCCGGCCGAGGGGCTGATGCCCACTAGCGTGGTAGTGCGCAAGGAGCTGTGGGACACGGGGCAGGTGCGCTCGCTGGCCGACGCGCGCGGGCGCCGCGTGGCTGTCAACGCCCGGGGGAACATCACGGAGTACACCGCGTGGCTGGTCCTCGGGCGGCGCGGGCTGGGGCTAGAGGAAGTCAGCGAGCAGATCGTGCCGTTCCCCGACCAAGTGGCCGGCCTGGCCAACGGTTCGATCGATATCATGATCGCCAGCGAGCCGTTCGGCACCGTGGCCATCAACCAAGGGGTGGGCGTGCGCCTGGAGGAGGACCAGCAGACGATCGGGCCGATCCAGTTCACCCACTTCATCTTCAGCGAGCAGTTTGCCGAGGGCCGGGCCGACGCCGCGACGCGCTTCCTAGTCGCCTCGCTGCGGGCGGCGCGCGAGCTGCAGGGCGACTGGGTCACAGATCCGCGGCTGGCGCAACTACTGGAGGAGCAGAT
>Ga0209061_1005345_pt1 | contig 11322 bp, 7 predicted proteins | sample Coa_R1_10_FD_187157 | JGI IMG/M metagenome (GOLD analysis project Ga0209061, IMG submission 187157) | Surface soil microbial communities from Centralia Pennsylvania, which are recovering from an underground coalmine fire - Coalmine... | ecosystem: Environmental > Terrestrial > Soil > Unclassified... | reverse complement strand
CATCCACGCATTCGGCGACATCGGTCTGCCGCTGGGCCTGCTGCCGTTCCACCATTACTGGCTGCGCAACCGCAATCGTGCCGGGGCGTCCTCGCTGTGGACGTACTCGCTGAACGCGGCGGCCGCCGCCGCTAACCGCTTCGCGCGGCTGGACAGGGTCGGAGACAGTCCGCTCGGCGGCATCCGCTATGCCTACCAGTTCGATGCCGCACGTTACGCGCAGTACCTGCGCGGGCGCATCCCCGAGGGTGCGGTGAAGCGCACCGAAGGCAAGGTCGTCGGGGTGAACCTGCGTGGGGAGGACGGCTTCATCGAATCGCTGAAGCTGGACAGTGGCGAAATCATCGAAGGCGACTTCTTCATCGACTGCTCGGGTTTTCGCGGATTGCTGATCGAAGGGGCGCTGAAAACCGGCTACGAAAACTGGCAGCACTGGCTGCCGTGCGATCGCGCGCTGGCCGTCGCCAGTGCGCGCACCACGCCGATGCGTCCGTACACGCAGGCGACCGCGCGCACCGCGGGTTGGCAATGGCGGATCGCGTTGCAGCATCGCACCGGCAACGGGCACGTCTATTGCAGCCGCTTCATCAGCGACGACGAGGCTGCCGCGCAACTGCTGGCGAACCTCGAGGGCGAGCCGCTGGAGGAGCCGCGCCCGCTGCGCTTCGTCACCGGCATGCGCAAACTCGCGTGGAACCGCAACTGCCTCGCGCTGGGACTCGCCGCCGGTTTCATGGAGCCGCTGGAATCGACCAGCATCCATCTGGTGCAGTCGGGCCTTGCGCGGTTCCTCGGCATGTTCCCTGACAGGCATTGCGACCCGCTGCTGGTCGACACCTACAACCGCCAGACGCGCTTCGAGTACGAACGCGTGCGCGATTTCCTGATCCTGCACTACAAGGCCACCGAGCGCCGCGACACGCCGTTCTGGACGAGGTGCGGCGCAATGGACGTTCCCGAGGATCTCGCGCGTCGCATCGAACTGTTCCGCCGCACCGGGCTGATCTTCCGCGAGGCCGACGAGCTCTTCACCGAGACCGGCTGGCTGCAGGTGATGCTGGGCCAGCGCATCGAGCCCGAGCGCTACCATCCGCTGGCCGACGAACTGGAAGAATCGAAATTGCAGGCGTTCCTCTCGGACATCCGCACCCTCGTGAGCCGTGCCGCATCGCGGCTGCCCAGCCACGATGAATTCCTGGCGCGGGCTTGCGGCTCGCGGGAAGCACCCACAGCGACGGCAGCGCAATCGCAGGTACCCGAACGGAGCACGACGTGAAGCGGCGTGGCCTGTGGAACGGCCTGTTGCTGATTGCGCTGGTCGCGCTGGCGGCCGGCGCGGCGGCGGCACCGCCTGCGTCCCGCACCGCCAAGCGCGCCGAAGCACCTTCGGGTGTCTATTACGAAATTTTCGTGCGCAGTTGGTACGACACCAACGGCGACGGTATCGGCGACCTGAACGGTGTCACCGCGAAGCTCGATTACCTGCAGTCGCTTGGTATCAGCGGCATCTGGCTGATGCCGATCAATCCGTCGCCCAGTTACCACGGCTACGACATCACCGACTATTTCGCGATCAATCCGCAGTACGGGACGATGGCGGACTTCGAGCGGTTGATACGCGAAGCACACAAGCGCGGCATCAAGGTGATCATGGACCTGGTGGCGAACCACACCAGCAACCGATCACCGTGGTTCGAATCGGCGCGCGATCCGCACAGCAAGTACCGCGACTGGTACACGTGGGCGACGCCAGGGACCGATCTCAAGGCGATCAGTGCGACCGGCGGGTTCGCCTGGCACGCGTTGCCGGATGGGCAGACTGATCCAAAACGGTATTACCTCGGCGTCTTCACGGGCGAGATGCCCGATCTCAACTACGACGATCCGGCCGTGCGCAAGGAGATGGTCGATGTCGGAAAGTTCTGGCTGAAAAAGGGCGTGGATGGTTTCCGTCTCGACGCCGCACAGCACATCTATCTCAACTTCGAGACCGACTGGTTCAACCCGGTCGTGCTGAAGAAGAACCTCGCCTGGTGGCGCGAGTTCCATCGCGGCATCGATGCGGTGGATCCCCGCGCCTGGCTGGTGGGAGAGGTATGGCCGCCTAATCCGGATCAGCTCGCGCAGTGGATGGGCGCACTGGACGCGACGTTCGATTTTCCACTGGCCGCGCGCCTGATCGAGAGCGCGAACCAGGAACGTGATCGTGACATCGGGGCGACGCTTGAGCGTCGCGACACCGCCTATCGCGCCGCTGCCGGTGGACGTTTCGATGATGCGCCGCTCCTGTCCAATCACGACACGGAACGCGTGATGAGCCAGCTCGATGGAAACCCCGAACACATGCGCGTGGCTGCCGCGATGTTGCTGACGCTGCCGGGTCATCCCTTCATCTATTACGGCGAGGAACTGGGGATGCGCGGCGAAAAGCCCGATCCGCACCTGCGCGAACCGATGCGCTGGTACCGGGCCGGCAAGGGACCGGGCGAAACCACGTGGGAAGGCTGGAGCGCGGGGGATGGCCCGAGTGTTTCCGTCCAGGCCGAGCAGGACGATCCTTCCTCGCTGCTCAATTGGTACCGGATGCTGATCGGCTGGCGGCGCGACGTTCCCGAACTGCGCGACGGCGTGCTGCACGACTGGCGCGATGCGGACATGCAGGTTGCGGCATGGGAACTCGACGACCCGCACGGCGATGTTCTGGTGCTGCACAACCTGTGCGGCAAGCCGCAAACGATCGCGCTGCCGGTGCGGCGCTTTCATATATTGCTCGAGCACAGTCGTCCGGATACGGCGATCGCTGGCCATCGGGTGATGTTGCCGCCTTACGGCAGCGCGATCCTGCAATGAACAACGAGCAAGGCGAGCGAAGTGTGCTGACAAGGAGTCCCCCCTCACCCGCCAAGCGCTGCGCGCTTGTCTCCCTCTCCCCTCGGGGAGAGGGCTGGGGTGAGGGGGCGTGAGGCTCGTTGCGCTAACGACCCAACGGAAAATCAGGACCACCAGCAGGCGAACCGATGACTGCAAAACTGCGCGCATTCGTACTCACATTACTGTTGCTGGCCATCGCCACGGCCGCGAATGCCTCTGTCGCGCTGGAACTGCGCAGCGTCGGCGGCCAAGGCTTCAAGCTTGCCCAGGATGACGCGACGATCTCGGTGCAGATGGTCGTGCCCGGCGTGCTGCACGTGCACTACCTGCCGCACGGACAAGGCACGTCGCCGGATCTGGTGATCGATCCCCACCTCGCAGCAACGTCGTTCCATCCGCAAACCACAAAGCAAGGCGACACGATCACGCTGCGCTCGGATCGGATGATCGTCACGTGGCAGCCCAAGGCTGGCGAGCTGCGCGTCACCGATGCGCAGGGCCACCCGCTGCTGCAACAACGCGCATTCACCGCCTTGGCACAAGGGCGCATCGTGTTCGAACACACGGCGGGCGACGCGCTGTACGGCATCGGTGGCTTCGAAGCGAATCAGCCGGTCGCGGCCGGCCTGCTGCGCAGCGGCGATCAGGTTGCACAGGCAGGGAAGCAGGGCCATGCCGGCGCGCCGTTCGTGTGGAGCACGTCAGGTTATGGCGTACTGGTCGATTGCAACGGTGCCGATTTCGACCTCGCCGATGGCCACATCACGGTCAACGACTTCAACCGTCCCGACGCGGACTACTACGTTCTGGTGGGCACGCCGGCTGAACTTTTCGGCGAACTCGCGAAGATCAGCGGTCCTGCACCGATGTTCCCCAAGTGGGCAATGGGTTTCACCAACAGCCAATGGGGCAGCGACGAGAAGGAGCTGCTCGATATCGTCAAAACCTATCGCGCCAAACAGATTCCGATCGACAACTTCACCCTCGATTTCGACTGGAAGGCGTGGGGGCAGGGCGATTACGGCGAGTTCCGCTGGAATCCCGAGAAGTTTCCGGATGGGCCCAGCGGCAAACTCGCCAAAATGCTCGCCGCCGAAGGCATGCATATCACCGGAATCATGAAGCCGCGTCTTCTGCTGGGCACCGCCGAAGGCCGCTACGCCACCGCACATGATTTGTGGATTCCCGGCGAGCAGGCGTACCAGGATTATTTTTCCCACAAGCTGGCTAAAGAGGTCGATTTCGACAAACCCGAAACCCGGCGCTGGTTCGGTCATCTCGCGATCGAGTATGGTTTCGACAAGGGCATCGCCGGCTGGTGGAACGATGAGGCCGACGTGTACGGCAAGGACGAGAAGCTCACTTCCAACACGCAGTTCCTCAACATGGAGCGCTCGCTGTACGACGCGCAGCGCGCGGCCAGTGACAAACGCGTCTGGTCGATCAACCGCAACTTCTGGCTGGGCGCGCAGCGCTACGCGTACGGACTGTGGTCGGGCGACATCGATACAGGCTTTGCGAGCATGGCCGCGCAGCGCACGCGCATGCTGAGCGCGATCGACGTCGGCGAATTGCTGTGGGGCATGGACGGCGGCGGGTTCAACGGGCATCCGTCCGACGAGAACTACGCGCGCTGGATCGAGTTCGGCGCGTTCACACCGATCTTTCGCGTGCACGGCACCTTCAATGAGAAGCGCCAGCCGTGGCGTTACGGCCCGGTCGCAGAGGCCGCCGCAACCGACGCGATCCGCCTGCGCTACGCGCTTATCCCGTACATCTATTCGTATCAACGTTCGGATCATGCGCACGGTGTGGGCTTGGTGCGCCCGCTGACCTTCGACTGGCCTGACGATCCGAACGTGCGCAACGACGCCGATGCCTGGATGTTCGGCCAGTGGCTGCTGGTGTCGCCGGTGGTCGAGCAGGGCCAGACGATGAAGCACATCTACCTGCCCGCGGGCCAGTGGATCGGCTGGTTCAACGGCAAGGCGTACGCGGGTGGCCGGACCATCGACTACCCGCTCGATGCGAAAACCTGGCGCGATATTCCCCTGTTCATCCGCGCCGGTGCGATCATTCCCACGCAACCGGTGATGGATTACGTGGGCCAGCATCCGGTGAGGACGATCACCGTGCACGTGTTTCCGTCGGCCGATGCCACGCACTTCGATTATTACGATGATGATGGCGAGACGTACGCCTATGAACACGGCGTGTATTTTCTGCAGACGATGAGCGTGCACAAAAACAAAGATGCAGTGGATTTCGCGCTGGCCGCACCGCAGGGTTCGTACAAGCCGGCGCTGCGCTGGTATCTGCTTGCGATCCACGGCAGTCCGGCGCGCTCCGTTCGCGTGAATGGTCGAGCGCTCGCGTCGGCAGGTTCGCTCGACACGTTGAAGCGGTCCAGCAACGGTGGATGGATGGATGGAAAGGACCGCTACGGCGCGGTGACCTGGGTGAAAGTGCCCGCGGGAGAAGCCGCCGGCATCCGCATCGAGACCGCGTCGCGATGATGCTTCTCGCCGCCGCCCTGTTGGCAAGTTCGGTCGCCGCGGCGCCGCCATCGTGGCGCGAGGAACTGCACTGGCGTGGGCAAACCGCTCGCATCGAAACAGGATCGGACGACAGCTATTCCTTGCGCGGTCCATTCGGCGAGAGGCATATTCCGAATTCCGCATCGAGCGTGCACAGCGCAAGTCCGCTGTTCGACGGACTGTTCGCGATGGCACAGGACGACCTGCGGCAGGATTCCGTCACGGCGATCCACGACGGCGCCTACGATCACGACCAGCCGATCCCGTGCCATTGTTTCGTGGCCGGCGCGAAGTGGCCGTACGTGTGGACGCGCGACGTGTCCTATTCCATCGATCTTGGGCTTTGGCGCTACGACCGCGAGCGAGCCGTCAATTCACTCGAATTCAAATTGTCCGGTGTGCGTGCGAAAGACGTTCCTCAAGGGTTGTACCCCATGCAGGACACCGGCTCCGGCGGGAGTTGGCCGGTCAGCACCGATCGGGTGGTGTGGTTCCTCGCGGCGCGCCATCTGCTGGGTGACAAAGCCTTCGCCGACAAGGTGTGGCAGGCGCTCACCGACACGCTGGCGCAGGATCGCGAATACACTTTCGATGCGCGGTTCGGCCTGTACCGCGGCGAGACGTCGTTCCTCGACTGGCGCGAGCAGACCTATCCCGAGTGGACGAAGGACAACGTGGTGTTCATCGCGCAGTCGTTCGCGCTGTCCACCAACGTCCTGCACTACGAGGCGCTGCGGCTCGCCGCGCAGATGGCGGCGCAGCGGCATGATCCGCGTGCGGCAACTTACCGTACGCAGGCCGCGTCGCTCAAAGCCGCCATTAACGCGCACTTCTGGCGCGCCGATCGCGGGATGTACATGAGTTACATCGGCGGCGACGGGATGCCCATCGAAGCGTACGACCTGCTCGGATTGTCGCTCGCGATCACCAGCGGCGTAGCGGATGATGCGCGTGCGCGTGAATCCTTGTCGCACTATCCCGTATGGCCCGCAGGCAGTCCGGTGATCTGGCCCGAGCGCGCCGACCAGCCGATCTACCACAACCGCGCAATCTGGCCGTTCGTCAGCGCCTACGCGCTGCGCGCCGCGCGCAAGGTGAACGATCCCGTGCTAATCGCGTTCGAGATCGAGTCGCTCATGCGCGGTGCCGCGCTGGCCGGCTCCAACATGGAGAACTACGCGCTGCTCACGCAGGCGACGCACGTCGATGACGGCAAGCTCAGCGGTCCGGTGGTCGATTCGCCGCGCCAGTTGTGGTCGGTCGCGGGTTATCTCGACATGGTGACGGAAGGTGTGTTCGGCTTGACGGCCGATGGTACGGTCGAACCGAAATTGCCGCCCTCGCTGGTGCCGATGCTGTTCGGCACGCGTGACGCGATCACGCTGCACATGCCGGAGCGGACGATCACGTTGAAACGTCCGCACCGGATCGACGGCAATTTGCTGGTCGCGGACACGGTCACCCATGCAGGCAAGGAAATCGTCGTGGTGCTGAAGGCGGTCAAGGTCCCGTCGTTGCCACTTCGCACGAATGCGCCGATGTACGCGCCGCCCACGCCCTCCGCGCCCGAAGTGAAGCGCGCCGGCGACACGCGGCGGGTGCGGGCGAGCGGCGGTCATGCCGTGCTGTATGTCGACGGCAAGCGGTTCGGCGGAACCGGAGACACATGGACGATGCCTGCGTCTCCCACACGGCGCTGTATGCGCATTACGCGCCTCGGCTCGGACGGCATCGAATCGCTCCCCAGCCTTGCGACCTGCATCGGTGATGAATCCAGAGTGGCAGGTGCGTGGCCGCGCGCATGGACCGCGCCGGGCAGCGGTGAATTCCGCGTCGCGATCGATTACGACAACGATCACGGCCCGATCAATACCGGCATCACCGCGGCAGTGAAGCGCCTGGCGATCCGGTGCGGCGATGCCGCGGTGAAAACCGTTCCGATCGTGCTGCCGCACAGCGTAGGCGAGCAACTCTCCACATCCGCGATATTCGAAGCGAAAGCCGGCGCGCGCTGCACCTTCGCGCTGGAGCAGGGCTTCAACATGAGCGATCTCGCGCACTTCGAGCACTACACGGGCGGCGAGGGCGGCAGTGGCGGTCCGCTGAACGAAGCGAACATCGGTGCGTTGCGCATCGCACCGCTTGGGCCAACCGCATCCAGGCCATGAATCGCAAGCCTTCGCTGTCGTTCTGGCAAATCTGGAACATGTGTTTCGGGTTTCTGGGCATCCAGTTCGGCTTCGCGCTGCAGAACGCCAATGTCAGCCGGATTTTCCAGACGCTCGGCGCCGGTGTTTCGGAAATCCCCGCATTGTGGATCGCGGCGCCGCTGACGGGTCTGATCGTGCAGCCGCTGATCGGCCACTGGTCCGACCGCACCTGGAGCCGGCTGGGGCGACGCCGGCCGTATTTCCTCGTCGGCGCTGCGCTGGCGACGCTGGCGCTGTTCGCGATGCCGGAGGCGCCGCTGTTGTGGATCGCCGCAGGACTCTTGTGGATCATGGACGCGTCGTTCAACGTCGCGATGGAGCCGTTTCGCGCGTTCGTGGGCGACCAGTTGCCGACGCAGCAGCGCGCGAAGGGTTACGCGATGCAGAGCTTCTTCATCGGCATCGGCGCGGTGGTGGCGTCGTTGCTGCCGTATCTGCTTGCGCGCACCGGTGTCCCGAACACTGCGCCGGACGGCGCTATTCCCGACACGGTGAAGTACGCGTTCTGGTTCGGGGGCGCGGTGCTGCTGGGTTCCGTGTTGTGGACGGTTCTTACCACCCGCGAATATCCGCCCGGGACGCTCCTGGCGTTCGAGGACGACGTCGAAGATGCACCGTCCGCAAACGTGTCGCGCGTGTGGCGATTCGGCTCGGTGCTGATCGCGATCGGCGCACTGCTGTTTGCGTTGATCCTGCGCTTCGGGCTGGCCCGCGACCTGTATCTCCTGGCCGGAATGCTGGTCGTCGCAGGATTGCTGTCCGTCTGGCTCTCCTTCTCGCGCGGCCATGGCACGTTGCGCCAGGTGATGGCCGACCTGTACGCAATGCCGGAAGCGATGCGCCGCCTGGCGTGGGTGCAATTCTTCTCGTGGTTCGCGCTGTTCGCGATGTGGATCTACACCACGCCGGCGGTGACCGCCGTGCAGTTCGGCGCGACCGACACCCATTCGGCCGCGTACAACGCGGGAGCGAATTGGGTCGGCGTGCTGTTTGCGGCGTACAACGGGTTCGCGGCGTTGGCGGCGATCGTGATTCCGTGGATGGCGCGCACCTGGGGGTTGCGCGTCAGCCACCTCATCAACGTCAGCCTTGGCGGTGCGGGACTGATTTCGATCGCGGTGATCCGCGATCCGCACTGGTTGCTGCTGTCGATGGTGGGCGTGGGCGTCGCATGGGCGTCGATCCTTTCGCTGCCCTACGCGTTGCTCTCCGACAACCTGCCCGCCGCGAAGATGGGCGTGTACATGGGCATCTTCAATTTCTTCATCGTGATTCCGCAACTGCTCGCCGCGAGCGTGCTCGGCGTGTTGCTGAAGTGGTTCTTCCACGGTCAGCCGATATATGCGCTCGTGCTGGGCGGCGCGAGCCTGGTCATGGCCGGGTTGTGCGTCCTGAGGGTGCGTGAACCGGGTGCGGCCGCCGCTCCGCGGGCCGCGGAAACGGGAGCGTGACGCCAGGCGCGGCGGTCGAGAAGACAGCCGGGAACCGCGGGTTCGGCAAATTGGGTTACGCAACGACGAGTGGTGGGCAGTACAGGGATCGAACCTGTGACCCCTACCATGTCAAAGCGGGGAAACGGCCTTTCCTGAACGTCGGCGAATTGAAGAAATGGCGTTCCTATGCGGTTTTTCGTTCGCAGACGTTCGTTGACATGCACCTAGGTTTTTCGTACTGTTTTCGTACTGGCCGATTTTGACCTTGCGAGAGAGGGCATCGTCATGGACCTTTCGACGGTACGAAACCGCGAACGGCTGGCCGCGCAACGCGAGCCGCATTGGCAGAAACTCGACGCCGGGCATTACCTTGGCTTCCGGCCTTCCACGGTTGGCGGTCCCGGTTCCTGGATCGCGCGCTGGTATGACGCGGAAACGCGCAGGAACCGTTTTCAGGCGCTTGGCGAGTTTGGCGACCTGATCCCATCCGAACGCTATGGCGCGGCTCTCAAGGCCGCGCGCGAATGGCTGGAGCATGTCGGCGCGGGCGGATCGACGAAGCCCGTCACCGTCAAGGAAGCGTGCGAGGAATACGCCAAGGGCAAGCCCGATGCTGCCGCACGCTTCGCGCGGTACGTCTACAACGATCCCATTGCCAAGGTGCCATTGACGAAGCTCACGGATCGGCAGGTGAGGGGATGGCGCGAACGTCTCGCCAACCGGCCCGCGCTGGTGACGCGGCGCAAGCGAGGCCACAATCGCACGCGGGCGCGTTCGCAAGTTACCCTCAACCGCGACATGGTGCCATTCCGCGCCGCGCTGAATGCCGCGCTGGAACGCGGCGACGCTCTTACGGCCCGCGCGTGGAAGTCTGCACTCAAACCCGATGACGTAAAGGGCGCGCGCCGCAACCTGTACCTTGATCGCGGCCAGCGCAAAGCGTTGATCGACGCATTGCCCGATGATGCCGCTGCGCTGGTGCGAGGCTTGTGCTCGCTGCCGTTGCGTCCCGGCGCATTGGCCGCCTTGCGCGTTGGCGACTTCGACGCGCGCCGCAAGGAACTTGTGATCGAACGCGACAAGGCGGGCGATGGCCGCGCGATCCTGTTGCCGGATGCCGTGGTGACGTTGTTCAAGGAGCAGGCCCGCAGCAAACTCCCCGCCGCGCCATTGTTCGCGCGTGCCGATGGCAAGGCATGGGACAAGGATGCGTGGAAAGGTCCGATCAAGGAGGCCGTACAGGCGGCAGGATTGCCCGCCAACGCGACTGCCTACACGCTGCGCCATTCCACGATAACGGACCTGGTGACGGGCGGATTGGACCTTATGACCGTCGCGCAGGTCAGCGGAACGTCAGTGCGGATGATCGAAAAACACTATGCCCATTTGCAGCGGGACCGCGCGCGGGATGCGCTGGCCGCGCTGGCGTTGTGAGCTTGCGCGGAATGCATACGTGATACATACTGACATCGCCATTGAATACGATCCCCGCAAGTCTGCGAGCAATGCCCGCAAGCATGGGGTGACCTTCGAGGAAGCCGCCACGGCGATGCTTGACCCGGATGCGCTGGCGCAAGAAGACGACTCGGATGGCGAGCGTCGATGGGTATTGCTCGGGTTGAGTGGTAGCGGTCGCCTGTTGACCGTGATCTACACGCTACGCGGTGACAACGTGCGATTGATTTCCGCACGCCGGGCAACAAAGAGAGAGGAACGAACCTATGCGCAGTGAATACGATTTCAGCAACGCCAAGCGGGCCAAGGACATCCCGCACCTTGCCAAGCTGCAAGCCGCGATGAAGGGCAAGACCCGCATCACGATCATGCTGGACAACGACATACTGGACGCTTTCCGCACCCGCGCGGAAGCGGAAGGGCGTGGTTACCAGACCGCTATCAATGAAGCCTTGCGGCACGCGATCAAGGACGACACTGCGCCCGTGACGGTGGCGACGCTGCGCCGGGAACTCCGCAAGGCGCTGAAGCAGGCAGCGGCATAGCGACATAGGGGAACGCCATGGCAACCGTACCATGCTTCATTCCAAGCATGCGCAGTGCCGGGGCGAACTTCTCTCCCGGCCCGTGGCGCGTGGCCAAGAGCCGCCGCAAGGGCTGGTCCTATGAGGTTCGCGACCGGCACGGCGATCGCGTGGCCGTGGTGTATGGCGGCAAGATCGATGCGGATCTTGCGGCAAGCGCGCCGGAACTGCGCGCGTGCGTGGAGCGGTTGCTGGCGATTGCAAGCCGCTTTGAACCGCAATTGTCGTCAGC
>Ga0209061_1005344_pt1 | contig 11326 bp, 10 predicted proteins | sample Coa_R1_10_FD_187157 | JGI IMG/M metagenome (GOLD analysis project Ga0209061, IMG submission 187157) | Surface soil microbial communities from Centralia Pennsylvania, which are recovering from an underground coalmine fire - Coalmine... | ecosystem: Environmental > Terrestrial > Soil >... | reverse complement strand
CTGTGCGCGGATGCGCTCGGTGGGTGATACTCGTGCAGTCACGGGTGTAGGTCCTCCTTCGTTGAGCTGGAACTTCTCGAAGGAACCTACGCCCGTTGACTTTTACACCAGGGGATGGACGCCACCGAGGCGTCTCGTCTCGCTCAGCTGCCAGCAGAGGCGACCGTCGCACTCCAGGACCTCGCGGCGTCGATCAAGGACGGGCTGATGGCGTTCTGTTGCTCGGCCGGTCTTGTTGTCGTCGCCCAGCTCATGGAAGAAGAGATGACGGCCAAGGTCGGCCCGAAGGGTCGCCACGACCGAGAGAGGATCGCGACGAGGAACGGATCGGCGCCAGGCTCGGTCGTCCTCGGCGGCCGCAGCGTCCTGGTCCGGCGTCCCCGGGCAACAAAGACCTCAGGCGGTGAGGTGCAGCTCGACTCCTACGCGCTCTTCAGTGACCGGGACCTGCTCACCCAGGTCGCCGTCGAGCGCATGCTCGCCGGGGTTGCCACGAGGCGCCACGCGCTCGTTGCCGAACCCATCGGAGAAGAGCTCGAGCGAGTCGCCCGGGGAGACTCCAAGTCGGCGATCTCGAGGCGCTTCGTCGCCGCCACCGAGAAGAAACTGGCCGAGCTGCTCAGCTCGGACCTGTCGGGTCATGACGCCGCGGCGCTCATGATCGACGGCATCGTCTTCCACGAGTGTTGCTGTGTCGTAGCGCTCCTGATCACGGCCGATGGGACCAAGATCCCTATCGGGGTCTGGGAGGGCGACACCGAGAACACCACGGTCGTCAAGCACCTCCTGGCCGACCTCGTGGATCGAGGGCTTCGCTTCGAGCAGGGACTGCTCTTCGTCATCGACGGCGGCAAGGCGCTTGCTGCGGGCATCAAGCGCGTCTTCGGCAAGCACGCCGTCGTGCAGCGTTGTGTCTTCACAAGCGCAGGGACGTGGCCGACTACCTGGCGCCCGAGCTCGCCCGGCGCATCGACCGCCAGCTGAAGGACGCGTTCAACGATCCCGACGCAGTGCGCGGCCTCAAGGTGGCCAAGAGTCTCGCTGCCCAGCTCGAGCGCGAGCACCCGAGCGCGGCCAGGTCGCTTCGCGAGGGACTGGAGGACATGTTCACCGTCCGCCGGCTCGGTGCCTCCGACCGCCTCGCCCGATCGCTGTCGTGCACGAACGCCATCGAGTCGATGATCTCGACGGTGCGCCACGTCTCCTCGGGGTGAAGCGCTGGCGTGACCCGAAGATGGTCCGGCGCTGGGTCGGCACCGGCATGATCGAGGCGCAGCGGTCGTTCCGCCGGATCAAGGGATGCAGCGACATGCAGCCGCTCGTCGAGGCGGTGCGCTCCGAAGTCACCCGGCGGCTGGCAGAAGACGAACCAAGCGCTGCTACACCCGACAAGTACGATCAGGCTGCCGCCTGAACAGCTGTGGGGAAGTCACCGAAATCCCACAGAAGTCGGGACATCCTCCGGCAGCCTGAGCTGGGAGAATGTGTCGGGTGCCCGGTCTCCCGAGCGCAGTTGTAGGGGCGACACATCCGCCTCTTCGTCGCAGAGATGCCCTACGATGGACAATGTGTTCGTGAAGCGGACGGTGCGGCGACGTGGCGACAAGACGTACGAGTACCTCTCGCTCGTGGAGGCCGTGCGTGTGGACGGTCGCAACACGCATACGACCCCGCTCCGCCTCGGCGAGGTGAGCGAGCTTCGCGAGTCGGGCCAGCTCGACCGGATCGTGTAGGCGCTGTCTCAGTACACGAACGGGGAGTACCTCGAGATCTCGTCGCTCGCCTCGGGTCGCCGAGCCTCGGCGGGGTCGCTGCGGCCTTCTCCTACTTCTCCCGCCTCGGCCTCGACCGGTACTTCTCTTCCCTCGGCGACGGCCGCCGCTCGGCGAGGTTGTCCGACACGGTGTTCTGCATGCTCGCCAACCGGCTCATCGAGCCGGCCTCGAAGCGGCGCACGATCACCGAGTGGCTCTCGGAGGTGGCGCTCCCCGACGGCGTGAGTCCTCCGAGCCTCGACCAGTGCTACCGGGCGATCGACGCCCTCGCTGAGCACAAGGACGCGACCGAGCAGCACCTGTACGCGGAGCTCTGCACGCTCGCCAACCTCGACCTGCGCCTCGTCTGCTACGACCTCACCTCGAGCTACTTCGAGACGGTGTCCGTCGGACGGAAGACCTTCTCCTCCCTCGCCTTCGGTTACAGCCGCGACCAGCGAGGAGACCGCCCCCAGGTCGTCATCGGGCTCCTCGTCACCGGCGACGGCATCCCGATCGCCCACCACGTGTTCAGTGGCAACACCTCGGACGTCTCGACGCTCACCGGCGTGATGGACGATCTCCAGAAGCGCTTCGGCGTCGGCAAGATCGCCCTCGTGGCAGACCGGGGCCTCATCTCCGAGGACAACCTCGAGGCAGTCACCGCCCACGGCTTCGACCACGTGCTCGCGACGCGCCTTCACCGCGACGCCGATGTCGAGGCGGTTCTCCAGATGGCGAACGACAAGGCGACGGCCTGGTCGCCGGTCGCCGAGGCGAACAGCTTCTGTGCCGAGGTCACGCACGAGGACAAGTGCTACGTCGTCGTCTTCTCACCCGTGCGCTACCTGCGCGACAAGGTGCGCCACTTCCAGCTGTGCAGCCGGATCGAGGACGGCCTCATCGCCCTCGAGGCACGGGTGCGCGCCGGCAAGCTCGCCGACCCCGCCAAGATCGGCGCGGCGGCGGACCGGATCCTTTGCTCCTCGCCCGTCGGGCGCTGCTTCACCGTCACGATCGGAAAGGGCAGCTTCGCCTGGGGCTTCGACGAGAAGGCCCGGAGATACGACGAGGAGCTGCTGTGCGGTCGCTACGTCATCACGACCTCGCTGAGGGCGACCGACGCCTCTGTTGAGCAGGTGTTCCGGTACTACCGCAGCCTCCAGAACGTCGAGCGGCGCTTCAGGGTCATGAAGGACTTCTTGTCGCTCCGGCCGATGTTCCACTTCACCGAGGACCGCGTCCGCGGCCACGTGGCGCTGTGCGTGCTCGCCGCCACGATCGAGGCGGTGATGGCGAGAGACCTCGCATCAGCAGGCGTCGCCGACCCGGACCTCGCGTACCAGTCCATGACCACGCGGCGCGCCCTCTCGATCCTGAGAGACGTGCGGGTCCAGCATCTCTCGGCCGGCGGGAAGGGCCTCACCCTCGTCAACCGCCGCAACGCCATCCAGGCCAAGGTGCTGAAGGCCTTCGGTGTCGACACCTCGACCTGGGACAAGGCCGCGATCGCCTGACCTGGGCGATCACGTCACGCGTAGTGGAAACACCCCTCCGTCGCGCCCCGATCTACCTGGCCTTTCGCAAAAGTACCGCCGAAGTCCGGTCTGTCGGGCTCGCCGGACTCGTGGCTCTCGCCTTCCTGGCCCTCAAGGTCCAGGGCGCTGCCGGATGGAAGACGGTGGTCGCCGTCGCCGGCGTGCTTGGCGCCACGATCGGAGGGGTCCAGGCGGCGCTCAAGAACGCTATGCAGTCGCTCCTCGGCCGCCTCCGAGCTGACCTCTACACCGACCTCGTCACTGGCGCCGTGACCTCCTTGCCGCCACTTTCTCCGAAAGCGAGGCAGTCTTCGCTGAAGGCGGCGCAGGCCCCAACGGTGACGTCGCCACTACCACCCCGACCCACGCCGTGAGTCGCACAGGGACATTGGGTTCGGCGTGACTGCTACTGCTCCTCGAATCCCTGGTCAGTGAAGTGCAGGGTGCGGGCGTTCTCCGTGACGGTGCGGATGACCGCCTCGTCGAAGCCATCGGCGGTGTGGGCGGTGATCTCGACGGTGACCTCGACGGTGGCTGCGGAGTCGGCCAGGTGTTGGACGATCTCTTGGACCACGCGGCCGAACTCCAGGCTGAGCCGTTCGGAGCGGAGCACGACGCTGCCGTGGAAGCGTCGTGGCCTGGTAGGGCCTGCTACCGACGTGTCGGTCGCAGCGGTCGGAGCCGGCGCGCCACCGGGTACCACGTTCGTAGTGCCATCTGCCGCGGGTCGGGTGGCCGTATGCTCGTCTTCTCGCACCTGCGTCATGGCCACCTCTGGGCGCACGAGCAAGGTGGACGGCGACGTTCCGCTCGATCCTCCAGGTCCGACGACGAGACCCAGGTACCGGCCGCTCCCGGCGTCGTGGCCTTCGGCGAGAGCGAAGCCCTCTTCGGTCCAGGCGAACCCGGCGGGGCCATCCTGGACGCTGCGCTGGAGCACGAGGCGATCCCTGAGGCGTGGCAGGTACGGGTAGCGGGCGAGTGCATCCCACAGCTCACCCACCGCGACATGCCCGCTCTCCCACAGCGAGGCAAGAGGACCGCCGAGCACGAGGGTGCGCAGCAGCGAGGGGGCATAGACGACGTTCAGGTGCCCCTTGTCGATGAGGCGGCGGGCCGTGCGAGCAGCGAGGGTGCCTTGTCCTTCGATGCGGACTGGGTCGAAGACGACCGGCCCGGTCGGTTCTGGCTGAGTTGGCACGAGCGCCCAGGTGTAGGTCTCGGCCAGGCGACGCTCGACCGTGGCCTCGGCTTCCTGGGCCTTGGTGGCCGCCTGGGCAGCCTGTTGGGCGCCGAGTCCCAGCTCGTCGGACTCTGCGGCGATCGATCCCCAGGCGAGCGCTTCGGCCATCCCCTGGCGCAGGTCGTCGACCCGGCGGTGATCAGCTGCGAGGAACACCACCATGTTGCGGTAGAGACGCGGTGCGCTGCCACGGTGCTCGAGGATCTCCCGTGCTGCGCCGAGTGCCGGGGAGTCCTCGGCCTTGGCCACATGGGCGGCCTCGGGGGGAAGCACGATAAGGCGGACCTGGTCGTCGTCGTCGACGTCGGCGGAGGACTGGGGTGCGACGTGCACCCCGGCGAGCTCCCCGCGGTCCCGCTGGCGGCGGATCCCCTCGCAGAGCGCGGCGTCGACCTCGGCGACCCCGGTGGCGAGCCAGCGCTCGGCCCGGTCGCGGGCCATGCGGGCGACGGAGGGCGACAGCCCGTACCAGTAGCGGTCGCGATCGACGTAGAGGTAGGTGGCCTTATCCGACAGGCGGGCGAGTGCGTCGCCGTACGTGGCGACCGCCTCACCCGGCGCCGCGCAGCCGAGTCGGACCCGTGCCGCCTCGATCCCGCGATGGGGGGAGTGCACCGTCGGAGCCGATCCCAAGAACACTGCCCGAGCGACCTTGCGCGTGGCGCCGTAGCGGCCGAGGTTCTGATAGCGCGCGTCGAGCTGTGCGGGAAGCGACGCCGGGCCGTCGACATCCGCGTCCATCACCGGCTTCCAGGAGTCCTCCAGGTTCCGGGCGAGTTCGGAGGCAACTGGGGCATCGTCGAGGGGGATGGTGCCGGGCAAGATGAGCGGGGACTGGTCTCCGCCGCGCCACAGGGCTCCGACCACCTGGGCCATGAGCCGGAGCACGCCCCGGGTGCGCTGGAACCGTTCGAGGGTGGACCAGTCCTCGTAGAGCCGGTCGAACAGCTCGGGGTGGATCGGGTACGCGGCGCGAAGCCGCCGCTCATAGGCAGGTTCACGGCACTCGGCGGGGAACTCCGCGGCTTGGGACTGATACAGCCGTGCGAAGGCCTGCGCAGTGGCGTCCCGGTGGACGAGTTGGGAGGCCTCGATCGGCTTGAACAGGCGACGGCGGACGATCTCGAAACCCTCCTCGGCCGAGGCGGGGCGCCACGAGGACTCCACACGACCGATCACGCTGCGGAGCCGGCGGAGCGCTTCTGCGCCGCCTGGACCACCGAGCTCGACGCTCGAGCCACCGCTCCCCGGCGCACTGGCCGAAGGGTCGGTCGAAACCGAGGCGGGGAGGCTCACGACGAGGAGCGCCTGGTCGGTCGATCGCGCCGCCTCGGTGAGCGCCTGGGCGAAGCTGACGTGCGCTTCGAAGCTCCCCCCCACCAGACGCTCGTCGGTGGCGTAGAGCTGACGGGCGTACGCCACCCACTCGTCGACGAGGACCAGGCATGGCGCAGCGGCCTCGAACAGCTCCGCCAGGGCGCCGGCTGGGCTCGTGCCGGTCCGGTCGGCTTCGGCGATGAGTTCATAGCCGTCCTTGCCAGCCAGCTGCCACGCGAGCTCCCCCCAAAGCGTCGCCACCTCGGTCCCATCGGGCTTCACCGACACCTGGCCCGGGGGGATGCGGGTGCCGACCAGCGCGGCGCGTCGCACCTTCGGGAAGGCGTCGAACCCGGCCGCGCGGACGAGCTCTTGGACCTCCTCGGGGAGATCAGGGATCGGCACGCCTGAGCACAGGTGCCACAGGGCGATCAGCGTGTGGGTCTTCCCGCCGCCGAAGGTGGTCTGCAGATCGACCACCGGCACGCCACCGGATCCGACGAGGCGCCTGGTGGCCTCGGAGAGGAGTTGCCGAAGGCCTTCGGTCAAGTACGTGCGGCGGAAGAACTCGACCGGGTCCGCGTATTCCGTCCCACCCGATCCGGTTGCCACCTGGTGGAGGTCCGCGGCGAACTCAGCCAGGCCGTAGCGGCCCTGCGCGACGTCGTCATGGGGAACGATGACTTCCCGCCAGGCGCGGAGCCCGGATAGCGCGCCGCTCGTCGCGGCCATCGGTGCGGCGGCCTTGCGGACGTCGGCCTCGTAGCGAAGCCGCATCAGCTCGGTCTTCGAGCGCCCGACGGCATCAGCCTCCTTGGCGTCCACAGCGACGAGGAGCCGTTCGATCGAATCGAGGGCCCGGTAGGTGTCGTCGGCGTTGAACGCGTCGTTGTGGGCCCAGCGGTTCCGCACGTCGCGAAGCTCGAAGACCACGCTGCGATCCGAGCGGGTGAGACGGGCGCGGAACGAGGAATCCCACGCCTCGGCCATCACCTTCAGCAAAAACGCCGGGTCTCGAAGCGAGCCGGGGGCGGAGCTGCGTGGGCCAGTGTCGACGAAGCCCTCCAGCCAGGCCTCTCCGTGTACCGAAGCCATCTGACGATCGACGAAGGGGCCGAGGCCCTCGGCGAGCGACTCGAAGGCCCGACCGACACGTTCGCGGTTAGAGACCGCCACGGTCTGCTCCCAGCTCTCGGCGAACCTCGCTGACCACCTGCTCGGCAAACCCCGCCAACCGGCTGGCGAGTTCGGCGTCCGCCTCTGCGAGGTCATCGGCGTAGCGCCCGTCCACCGCCCACGGGTTGCACTGTGCGAGCAAGGTGCGCTCTAAGTCCACGAGGCGTTCTCGCTCGAGGCACGAGTCGTGCAGGACGAGCAGGTTGTGGGTCTTTTGGAACGGGACACCGACATCGATCAGCGTGGCCTTCAACGCCTTTTCGACCACGAGGTGGGAGAGGAAACACACCATGCGACGGGGAGACTCGGGGTCACGGACCACGGCACGCATCGCATGGAGGTCGTCCTCCACGTTCTGGAGCCAACGGCGGGCCTCGTCGTAGTTGTTGTCAGGCAGCTCGGGCATAGACGACCCGTCCCTCCCGGAGCGGCCAGTAGTGCATGGAGCCGACAACGTCGCGGCGGCGCTCACACTCACGGCGGTCGGTGACGAAGAGCTGTACTGGGGCACGGCCGCCGATGGCGGCATAGAGCTGCGCCTCGAGCTCGTGGCGCTTGGTGTAGTCGATGGAGGAGCACACGACCATCAGGTCGAGGTCCGAATCCGGGCCGTCATCGCCTCGCGCCACGGACCCGAAGAGGAGGACCTGCTCGGGGTCGCAGGCTGCCACGATCGCATCGACGACCTCGGGCACCCACTCGGCAAGCGTCCGGCCGTCGTAGATGGCCTTGCCGTTTCGCACCTCGTAGGCGACCGAGCTCATCAGGCCAGCTCCGGCTGGACCGATGTCGCCGACGCGGCCCGACGGGCGATCTCGGGCCACGCGGTGACCAGCGCATTGAACCCCAGCGCATCGTCCGCCCAGCCACGTCGTTCACAGATCGCGTAGAGCCGGTAGGCGAGATCCCGGGCCACCTCGCCGACCCCCCCGAGGCGGCGGACGAGTTCTCCGGCCTTCGCCTCGCTGCCCTCGTCCCACAGCGCCCGCACGAGCTGTTGGGTCACCTCCCACACGGGCATCCGCGTGTCGGTCGCAGGGTCCCAGTTAGCGGCCAGTTCGCTTCGGCGCAGCAGGCGTACCCGACCGGCACGGGCGACGAGGATCCCGGCGTCCTCCAACCCTTTCACCGACACGTTCATCGCCCGAGCAAGGCCCTCGGCGGGGTCGTAGCCCGCCTCGTCGAACCCGTACTGCTCGAACCACTTGATCGCAAAGCGGGTGTCGGCGCCGAACTCGCTCTCCTGCTCGGCGAGGACCTCGTCGAGCACCTGGTTGATGAGCGCGAGCGCGCTCCGTACCGGCATCGGCTCGCCGGTCGGCTCGACCACCTTGGCGTAACGGGAGAACACCGCCATCCCCGGGCCGATGGCTGCCTGGGCGAGGTCGACTGGAGCGATGTTGCCCTGCTGAAGCTCGCGCAGCGCCTGAGGCAGCTCTGCGTGGAGCGCGGCCAGGAATCCACGTCGGTCCGTGATGCCAGCCGTGTCGCTGCGAGGACGGCACGCTAGGACGATCGACGAAGCGAGCGCGTTGCTCGCCTGGTTGCGCATGCGGTTGCCGAGCTCCGTCCGCATTGGCCAGGTTGCGGTGACGGCGAAGCCGGCGCGAAGCAGACCAGCAAGCATGGTCTCCCAACCGGTAGAAGCGACTCCGCTGTCATCCTGCTCGGACTGCTTGAACGCGTAGAAGACCGTCAAGGGGAAATCTGGGCGGGCCGCCTTCCGTAGATGCGCAAACGCCTTCTCGAATCCGTCCTCGAATCGTTGCTCAGACAACTCCTTGTCACCGCCGCTGCGGAACGGGTCGGCCACGAGCTCCGCAGCCTTCGGCGTAAGCATCGTGGAGAAGAGGGCCGGATACGTAGATGCGAGCGAACGCCGAAGCCAGACGTAGAAGAAGTCCGCGAGATCGGCGTACCCGATGTTGTCGTAATAGGGGGGGTCCGTGGAGATCGCTAGCCGCTGCAGTGGGATGGACGACTGAGCGGTTGCATCGCACTGCGCGGCCGAGCCAGGAGCAGTCGTTGGCACACCGTCGATCACCTCCGCCACCCAGTCGAGTGCGCCAGAGATATTCCCGGTCGAGTCACTGAAGAGGTTGACTTCGGCGTAGTCCCAGACCATGGGAAGTGCCTGGCGGGAGAACGTGTTGCGAATCAGGTCGCGGCCTGAGTGCCACGAGCAGAGAATGGACGAATAGTCGACGCTACGGCTCACGACGAACGACAAGTACGTTGCCACAGCATCCGCGTACTCAGACTCACCTCTGTCCTCGATCACACGCTGACGTGCTTCGCCGACCAAGTCCGAGAAGGTGACGAGCGCAGTGAGCTTGCGATTGGTGAAGAGATCGGCATGGTGGGTCATGCCGTACCCTTGGACTCTGAAGCCGAGTGCTTGCTTCGGTAGCTCCGTCTCTGGCACACCCTGGGGCCGGGGCACGTCGGCGGCTTTCTCGTGCTCGGGGTCGGGTGGGAGGTAGATGCGCTCACGGTTCCCTTCGGCCACGATGGCCATGAGCTGGGCGCCTATCCGTGCGGCTTTTCCCTCGGTCCGGATGTGGGCGAGGGGAACCGGGGTGTTGCACACCAAGCAGGTAGCCCCCGTCCGTGAGACCGTGCCCTCGGTGGGCAGGCCTGCGCGGCCGTGGCCGATCTCGAAGCGTATAGACCTGCCCTCGATGATTGGCCGGATCCAGGCTTCCTTGCCCTTCTTCTTGCCGAGCCAGAAGGAGCGGACGAGCGGCATCGCGGCTCTACAGGCTGGGTTGGGGCAGGTGACCGTGCGGGCCCAGATCCAGGCGATGACCGTGGCCTTGCGCCCGTCGGGCAGCGTTGCCGGAGGGTAGAGGTACCCGATGCGTCGCTCTGCTTCTTCACGCATCCAGGCTCCGTAGTAGCGGACGTCCTCGGCGAGGCCCTGGGCGCCGCGCCAGGACTGGACGGCGAGGCGCCCATCCCCATCTCTGGGGTGGATCGGTGGGCGGTTGGCGAAGCGAGCGGGCAGCTCGATGAGGGCTTTGGTGATGAGCACGGCGACCGGGTTCAAGTCGCTTCCATGTGCGACGAGCCCGAGGCGTTGGGCTTCGAGGGGGATCGACCCGCCGCCGCAGAAGGGGTCGAGGACCTCCGGGAGGTTGTCGCCGCAGGAACGTCGGATCTCCTCGCGGGCCTCTTCGAGGACCTTCTCGTCTTGGGTGGCTTCCCAGGGGACGAGCCGTTCGATCAGGCGGAAGAGTCGCTGACGTTCTTGCTCTTGGGCATCTTCGGTGGGGAACCGGTCGGGGTGGGCGGAGGGGTCGTCGACGAGCTGAGCGAAGAGCACAGCCCGGCACGCCGCGAGGGGTCGGCGTGCCCACCACAGATGCAGCGTCGAGGGGTGCCCGTGGCGGATCGACTTTTCCCGGGCGGCCTCGCGGTTGATCGCTTCGAGGGGGAGCGCGACCTCGATGAGCTTGCGGCGAGGGATGTCGTCGTGTGACATCTCAGCTCTCCGCCTTCGTGAAGGCACTGGCGACGGCATCGGCGATCGCCACGAGTGGGTTGGTCTGGACCCGGCGCTTGTGGCAGGCGAGCGCCACGGCGGCGCTGACCGCGGCGAGGTCGGGTCCGTAGCCGGCGTAGGCGAGGATCGGAGCGAGGATGTCGCGGATCTCGGTCTCGGTCGGTCTGTACCAGAAACCGCAGAGCTGGATCTGAGCAAAGCGGACGTCCTGAGCGATCTCAGTGGCAAGGGATTCGGTGTCCCACTGGCGGGTGAAGCCGACCTGGCGCCACTCGAGCTGCTTGGCGCGGATGAACTGCTGGAGTGCCTGCTGTTGGGTTGGGCGATCACCGTGGTCTCCTTGGGTCCGTCATCGTGGTGCCCCCGCGATGCCCCAGAGCTTGTCCCAGTCGAAGGTGGTGGAGCGCTCGGCGAAGTGCAGCTCGCCCGACTTACCTGCAAAGGGGTTGTACAGGTAGCGGACCTCGCAGGTGTCGTCGCTGTGGACCTCGACGAGCGCCAGGAGATAGTGGTCAGCAGCGTTGAGCCCCGTGAGGATCTCGTTTCGGGTGACACTGACAGTGGTCGAGCCTTCGATCCGCCCCTTGACCTCGATGAGCAACAGATGGCCGCCGGCATCGATGGAGCGGATGTCGAAACCTGGGTTGGCGTGCGACATCGCCTCGGCATGCCGCCCGAGCCGAGCCTCCGCCTCGAGCACGGCGCGCATCGCCCGCTCCTCGATGACCCGAGTCTCTCGGGCGAGTTGGCTGGCGGTTGCTGCGTCGGCGTCGCCGAGCGCGGCGAGGAGCCC
>Ga0209061_1005342_pt1 | contig 11331 bp, 8 predicted proteins | sample Coa_R1_10_FD_187157 | JGI IMG/M metagenome (GOLD analysis project Ga0209061, IMG submission 187157) | Surface soil microbial communities from Centralia Pennsylvania, which are recovering from an underground coalmine fire - Coalmine... | ecosystem: Environmental > Terrestrial > Soil > Unclassified... | reverse complement strand
GATGAAGCTAGACCAGACGCTGATCGTCATCTTTGCGCTGGTGAGATTTGGATCGGACAGTAAGGAGTTGAACGTGCGCAGCGTAAAGAGGCCAAGCAGCGCGAAGATGATCCAGAGCGCATAACGCCGAAGCTGCATCCAGAACTCATAGCGCGCCGTTATTCCAAACGTGCGCAATGATGAGGCTGCGGGAGCCAACCTGAGCGACGACACGCCAGCCACCCCCAGTGATTGTGAAGACATCCCCATACAAACATGCTTCTTTCCTGTAGATTTTATTCTGCCCAACGCTCCTGGCGCGGCGTATAGGCAACCGCGATCAGCAGCAGAGCCATCGCGACGAGCAGCGTCAGCGGATTGGTCTGCCAAAAGAGATCAAGCGCCAGATGGACACCCAGCGCATGATCCAGCGCGATGATCTGCGCCAGCCAGAAGCTCAGCGCAGAGAACGCCGCCACCACCGGGCCAAGCAGCAACGAGAGCAACAGCGCGCCCATAGAAAGCAGCGCGGCTGGCCCCAGCCAGAGCGCCAGCGCCCCGCCAACGCTCTGCCCATGCAGCGCTGCCGCCAGCCAGGTCGCCCCCACGCCGAGCGTCAGGTCGAACCCTAGCACGAGCGCGACACGGCTCAACAGAAGCGCACGCGGCGAGACCGGCGCAGCCAGCGCAAGTTCAAGCGCGGGATCGGCCTCACGCCCATAGACAAACGCTGCTCCGGCGGCGGCGATTAGTGGGATGAAGACGGCAAGCGCCCTCATTCCTATCACGCCTTGCGTCAGCGCCGCAAAGAGCGCCAGTATCACGATACTGAGCGCCGATCCCAGCCAGACGCCACGATGAATAACACGCGCCTGAGCAATGAAAAACCTCCAGCCGCCAGCCGCCAGCGCCGTATTTGCACGCGAAGGCATGGCGACTGGCGCTTGCGTCTGGGTTGCTTCAGCATCGAGCTGCGCCCAGACGCCTTCGAGAAGGGCCAGCGAGGGCGGCGGAACATCGGCGCTGAGCGCGCGTGTCGCCTCGGCGATGGCCTGCCACTCGCGCGATTCCGCTTGCAGGTCGTCATATGGGCGAGAGCGGATAGGCCCATCATCGGGAGATGGCTGAGAGAATGGCTGCGACGGTTCAGGAATCTGATGGGTCATCATCGTCCCTCCTTTGTCAGATCGCCTTTGCCTGCGGATGTTATTGCGTCGGATGAGCCATCGCTCACAGTCGCCAGCAGCGCGCGCAACGCCTGGCGCGCATGATACAGGCGGCTCTTGATGGTGCCAACCGGCGTCTCAAGCGCCTCCGCCATCTCCTGGTATGTCAGGCCATGCACGAAGGCCAGCGTCAGCGCCTCGCGATGGATTGGCGCGAGCCGGTTGATTGCCGCCATCAGTTCATCGCGCGCAACGTTCGCCAGCGCGATCTCGGCGGGGTCGGCCTGCACGGCGGGCGCCGTAATTGTTTCAAGCGTTTTGTCCTCGATCAGGGACAAGCCACGCTGGCGCAGCGTATTGTGCGCCTGCCGACGCGCCACGCCGATCAGCCAGGTCAACGGCGACGAACGCCCCTCATAGCTGGCGGCGCTGCGCCAGACGGCCAGCAGCGTATCTTGCACTATCTCTTCGGCCAGCCCATGATCCGGTGTCAGCCGCAGCAGATAGCGCAGAAGCGCCTGGCCATAGCGCGTATACAGCGTCGTGAGCGCCTGCCGATCCCCTGCGCCTATCCGTTGGATAAGCAAGCGATCTGCCTGGGCGCGCTCATCAGCCTCACACTGCGCGTCCGACTCTATGGATGCGGGTTCAGCCATCCAGGCGTTCTCCCCATGCTGCTGTTGCACGCGAGCGTCGCAGGCGCCAGTTTGCTCGATCATCACCCTCGCCCGCGCTGCCGGTCGCATACGCCAACTCCCATCATGCTTTCCCTCGTCCCCGGCGCTTCCAACGTTTCCAAAGAGTGAGTAGCGGAAACGAGGGGAAATGTTCATAGGCGCCCCAAGAAACTGTCATTCCTGCGCTACAATTTCAATAAGCATCTATAACGTGTTCAAGATCATCAAGATCATAAGGAGTAGCCAACCATGCAACCAAGGCCAGCGGCGCTCGACGCCATGCAGGATGAGGCGCGCGTTGCGCTGGCCGCATGGGAACTCGATGCAGGCGCATGGCGCATCACCAGCTATGTCCCTGGCATGCAGGGCGCTATCCTCCGCCCCATCATCGCCATTAGCCAGGAGGGAAATCCTGACCGGCCCAACGCGCCGCGCTACCTGCTGCGCCGCCAGACGCCCGACCTCACCGAAGACGATCTCCACTTCCGCCAGGCGTTCATGCGCCATCTCGCCGACGCCGGATTGCCAGTCCCCACGCCGTTGCCCCGCCCCGATGGGCATACCTATGCCATCCTTGCCGAGGACGCGGCCAACGGCGTCTATGAACTGCAACGCTGGCTCCCTGGGCAGCCCTTCGAGACGGAAGGGCCAACCGCTAGCGCAGGTCTGAGCGAGGCCGCGCGTACGCTTGGCATGCTCCATCAAGCCTCGGCGGAGTTCGCCTGGGGTCAGCATCACTGGCCCGCAGAACGAGCGCCGCTGGCGCTGGCCCAGACCTATACTGATCTGATACACGCGGCAGCGGATGAGTCGTCGCTTGGCCAGCCAGTCTGCGATGGACTGCTCAGGCTGGCCGATGCCTGCGATGAACGCTGCGAGCTTGCCGCCGTGGCCCTCTCGCCACGCTTCCCCGCGCTCCACATCCACGGCGACTACCAGCCGCACCATCTCGCGTTTGCGCCTGACGCCAGCGGCCAAGTAACGGCTATCGTTGACTTCGACGCCGCCCACTGGGAGCAACGGCTGATCGAGCTTGCCTATAGCCTGCTGTTCTTTACCGGCGTGCGCTGGGAGCGCCCTGAGGGCGAAAAGTTCCAGCCGACCGGCGTGACGCCGCCACTGGTGGACGACGGGCTGGATGTCGTGCGGGCGCACAGCTTCCTGGCGGCGTATGGACAAGAGGCGCCGCCAGATGTTGGCGAGGCCGACGCGCTGGCCGATGCGCTGGCGTTGGTGTTTCCCATCGTCTTCGCCAACGGCGCGGGCGAAGATATGGTCTTCCACGCTGACTACGAGGGCGAGCTTGACGAAGAGGATGCGCTGGCGCGGCTGGCCTGGGCGGATCGCTTCTGGCTCTGGCTCGACCGGTACCGTGGTACTCTGGCTGAGGTATGGGCAGGCGCATAATGGTGATACTGAGAGGGCGCCAGGTGTGTGATAAAGTGACGGACGCCACACCACAGGGCGATCACCTGCGCCGTATAATGTAACGACAGTGGAGGCAGCCTTCGTGGCGTGCTGGTCACTTTCCCTTTTCCCACAGCGCGGGGAGGGGTCAGGGGTGGAGGCTGCCACGGCCAATTAGGCCCAACAATGGGTACATTGTCCACAGGTATGCTATACTGCGAGATGGCGCGAATGGTGAGAACGCTTGATGGCGCGCCAGGAATCAACAGGCGATCAGCTTGGGGAACGCTGAGAGCTTTTCATGAAGACAGAAACCGCTTGACATGCCGCGCGTAAAGCCCTACAGTAGCAGAGCGGAGTCAGCAGGTCACAACGGAGAGAGGCATGAGTCAGGAACTACCACCGACGCCGGATGTCATCGCCGATCGGTATGAAATCAAAGACCCGATTGGGCGCGGCGGCATGGCTACCATCTTCCGTGGCGTTGACCTGAAAATGGGACGCATCGTCGCAGTCAAGATTCTGCGCGAGATGTATAGTTCCGACCCCAAGTTCGTCACCCGCTTCCAGCGCGAGGCGCTGGCGGCCTCCACGCTGCAACACCCCAACATTGTCCAGGTGCTCGATTACGGCCAGAGCAACGAGAGTTACTTCATCGTCATGGAGTTCATTGACGGCATGGACTTACGCCGCTACCTCAAAAAGAGGGGTGTGCTGGACAACGACCGCGCCGTCGAGATCGCCCATGATGTAGCATTGGGGTTGGGGGCAGCCCATAGGCGCGGCATTGTTCACCGCGATGTCAAGCCGCAGAACATCATGCTCAACGACGAGGGGCTGGTCAAGCTGACTGACTTTGGCATCGCCAGCATGTATAAAGACGCCGAGGCTGAGCGGCTGACCACCACAGGCATGACGCTCGGCACCGTGCAATACTACGCGCCTGAGCAGGCCCAGGGCGAGATCGTCAAACCGGCGGCGGATGTGTATGCGTTGGGCATCGTGATGTATGAGATGCTGACCGGGCGCACGCCGTTCGATGGCGATACGCCGGTCGCCGTGGCGATGAAACACATCCAGGAGGAGCCGACGCCGCCCAGCGAGTACAACCCGCGCATCACTCCTGGGTTAGAGCGCATCATCCTTCGCTGTATGGCCAAAGACCCACGCGACCGCTACAAAGATGGAGATCGGCTGGCGCAGGCGCTCGAAAGCTACATGCGCGAGGCGGTACGCTCCCCTGGCTCAGGGCCAGCCGCGCGGGGCGGCGGCTTGGGTGTGCTTGGTCCTGTGTCCATGCCAGGGGCGCGCAGTATGCCAGGCGTGGTGGCTGGCCCTTCCGGCCCAAATCTGCGCTCCGGCCTAATCAGCGGCGTCAATGGCGCAACCATCCCCAGTGAGCCACGCATTGGTGGCTACCGCGCGGAGGGGCGAGGCGTGAAAATTGGGCCGCCATCGCTGCTCGATGATCCGACGACCTCCGATGAGCCAACCGTTGAGGACTACGATGGTGGGTGGCGCCCCGACCGGCCATACGGCGGCTATCCGCCTCCGCCCTATCGCCCATCTGACGAAACGACCCCACGCGACGCCTATGGCGATGAGCGCAAGCGCCGCAACACTCCGCTGATCGCGCTGATCGTGGTCGCGGCGGTCGTCCTGCTTGGCCTGAGCGCCTTCTTGATCATAGCCGCTTCGGGTTTCAACCTCTTTGGCCCGCCAGCCACGAACACGCAGTTTGCTATCGTCCCATCTTTCTCCAACATGACGTGCGATCAGGCGCAGCAAAAAGGCGCGCAACAGGGGCTGAAGGTTGTCTGCCAGCATGTCACAAGCCAGAGTCCTGCGGGTACCATCATCGGCCAGCAGCCAGCAGCCAATACCCGCGTGCGCCTACCGGCCACTGTGACGGTGGATGTAAGCGATGGTCCGGGCAATGTCACTGTGCCGGATGTCGTTGGCGATGACTACGCCACAGCTTGCAACGTTCTCAGCACGCACAATCTGAAATGCGTTCCGGGAGGAACGATTGCCAGCTCGCTCCCTGCCGGTGAAGTAACTTCGATGAATCCCCCTGCCAACTCGTCTGTACCGGCAGGCACAACCGTTACACTGTACACCAGTTCTGGGCCATCTGCCACGCCGACGCCGACTGTGAGTCCGACACCGACGCCGACCACCACAGCCACCCCCACGCCGACGCCGACTGTGAGTCCGACGCCGACGAATACGCCCGACCCAACGCCCACCCCTTGATGGGTGGACACGACCGGATGTGGCGCGCTGCCTTAGAATAGGTAAGAGAGTCAGCCGTTCCAGAAAACCTATTCGAGCTACCTATGCCACATCCGCGTGTCTATTCAACTGAGGGAATCATCCTTCGCCGCACAGACTTCGGCGAGGCGGATCGCATCCTCACCATCTTTACGCCCGCCTATGGCAAGGTGCGCGCCATCGCCAAGGGTGTCCGCCGGACGACAAGCCGTCTGGCGGGCCACCTGGAGCCGTTCACGCGCACACAACTCTTGTTGGCCAGCGGACGCAACCTCGACATCGTGACCCAAGCCGAGGGACGCGAGCGGCTCGAAGCCTTACGCGGCGATGTGTGGCACGCGACGGGCGCGTGGTATGTCGCCGAATTGGTGGATCGCTTCCTCGAAGAGGATGATCCCCATCCGCGCTTTTACACCCTCTTCGCCGAGACGTTGCGGCGCATGGAGGCAGGCGCGCAGGCCCATGAAGAGACGCGAAGCTGGCTGGCGTTGCGCTTCTTTGAGCTGCGGTTGCTTGGCGAACTTGGCTACCGGCCCAACCTCCATCAGTGCGTCAACTGCGATACCCCATTGCGCCCGGAAGAGAACGGCTACAGTCCCGACCTGGGCGGCGCGCTCTGTCCCGCCTGCCTGCATCTTGGCGCGCGGCGCGTCTCGCTCAACGCGCTCAAAGTGCTGCGCCTGCTCCAAACCTCCGAATGGGAGGCGTTGCCCGCCATCCGCATCGAAGCTTCACTGCGTAATGAGATCGAGCCGCTGCTACGGGCAACGTTGCGCTATCATTTAGATCGAGACCTCAAATCGTGGAGTTTCCTAAACGATACCCATTAACCTGAGCGATAGATCAAGAAAGTAGCGGTAACCATGGCGCTCCCGGATGGTGTTATTTATATGGATCACGCGGCCACCACCCCAACCGATCCGGCGGTGGTCGAGCGGATGCTGCCGTACTTCAGTCAGTGGTTTGGCAACGCCAGCAGCGTCTATACCCTGGGACGCAAAAGCCTCGACGCGCTGGATGAGGCGCACGAGACCGTCGCCCGCGTCTTGCATTGTCGCCCTACCGAAATCGTCTTCACTGGCGGCGGCTCCGAGGCAGACAACCTGGCGATCAAGGGTGTCGCCTACGCCCAGCGTAAACGCGATCCCCAGCGCACCCATATCATCACCAGCGCCATCGAACACCACGCCATTCTGCATACTTGTGAGCGGCTGGCGCAGGAGGGCTTCACCGTCACCTCTCTGCCGGTGAATGGCGATGGGCTGGTCGCTCCGCCGGTGGTGGCCGAGGCGTTGGCAGAACATGCGGGCAAGGTGGCGCTCGTCACCATCATGTACGTCAACAATGAGGTGGGAACGATTCAGCCCATCGCGGAGATTGGCTCGCTCTGTCGGGCGCAACGCGTTCCCTTCCATACCGACGCCGTGCAGGCGGGCGCTCTGCTCGATCTGGATGTTGGCGCGCTCAACGTTGACCTGCTGACGCTCTCCGCCCATAAGTTTTACGGCCCTAAAGGCGTTGGCATTCTGTATGTGCGCCAGGGGACACGCATTCAGCCACAGGTGCTTGGCGGCTCGCAGGAGCGCAACCGCCGCGCCGGAACTGAAAACGTGCCGGGCGTGGTGGGCGCCGCTTTTGCCCTGGAGCGCGCCCACGCCGAACGCGCCAGCGAGAACGCGCGGCTCACTGCCTTGCGCGACATGCTGATCGCGGGCGTTCTGCGCATCCCCGAGACGCGCCTGACGGGGCATCCCACGCGGCGGCTTGCCAGCAGCGCCAGCTTCACACTGGCCGGTGTGGAGGGCGAATCGCTGCTGCTCAACCTCGATCTGATCGGCGTGGCGGCATCAAGCGGGAGCGCATGCTCATCCGGCTCGGTTGAGCCATCGCACGTGCTGACGGCGATGGGCATTCCGGCAAGCGCAGCGCGTGGGCATCTGCGGCTGACGCTTGGCCACAGCAGCACAGAAGAAGACGTGGACTTCGTGATAGCGCGCCTGCCTGAGATCGTGGAGCGGTTGCGGGCGCTTTCCACTCGCCCGGCTGTGGTGGGATAAGGGCCACCAGAAGCCAAGCTCAGCATTTAGCCTGGCTGCTAGCCATTCCTCCTGGTTTGTCCTGCCGCTCGTTGTTTGCGCCTGAAGTCTCGCGACTGCGCGGGCCTACCCCGTGGCGCGCCACCGGCTTTCAGAGGGGCGCTATGCGCAGGCAGAGGGCGTGAGGCGCCAGCCACATTGGGAGCCAGGGCAGGGTTTTTCACTGTGGTTGGCTTGCCCTGTTGCACGGACGCTTTGGCCTGCCCCACATGCGAGAGGCGATTGTGTAGCCAGAAGTAGCCGACGATCAGCGCCACCAGCACAATCACCGCCGGAATGGTGTACTGCTCGATCAGCCTGAGCGCGATGGTGTAGTTGTTACCAAGCGCGTCGCCCACACCCACCAGTACGCCACACCAGATCAGCGATCCGGCGAAGGTTGCCAGGAAGAACTTGCGCAACGGCATCTGTAGCACTCCGGCGGGGAACGAGGCGACCGTGCGGACGAATGGTGTGATGCGCGAGAGGAAAATCGCCACCGTCCCGGAGCGGGCGAACCATTGCTCAACGCTGGCGAAGCGATCTGTGTCCAGCCGCACGAAGCGCCCCCAACGCAGCACAGCGGTTCGCCCGCCAATCTTGCCAATCGCGTAGCCCAGGCTCGCGCCAATCAGGCTGCCCGCGACGGCCACCGCGACGAGGATATACGGCGAGATATGCCCCGCCGCCGCAAGCGATCCCGTCAGCAGCAAGACAAGTTCATTGGGCAGAGGAACACCGCAGCTTTCCGCCGCCAGCCACAGCAGCACGAAGCCATACACCGCCAGCGGCGGTATCATCCCCAGGCTATGCACAAACCCGATCAGCGTCGCCATCTCGTTCTCCCCGCCTGATCTAAACACCCTACATGCGTGCGCCTATCTACTCAAATACTCTACATGCTCTACATACTCTATGCCAGCCCTGCCAACGCCTGCCTGAAGTCATCGAGAATATCGGGCAAATCTTCGAGGCCAACCGAGACACGAATCAGGCTGTCTGTCACGCCGGAGACCGCGCGCGCCTCAGGCGTCAGCAGGCGATGCGAGATCGTCGCAGGATGCGAGATGAGCGTATCGGTGTCGCCCAGGCTGCCCGCGCGGAGCGCCAGCTTCACGCGGTCAATCACCTGGAAGGCCGCCGCTTTGCCGCCCTTCACCTCGAAGCTGAGCACGCCACCGTAGCCCACCATCACGCCGAATCGCTCGGTCGCCAGCGTATGCTGCGGATGATTGGGCAGCCCTGGATAGTTTACCCGCTCCACCCCAGGGTGTTCCACCAGGAAGCGCGCCAGACCCAGCGCATTGGCGCAGTGGCGCTCCATCCGCAGGTTGAGCGTTTTCAGGCCACGCAACATCAGCCATGCTTCAAGTGGCGCGGCGCACCCACCAACATCCACACAGATCACCTTTGCCCGATGAATCAGATCGTGCGAGCCAATCACCGCGCCCGCCAGTAGGTCGCCATGCCCACCGATATACTTCGTCGCGCTGTGGGCCACCAGATCGGCGCCATCCTCAAGCGGACGCGCCAGATACGGGCTGGCGAAGGTATTGTCAACGCCAAGCAGCGCGCCATGCTCGTGCGCGATCTGCGCCAGCGCCTTCAGATCGAGGACAGTGGTGAGGGGATTGCCAATTGTCTCAGCCCAGAGCAGCTTCGTTTGCGGGCGAATGGCGGCGCGCACGGCGTCGAGGTTTGTCATATCCACCAGGCTATGGGTGACGCCAAAACGCGGCAACGTGCGCGTCAACAGCGTGGCCGTGCCGCCATAGACTTTATCAGTGCAGAGGATGTGATCGCCAGCGCCCACCACAGCTGTCATCGCGGCATGAATGGCGCCCATGCCGGAGGCAAAGCTCACCGCCTCCTCGCCGCCTTCGAGATCGGCGATCACCTCGTGGAAGGCGTTCGTTGTGGGGTTGGTGGAGCGGCTGTAGGAGAAGCCCTCCTGTGCGCCCGCCGCGACGGCTGCCTGCTCTTCGGCGCTCTCAAAGGAGAAACTAGCTGTCTGGAACAACGGAAACACAATGGGCGATCCTTTTCCGGCGCTCCGATAGCGCGCCCCGTGGATCGCCCGTGTCGCAAAGCCGCGTTTCTTCCCATCGGCGCTTCGTTCGTGTTGTCCCTCGTGTTCGCTCACTGTCTCGCCCCTTTGCACGCTCCGGTCAACGTTCTGAATTCACTATATCATTATGAACAGATACGAGCGAATGGGCAAAGGGGGTATGCGAGGGGGAGGAGTGGGCGTCGCGTCGGCACTGAGCGCGGCGGGCGGTTGAAACCGCGCCTAGGGGCTACGCCACGAAGTCCGCCTGCGCGGACTCAGATGCCTCTACTGAGGACAGGTCAATCTCCCTCAGAGGCTGCTACGCCACAAAGTCCGCCTGCGCGGACTCAGATGCGCCGAGGTGATCGCTGCTGGCAAGCGAACCAACACGCCATGCGGCAGGCGCCAAACCGAGTAGCGCCGCCGTCCCGGGCGGCCCCGCGTCGTTGGCCTGGTCATGGCCTCGCCATCCGAGCGCGCGCATCAACGCGCGCATCGAGGCCAGCAGCCACGCAGATACCCATCTGTGTGACCGTGCCTTTGCCGAACGGGATCACACAGGGCAAACGATCTCCAGCCCGCGCCGTCCGCTCTTTAGGCGGCCTTTGTGGCGTAGCCCTTAGGCGCGGTTTCACCCGCCCCCTCCGCCCGCCCGCCGCCTATCCCGCCGACCTCACCAAACGCCAACACACAGCCATCCGCGATCCGTTCGGCCAGCGATCCCTCTTCCGCTGGGGGAGGGGCAGGGGAGGGGGCAATCACCCGCCCGCAGGCAGGAAGCCCGTCGTGCTTTCTGTGAAGGAGCCGCCCAGGATGCCCTTCGACGAGGCGCCGAGCCAGCGATCCAGCACGGTGGCGTAGACCGAACGGAAATCCGTGGTGAACTTCAGGTTGCCATACGGATCGAGATTGTTCAGGTCGGCTGGCTCGCCATACGTCGTACCGCCCATCACCTGATCGCCAAAGACAAACAGCGGAGCCGCCGTGCCGTGATCGGTGCCGCCGCTGGCGTTCTCTTCCACCCGGCGTCCAAACTCCGACCACGTCATGATCACCACGTTGTGCGAGGCGTTGTGCGCAACCAGATCATTGTAGAACGCAGAGATTGCCTCAGCCAGCTCTTGCAGCAGCATTGGCTGTGAGTGTTCCTGATCGGCGTGCGAATCGTAGCCGCCCTGGGTCACATAGCCCACGCGTAGCCCCAGGTTCTGCACAATCGCCTCGGCCAACACCTGCAAGCCCTTCGCCAGCCCCGTATCAGGATACGTGACGCCGGGTTTATAGGCTGAGGCGGCCACCGCAAGCTGCTTCGAGCCGCTCACCGCGTTCTGCGCCGTCGCGTCGAGCAGGGCCGCGTAGGGCGCCGACTGCGGATAGGTGTTATAGAGCTTCAGGAGCGCCTGGATGCGCGCCTCCGCCGCAGAGATAGGTGCGGTGGGATCGCCTTCTAGCCGGTAGCTTTGCGCCGACTGCACCACCGGCACTGGCGCATTGATCGCCTGCAACGCCATCGGCAACGTCTGGCCGACGGCAAGGGACTGGAAGGGGTGGCCCTGGTTGTCCACCAGTCCGGCGACGTACTTGCCGAGCCAGCCCGATGCGCCCTGGCCGTTCAGGTCGAGCGTCTGCCAGATGTCCATCGAGGCGAAGTGCGACAGGTTGGGGTTAGGGTAGCCCACTCCTTCGACGATTGCCATCTTCTT
>Ga0209061_1005340_pt1 | contig 11335 bp, 11 predicted proteins | sample Coa_R1_10_FD_187157 | JGI IMG/M metagenome (GOLD analysis project Ga0209061, IMG submission 187157) | Surface soil microbial communities from Centralia Pennsylvania, which are recovering from an underground coalmine fire - Coalmine... | ecosystem: Environmental > Terrestrial > Soil >... | reverse complement strand
CGCCGTACAGCATCGGGCGCAGGTTGTCGGACATGCCGCCGTCCACCGCCACCCAGCACGAGACGTTCTGCTTGACGCTCTGCACCTCATACAGCGTGACGCACGCGTTCGCGCACAGCGCGCGCCCCGGCTCGATCAGCAGGCGCGCCGCGCCCAGGCCGTGCTCGTTCGCCGCCGCCACGAGCGCGCCCACGTACTCCTCGATCGCCGGCGGCTCCCGCTGGGACTCCGTGTAGCGCACCCCGAGGCCGCCCCCGAGGTCCCACACGGGGAAGTCCCCCAGCTGCGCCAGCTCGCCGACCTCGCGCCGGAACGGCTCCAGCTCGAGCAGCTGCGAGCCGATGTGCGCGTGCACGCCCTGCAGCGCGAGCCCCTCGACGGCCTGCGCGCGCGCGATCGCCTCCTGCGCGTCGGCCATCGCGAAGCCGAACTTCGAGTCCGCCTGCCCCGTCGAGATCTTCTCGTGCGTCTGACCCCTCACGTCGGGCGTCACACGCACCAGCGCCGCCTGCTCGCGCACGCCGCCCGGCCCTTCGCCGCCACGCCCCGCGAGCAGCAGCGCGATCCTCTCCATCTCATCGACGTTGTCGATCACGATCAGCCCCACGCCGTGCTCGAGCGCCATCGCCAGCTCCGCCCGCGACTTCGCGTTGCCGTGCATCACGATCCGCTCCGGCGCGAAGCCCGCGCTCAGCGCCAGGTGCAGCTCGCCGCCGGAGGCCACGTCGCACCACAGGCCCTCGCGCGCGAACAGCTCGAGCACCGCCGTGCACGGGAACGCCTTCGACGCGAACACCACGTTCAGGTCCTCGTGCCCCGCGTCGCGGCCCGCCTGCACGAACGCCCGCGCCCGCGAGCGCAGATCCTCCTCGGCGACCGCGTACAGCGGCGTGCCGAACTCGCGCGCGAGCTCGAGCGTGTCGCAGCCGCCGACCTCCAGGCGCCCGCGCTCGTTCACGCGGCTGCCAAGCGGGAATACGGAGGAGAGGCTCGTGCCCGTCGCCATCGCCGCTGATTATCGCGTTTCGCCGAGCACGTTCAGGGCCCGCTCAGCCGCTTCTGCGACAATTCGTGCCATGGCGAGCGGCAGATCGAGCTTCGGCAAGGACACCGGCCTGCAGGCGCGGATGGTGTTCACCATGTTCCTGCTCGGCCTCGTCTACGTCGTCTTCGTCGGCGTGCTCATCGCCGCGGGCGCCGCCGCCGGCGTGATCGTCGTCGTCGCCGTCGTGCTGCTGCTCGTGCAGCTGTTCGGCTCCGACAAGCTCGCGATGGCCTCCATGGGCGTCAAAGAGGTCTCGCCCGCGCAGGAGCCCGAGCTGCACGGCATCGTCGAACGCCTGTGCGTGCAGGCCGACCTCCCCAAGCCGCGCGTGTGCGTCGCCGAGACCTCCATGCCCAATGCGTTCGCCATGGGCCGCTCGCAGAAGTCCACCACCGTCTGCGCCACCCGCGGCATCCTGCAGCTGCTCTCCCCCGCCGAGCTCGAAGGCGTCATGGCGCACGAGCTCACGCACGTCATCAACCGCGACGTCATGGTCATGACGCTCGCGAGCTTCTTCGCCACGCTCGCCTCGATCATCATCCAGTTCGCCTTCTTCTTCGGCGGCGGCTTCGGCGGCGGCTACGGGCGCAGCCGCGAACAGGAGTCCGCGATCGAGCTCGTCATGCTCGTCTCCGTGCTCGTCTACGCCGTCTCCTTCCTGCTGCTGCGCGCGCTCTCGCGCTACCGCGAGTTCGCCGCCGACCGCGGCTCCGCGGTGCTCACCGGACGACCCAGCGCGCTCGCCTCCGCGCTGCTCAAGATCAGCGGCACGATGGAGCGCGTGCCCACGCAGGACCTGCGCCGTGCGGAGGGCATGAGCGCCTTCTTCATCGTGCCCGCGCGCACCAAGCAGTCGCTCATGAACCTCTTCTCCGACCACCCGCCGCTGGAGAAGCGCCTCGCCGCGCTCGAGCGCCTCGAGTCCCAGCTGCAGGGCGTCGCCTAGCCCACCGGAGCGCATGGCCGTGGAGGATCGCGCCCGCAGAAAGCCGAGCGTCTAGATGGGCCTGCGCGACATGCTCACCGGGCGCCACACCGTCAAGGGGCCCGCGCCCGACCGCCTGTTCGCGATCACCACCGCCTACATAACGCTGCAGGCCGAGCACAACATCGAGCCCGCCGGCTCCGCCGCCATCGTCTTCCAAGCGCTCGCCACCAGCGAGTTCGAAGCGACGCTGCGCGACATGGAAGAAGTCGTCACCGCCACCGGCGGCGACAGCGGCACCACCGTCTCCACGCAGGACGACTCCTACGGCTACCGCTGGATGGTGCTGCGCAACCCGCCCGGCCCGCCCAGCGTCGAAGACCTCGCCGTCGGCATCAACGCCGTCTCCGGCTCGATCGAGACCGCCGGACACGGCGAGCGGCTGCTGTGCGCCGTCTTCGCCTTCCTCGCGCCGCCGCCCGCCGGCGGCGCGCAGAAGCGCCCCCTCTACTTCATCTACAACTACAAGCGCGGCTACTGGTACCCGTTCGTGCCCGCCGGCGGGCGCGCCGCCGACGCCGACCATCCCGGCGAACGCTCCACCGAGCGCGAGCTGCAGCTCAAGGCGCAGATGAGCGGCGAACTGCCGATCGAGCCCGAGCTCGAGCGCTGGTTCCCGCTGTGGGGGATACCCATTTAGGCGGTCTGCGGCCCGCCAGCCCGGCCACGCGCAGAGGACCGTCCCTACGACCCGCGGCGCATGGCTTGGCTGCGTCGCCCGCGCCTCGCCGCTGCTAGTCCGGGATCAAGCCCTCGCCCGTGAACTCCCTGCCCGCTTCCTCGAAGCTCACATCGGAGGGCGGCAGGATCACGTCGGAGGGCTCGAGCTCGTCGTCGGAGAGCTCGGCGCCGTGCTCGCGAACGTAGTCGAGCAGCGTGGCGAACGCTGCCGCGAAGCCGTCTTCGCCGCCGCCTTCGACGATCGAGACGACGTCGTTCTCGAGCTCGTTCAGCCGCTGCGCGTCCGAGTCATCCAGGCGGTACTGGCCCTCACCCGATATGCGGACGATCATCCCTGGCCGCCGCTCTGCCCCGGCTGCTCGGCCTGCGCCGGCTCGCCCTGCGCCCCCTCGGCGGCTGCCGCGCCGCCCGGCGCCGAGATCTGCGGCGCGGCGGCGCCCTGGCCGAGTTCGCTCTTCATCTTCGCGAGCTCGTCTTCCACCGCGGGCTGGCTCGAGAGCTGCTTGAGCTGGCGGTCGATGTCGTCTTCGCCGGAGCCGAGCTGCGTGATGTCTTCGAAGGTGCCCGCCGCTTCCAGCTCCGAGACCGCGTCCGCGCGCGCGCGCATGTTTTCCGTCTTGTCGACCGCGCGCTGCATCGCCAGCCCCACGTCGGCCATCTGCTCGCCCACGCCCGTCGCCGCCTCGGAGATGCGCACCTGCGCTTCGGCCGCCGAGTACTGGGCCTTGATGACCTCCTTCTTCGTGCGGAACGCTTCGATCTTCGCGCGCAGTTTCTGCTCGGAGTCGGTCAGCTTCTGCTGCTGCTCTTCGAGTTCGGTGACCTGCGTGTCGAGGCTCTGCAGCTCCGTCTGCGCGACGTTCTTGCGTTCCAACGCCGTCTTCGCCAGCGCTTCGTTGCCCGCGGCCAGCGCCTGGCGCGCCTGCGTGTCGAGCTTCACGACGTTCTGCTGCAGGCCGCTCTCCTGCATCTGCAGCCGCTTCTTCGCGGTCACCACGTCCGCGATGCCCTTCTTCACGTTCTGCAGCTGTTCGACCTGCTTCTGGTAGCTGTAGTCGAGCGTCTCCGCCGGGTCTTCCGCCCGGTCGAGGAGCTTCGACACCTTCGCCTTCACGACGGTAGACATACGCCCGGTCAAGCCGGCCATCTGATCCTCCTATTGGTGTTCTGAGGGGCGACCGACTCGAGCTCGGCCCACATCGCCTAGCGTAGCCGACGCCGCGCCCGCGCTGGCCGGGCGCGCGCTCAGATCACAGGCCGACGGGGTGGCGAACCGTGAAGCCGGCGTTCGCCGGGCGCAGCGGACGCCAGCGCGGCCCCTGCTCGTTGCTCGGGTCGTCCGCCGAGCTCGTGTCCAGGCGCAGGCCCGCGACCGTCATGTACGCGTGGCCGGGGTTCGTGAAGATCGTCACCCAGCGGCCGATCCCGGCCGCGCCCCAGCTCATGAATTCAGAGGAATCCAGCGGCGAGCTCAGCAGCGCGGCTCCGTGCAGCGCGAAGGACACGGTGCCCGAGCAGTCGTAGCCCGGCGAGGTGAACGTGGCGTTGTGGCCGCCGCCGTAGATGTACGGGAGGCCGATCAGCTGGTTGCCCGCCCAGACGATCTCCTGCACCGTCGCGGGCGCCGACATCGGCGCCGCCGCCAAGCCGTCGACGTAGCGCGCCGTCGAGCCCGGCACCAGCAGGTCCGGCTTGCCTTCCGTGCCGGCCGCTTCGGCGCTCGCCGCGACCGCCGCGCCGCCGCTCGCGCTGCCCGAGACTCCGTTCGCCGGCGCCGCGACGTACGGCACCACCGCGCCCGTGACCGTCTTCTCGTACACCGGTCCCGTGTACGTCACGTTCGGCGTCTTCGCCGTCACCGGCGCAGCGTTCGCGGGTGCTGCCGGCGCGGCCTTCGGCTTCGCAGGCGGCCGCACCGCCACGCCGCCCGTCCCGTTCGCCAATGCGCTGGAGGCACCGGCGGCAGAAAGCATCAGGCTACACAGAACCGCTCCGCAGCTACGCGTCCACACGACAACAACCTCTTTCGTCGGCCTGCGGGGTTAGCTGACGGGCTAGCGCTGAAAGAGCCTGCGCTTCTCACGGTCACACCGCGGGATTCGCCCCAACAACCTGGGTCCCCCGTTCCCTGACATCTGGTCAAGGACTCGGCATTCGCGCGGGCACGCTAGCAGACTGCAATGACGCTTGCGCGCGCTGCACTCGATCTCGCAGCTTCTTCCCGCAAATGCCGCGCTTTCGCGCGCCTGCCACCCCCCGGCCGAGCCGCTAGGGTCCCCCCATGCGGACGCTCGCGCGCAGACCTCCCGCGGCCTCGCTCGCGCCCGCCTCGCCCGCACCCTCCGCGCTCGCGCGCGCCCTGCTCGCGCCCGCCTCGCACGCGGCCGCCCTGCTCGCGCTCGCCTTGCTCTCGTTCGCGCTCGCCGGCTGCGGCAAGACCTCGCCCCAGCCGCTCGCCGGCGAGGGCCCCGCGCGCAAGCTCGCGCCCGTCGCCGCCCAGGGCGCGGTCAGCCTCGCCACCCGCAACACCACGCGCCTAGGTGGCGCCGACGTCGCCTCCGACGCAGCCGCCGTCGCCCGCGCCGTCTACCCCGGGCTCACCGCCGGCTCACGCCCGGCGGCGGCCGTGCTCGTCGACGAGCACGACTGGACGGCGGCGCTCGCCGCGTCCGTGCTCGCGGCCGCGCCCACGGGAGCGCCGATCCTCTTCAGCCAGGGGGACGCGCTCCCGGCGGTGAGCCGCCTGACACTCGAAGCGATGCGCCCGCTCGGCGAGCCGCTGCTCGGCGGCGCGCAGGTCATCCGCATCGCCACCTCCGCGCCCCTGCCGGCGGGCTACGTGGCCAGCCAGCTGCCCGCCGCCGCGCCCGCCGAGACCGCCGCTGCGATCGAGCGGCTCGCCGTCAGGCTCGACGGCGCCCATCCTCCCAGGCAGGCGATCGTGCTCGCCGAAGACGCCAGTCCCCGGCTGGCGATGCCCGCCGCCGGCCTGGCCGCTGAGAGCGGCGCGCCGATCCTCCTCGCCGGCTACGCCGCCGTGCCCGCCGCGACGGTCGCCGCGCTCGACGCGCTGCACCGCCCGGCGATCTACGTCATCGACGCCGACGCGCTCGGCCACCGCGCGCTCGACGAGCTGCGCCGTCTCGGCAGCGTCCACGCGCTTCCCGCCGGCGCCGGCGCCTCCCCCGCGGAAGCCGCCGTGCAGAACGCGATCGAAGTCGCGCGCTTCACCGAAGGCGACTTCGGCTGGGGCGTCAAAGAACCGGGGCACGGGCTCGTGTTCGCCGACGTCAGCCGGCCGCTCGACGCTCCCGCGGCCGCGCTGCTGTCCGCCACCGGCGAGTACGGCCCGCTGCTGCTGCTCGCGCGCGCCAACGGCGTCCCCCCCGCGCTCGCGCACTATCTCTCCGACATCCAGCCCGCGTACGCCAGCCCGCAGTTCCCGCCGGTGCGGGGCGCCTACAATCACGGCTGGCTGATCGGCGACGAGCAAGCGATCGCCGCGGTCACCCAGGCCGAAATCGACTCCATGCTCGAGATCGCGCCGCGCACGCAGGCATCCGAAGAAGCGCCGAACGCACCCGCCGAATAGCGAAGCCACCCCCGAAGGTCACCCACAACGATGAGCCAAGCCGAGGATCCGCGCCGACTGGCGCGCAAGGACGCAGCCGAGCAGGTGACCGTCGAGGACGTGCGCCAGCTGATGGGCGCCTCGACGCCGCATTTCGCCCTGCAGCTGCGCAACCGCATCGCCAACCTCATCGCCGGCCTGCCCGCCGAGCACCCCGCGCGCAAGGAAGGCGAGCGCGAGATCGCGCGCCTGCGGCGCCTGGGCTTCGAGGGCGAGACGCGCGGCGAGGGCGCCAACGACGGCGAGCGCGCGCTGCCCTCGCTCGACCTCGCCGCCGCGCCCCGCGGCGAGCAGTGAGCTGACGCCGAGCGCCGCCGCGCGCGCAGCCGCGCCGCGGCGAAGCGCGATCGGCTAGCGCCCGAGCGCCGTGCGCGCCAGCCGGGCCGCGGCGAAGCGCGATCGCAGCAGCCGGTAGCAGACGAGCACCAGCGCGAGGTCGAGCGGCAGCAGCGCGTAGTTCAGCCAGCGCGGCGCGCTTCCCGACACGGCCACCAGCGACAGCACGACCGCCGAGTGCAGCACGACCGCCGGTATCGCCGCCAGCATCCCCGAGTGCGCGCGAAAGCCGCCGAAGTGCTCGCGCAGCGAGACCTCGATGGTGCCGATCGCGACCGCGCCGATGCCCGCGCCGAGCAGCGCCGCGTTGCTCTCGACGCCTCTGATCCACGCGACCACCGCGCCGACGACGCCCACGAGGATCAGCAGCTCCGACAGCGGCAGCGGATGCCACGGCGGCTCCGGACGCGCATCGGCGGCGCTCGCCGCGACCACGCCCGCGGAGCGCTGGGGCGCGGCGGGCGCCGCGCTGACCCGCCGCGGCCGCGCCGGATCGGGCCTGCGCTTGCGCGAGCGTCGCGCGCCCCCCGGATTGCGCTTCGCCACCGCTCCCGCTCAGAGCCCGTACGGGTGTTCGCCGCGCTGCATCGCCGTCGATGCTAGCGCCTATGCTGCGCTGCATGGCCACCTCCACACCCTCCCTGCCGGAGGGCGCGCCTGGCATCCCGGACAGCTCGCTGCCCGGCCCCTTCCCGGTGGGCGAGTACGCGAGCGCCCTGCGCTCGCGGCTGCGCTCGTTCGCGCGCGTGCAGCTGATCGGCGAGCTCGTCAACCTGCGGCCCACACGCGCACGCGTGTACTTCGAGCTGCGCGACGCGAGCGGAGCGATCCCGTGCGCGGTCTGGCGCGCGGACTGGGAGGCGATCCTCGCTCGCACCGGCCCGCCCGCGGAAGGGATGCAGGTGGTGCTGGCGGGCGGCTGCGACTACTACCCCGGCAGCGCAACCTCCTCCCCCAGCTTCTCGTTCTCCGTGCTCGACCTGCGCCTCGCCGGCGACGGCGACCTGCTCGCGCGCATCGACCGCCTGCGCCGCCGGCTCGACGCCGAGGGGCTGCTCGAACGCCAGAGCCGCCTGCCCCGCCCCTCGCTGCCGCGAACGATCGGCGTCGTCACCGGCGAGGGCGGCAAGGCGCGCGACGACGTGCTCGCGGCGCTCGCACGCCGCGGCTGGGCCGGACGCGTCGTCTGGGGCTTCGCTCCCGTGCAGGACCGCCACGCCGCCGGCGCGATCGTCGCCACCCTCGGCGAGCTCGCCGCGCTCGAGGAGGTCGAGGTCGTGATCGTCGCACGCGGCGGAGGCTCGCTCGCGGACCTGCTGTGCTTCTGCGACGAGACGCTCTGCCGCACCGTCGCGCTGCTGCGCGTGCCCGTCATCGCATCCGTCGGGCACCACACCGATCGCACGCTGCTCGACGACGTCGCCGCCGTCAGCTGCTCGACGCCCACGCACGCCGCCGAGGCCGCCGTACCCGTCGACTGCGCTCGCGCGCGCGTCGAGCACGCCGCCGCCGCCACGCGCCTGCGCCACCACGCCCGCCGCGCCGTGCTCGCGCGCGCGCGGCTGCTCGCCACGCTCTCGCGCGCGCCATCCGCTCACCTCGACCGCCAGCGCGCGCGGCTGCACCAGCAGCTGCGCGAGATCCGAGCAGGCTCGCGCCGGCGTGCGCAGGCGGAGGCAAAGCTCAACGGCCGCCGGGCGCTCGTGCTGGCGCGCAAGGCGTCCTCCTTCCAGCACGACTGCCGCGAGCGGCGTCCCCGTGAGCTCGCGCAGCTCTCGCTCGCGCTCGCCGGACACGACCCCCAGCGCACGCTCGAGCGCGGGTACGTGCTCGCGCGCACCCCGCAGGGCGCGCCGATCCTCAGCGCGAGCGACGCTCGCCGAGCCCGCGAGCTGCGGCTGCGCTTCGCCGACGGCTCGCTCGCGGCGGAGATCCTCGAGCCGTGAGCGACGCCTTCGCGCACCCCCCCTCCGCCGCCGACGCGGACGCAGCCGAGGACGGCGGCGCGCGCGAGCGCCGAGACGCGCCGGAGCCCACGCGCGCGCCCGCGGGCGGGCAGGCGCCGAGCTACGAGGCCGCCACCGCGCGCGTCGAGGAGATCATCCGCCGGCTCGACTCCGGCGAGGCCAGTCTCAACGAGACGCTCGCCCTCGTCAGCGAGGGCAAGGCGCTGATCGAGCTCTGCGCCAGCCAGCTCGCGGCCGTCGCGGGCGCGCTCGAGGAGCTGCGCCTGGACGAGCTCGTCGCCCGGCTCGAGCGCGAGGCCGGCGCGTGAGCACCTGGCTTTCGCTCGCCGGCCTGCGGGTGCGCATCGACGACTACGCGCTCGAGCCGCTGTGCGCGAAGGTCTCGAGCGAGTTCCAGCGCAAGAGCACCGTCATCCGCCTGCGCGGCGCCGGCGAGGAGGGCTGGGGGGAGGACGTCACCTACGACGCCGTCGACCACGACATCCTCCAGCAGACGGGCCCCGTGCTCGCCCTCGCCGGCGAGTACACGCTCGCCGAGCTCAGCGAGCGCCTGCAGACGCTCGAGCTGTTCCCGCAGCCGCCCCAGCGCGAGGTCTCGAGCCGCTACCGCACGTGGGCCTACGAGTCCGCCGCCCTCGACCTCGCGCTGCGCCAGGCGCGCACCACGCTGCACGCCGTGCTCGAGCGAGAGCCCCAGCCCGTGCGGTTCGTCGTCTCCCTGCGCCTCGGCGAGCCGCCGAGCATGCAGCCGCTCGCGCAGCGCCTGCAGCGCTATCCCGCCCTGCGCTTCAAGCTCGACCCCACGAGCTCGTGGGACGAGCGGCTCATCGCCGAGCTCGTCGCGACGGGCGCCGTCGACTCCGTCGACTTCAAGGGCTACTACTCGGGCTCGATCGTCGACCAGCCAGCCGACCCGCTGCTCTACCGGCGCGTCGCCGAAGCCTTCCCGCACGCCTGGATCGAGGATCCCGCGCTCACCCCCGAGACCGACGCCGCGCTCGCCCCCCACCGCGAGCGCTTCTCCTGGGACGCGCCGATCCACTCGATCGCCGACATCGAGGCGCTGCCCTACCCGCCGCGCATGGTCAACATCAAGCCCTCGCGCCTCGGCGGCCTGCGCAACCTGCTCGACGCCTACGACTACTGCGCCGAGCGCGGCATCGGCAACTACGGCGGCGGCCAGTTCGAGCTCGGCGTCGGTCGCGACCAGAACCAGTACCTCGCCGCGCTCTTCCACGCCGACGCGCCCAACGACGTCGCGCCCACCGGCTACAACCTGCCCGACCCGCCAGACGGCCTGCCCTCCAGCCCGCTCGCGCCGGAACCCAGCGCAAGCGGCTTTCGCTGGGGTTGAGCCGGCGCCGGTGCCGGAGCCGGCGCCGTTCGCCGCCGGCCGAGCGCTGCCGCCAAGCCCCGCGATTGCAAGACATCTTGCACATCCGTCCGTGCGCGGGAGCGCACGCACGATCGCGCGCGCCGAGCGCAACTTCCGTGACATCCTGCGGTTTGCGGGCGCATAGCCGATAACGTCGGGGGCCGCCGGCGGGCCGCGCGGGTCGCGCACAGCGATCCACGCCAGCCGGAGGAGTCTGCGCGAAGGGAGTGACGTCTTGGCGAGCACGGGTGCCGACAAGCGATCGAGGTTCTGTTCCGCCGCGCGCGCGCTGCTGCTGAGCGCGCTCGTGCTGCTGTGCGCGCTCGCGCACCAGGCCGCAGCCGCCGATGCCGGCGGCACGTCCGCGTCCGCGCCCGCCGCGAGCGCCACCAGCGGCGGCTCCGCGCCCGCCGGCGCCTCCACCGGCGCGCGCGGCGCCGGCGCGAGCAAGACCGGAGGCGCGTCGGCGGCCAAGCCGAGCGTCCAGCCGAAGGCCAAGCCCTCGCTGCACGTCCTCACCGTGCGCATCACGAGCGTCAGCTGCGTGCCGCGCGCGCACTGCAGCGGCAATCCTCACCAGGTCTCGGTGCACGGCACGCTCGCGCTCAACGGGATCGGGCTGAGGGCCGGCATGCTCGTCGCCTTCCCCAAATCGCCCGGCGCGCGCATCAGCAGCGTCTCCCCCGCGGCGCACCTGCGCCAGACGAGCGCCGGGCTCGTCGTCGAGGTGCCCAAGTCCGCGCACTCCGGACACATCATGGTGCTGCTCGGCGGCGGGCGCTACACGAGCTCCTACGGGCCGATCTACGTCTACGCGCACGCCCTGCACCCGCCCGCGCCGCCACCGCCGGCGCCGACGAGCGCGGGCGCCACCAGCGGCGCCGTCGGCGGCACTGCCTTCGAAGGGCAGGGCATGTGGATCTGGTACGTCAGCGCCTCCGACGGCGGCGATCTCGCGTCGATCGTCGCGCAGGCGCACGCCGCCGGCGTCACCACGCTCTACATCAAGAGCTCCGACGGCCCCAGCAACTTCTGGAGCCAGTTCACGCCGCAGCTCCTCGCCACGCTGCACGCCAACGGGCTGAGGGTGTGCGCGTGGCAGTTCGTCTACGGCAGCGAACCCGTGGGCGAGGCCGCGCTCGGCGCGCAGGCCGTCGCCGACGGCGCCGACTGCCTCGTGATCGACGCCGAGGGGCAGTACGAAGGCCACTACGCCGCCGCGCAGACCTACATCGCCGACCTGCGCGCGAGGATCGGTCCCGACTACCCGCTCGGCCTCGCCTCCTTCCCCTACGTGTACGACCACCCCTCGTTC
>Ga0209061_1005336_pt1 | contig 11338 bp, 12 predicted proteins | sample Coa_R1_10_FD_187157 | JGI IMG/M metagenome (GOLD analysis project Ga0209061, IMG submission 187157) | Surface soil microbial communities from Centralia Pennsylvania, which are recovering from an underground coalmine fire - Coalmine... | ecosystem: Environmental > Terrestrial > Soil >... | reverse complement strand
CGACTGGCAGGACGGTTACGCAGGCGAGCGCGCCAAGGACAACGACCCCGTCGTCAACGTGTCGTGGAACGACGCCCACGCGTATGTCGAATGGTTGTCCAGGCACACCGGAAAGCACTACCGGCTCGCGACGGAGGCCGAGTACGAGTATGCCGAGCGCGCCGGCACCACCACGTTGTACTGGTGGGGCGACGGCACGCCCAGGCAAAAGGTCGAGAACCTGACCGGCAGCGGTGATCGTTCGCCCGCGCATCGCAGCTGGGCCAATGCGTTCCAGGGCTACAGCGACGGCTACTGGGGGCCCGCGCCGGTGATGAGCTTCCTGCCCAATCCGTTTGGCCTTTACGACATGGACGGCAACGTTTCCGAATGGGTTGCCGATTGCTGGCACGAGAACTATGTGCGTGCGCCCGCCGACGGCAGCGCGTGGATCAATCCGGGTTGCGACATGCGCGTGATTCGCGGCGGGTCGTGGGGCAGCGCGCCCGACCAGGACCGCTCGTCGTTCCGGATGGGAGCTGTCGCCGATTCGCGCAGCGGCCGCGTGGGATTCCGGGTGGCGCGCGATTTGTAAGTTTGCGGTCGCCTCATGCGCAGGCGTGCAGCGCGTTGCGCAGCTCCGGCAGATAACCCGCGCCGAACAGGTTGACGTGGTTCAGGAGATGGTAAAGGTTGAAGAGCGGCCGGCGCTGACGCCAGTCGCGGCGCAATGGCGCGTGTTCCGCGTAGGCATCGAAGAAGCTGATCGGCGGTGATCCGAACAGCGTCAACATCGCGAGTTCCGCTTCGGCCCAACCGTAATGCACTGCTCCGGCGTCGATCAGCGCCGGCGCACCATCGCCACAGGCGTGCAGGTTGCCGGACCACAGGTCGCCATGCAGCAGTACGGGGGGCATGCCGGGAACCCGTTCGCGAAGCTGCGTGCAAAGACGCTCGATCGCGGCGGCGTCAGCCGGTCCGACCAGGCCGCCATCGCGCGCGTGCCGCATCTGCGGCAGCAGGCGTCGTTCGGCGAAGAATCGCCAGCCATCGACATCAGGTGTGTTGTCCTGCGGAGAATCACCGCAGAAACCGTCGTGATCGAACCCGAACCATGCACCCGTGACGGAATGCTGACGCGCGAGGCCCGCGCCGGCACGTTGCCAGTAATCGGCGGCGCGCGGACCGTCGCCGAGATCTTCGAGCACGATGCAGGTTGCGCGAACCTCGAACACGTCCGGCACGCGCAGTGCATCGGCTGCGCGCAGGGCGGCGAGGCCGCGCGCTTCGGCGGCGAAGAAACCCGCCGGCGCACTACGACGCGACTTCACGATCACGCGCCGCCCGTCCGCTTGCGTAGAACGATGAATTCCGTCGCTGGGGCGATTGCTCAAAACAGGCGTGCCCAGGTGCTGAAACGACGCGAGGTTTCGAGTGCAAGTAGTTGGTGCCGAAGGAGGGACTCGAACCCTCACGCTTTTAAGGGCGGCGGATTTTGAGTCCGCTGCGTCTACCGATTCCGCCACTTCGGCGACGGGCCGCAAAGTATGCGGGAGCATCGCCGGAATGCCAAGCGGCGCTTCCGGGCCGCGATGCGATCAGGCATGAATCGCCGCCGACTGGCCATTGAGACGTCCCGAGATGTTGACGGCGCATTTACACCTGGCTCCACATGATGGACGTCGACGTGCGGGGCGCGAAACACCGGCGCGCGTCGTCCGACGACAAGGAGAGTCCTCATGCGATCACTTACCCTCGTTTTCAGCAGCATGGCCGCCCTCGGCATGGCCGCAGGTGCTTTCGCACAGAACGCACCCACCACCAATCCTCCAACCAGGCCCGCGACTTCGACCGCCAACAAACCCGCCGGGCAGCTTGGCAACTCCGGCGGCGGCTTGAGCATGCACATGACGCCTCGCGAGGCGCGCATGGCGTTCCGGAACATGGATACCAACCACGACGGATACCTGGACAAATCGGAGTTCATGCGCAACGGCGACAGCGGGCAACGCTTCGCGGGCTGCGACACCAACCATGACGGCAAGCTTTCCGAAGCCGAATACGTGGCGTGTTCGCAACGTCCGCCGACCAGCGGAGAGGCAGAGGATGGGCAGGGTCATTGAGCAGGCGCCACGGCGCTGTGGCTGAGGGCCCGCGGTCTGCGCTGGCGCCTCAGTTGTCCAGCGAGAGCTTGCGCTCGCCGCGTGCGTACCACTCACCGCCGGTCGGCTCGAACACCGAACAGCGCGTCATGCGCTCCTGATAAATGTGCACGCTGATCGCCAGATCGGTATCGCTGGCGTTGCAGATGGTGTGGTGCTCGTGCGGCGGGATGAGGCTGCCTGCTGATCCCGCACCGGCCTGGATCACGCCCGCAGGGACGAAGCGGTAGCGGATGCCCTCGTGTTCCCGCATTTCGTACTGCACGACCTCCAGCGCGCCCTGCCACACGCCCTCGACGCACCACATGCCGGCGTGGTCGTGGATCGGCGTGCCCTGGCCCGGGTTCCAGGTCATCGCGATGACGCAGTAACCGTGCTCCGGGCTGCAATACAACTCGCGCCGCGCGTAATGTTCGGCGCAGCCCTCGAATACGCAGTCGGGCAGGCGCACCTCGCCTGCGTGGATCGCGTCGCACAGCGCCGAGCGCAACGCGCGCATCGTGCTCACGGTATCGCCCGCGCTGACGGCCGCGTCGAAGGCTCGGATCAGCTTGTCGCGTCCGGGAAATGGCATGTCCATCGCATAAGCATATAACCACCCTGCATGTGGAGGGAAAACGATGCCCCGGATTGGCGTCGCTGCGTCGATCCTTCGAGCTACAGGGTTCCCATGAACGCGCCGATCGCGGCGCCGAAGCGGCCGGTATCGACCAGGAAGGCGTCGTGGCCTTGCGGCGAATCGAGCCCGACGAACGTGGTGTCGGTGCCGGTCGCGCGCAGGTCTTCCGCGAGCTGTTGCTGCTGTTCCAGCGGAAACAGGATGTCGGTTTCGACGCCGATCACCAGTGCGCGTTCGAGCTTCATCTTCGCCAATGCATTGCGCACCGCGGTCGCAGGGTCGGGTGCGCCGCCGTATTCGGCGAGGTCGAACCAGTCCGACGCGCGCGACAGATACAGGTAGCAGTTCGGATCGAACGAGCGCGTGAAGCGACGCGCGTGCGCATTCAAGTAGGACTCGATTTCGAACTCGGCGCCGAACGGTTCATCTTCGCGCTTGTCCGGGTCGAGCCGGATGCGTCCGAAGCGTCCACGCCATTCCAGCGCCGAGCGGTAGGTGATGACGCCCAGCTTGCGCGCGATGTTCATCCCCGTTTCGGGATAACGGGCATCGTCGTAATGGCCGTCGTTCCAGTTGGGATCCAGCCGGATTGCTTCGCGCTGTAGCGAGCGGATCGCGATCGCGAACGGCTGCGCGCGCGGCGCGGTGCACACGCTGACGTGCGCGCGTGCGAAGCCCGCATGCTGCGCCAGTCCGCCCAACGCGGCCATGCCGCCCATCGAGCAGCCCACCAGTGCCGCCAGGCGCTCGATGCCGAGGCCGCGTGCGAGTTCGATGGCGGCGTTGCCGACGTCTTCCAGCGACAGATCCGGAAATTCCAGACGCCAGGGTTCGCCGGTAGCCGGATTGGTCGACGCCGGTCCACTCGAACCCTTGCAACTGCCGAGTGAATTCACGCAAATGACAAACCAGCGGTCGGTGTCGATCGCCTTGCCGGGCCCGACGATGTCTTCCCACCAGCCCGGCGATTCGTCGATGGCGTTGCGCGCGGCGTGTGCGCTGGGCGAAAGTCCGGTCAGGATCAGGACCGCATTGTCGCGTGCGTCGTTCAGCGCGCCCCAGGTCTCGTAGGCGAGCCGCCCGCCGCGCAGTTCGCCGCCACGTTTCATCCTGAAGGGCGAGGGCAGGGCGAAGTACTGGCGGGCGTCGGCCATGGCGGTCTCATAGCGAAGCAGAATCCGCAAGGGTAACGAGCATGATGGCCATCGCCAAGAATCACATCCCCCGCGCGCTTCGCGCGCGACCCCCTTCCTGGGGAAGGAGGTGATCGCATTTGCGCTCTTCCCGAATCCCGAATCCCGAATCCCGAGTCCCGGCTTTCAATCCACCTTGTCGATCGTCAGCGCGACCGGTGCGCGTGAACGAGTAGCGACTTCTACCGGCGCGGATTCCAGATCGCCGGCCTGTGGCATCGCGTTGCCGGAAGCGCTGATGCGCGCGACCACGTTGACCTTAGCGAATTTCGAGAGCGCCAGCGCGGGCGTCATCGCCATTGCATCGGTGAGGGTGACTTTCGCGGGTAGCGCGGATGCATTCAACCGCGCCACGGCGAGCGGCATCGGCGGCCCGTCCACCGCGCGCGCGAACACGAACAAGGTGTCGCCGGGTTTTACCCTGGCCGTGAGTTTCGGATCCAGCTTGACCATGACAGTCAATGCAACGTTGTTTGCAGAAGTCGAAGACGCAGGCGCTGCCGGCGTGGGATCGGCAGCCGCCAGCATCGCGCCTTGCCCATTGCCGGCACGCGTCTCGGCTTCCGTCAGTTCCTGTTGCACGGTCGCGGCGACCTTCGAGCCGGCCGGCAGCAGTGGCAGCAGCACCTTCCATTGCTTCGCCGCGTCGGCGTACTGCTGGCGCTGGAAGTCGCTGACGCCGAGCAACCACAACGCGCGCTGGTGGGTCGGGTTGATCTGCAGCGCGCGTTGCAATGTCGCGCGCGAGGCATCGTCGATGTGGTGCGAGGGATCGGTTGCCGCCTTCGCTTCGACCCACGCGACCATCGCGTCCGGATCGTCGGGCTGCAGCTTCAGCAGATGATCCAGTGCATCCAGCGCCTGTTCTGGCTGGTCGAGCGCCGAATACGCCTGCGCCAGCAGCGCCCAACCCTGCGCGTCGTCGGGCTTGCGTGCGAGGCTTGCCTGCAGTTGCTGCGTCGCATCGACGAGCGTTGCGCGGTTGTCGGCCGGAGCGGCCTGCAGCGCCTGCGGGGTTCCGATGGCGAGATACATCGCCAGCACCACGGGCGGTGTCGCGAGCGCCAGCAGCAACGCGAGCACGAACGGCGCGCGTGGTCGGCCCTCGCGGCGCGCGCTGCGCAACATCGGCACCAGCACGCAGGCCAGCGCGACCACCACCATCACGGCGGCGATGACGAGAAAGCGGGTGATCACCAATCGTCTCCGGGTTCCTCGGCGATCGCGTGGGCCGGACGCGTGCGGCGGCGCAGCAGTATCACCACCACGATGCCGCCTGCGAGGAGGATCGCGGGTGTGCCGAACCACAGCGCGATCGTGCTGGACGCGAGCGGCGGGTCGTAAAGGATGAACGTGGAATAGCGGGCGACCAGCCAGTCCTTGATCTCCCTGTCGCTTTTGCCTTCCTGCATCATGTCGAAGATCTGGCGTCGCAATTGCCTGGCGAAATCGGCGTTGGAGGCGAGCAGGCTCTCGTCCTGGCACACCATGCAGCGCAATTCGCGCGTCAGGTGCTGGAAACGGACACGCTCGGCGTTGCTCTGGAACGGCAGGGGATCGATCGCGAATGCGCTCGCGCTCAGCGTCAGCGCAAATGCAAGCAAGGCCGCGGCAAGCACATGCTTGATGTGGTGCAACCTGCTTTTCCCCTCTCCCTCCGGGAGAGGGTGCCCCGCAGGGGCGGGTGAGGGTTCGGTCACGCGTGAGCTCGAAGCCAAGCGCGAATCCGTACCCTCACCCCTGCCCCTCTCCCGGGGGGAGAGGGGTTCCAACCATGCGAGCAGGCGCTTCATGTGCTGCCCTCCTGCTCCAGTGCGCGGATCTTCGGCTCCAGATCCTTCGCGATCACCTCGGGTGTCAGCGGCCCGATGTGCTTGTAGCGGATGATGCCTTTCGCATCGATCAGGTAGGTTTCCGGCGCGCCGTAGATGCCGAAGTCGAGCGACGTGTTGCCCGACTGATCGGTGATCACCTCGTGGTAGGGATCGCCGTGTCGCTGCAACCAGGCCCGCGCATCCTGCGGCGCGTCCTTGTAGTCGTAGCCGATCAGCGGGATGCCGAATTTGTCGCGATACGCCATCAGCGTCGGGTGCTCGTCGCCGCAGGCGTAGCACCAGCTTGCGAACACGTTGATGAGATACGGCTTGCCCAGCATGTCCGCCTTGGTGAGGAATTGCGTCGGATGTTCGAGCCGCGGCAAGCGGAAGGCCGGCGCCGGCTTGTCGATGAGCGGGCTCGGCACGAAGCGCGCGTCGTGGGTCTGGTTCCAGACCAGCCCGACCACGAAGAACGCCACCAGCGCCGCGAAGACGATCAGCGGTACGAAGCGCGTGACGGGCTTGCTTGCAACCTCGTTCACGCCTCACCTTCCGCCAGCTTGCGCGGCGCTTCGGGTTCGGGCGTCGGACGCACGGTTTCGGGTTCGACCGCGCGCTTCAGGCGGAAGCGCTTGTCGAGGATCACCACGAACCCGCCCAGCATCATGCACACGCCGCCGCCCCAGATCCAGCGCACGAAAGGCTTGTCATAGACGCGCAGCGACCACGCGCCAACGTCCTGTCCTGAGCCTGTCGAAGGGCCGATCGGATCGCCGAGCGACACGTAGAGATCGCGGAACACGCCGGCCTGGATCGCGGCTTCGGTCTGCACCTGGCCGCCGACGTAGGTGCGCTTCTGCGGGTGCAGCGTCACGACTGGCTTGCCGTTGCGCGTGATCACCACGGTGCCTTGTTGCGCGGTGTAATTCGGGCCCGGCGTTTCGGCGACGCCGTTGAAGCGGAAATCGTAGGCGCCCACGTGCACGCTGGCGCCCGGTTTCATGCTGACGTCCTGCTCGACGCTCATCGAGCGCGTCAGGATCGCGCCCGCGATGAACACGCCGACGCCGAAGTGCGCCAGCATCATGCCCAGCATTTCGAACGGATAACGCTTGCCGCGTGGTGCTTCGCGCCAGCGCTTGATCGCGAACAGCGCGACGCCCGCGATCACCCACGTCGCCGCGGCCACGCCCAGCAATTCGTACCAGGTGCGTGCGCCCACGATGAAACCGGCGATGCCGGCCGCGACGGCGAGCGCGACGATCCGGATCAGCGCGTTGCGCCACACCTTCAGGTCGGCCTTGCCCCAGTGCGATAGCGGTCCGAACGGCAGCGCCAGCACCAGCGGCGTCATCAGGATCAGGAACAACGGACCGAAGTAGGGCGGTCCAACCGAAATGCGCCCGATGTTGAGCGCTTCGCCGACCAGCGGGTACAGCGTGCCGAGCATCACCATCGCGCAGGCGACGGTGAGCATGAGATTCCCGACCAGCATCATGGTTTCGCGCGAAGCCAGCGCGAACGATTTGCCGCCGGTGACCTTCGGGGCGCGCAGCGCGTACAGCAGCAGCGAGCCGCCGACCACCACCGCGAGGTACACGAGGATGAACACGCCGCGCGCGGGCGCGAACGCGAAGGCGTGCACGCTGGTCAGCAGGCCGGAGCGCACCAGGAAAGTGCCGAGCAGCGAGAACGCAAACGCGAAGATCGACAGCAGCAGCGTCCACGCGCGCAGGCCGTCGCGCTTGTCGGTGATCGCCTGCGCGTGGATCAGCGCGGCGCCGATCAGCCATGGCATGAAGGAGGCGTTCTCGACCGGGTCCCAGAACCACCAGCCGCCCCAGCCGAGTTCGTAATACGCCCATGCGCTGCCGGCGACGATCCCGACCGTGAGGAACGCCCACGCCGCGTTGGTCCACGGCCGCGACCAGCGCACCCAGGTCGATTTCAGCTCGCCACCCAGCAGCGACGCGATCGCGAACGCGAAGGCGACGCTGAAGCCGACATAGCCCATGTACAGCAGCGGCGGATGGAAGACGAGCCCCGGATCCTGCAATACCGGATTCAGGTCCGCGCCGTTCGGCGGCGCCGGCATCAGCCGCAGGAACGGATTCGACGTCGTGATCATGTACAGCAGGAACCCGAACGATACGAATCCGAGCACGCCGATGACGCGCGAGAAGAACGCTTCCGGCAGCTTGCCGCCGAAAACCACGATCGCGACCGACCACACATTCAGGATCAGCATCCACAGCAGCAGCGATCCTTCGTGCGCGCCCCACACCGCCGACAGCTTGTAGAACCACGGCAGCGACAGGTTCGAATTCTGCGCGACGTAGGCGACCGAAAAATCATTGGTCCAGAATGCCCACGTGAGGATGCCGTACGCGAGCGCGATGAACACAAGTTGGCCGATCGCGAGCGTGGGCGCCGTCGCCATCAACGGCTTGCTGCCGCGCCACGCACCGATGATCGGCAGCGCGCATTGCAGCGCCGCCAGCAGCAGCGCGAGGATCAGCGCGAGCTGGCCGAGTTCGGGGTTCATGACAGCGGGGGGCGGGGGATGGGTAGTGTGGGCGCACGGACGATCGCTGGTTCATGCGTGTCAGATTGAAAGAAGCCGGTAGCTTCTGCCAAAACGTGCAGGTGCATGGGAAGCTTCATTTCTGCGCCCCCGCGACCCGTCCCCCGTCCCCGGTTTTGTGCTCTTCCTTGGCCTTCGCGATCGCCTGCGCGACCTGCGGCGGCATATAGGTGGCATCGTGTTTGGCAAGCACCTTGGTTGCGACGAAAGTGCCGTTTTGCATCGTGCCAGTGGTGATCGTACTCTGGCCCACGCGGAACAGGTCGGGCAGGATGCCGGTGTAGGTCACCGGAATGTTCTGGAAACGGTCGGTGATCACGAAATCGGTGGTGAGCGTGCCCGGCACGCGGTGTACGCTGCCTTCCTTGACGATGCCGCCGAGCCGGAACGGATGGCCGTTCGGCGCCTTGCCGGCGTCGACTTCGGTGGGCGAGTAGAGATACGTCATGTTCCGTTGCAGCGCGAACACCGACAGGCCGGTCGCGATCGCGACCGCGCCGAGGATCAGCAGCGTGACGATGAGGCGCCGCTTGCGGACGGGATTCATGTCGTGACCTCCGCGCGGGCCGCGCGCGCACTGCGCGTGCGCTCGCGGGCGATGCGGCCGCGCAGTTGGCGCGTCAGCCGGCGCCGGCGCAGCGCCGGAGCAAACCAATCCCACGCCAGCACGATGAAGAACACCGCGTAGGCGGGCCAGACGTAAACGGCATAGCCGCCCATTGCGAAAAATTGCGTCATGTCACTTCCTCGCAATGGCAAAGGGGAGTGTGCGGCAACGCAATGGAATGCATGCCTCCACAACCCCCGACGATCCCGCGAGGGATCGTCCGCCCCCTTGACTCAAGGGGGCAGGCAGAGCCGGCAATCGGGAGAATGCTGGACGTCATCGACTTGTATCCGTCACCAGCTGCCGCACCCACTGCTTGCCGCTTTCCAGCGACAGCAGGCCCGTGCGTGCACGGCCGAGGATGCTCGCGAAGAAATACAGATGTGTCGCCAGCGCCATCACCAGCAGCGGCCACAGCATCGAAGGTGCGATCGAGGAATGCCCGAACAGATTCACCGTGCTGCCCTGGTGCAGCGTGTTCCACCACACCACCGAGTAATGCACGATCGGCAGGTTGACGATCCCGACCAGCGCGAGCAGCGAAGCGGCGCGCGCACCGCGGCGGCGATCCTCGAAGGCGTTGTAGAGCCCGATCACGCCGAGGTAGAGGAAGAACAGCACCAGTTCCGACGTCAGCCGCGCACCCCAGGTCCACCACGTGCCCCACATCGGCTTGCCCCACAGCGAACCGGTCAGCAGGGTGATGAGCGTGAACGCCGCGCCGATTGGCGCGCATTCCATCGCGATCACTTCCGCCAGTTTCACGCGCCAGACCAGCGCGACCAGGCCGGCAATCGCCATCGCGGCGTAGATGAACAAGCTCATCCATGCACTGGGCACGTGGATGAAGATGATCCGGTACGCGTCGCCCTGCTGGTAGTCCGGCGGCGCCAGCACCAGCCCGCCGTAGAGACCGATCACCGCGCAGACCAGCGCCGCCGCCATCAGCCATGGGCGCACATTGCCTGCAAAACGGTAGAAGTTCGGCGGCGAACCGAGCCAGTGAATAAAATGGGGAACATAGCTGCGTGACATATTTCTGAACCCGGGGTGCTCAGGGACGCGTCCCCATTTCCAGGCACGTTCCCCCACAACCCCCGCCTGACCGTTGCGCAGCAACGGTCAGGCCGCCCCCTTGACTCAAGGGGGCAAGCGTGTTGGTCAGCAGTGCGACGGAGGTTTTCATCACGACTCAACCGCGATTCGCAGGGCTGCCGCGCATGCGAGCGGTGCCAGCACGATCGCCAGGACCAGTGCCGCGGCCAGCCACGTCAGCGGGGCGAGGTACGGCATGCCGGATTGCGCCGCGGCAATGGCGCCGGCGGCAAATATCACCACCGGGACCACCAGTGGCAGCAGCATCAATGCCAACAGGATACCAGAGCGGCGCGCCCCTGCCGCCAGGGCCGACAACACGGCGCCCAGCAGCGCGATAAGCGGGGTCGCCAGCAGCAGTGTGACGATCAATATCGGCAGCACTTTCATGGGCAGGTCCAGCAGCGCTCCCAGCAGCGGCATCACGACGATCAATGGCAGGACCGTGGTGATCCAGTGCGCGATGACGCGGGTCAAAGCCAGCAGCGCCAAGGGCTGCGGCGCCAGTAGCCATTGTTCGAGGGTGCCGTCCTCGAGGTCCGCGCGGAACATCGCTTCCAGCGCAGGCAGCATCGCCAGCACCACGATCACCAGCAGCACGCCGCCGGCGATGCGGCCGAGCAGTTCGGGTTCCGGTCCCAGTGCGAACGGAAACAACGCCGTCACGATCACCGCGTACAGCAGCGGCAGGAACAGTTCGCCGCGGCGCCGCCACGCCAGCACGAAATCGCGACGCAGCAACGCGCGGCAGGCGCGCCACGTGCCGGGCCGCCGTGACGAACGCGCAACGGCCGTAACGTCCATCGTTCCCGTGCCGCGGTCCACCGTTTGCGTGAGGCTGGCCATGTTCAAAAGCCATCGGTCCGCGAAGGACGCGAAGAAGCGCGAAGAAAAACAAAAAAGCTGTTCTTTGCGTTCTTCGCGTTCATTGCTTTTGCTCTTGTGCTCAGGCGACAAGATGAATGTGCCGCGCGTTCGGATCGGCAAAGCGCACCGCGCCGTGGCTGGTCACCAGCGCTGCACCGCCCGCACGACAATGCTCGGCGACCAAGTGATTCACGAGATCGATCCCGTACCGGTCGAGATTGGCGTAGGGTTCGTCCAGCAGCCAGATATCGCCCGGCAGCAGCCGCAGGCGCGCGAGCCCCACGCGCTTTTTCTGGCCGGCGGAAAGCGTGCGCAACGGCTCGTCGATCCAGGCTTCGATGCCTACCGCTGCCATGGCAGTGTCCGGATTCTGTCCCGCGCGCGTGCCGTACAGGCCTGCGAGGAACGCAAGATT
>Ga0209061_1005335_pt1 | contig 11340 bp, 11 predicted proteins | sample Coa_R1_10_FD_187157 | JGI IMG/M metagenome (GOLD analysis project Ga0209061, IMG submission 187157) | Surface soil microbial communities from Centralia Pennsylvania, which are recovering from an underground coalmine fire - Coalmine... | ecosystem: Environmental > Terrestrial > Soil >... | reverse complement strand
ACGCTCTGCCCCGCGAGGCCTCGCGAAACTTGATCTTGGAGGTAGCCGAGCAATGGAAGACCAGGTAGACACGCGCTGGCGTAAGTCCAGCTACAGCGGCAACGGTGGCGCCGAGTGCGTCGAAGTCGCCTGCAACCTCATCCGCACGGTTGCCGTCCGCGACTCCAAGGACCCGCGCGGCCCCGTCCTGACCGTCGCGCCCGCCGGCTGGCACAGCTTCATCGCCAACGTCAAGGCTGACCGGACGGCCTGACCTGTCCTCACGGCACCGGCGTGCCGGTCCTGGCGTTCCAGCCGGTGGTGTCGGTGCCCGGTGTTACCGTCGGCACATGGCTTATCCGTTGACTGCGGCACAAGCGCATCTGGATGAACTCGTTGCCGAGGCGCGGCAAACGCATCGGCCGGTCACCATCAGCGATCACGGCAAGCCTGTGGCCGCCCTGATCAACATTGATGATCTTGCCGACCTTGAGGACCGGGCCGCGCTGGCGGCGCATCTGGCCGACAAGGCGGCGGGCCGCAGTGGCGTCAGACTCGAAGATCTGGATGCAGCCCTCGATCGGGCCGATGCTGAATCTTGGTCATGAGCCTGACTGTCGTCTTCCGGGAGACGGCGATTCGCAGCCTCAGTCGCGTCCGCCGTGAGGATAAGGAATTATTCGCCCGGACTCGCCGAGCCATCGCCTTACTAGCCGATCAACCGTACCCGCCGGATGCCGTTCCCTGGGGTGCGACAGGTGTGTACCGGCTGCACGCGGACAGAATCAGGATTCTCTTCGAGGTTGACGACGAGACAGAAACCGTCCACATCCTCAATGTAGGGTTCCTTGACTGAACTGTCGTTCGCGCATCTGGCACAGCACTCTGATCACCATCGCCTCGGCGTTACTAGCGCTTGCTCCTGAGGCGGACCGATGATGGCAGGCTAACCACCTATGAATCAGGTGATCGCCTGGGTGGGCTTCCTCGGGGCCTGGCTGCTGGTGGCCGGACCGCTGTACCAGGGCGCGATCGACCTGCGCGAGGAAGAGGTGGACCGGGAAGCGATCGAGGCGACCAAGGCGGACATACCGAAGCCGAAGACGCCGTCCCCGTGGTGGTGGCTGCTGCCGCCGGTCATGTACTACTTCTACCGGCGCATCAGCCACCAGTACCGCCAGGAGGTCATGAACCGGCTCAGCCCGGTTCAGCGCGAGCAGTTCACCAGCTTCATCGGCAAGGCGGCCGGCTGGCTCACGGTGGCCCTCGGCGCGGCCTGCCTGGCCGTCGGGCAGACCTGGGAAGTCGTCCGGCACTACCGCTGGCCGCTGTGGGTGTTCTGGGTGCTGATCGTGGTCATGAGCGCCTGGTGCCTGCTGAACACCACGCTGCGGATGCGGCAGGACGACCGGGCGCGGGCAGAGGGGGAAGAACCGGTCTCCACCTGACAGCTGCCCGAACGGGCGCGGCCGGACCGGCCGCGACGTCAGGGCTCCTGGCGGCGCTGGAGGGAAAAGCTCGCGGCCAGGGCCGACCGGACGTGTGCGCGGTCGTCGCGGGGCAGCTGGAGGTAGCGGCGGCCGGCGAGTTCCAGGGCGGCGGTCAGCAGGTCCCGCCCGGCTTTCCCGTCCAGCTCCGGGAGGCGGGCGGCGATCGTGACCAGGTCAGCCGCGAACGGCCGCCGGGCGAGCGCCCACCAGGCGGAGATCCGGTCCTTGCGGGTGCCGCCCGCCAGGACCGCAATCAGCGCTTCCAGCGTCCCGGGGGCTGGGCACGACGTCAGGGCTGAGGCGGCGGCCCGCTGGGTGTAGCCGTTGCTCCCCCGCGGGTAGGGCTGGAGCGCCGCCAGCAGCAGGGCGACCAGACGCCCGGCCAGGCGCGGCGCGCTGCTGACCGACAGCGCCTGGAGCGCGGCCAGCCCCACCGAGCCTTGGGGATCGCCGAGCCGGTCCGCCAGCCGGGCCAGGATGGCGGGTTCCTGACGGCCCGCCGCGGCGATGGCCGCCGCCTCCCGGACCTCGGGACGTTCCGCGTTCAGCAGGCGGAGGAGATCCGGCTCGCAGCCGGGCGGCCGGGCCGCCGCCAGGATCTCCGCCGCACGCCTGCGGACGCCGATGTCCACGCTGGCCAGTTCCTCGTCGGCCGGGCTGCGGGCCGCCAGCGAACACAGCATCGCCAGCAGCAGCGGGATCCGGGCCAGCCCGGCGACGGCCGGATCGGCGGCCCGGCCAGCAGGTGGGCCTCGGCGGCGGGCGGGAGACCCCAGGCGCGGATGAAGCCGGTGACGTCGCCGGGTGAGAAAGCCTGCAGCTCTACCTCGGTCGCGTCGCCGGCCGGCGGGCCCGTCCCGCCGGCGATCCGGCTGGTGAGCAGCCAGCGGCGGCCCGGGCCACCGCTGGACCAAGCGTCCAGCAGGTCGCCGAGGCGGGCCCGGTCGGCCGCGTCCGGCAGCTCGTCGTAGGCGCACGCCTTCCCGTACGATCACCTGGCGGCTGAGGGCCAGGCCGCCGGTGCCGTCCAGGAACCGCGGCAGCTGGCCGCCGCGGGCGTGGCCGGCCACCTTCTCCAGGAACGCGGTGAGGTCATCGAGATACTCACGTGGGCTCGGCCCCCGGGCGGCCGCCGCCCCGCGCGCCTCGTCGCGCACGGCGGCAAGGAGGCTCACCAGGCTTTCCAGGGCGGGTTGCGTGGTGGCGGCCCGCTTCACGTCCGCCCGGAAATACTCCGGGAGGAGGTAGAGAAACTGCTCGACCCAGACGGCCTTCCCCAGCACCGCCAGGTCACAGCCGTGGTCAGCCAGCGCGACCGTGAGGTCGGCCTCGAACTCCGCCGGGGCGACCAGGGCGTCGGTCAGGACCGAGACGACCTCCGGGTTCTCGAACGCCGCCTGCCAGACCTCCGCCACCGTCGCGGCCCAGGACTCGTCCTTCTCCGTGCCCGGCCGCCTGGCGTCGACGAAAGCCCGGGCGACCGCCGCTGCCAGCGCCCCGGCGACCGCCTTTTTCTGCGGATCTCCGGTGACCCGGGTGGCCACCCGGCCGGTGACCCTGCCGAACGTGTCGGCCAGCACGATGCTCAGCATCCCGGTGAGCGTGCTCACCAGCTCCGGGTCGGATACGGCGATGAGCCCGCTCATGTCCGGCCCCCAGCCACGGGTCGCAGCGGTGCCTGCCCGTTGACCGGGGCGGGCCGCTCGTCACCTGCTCATGATCCCACCCGGCCGCCTGGACCGCAGCGCCCGGCGGGGCCGCCGGGGAAAGCGCTCACACCGCGAGGCGGCCACCGTCGACGCTGAGGGTGGCGCCCTGGACGAAGCTGGCGCCGTCGCCGGCCAGGTAGGCGACGGCGGCGGCGATCTCCTCGGGCGCCGCCGTCCGCCCCGCCGGTGCCTGCGCCGCGAGCCGGTCGAAGTTCTCGCCGAACCGCCTGGTCCCCTCGGTGCGCGTGGGCCCGGGGCTGATCGCGTTGACCCGTACCCCGCTGGGCCCGAACTCAGCCGCCCAGGCCCGGGTGAGCAGGCCCAGGGCCGCCTTGGTCGAGCCGTACAGGGCCAGACCGGGCATCCCCAGCCCGGCGGCCGTGGACAGGACGTTGACGATGACTCCCCGGCCGCGCGCGGCCATCGCCGGGGCCAGCCCGGCGACCAGGAGGAACGGCGCCCGGACGTTGACGGCGTACACCGCGTCGATTTCCCCGGCGGTGGTGGCGGGGGTGCGGCCGCTGCTGGGCGGGTACATGGCGGCGTTGTTCACCAGGATGTCCAGGTGCCCGCCGCCGAGGTCCACGGCCTCCCGGGCCAGCGCCGCGACAGCGGCCGGGTCGCCGAGGCCGGCCACCGCGACGTCGGCCCGGCCGCCCGCGTCCCGGATCGCGGCGGCGACCGTGTCGCCCCGGGCCTGGTCGCGGCCGCTCACGATGACGTGCGCGCCCCGCCCGGCCAGTGCCACCGCCACCGCGCGGCCGATGCCGCTGGTGGCCCCGGTGACCAGAGCGGTGGCACCCGCGAGTTCAGCCGGCTGAAGTGTGTTCGTTGTCATGTCCCGCACGTTACGACTGATACCGGACAGAACTGACCCGGTATTTTTGGCGCTTCACGTCCCTGTCGGCCGGTGTTTCTTTTCTCCCGCCCGGAACTGGAGGAGACTGGCGACTTGGTGCATGCCGGCCGGTTTAATCGCTATGGCCAGCGGCACAGCAGCTACGGCAGAGGAGACGGGGATGCAAAACCAGGGACATCTCGGGCGTCAAAAGAAAACGTTTATTGCCCGGTGGGTGGCTGCCTTACGGCGGCCACTCGCGCTGACGGGGGCGGTCGCGCTGGCGGTGGGACTCGTCGTGGTCCCGGCGGCCGTCAACTCGGCGGCCGCCGTTCACCCCGGCACACAGCACCCGGCGGCGGCGGCGCACACCGCGCCGGCGGATCCGGTGACGGTGACCGGCCCGCATCTGTACGACCCGGCGACCCAGGCACCCTTCCCCACGGCGAGCAGCGTGACGGTGAGCCAGGCGACCGGCCTGACCGACCAGGACATTCACGTGACCTGGAAGAACTTCACCCCTACCGGCACCAACGGCAATCCGTGGTACGAGAACGAGTACGACGACTACGCGGTGATGGCGACCGAGTGCCGCGGCACCCACCCGTCCTCGTGGAGTGACTGCTACGAGGACGACACGCACGGCCTGGTCGAAGTGAACGGCCCGGACGGGCCGCCGAACACCAGTTACGCCATCACCGGCAGCGACGGTACCGGGCAGCTGAACATCATGATCGAGACCAGGCTGGAGAACACTCTGCTGGGCTGCAGCCAGACCTCGGCCTGCTCGCTGGCCATAGTCCCGGGGCAGGGCGGCGTGCCGCCGGAGGGCAGCAATCCCGCCGACTGCTCCGACCACAGCGAGGACATCCTGCCCGGCCTGTCCGGCACCGCGCTGGCCTACAACACCTTCGAGGACCCGTCCGGCACCTGCTCCTGGAACGACCGGATCGTCATCCCGCTGCACTTCGCGCCGCTGCCGATCGGCTGCCCGGTGAGCCTGCCCTCCTTCAGCGCCGCGGGCTCGCCCATGCTGGCCGTGGCCATGCAGCAGTGGCAGGCCGGCCTGTGCCGGGGCCAGAACGCCCTCGACGTCATGTACAACTCCACGCCCGGTGAGCCCACCGCGGTAGGCGAAGCGGTCAAGGGGGACACCGACGTCGCCTTCACCACCCGCCCGGCCAGCGCGGACGGGATCTCCACCGGTGGCCGGCCCTTCGTCTACGCCCCGGTCGCCGTCTCGGCCGAGTCGGCCGCCTACTGGTTCGACGACAACACCACCGGGCAGCCGCTGTCCGGGCTGAAGCTGAACCAGCGGCTGATGGCCAAACTGCTCACCACCTCCTACAACCCCGACATCGCCTGCACCCACCCCGGCGAGCAGAACTGCGACCCCGGCGTGGACAAGAACCCGTTCAGCGTCCTGAAGGACAAGGAGTTCAGGAGCCTGAATCCCGGCATCGTCAAGAACACCCAGTTCTTCATCTCCCAGCCCTATCTGGTGCCCACCACGGTGTACGGGCGCAGCGACCTGACCTGGGTGGTGAACAGCTGGATCAACGCCAACCGGGACGCCCGCTCATTCCTGGCCGGCCAGTTCGACCCGTGGGGAACCCACGTCAACACCTACTACCTGGGCCAGAAGCGCCCCGTGGACCAATTCGTCCCGAAGGACCCCAACGCGCCGTGGACGGACGAGTTCCTGCCCGCGTCCCCGCTGAGCCAGGTGGTCACCTACCAGGCCCTCAACGAGGACGAGGGCTACGACACCCCCGTGCAGCAGCCCGGCGGCGGCGTCACCCTGAGCAAGGACCCGCCGGAGCCGGTGGGTGACCGGATGCTGCTGGCCCTCCTCGACCAGGGCGACGCGGCCCTGAACCAGTTCCCGGTGGCCTCGATCGCCAATGCCGCCGGTGACTACGTCCAGCCCACCCAGGCCGCCATGGCCGCCGCCCTCAGCCACATGATCAGCGACGGCGACGGCACCCTCCAGGTCAACCAGGCCAGCACCGACCCCGCCGCCTACCCCCTCACCATGGTCATCTACGCCATGGTCCCCACCCAAGGCCTCTGCCACGCGACGGCCGCCACCATCGCCCACTTCCTGGACTTCGCCGCCGGCGCCGGCCAGACCCAGGGCAGCCAGCCCGGCAACCTGCCCGCCGGCTACCTCCCCCTGACCGCCCAGCTCAAAGCCCAGACCCTGAAGGACGCCAGGGAAGTCGCCGCCCAGTCCGGCGGCACCAGCCAGTAGCCAGGAGGGTGACCTTCCGCCGCGGGCGCGGGCGGGCCGACGCCGGTCCGGCCGCGCCCGTTCGGGATTCACGCACGGTGAACCTGGCGGCGGCATTCTGCTATCAGTGTGACTTATGACAACCGAGTGCCGGGAGCCGCGCGGGCACCGGCACGGGCGGGCAGTTCACCGTGACCCCCGTACCGGGCACCAACGGGACCGGCCTGCTACTGGGTGCAGGTTGCAGGGTGGCATTAGTTCGGGATAGCGGAGTTTGGCGGTGCCTTCCCGGCTAACCTGAAGAACCACTTGCTTACCGTGGCCGGAATCCGCTGCGCCCACAGGCGGATCAGGATCCCCAGGGCGGAGGGGGCAGAAATGTCTCACGTTCCAAGCCGGAGCCGCCCGCAGCCACGCAGCACGGTAGGTGCGTCGCCAGTCACCGTGCCAGAAGTCGTGATCCTGACTGGATTCACGCTGGCCGCCGGAACGCTTGCCCTCTACGGCCTGCTGCGTTTCTGGCCCGCCCCGCCGGCCCCGTCAGGCCTGGCGCCGCTGTCAGCCAGATTCAGTTACTTCGGCTGGCACCTGTCGCTCACCCGGGATCAGCAGTTCCTGGTCGTAGCAGCATTGGCTGGCGCTGTCGGCGCGCTCCTGCACAGCCTCCGGTCGCTGTCCACCTATATCGGCGAACGTTACCTCTTCCGCAGCTGGATCCCCTATTACCTGCTGCTGCCGCTGGTGGGCGCGCTGCTGGCGACGATCGTGTATCTCGTGCTGCGGGCCGGACTGCTGACCGGGACCACCAACGCCAGCCAGCCGGACCCCTACGGCATCGCCGCCATCGGTGCCTTGGTCGGACTGTTCTCGGCGCAGGCTGCGGAAAAGCTGAAGGCCGTCTTCGAAACCCTGTTCACCAAGGCGGAAAGCGGCAGTCAGTCCGTCACCGACATCCCCAGCCTGGCGATCACCGGATTCCAGCCCGCGGAAGGTTCACCTGGAACCGAGGTAACCATCAGCGGAAATGGCTTCTCGTTCGTCACGCAGGTAGTCTTTCCTCCCGGCAAAACGCCGCCGTTCCGGATCGACTCCGGGACTCACCTCGCCGTCGTAGTACCTGACGGGGCAGTAACCGGCCCGGTCACCCTGCACTCTGACCGCGACCAGGCCACCAGCAGTCTGCCGTTCCGCATCGTCTAGTACCGTCAGCCCTTGGCGTCAACCTCCGTCGGCAGGGTCACCGTCCCGGTCCGGTGCGGGCCGCTGTGCTCGATGAACTTCAGGCTGGCTTCTCCCCACTCTCCGCGCGAGGTTGGACAGGGGCCGACCAGCAGACCGATATAACTTTCCCTGGCGCTGTCCGTAACAAGGCTGTTGACCGCCAGCACCCACGATCCAGCCTGCCGCACGTAATCCTGGGCGTCGCTGCGCGGGAACTCCCAGTCCCCCCTGAGCGGAGCAGCGAAAATCGGTACCAGCAGGTGCGATACGCCGCAATCCTCCAGCACGCTTTTCCACGTCGACCCGGTAATGTCCTCGCATATCAGGATGGCAAAGCGGCCAGCCTGCGACTCTCTCACCTCAATCCGATCACCCCGGCTGATCCACTCCACCGCCAGGTCCGTTCCGCCAAGTGGCCCGGACAGCTCCCAGTCGTCGATGAGCTTGGGAGTCAGGCTGAAGTCCCGGGTTTTGTCCTGCGAGAAAACCTGTTCCCCAAATTGATCCAGTACTACAGCCCGATTTGGATACCTGCCCTCTGGGTCAGGTTCCCCGACGGGGCCGGTGCCGACGAGGATCCAGCAGCAGCGTGGGCCAACGTCCGGGTCCTGACTCAGCCGCCTGAGCTGATCGCGCCAGTAGGCGAGCAGCGGGGCGGAGAGAGACGCCTCAGGCAGAACCCCGATATCCGCCTTCTCTTCGGTGATCCGGCCGAGGATTCCCCGGATGCGGGTGCGAATCTCCTCCCGGTCGTCCGGCCGGAGAACGTAGCCATCGACCGCTTCGCCGGTACTGATGTTGCGCCTGGCGCCGCGAATCCGGGTGATGTCAATGTCCCGCGGCGAGTCCAGCAACGGCGCAACCACGACGTTCAGGTCCCGGGTCAGCCTCGGCAGGTCCTGGCGGGCATCGGCACGCTCGTGGTTGACCGCTCGCCACGAATGATCGGGAACACGAACGACGGAGGTAAAGGTGTCGGCCGCGGTGAGCTGACCTTCCGGCCGGGCGGGCTGGGTCAGTTTCGGCAGGACGGCGCCGGGCACGTTGCCGGTACTGAACCGGCCGGTCCTCGCGTAGCGTCTGAGCACGTACCCCAGCGCACCCGTATCCACGCCGCCCAGCCGCGGATTAACGCACGCCAGCGCGCGATCGATTCCGATAAGTATGGCCAGGGTGCCGGGAGAATCGCGCAGCGGCGCCGTTAACCGAAGACGCGTCAGATCAACCCGGCCTTCACCGAACGCCATACGTTCGGCCCAGAAGGCTACATCCTCGAATCCCTGCTGGTCCGCCCAGCTGCTCGCCTCACGATTGAACAGCAGCGTATCAGCGGTAAGCCGATCGTAGAGAACAGCAAATAGGTCGGCAGGATCGGCCAAATCAGGCAGGCCGGCCGGGAATCGCTCCGCAGTCACCCTGTCTCCCCCCGTAGCCACCCCTGCCACCGCAAGTTATCGTTGGACACGCAGGCTGGCAATCATACCCGGCCAGCCAACACTTGACACATACTTGACATCGGACTACCGTAGTGGACACCAGAAAAAAGTCGACGTACCCCTAAATTCGGTCGTCAGTATTGTGCGGGAGACCCGATGCACCAGGAAAACGGCTCCACTGGCCTCACCCAGCAGCATCGGCTAAGCGAACTGCGATCGACCCTCAGCGAGTGGCAAGACCAGCCAGTTACCAATGATGACCTGAGCGTACTTGCCACCTTTTTAGTAGACGCGACGCTGGACGCCGACGAGGAAACCCTCGGTACCGCACTGACCTGGCTGCAATGGCAGTACGGGCGGCGCCGGCAGACATCGGGCACGCCGGCGGCCGACGCGGAATCCGGAGCGTTTCTCGGGTTCATCCATATCGCCCAGTGGGCACTGCAGCGAGTTCCGGTGGCATCCTCTGTACCTGCCGTGGAGCCAGGAACGCACGCGGCCCGTTTCCTGCAGGCGCTTTCAGCCGTACCCGGGCTCTCCAACGCCAAACTGGCCGCTGAACTCGGTGCCGACGAAACTGAGGTAAGCCGGGTCGGCCGAGGACTGATCGAGAAAAGCCTGGCCACCCGGCGCCGGCTGGGGCGGTTCAACTCCTGGGAGATCACTCCGAGAGGACGCCGGACCCTGACGGCCCTGGCCGCGATGGCCAGCGGAGCGGACGAGGGTGCAACCGGCTACGGCCCGATCGGCCCAGCGGAGCGGGAAACATACGGAAACTGGCGGCAGGACGCCCAGCAACAGCTGCTGTCCCAGGCGGAACGGCTGAACCTGCGGCCGGCCGACGAAGCAGGAACGCCACTGGCGGACGTTCCGCAGGGAGCAGCAGTTGCCGTTAGCTGAAACTCCCACCCAGGTGCGGCAGGACAGCACCCCCTGATGATTCACATCTGACCGTCAGCCATCACTCCAGGAGCGGCGATGCCGCATTTCGCGGTGACTCTGTTCGGCGCAGACGCCCCCGGCACCATAGCTGTCGTCGCTCGCGAGCTGGCGCTGCAGGGCTGCAATCTCGAAGACTGCTCAGCGACGACAGTACGTGGCCACAGCGCCCTGGTACTGATGGTGTTCGGGCCGGCCGGAACCGGGCCCGCCCTCGCCGCGACGCTGAGTGCTGTGGCCCGGGACCTGAACGTGGAGATTCACGTCACGGCCGCCGACGAGGCAACGCCATCATCCGGCACGCGTTACGCCATAACTTTCCACGGCGCCGATCAGCCCAGGCTGATCAGCGGAGTCTCCGGGATCCTGGCCGACCACGGGGCGAACATAGTCGATCTCAAAAGCTCCGCGACCGGTAAACCAGCCCGCATGTACCTGATGCGTTTCGAGGTGGAAATACCACAGGGTAAGGTCAAAACAGTCGAAGCGGCCCTCACCGCCCAGGCAACACGGCTCGGCATCCAGCCTGGCACCCTGGACCGGGTGCCCACCGGGCAGATAGCCGCAGCGGTGCAAATCAAGGACGTCCGGCTGCAGAATTCATTTTTCCAGCTCGACGAATTGGTGCCAGAAGAGGAGCTCGGCTACTACCGGACGGGCTATTTCGCCGAGGTCAAGACGATGGACCAGGAGCAGCTGGTCGTAGCAGCCGAATTCCAGCTCGTCCTGCGGCCACCCGGGCAGGAACCTGCTGCCTCCAGCACAGCGACTTTGCTCGATACGCAGCCGCTGAAGGCCTCCGCGACCTATCACATTGACTACAGCGCCCGCTGGGGGAATTCCCAGCCCCCGTGGGACGACGTGCAGGCCTTTGCCGACGTGAACGCCATCTTCAACTCGTGGCCGTACTGGCGGCAGCTCGTTCACTCGACACTGCCCCGGATGGGCGTGCACAAATTGGTGATTCCCGTCTTCCGGCTCCCGCTCCCCGTACCGTCCTGACGGGGCATCACGCGGCAGGACGACGCTGGGGCCGCACCGGCAGGAGGCAGGGCGTACGGCCGCCGGCGCGGGCCGGCATGATGGTGGCGTGGACATGACCAGCCGGCCGCAGCGCTCAGTCTCCCCGCGCCCAGCCTCCCCGCGCCCGGCTTCCTGGCGGCGGGCGGCCTGGCCCGTCGCCGAGCACATCCTCCCGGGCATCGTCGAGGTCCGGGCCCAGACCAGGCCGTACGCGGCGGCGTGGCGCAGCGCCAACGCCGAGGCGCTGCGCGGTGACGGCCCGCTGTGGGTGGCCCTCGGCGACTCGATGAGCCAGGGCATCGGCGCGCACAGCATCGACGGTGGCTGGGTGCGCCAGCTGCACGCCCGGCTCCGGCGGGCCGGCTCCGGCGGGCGATCCAGATCAACATCGCCAACCTCGCGGCCGTGCCGTCGATCGTCTACGGGATCCTCGGGCTGGCCGTGTTCGCCCGCGGGCTCCACATGAAGGCGG
>Ga0209061_1005331_pt1 | contig 11346 bp, 7 predicted proteins | sample Coa_R1_10_FD_187157 | JGI IMG/M metagenome (GOLD analysis project Ga0209061, IMG submission 187157) | Surface soil microbial communities from Centralia Pennsylvania, which are recovering from an underground coalmine fire - Coalmine... | ecosystem: Environmental > Terrestrial > Soil > Unclassified... | reverse complement strand
GATCGAGGCGTGCGGCGTGACCTGCAAATCGAAGGACAGCACGAGCTGGGAGGCAGCGTCGCACGGACGCAGCCGCACCTCGTTGTGCGATTCGTAAGCCGGGGCTTCGTAATCAAACCTCGTGGCGTGCCGGACCCGGAAGATCATCCCATCACTCAAAGCGCAGATACCGGTCGAAAATCATACTGCCAATCTCCACGCAAAGGTCCTGCATTTCCATGAGAAATTCGTGCAGCCCGTCAGCTATCACGCGATGCGCGCTGGTGTTGCGCAGCGCCGCGGCGAGCCTGCCGCAGGGGGAGCCGGGCGCGTTGATGGCGGGCGCGCGCCCCGCCGCGTCTTCAATGCGCCCGGCTGCCGCCTGAAGCTGGTCGATACAAAAACGGGCCGAGCGTGGAAAGCCCGGATCGAAGAGCAGAAACTCAACCACCCGCTGCACGGCGATCTGATTTCCATACACACGCCGATAGGCCTCCAGCGCAGAGGCGCTGCGCAGCACCGCCGCCCATTGCATCCGATCGACCGGCCCACCGACGTCTTCCAGGCGCGGCAGCAGCCGATGGTACTTTGAATCGAGCAGGCGCGAGACGTTCTCGGCCCGCTCCAGCATCGTGCCCACCGTCATGAAATCGTATTCGATGTCGCGCGGCAGCGTCGCGTGGCTGATACCGGCCAGGCGATGGAAGCGGTTGCGCAACTCATTGAAGAAACCGTAAACGCCTTGCTGCTCGAACACCGCATGCGACCATCCCTGCGTTTCCAAATAGAGCGTGTTGATTTCCAGCCACAGTTCCGAGGACAGGCGATGGCGCAGGTTGCGCGCGTTGTCGCGCGCCGCGCTGATGCAGCTTCGGATCGAAGAGGGGTTGCGCGTCTGGAAGGTGAAAAAATCCAGCACCCGGGCTTCGCCGGGTTCATCGTGGAACTGCGCAAACAGCTCGCCGTCGCCGGTAATCGCCAGCAGCGGCGCCCACGGATGCGGCTCCGGGGCGGGGCTTTCGACCAGCAGATGGTAGTTGACGTCGGCCAGCCGCGCGCGCCATTCCGCGCGCTCCAGGTAGCGCGCCATCCAGAACAGATGGTCGGCAATCCGGCGCAGCATCAGGACGCCATCACCCAGGTGTCTTTGCTGCCGCCGCCCTGCGAGGAGTTGACGATCAACGACCCCTCGCGCAGCGCGACCCGCGTCAATCCGCCCGCCAGCACGCGCGGCCGCTCGCCGAGCAGGACGAAGGGGCGGAAGTCGATATGCCGCGGCGCGATTTGGGCGGCGCCGCCGCTGCGATGGCCGGTGATGGTCGGATGGACGGAGAGCTGTACGACCGGCTGCGCGATGAAACCGGCCGGGTCGCGCTCGATCCGCTCGCGCGTGTCGGCCAGCTCGCGGTCGCTCGCGCTGGGCCCGATCACCACGCCATAGCCACCCGACGCGCCGGTGGGCTTGACCACGAATTTATCGAGGTCGCGCAGCACGATTTTTCTCTGCTCCGGATCGCGCAGCAGATAGGTCCGGACGATCGGGATGATCGGTTCCTCGCCCAGGTAGTAGCGAATCATATCGGGCGTGTAGGCATAGACCGCCTTGTCGTCGGCCACACCGGTGCCGATTCCGTTGGCGACTGCCGCGCCGCCCGCGCGCAGCACCGCGGTCAGACCCGGCACTCCCAGCATCGAATCCGGCCGGAAGACGACGGGATCCAAAAAGTCGTCGTCGATGCGGCGATAGAGCACGTCAACCTGGCGCAGGCCGCCCACCGTCTTCATGTAGAGTTTGTGATCGGCGCAGACCAGATCGCGCCCTTCGACCAGCTCCACGCCCATCTGCTGAGACAGGAACACGTGCTCGAAGAACGCCGAGTTGTAGGGTCCGGGAGTGAGCAGCGCGACCGTAGGATGCGAGCTGCCCGACGGTGCCATCTCGCACAAACAGGCCAGCAGGTCGGCCGGGTAGTGTTCGACGCTGCGCACGCCCATGGCGCGGATCAACTCCGGCACCAGCCGCGTCATCACCAGCCGGTTCTTGATCACATAGGATACGCCCGAGGGGGTGCGCACGTTGTCTTCCAGTACGCAAAATTCGCCGTCGGCGTCGCGCACCAGGTCGATGCCTGCCACGGTGATATAGGCGCCGTGGGGCGGCTTGATTCCCACCGCCGGGCGGCGGAACTGCGAAGAAGTCTTGATCAAATCCGGCGGCACGACGCCGTCCTTGAGGATGGCGCCTTCGCCATAAACGTCGGCCACGAACGCGTTGAGCGCCCGCACGCGCTGGACCAGCCCGCGTTCCAGCGTCGCCCATGTGCCGGCGTCGATCACGCGCGGAATCGGGTCGAAGGGAAAGATGCGCTCGGCGCCGGCGCTGTCGCCATAGACGTTGAAGGTCACGCCCTCGTTGAGAAACATTTGGTCGGCGCGGGCGCGGATTTCATCGAACTTCGCGGCGTGCGTGGCGAGAAAACCCGCCAGCACGCGCGAGTAGCCGGCCCGCGGCGCGCCCAGGCGGTCAAACATTTCATCGAAAGCTTGCGGATGAGCACGGTAGGATGCCCAAAAAGGCGTCAGACTGCTCGGTTCTGCGGCAGGTGGTTCAATCGCAGCGGTATCAATCCCCACGACTTTTGGCTCCCTTGCGCGTTACGCAAGGGAGCAGGCGCAAGGATTATGCCTTAGCCTGCGTTCCTTTGGGCGGCGCGGCGGCGGGCGGCGCTGTGGGCGAAGGCGATGGCGGCGCGCATGCTTTGCGCGCGCGCGATGCCGCGCCCGGCGATGTCGTAGGCGGTGCCGTGATCGGGCGAGGTGCGGATAAAGGGCAGGCCCAGCGTGACGTTGACCGCGCTGTCGAAGTCCAGCGTCTTGACCGCGATCAGCCCCTGGTCGTGATACATCGCCACCGCCGCGTCGAACGGAAAGCGGCCGCCGGACCGGATGAAAGCCGTATCTGGCGGGAGCGGACCGTAGGCCTGGATTCCGCTGCGGCGCGCGGCCTCGATCGCGGGCGCGATGATATCGCTCTCCTCGCGGCCGAACAGGCCGTTCTCGCCCGCATGGGGATTGACGCCCAGCACCGCCAGGCGCGGATTGGCGATGCCGGCGTCGATACGCAGATGGGCGGCCAGCAGCTCGATCGTGTCGAGCACCTTGCGCGTGCTGAGCGCGCGCGGCACCTGCGCCAAGCCGATATGCACGGTGACCAGCGCCAGCTTGAGGCGCCGCCCGGCGAACATCATGCGCCATCGCCGCACCCCGGCGATTTGCGCCAGCAGTTCTGAATGGCCGGGGAATTGATGGCCCGCGCGGTTGAGCCACTGCTTGCTGATCGGCGCGGTCACCAGGGCCGCCGCCTCGCCCGCCAGCGCCATCTGCGCGCCCGTCTGGATATACCTGAATGCCGCGTCGGCACCCTCCACCGTCGGACGCCCCGGCGTCAGGCTGCGCCGCCCGAGCCGGCTGGCCTCCAGCACGCACAACGTATCGCCGACCGGATCGACTCGCTGACCGGTGCTCCATCGGGTTGGATGCGGCACGTCCTTAAGCGTCTGCGCCGCCGCGCGCATCGCACCCAGGTCGCCGATTACCAGCAGGCGCGGCGCGCCGGCGCGGCCCGCCCATGACGCCGCCGCCTTGAGGATCACCTCGGCGCCGACCCCGGCGGGATCGCCCATGCTGATTGCAATCGGAACAGTGCTGCGCGCCGCGGCGCTCACAGATAGGTCTGGACGGAATGGTCCTTGATCAACTCGGTGTTCACCCAGTGTCTGAACTGCGCCTCCATCTGCTGTTGGCCGAGCTTCTGGCGAATCAGTTCATGCACGTCGGCCAGCGGCCGCACGCCGGCCTGCTGATGCTCTTCGACCTTGACAATATGGAAGCCGTGGCTGGTCTTGATCACCGGCGAGACCTGGCCAGCCTTGAGCTTGGAGATCGCGGCCAGGATCTGCTCGTTAATGTCGTCGGGCTTGAAGTAGCCCAGCTCGCCACCCTGGGTTTTGGAATCATCGTCAGAATAGCGGGCCGCCAGTTCGGCGAAATTGTCGCCTTTGAGTGCGCGCTTGCGCACCGCCTCGGCCTTGGCCCTGGCCGCCTCGACCACGGCCGGCGGCGCGGCGACCGGGTCGACCGCGATCAGGATTTGGGCCAGCCGGAAGCGCTCCTCGGAGGCGGTGAAATCGGCCAGATGACTCTTGTAGTAGGCCTGGATCTGGCTTTCGGTGATGACGATCTTGTCCTGCACCTGACGCTGGATCATCAGCAGCTTCTGGACTTCGCGCCGGGCGCGCTTGCGGTAGGCGTCGTAGCTGATGCCGTGCTGGGCAAGCTGCGCGCGCAGTTCCTCGTCGGTGATATGATTGCCGGCTTCGAACTGGGCGATGAAGCGATCGACTTGCTCCTCCTCGACCGGGATGGTGCTCATCTCGTGGTCCATCACCTTTTCGTCGATAAGCTTTTGCAGGACCTTGCGCTTGGCTTCCTGGCTCTGCGGGCTGTCGTCGGCGGGCAGCGTGGTGCCCGAGGCGGCAGCGTAACGGCGCAGGTCCTGCATCGTGATCGGGTCGCCGTCGACGGTGGCGATGACCCGGTCGACGATCTGGTCGGCCCGCGCCGGCGCCAGGCAAGAGCACAGTAGCGCGAGAAGGATCGCTGCGCCCAAACCAATGCGCGCGTAATGTTTCATCGATTCAATTGGCGAGCTGGCCTGCCGCCCGCCCCACCCGGGGCTCCACCTTTTCACACGCGGCCACCGCCTGCAAGACCGGCTCCAGTTCCTCGAACAACTCCTCATAACTGCGGTTTTCGATCCGCACGCTCAGTTGCGCGTTGGGCGCCAGGCGCATGCGTGCGCGGTTGGTGTTGACCAGTCGGCTCAGCAGCTCGGCGTCCATCGGGGCCTGCGGATGGAAGCGCAGATGGAGCTGATTGCCCTTAAGCGTGGCGCTCAGAATCATCAGCTCGCGCATCTGGCGGCGCACGTTCATCGCCGCCAGCAGGTTTTCGACCAGGGTCGGCACCGGGCCGAAGCGGTCGCGCAGCTCGTCGCGCAAATCGTCGAGATCCTCGACCGACTCGGCCCGCGCCATCCGGCGGTAAAGAATCAGGCGCTCGCTTTCATCGGGCACGTAGCTGTCGGGGATGTAGGCCGGGATGCCCAGTTGGAGCTCGGGCTCGAAGTCCGGACGCTGCGGCTCGCCGCGCAGCTCCCGGATCGCCTGCTCCATCATCTCGGTGTACAACTCGAAGCCGACCGCGGCGATATCGCCCGACTGCTCGCGGCCGAGCAGATTGCCCGCGCCGCGCAATTCCAGATCGTGCATGGCGAGCTTGAAACCGCCGCCCACCTCGACCAGTTCGCGCAGCACCTCGATTCGCCGCTTGGCGTCGCGCGTAATCAGATGCTCGCCCGGCACCAGCAGGTAGGCGTAGGCCTTTTGCTTGGAGCGCCCCACCCGCCCGCGCAACTGGTAGAGCGCGGCCAGCCCGAAGTGGTCGGCGCGATTGATGATGATGGTGTTGGCGTTGGGAATATCCAGTCCCGACTCGATGATCGCCGAGCAGACCAGCACGCCCACGTTTTTGTTGATGAAATCGTGCATCACCACTTCCAGCTCGCGCTCGTCCATCTGGCCGTGCGCCACCGCGATTCTGGCCTCGGGCACCAGGGCGCGCAGATGGCGCGCCATGTACTCGATGTTCTCGACGCGGTTGTGCACGAAGAACACCTGGCCGCCGCGGTTGAGTTCGCGCAGGATGACCTCGCGGATCAGCCCGTCGTCGAAATGCGCGACGTAAGTATGGATCGCCTGGCGGTCCACCGGCGGGGTCTGGATGATCGACAGGTCGCGAATCCCAAGCATCGCCATGTGCAGGGTGCGCGGAATCGGCGTGCCGGTCATGGTCAGCACGTCGACCAGCTTGCGGAATTTCTTGATCTTCTCCTTGTCGGCGACGCCGAAGCGATGCTCCTCGTCGATGATCAGCAGCCCCAGGCGCTTGAATTCGACGTCGTTTTGCAGCAGGCGATGGGTGCCGATGACGATATCGACTTTGCCTTCGCGCACCAGTTGCAGCACCGTCTTGTTTTCCCGCGCTGTGCGGAAGCGCGACACCATCTCGATTCGCACCGGGAAGTCCTTGAAGCGGTTGGTGAAGGTCTCCAAATGCTGCTCGGCCAGCACCGTGGTCGGCACCAGCATCGCCACCTGGAAGCCGTCGGCCACCGCCACCATCGCGGCGCGCAGCGCAACCTCGGTCTTGCCGAAGCCGGCGTCGCCGCAGATCAGGCGGTCCATCGGACGCGGCCTGGACATGTCGAGCAGCACCTGGTCGATGGCCGCGAGCTGGTCTTCGGTTTCCTGGAATTCGAAGCGGTCAGCGAATTCCTCGTACTCGCGGCCCGGATGGGGAAAGGCGTGTCCCTCCTGGGCTTCGCGCGCGGCGTAGATCTCCAGCAGCTCGGAGGCCATCTCCAGCACCGCCTGGCGCGCGCGCTTCTTGACCTTGTCCCACGAACCGCTGCCCAGCTTGTCCAGCCGCGGCGTCGCGCCGTCGCCGCCCACGTAGCGCTGTACCAGATTGATGCGCTCCACCGGCACGTAGAGCGTGTCGTCGCCGAGGTATTCGAGGTTTAAAAAATCGCCCTCCGCCTCGGCAACCTTCAGATGCTTGAGCCCGCGGTAGCGGCCGATACCGTGATCGAGATGGACCACGATGTCGCCCGGCTTGAGCTCCTCGAGGTTGACCAACATGCCCTTGGCGGCCGGGCGGCTGCGCCGGCGCACCCGCGGCTCACCGAAAATGTCCTCTTCGCTGTAGATGTATAGGCCATCGAGTTGCAGCACCGTCCCGGCGGCAAGCTCGCCCTCGACAATCGCGGGGAGAGCGGCTGGCGCCTCCAGAAAACGCGCGAAGCTTTCGATTCCGGAATTGACCTCGAAGCCGTAGGCTTCCAGATGGCGGCGCAGCCGATTGGCCTGGCTGGGGCCGTCGACCACGAACAGTGCGCGATTCTGGCCTCGGCGGATTTGAGTGAGTTCGGCCACCAGCGGCTCAAATGACGGCGTCCTGGGGCCGTCCTTGGTGCCGGCGGTCAGCTTGAGGCTCTGCTGTGACTTGATCTCGATCGGCGGCGCGTATCCGGCCTGCGGTGTCCTGACCGTGACGACTGAGCCGACATCGACGGTGACAAGTCGATCCAGGCGCGCCTGCAACTCGGCAGGGTCGAGGAAGAGCGTTTCCGGAGCGGGGAAGTACAGATGACGCGAGAGGTTCTGCTCGGCTTCCTGGGCGATCCGCTCCGCAAAGCGCTGCGCCTGCGCGATCACGCGGCCCGGCTCGACCAGCCATGCAATGGCGCCGGGCGGAAGAAAATCCAGCAGCGTGTTGAGCGGCTGGTCGAACATGTAGGGCATCAGGTTCTCGACGCCGGGGAACAACAGCCCGTTCTCCAGCTCCTCGGTCAGCGCCGCCACCTCCTTGCGCACCAACCCAATCTCCGCCGCGCGCACCTCGACCCGCTCGCGCAGCTTGCGTTCGCGCAAGGCGCCGGGCGGCACGAAACGCGCCGGAATCACGATCGCCTCGAGCACCTCGTCCAGGGAGCGCTGATCGGCGGGGTCGAAGAAGCGAATCGAGGCGAGAACATCGTCCTCCAGTTCCAACCGCAGCGGGCGATTGTACAGCGGGGAGTAGAGATCGATGATTCCGCCGCGGACGCTGAAATCGCCCGGCTCCTCGGTTTGCGGCAGGCGCTGATAGCCGATGGCGGCCAACTCGGAGACCATCCCTTCGAGATCGACGCGGTCGCCCAAGGTCAGCTTCAGCACCGAGCTGTCGAATACGCCGCGCGGCATCGTGCGCGTCATCAGCGCCTCGACCGAAGTGATGACCAGGGCAGCGGGCCGGCGCAGCAACGCGTACATCGCGACGAACTGGGAGCACTGGTTGTCCAGCGGCGGCGAGATGCGCGCCAGCGGCGTCACGTCCCATCCGGTATGCAGATACAGGGTGCGCTCCAGGCCGCCGCCGTGGGGCGATTCGCCCAGAAAGAAGCCGGTTTCAGCCGCCAGGCTTTCGGCCTCGCTGGGCAGCGGCGCGATCGCAAGGATCGGGCGCTGGAGGGCGACGGCGGCCTCGCGCAGCAGCAGCGGACCGGCCGCACCTTTAAGCCCCATCACCGGGAAATGCCGCTCAGCGCCGGTTTTCAGCCGCGCCTGCAGTTCGGCAATCGCTTCTTTGAGACTTCGCTCCATCAAATTTTCGGGCGGAAGCTGCCGCTCCCGCCCGACATCACGGATGTTAGCAGAAAACAAGCTGCGAGGCGCACCCGTCGGGGAATCACCTCGAGGCGGCGCTTTGCGGCGGTCCCAGCCGGATCGGCACCTTGACGGCGTGGGGTTTGCCCTTTGCCGATTCGCGCAGGACGGTCAGCCAGATGGTGTCGCCGGGCTTGAGCTTGGCCAGCTCTGCGGCCAGTTCTTCTTCGCTGCCGACCCGATTGTCGTCCGCCGCGACGATCAGGTCACCCTGACGGCCCAACTGGCCGGTCTTCTTGAGCAGCGGCGCCAGCAGCTCCTGGGCCGGGCCGAGCATCGCGCTGGCCGTCAGACTGCTGGCGCCCAGTTTGGTGGGCGTGCCGCTGCCGCGGATTCCGGCGGCGGCGGCGGGGCTCCCGCGATCGACGCTCAGCACTTCCAGCGCCCGCTGCTGGTTGCCGCCCGGCTCCGTGACAGTGGTCGAGTGAACGGAAATTCCAAGGTATGGCAGCGGACCCGAATGGCCGCGCGTATGCTCGGAGCCGGTGTAGGTCCGATACAGCTCGATGTCGTTGTCGGTGGCCTGGTTGCTGCCGTCTTCCGCGGGCGGCGCAGGTTGCGCCTCAGGCGGGGACGATGGCGGCGTCTGCGGCGCGATCTCGAGGACCCCGCCGCCGTTGTTCGGCTGGGCGGCCGATGAAGTGTCGGCGCGCTGCGCCGCCATGGCGGTTTGCGCGCGGGCGCCTGCCGCACCAAACCAGAGCAACGCCGCCGATGCGCCAACGGCAATCGTGAGCCTGCGCGGAGCCTTGCCGTCCCCGCTCCTTATCCTGAAAGGGGATCGAGAGACCGCCTCCATTGCGGCGCGGCGCGTGCCATTTGCGGGCTGAGGGGCTGCGGGTCCGGAGTCCATATCCTGCTTGAAGCGATGCGCGACAGTTCTGTTCGGCCCGTGCCGGCAGGATAAGAAAACCAGCAAGGAAGGTCAACGCGCCTCAAGCGCGCCGTCAGATCGACGTGTCGACCGCATCCTCGCGGTTGACGGGCACCGGCCGCTTCTCGATCGGCGTCCACGCACGCAGCTTCTCGCCCACGAATATCTGGCGCGGACGGGCGATTTTCTGTTCCGGGTCGCGCACCATCTCGGCCCATTGCGACAGCCATCCTGAAGTGCGCGGGATCGCGAACAGCACCGGGAACATTTCGGTCGGAAAGCCCATCGCCTGGTAGATGATACCCGAGTAGAAGTCCACGTTGGGGTAGAGCTTGCGGCTGACGAAATAGTCGTCCTGCAAGGCGATGCGCTCCAGCTCCTGGGCGATCTCGATCAGCGGATTGGCGCCGGTCACTTCGAAGACTTCGTAGGCCATCTTCTTGAGGATCTTGGCGCGCGGGTCGTAGTTCTTGTATACGCGATGGCCGAAGCCCATCAGCCGCCCCTCGCCGGCTTTGAACTTCTTGACCGCCTCGGGCACGTTCTTGACCGACCCGATCCGCTCCAGCATCCGCACCACCGCCTCGTTGGCGCCGCCGTGCAGCGGCCCGTACAGCGCCGCGATCGCCGCGGCGGTGGCGGAATAGGGGTCGGCCTGCGAGCTGCCCACCGAGCGCATCGCGTTGGTCGAGCAGTTCTGTTCATGGTCGGCATGCAGGATGAACAGCACGTCCAGGGCGCGTTCGAGCACCGGGTTGGGTTTGTAGTTGGACTCGGTCATCCGGAACAGCATCGACAGGAAGTTGCCGGTGTAGCTGAGCTCGTTGTTGGGATAGATGTAGGGCAGGCCGCGGGTATGGCGATAAGCCCAGGCGGCCAGCGTGGGCATCTTGCCGATCAGGCGGCGGGTCTGCAAGCGGCGCGATTCCAGGTCATGGATGTTGGCGGCGTCGGGATAGAAGGTCGATAGTGCGCCCACCGTCCCCAGCAGCATCCCCATCGGATGCGCGTCGTAGCGGAAGCCCTCCATGAACTTCTTGATGTTCTCGTGCACCATCGTATGCACTTTGATGTTGTGCTCCCACATCTCGAAGTGCTTGCGGTCGGGCAGCTCGCCCTTGACGATCAGGTAGGCGGTCTCCAGGTAATTGCTGTGCTCGGCCAGCTCCTCGATCGGATAGCCGCGGTAGCGCAGGATGCCCTTTTCGCCGTCGATGAAGGTGATGCGGCTCTTGCATGAGGCGGTGTTGGTGAAGGCCGGATCGTAGGACATCAGGCCGAAGTCGTCGGACCCGTTTTTGATTTGGCGCAGGTCGGCAGCGCGAATCGCCCCGTTTTCGATCGCAATTTCGTACTGCTTGCCGGTGCGGTTATCAATAATCGTAAGCGATTCCTTTGCCATAGACCCGTACCTCGAGCACGCAGGGTATCACAGCACAAACTTACTGCGTTGCCGGCGCTGGACCAAGAGGCCGTCAGGCCCGCTCCCACGCCACACTCTGTTCGTAGGCATGCGCGGCGCGCAGCAGGGTTGCATCGTCGAAGTGCCGCCCGGTCAGCATCAGTCCCACCGGCAGGCCGTTTGACCTGGCGCACGGTACGCTGAGCGACGGATGGCCGGTGATGTCGAACACCATCGTGTTGTTGCCGGTGGCAAAGCCGCGCACCATCTCATCGTAGGCGTCGAATTTGGGATCGTAGCGATGGGCCTTGGTAGGCGTAGTCGGCATCACCAAAATATCCACGTGCGCCAGCGCCCGATCGTACTGGGCGCGCAGCCACGGGCGCAGGTTCTGCGCCTTGGCGTAAACTCGTCCCAGGTAGCGGCGGTTCAGATAGGTGCCGATCAGCAGCATCAGCTTGAGCAGCGGCGGCAGGTCCGCGCCGCGCATGCGCAGGCCCTCGCCAAAGGCGCGTGCGAGATGGCCGTTGTAGGGGCCCTTGACGTGATGGACCAGGCCGTTTTGCGCGAATAACGCCGCCAACCCCTCTGCCATTACGGCGCTGGCGAAATGCATAGCGTCGCGATGCACCGGGATGGAGACTTCCTCCACGCGCGCGCCCAGCTTCGCCATCGCCTCGGCGGCGCGGCGCACCGCGGCATCAACGTCGGCCTCCGAGCCATCCCATTCGAAGCCTTCCTTGACGATTCCGATTCGCACTCCG
>Ga0209061_1005329_pt1 | contig 11350 bp, 14 predicted proteins | sample Coa_R1_10_FD_187157 | JGI IMG/M metagenome (GOLD analysis project Ga0209061, IMG submission 187157) | Surface soil microbial communities from Centralia Pennsylvania, which are recovering from an underground coalmine fire - Coalmine... | ecosystem: Environmental > Terrestrial > Soil >... | reverse complement strand
GGCTGGGGCTGCCGCCGGCGGACGGGCGGCTGTTCCGGCTGGACACGGGGACGGTGAGCACCCTGGGCACCGAACACGACGAACCGGTCATCCTGACCTGGAACGTCCCGCCGGCCGGGTGGGGAGCCACCCGGTGAGGAGTCACCCGGTGAGGAGTCACCCGGTGGGGAGTCACCCGGCGGGGAGTCACCCGGCGGGGAGTTAGCCGCGCAGGACCAGGCGCTGGTTGCGGCATCCGGTGAGGCAGACGGCCAGGCCGAGCACGCCGACGTCGCGCATCGACGTGTCGGACAGGCCGCTGACGGACAGCGAGATCACGATCTCCAGCAGCGCCACGCTCGCGATCGCGGCGCTGACCCGCGGCGCGATCCCGGCGACGAGCGCGACCGCGAGCACGAACAGCACCCAGCCGTGCACGAGCACCGCCACGATCGCCAGGTCCGACGTCTGGCTGATCACCGGGACATAGCCGGTCCACTCCCCCGGCAGCAGCAGCTCGTGGTAGCCGAACCAGGCCAGCACCAGGCCGAGCAGCACCCGGCCGGCGGTCGGCGCCCACTGCGCGGCGACCATCCCAGCGCGTTCGGCCGCCCCGCGCGGCCCCGCGGCGGGAGCCGCCGCGGGCGGCGCGGCCGCCTCGCCCGGGGTCCGGGCCGCTTCGCCCGGGGTCCGGGCCGCCTCCGGGGCGGGGGCGGCGGGAGCCGGTGCCGCCGCCTGCTGAATCACCTGTTCCTCCCGGCGCCCGACCGGGGAACGGAACCGGCCGCCGGCCCAGCCGCGTCCCCGCCCGCCCGCCCAGCGGGCGGGCTGGCGTGCCTCGTCGCTCATGGCAGCACCTGCCCCTGCGCGTTCGTGACGATAAGGCCGTCGTCGGTGACGTTGTAGTCCACGCTGCCGCCCTCGTCACCGAGGTTCGAGTCGAGCACGTAGACCTTCGCGCCGCCCGGGTAGAAGTGCGAGGCGTCCGTCATCACCTGCCCGTCCTGGACGGCGTGCACCGTGATCCCGCCCGGCTGCCTGGTGACCGTGAGGGTGAAGCCGGCCAGCGCCAGCCGCGCGTCCGCGCTGAGCGGGCCGGGCCACACCTGGTAGGCGTACGACCGGTACGGCTCGGAGCTCAGCAGCGGCCCGGCGGCCGCCGACGGTGCCGCCGGGCCGGAGGCGCCCCCGGACGGCGGCGCGGTGACGGACACGGACGGGGCGGCGGACGGCGAGGCCACAGGGGCGGGCGGCGAGGCCACGGGGGCGACCAGCCCGGTGCCGCGCTGCGTCCAGCCCAGCACCCCGAGGAACACGCCGGCGATCCCCGCCACGGAAAGCACGGTCAGCCCGCGAGGACCCAGCGCGCTCACTCCGCTCCGATCTGTCCATGGATGGTGGTCTCCGCGACCTTGCCCGGCGAGGGGTCCGGGCCGTCGCCGGAGGGGTCGCCGGCCCCCGGCCGCGGACGGGTCTCGTCCCGGATCCAGCCCAGGAACGACGGGGAGCCCGCCACGATCGGGGTGGCGACGATCTCCGGCTCGTCGTAGCTGTGCCGCTCGGCAAGGAACGCGGCTAGCTCATCGTAACGGTCGGCCGGCAGCTTGAAGAAGACGAACCATTCCTCGGCACGCTCCAGTTCGTCGTTCCACCAGTACGCGGACGCGACCGGCCCGGCCACCTGGCCGCAGGCCGCCAGGCGCGCCTCGACCGCGGCCCGGGCCAGCTCCATCGCCTCGGCCCGCGAGTCGGTCGTCGTCTGCACCTGCAGGTATTCACTGCCGCCGCGCTGGCCGGCGTCGTTTCCCGCCATGCCACTTGATCGTACGCCCGCCCCGCGATAGTACGCTGGCCAGGCTTATCGCTATCAGGTCGCCTCGTAACCGGTCGCCGGGGGTGCGCAATGGAACTGCTTCATTCGGGGAAGGTCCGCGACGTCTACGCCGACGGCGACGACATCCTGCTCGTCGCCTCGGACCGGGTGTCCATCTACGACGTCGTCCTGCCCACGCCGATCCCGGGCAAAGGCCGCATCCTCACCCAGCTCTCCCTGTGGTGGTTCGACCGCCTCGCCGACATCGTGCCCAACCACGTGATCTCCGCGACCGACGTCCCCCCCGAGTGGCGGGGCCGCGCGATCCGCTGCCGGCGGCTGGACATGATCCCCGTCGAGTGCATCGCCCGCGGCTACCTGGCCGGCCTTGGCCTCGACTCCTACCGCAAGACCGGGGCCATCTCCGGCGTGCCGCTGCCGCCCGGCCTCGGCGAGGCGTCCCAGCTGGCCGAGCCCGTGTTCACCCCGACCACGAAGGCCGCCGCCGGGCATGACGAGCCGATGACCTACGAAGAGGTCGCCGCCCTGCTCGGCGCCGAGACCGCCGCCGAGCTCAGGCGGATCACGCTCGAGGTCTACCGGCGCGGCTCGACGCTGGCCAGCGAGCGCGGCGTCATCGTCGCGGACACCAAGCTGGAGTTCGGCTGGGACAAGGACGGGACGCTGGTCCTCGCCGACGAGGTGCTCACCCCCGACTCGTCCCGGTTCTGGCCGGCGGACGAATACGAGCCGGGCCGCCCGCAGCATTCCCTCGATAAGCAGTACCTGCGCGACTGGGCCACCAAGATCGGCTGGGACCGCAGGCCGCCGGGCCCGGAGATCCCGCCCAGCGTCGTCGAGGCGATGACCGCCCGCTACACCGAGCTGTTCGAGCGCCTCACCGCGGAAGGCTGAGGCGCGCCAGCCTGGCCCCGCTGCCCCGTTCATTTCATGAACGGGTAAGTTTTCGCGCCTATCCCGGATTTTTCCTTCTTGGTGAAGGATTTTTCTGGTTTGCGGCCGCCGGCCATGGCGGGCACGGCGCGGCCGGGGCCCTACCGCACTTTCAGGCAGGTGTAGGCGCCGTAGAGGCGGCGCTCGAAGCTGACCCTGGCGATCTCGAACCCGGCGGCGGCCAGCATCGGCTCGAGCAGCCAGCGGTAGGTGCTGAACTCGGTCCGGATGTGTTCGGCGTAGTCGGCGGCGGTGTAGCCGTCGGCCGGGTCGGCGGCGGCGCCGGCGAACCAGCCGCCGAACACCGCGCCCGCCTCGGCGGGCTGGAAGTCGAAGATCAGGTCCCGCAGCCGCAGTACGCCGCCCGGCCTGAGCATGTCCGCGATCTTGTGCAGCGCGATGCCCTTCCAGAAGTCCGGGATCTGGTGCAGCGCGTTGCGGGTGTAGACGCCGTCCGCGGGCGGCCCGGCATGGTCATAGCTGAGGAAACCGGCCCGGACGCAGGCCAGGTTGCCCAGGCCCGCCGCCTTCTCGCGCAGCACCGCCACCATCGCCGGCGAGATGTCGACCGCTGTCACGTGCCCCAGCCGCCGCGCGGCGGGCACCGCGAACTGCCCGGTTCCGGCCCCGAGATCCACGACGGCCGAGGTGGCGCCGAGGCCGTGCGCCTCGAATTCCGCCAGGTCTTCCCCCGGATCGGGGTAGCCCTGCTTCCGGTCGTAGCCCGCAAGGAACTCCGCGTCGAGGTGCTCGGGACCCGCGTGCGCCAGCTCGTCGATCATCCACGTCTCAGTCACACCGAGATTCTCCGGGCACGGCGCGCCCGGAGGCGACCGGATTTTCCGCCGCCCCGCGGCCCCGCGCCGCGCCGCCCGCATCCCCGCCGCCCCGCGGCCCCGCGCCGCGCGGCAGGGTGGCTGACGTTCCTCGCCGTCGTTAATAGCCAGGGCCGCCGGCGATCAGCCGGTAACATGCGGGCAGAACTTGGTATCACCAAACGATCAGGAGGCGCACGTGGTGTCCCAGGCGAGCAGGCTGGCCGATGTCCGGTACGACATTCGGGGACCGGTGCTGCGCCGAGCTCGCCAGCTCGAGGCCGAGGGGCACCAGATCCTCAAGCTGAACCTGGGGAACCCCGCGCCCTTCGGGATGGTGGCGCCGGACGCGGTGATCGCGCACGTCAAAGACAAAGTCGCGGACTCGCAGGGATACAGCGACGCCCGCGGGGTCGCGCCCGCGCGGGAGGCGGTCGCCCGCTACTACGAGCGCGCCGGCGTCCCCGGCGTGACCCCCGACGACGTGTATCTCGGCAACGGCGTGTCCGAACTCATCGTGATGTCCCTGCAGGCCCTGCTCAACCCCGGCGACGAGGTGCTGGTGCCCAGCCCGGACTACCCGCTGTGGACCGGCGCGGTGAGCCTGTGCGGCGGGCGCGCGGTGCACTACCGGTGCGCCGAGGAGCTGGACTGGAACCCCGACACCGAGCACGTCAGGGCGCAGGTCAGCGACCGCACCAAGGCGATCGTGATCATCAACCCGAACAACCCCACCGGCGCCGTCTACTCCAGGCAGACGCTCATCGAACTGCTCGACATCGCCCGGCGGCACAGCCTGCTCGTGCTGACCGACGAGATCTACGACCAGATCCTGTACGACGGCGCGACCCACCACTGCGCGGCGGCGCTCGCGCCCGACCTGCCGGTGCTCACCCTCGGCGGGATGTCCAAGACCTACCGCCTGGCCGGGTTCCGCTCCGGCTGGCTGGTGGCCTCCGGGCCGAGGGAGCCGGTCGCCGAGTACCTGGAAGGCCTTGAGCTGCTGGCCAACATGCGCCTGTGCCCGAACGTCCCGGCCCAGCACGCGATCCCGGCGGCGCTCGACGGCGCCATCGACATCACGCCGCTGCTGCGGCCAGGCGGCCGCCTGCGCGACCAGCGGGACCGCGGCTGGGAGCTGCTCACCCAGATTCCCGGCGTGGACTGCTACAAGCCGGCCGGGGCGCTGTACCTGTTCCCGCGGCTCGATCCCGAGGTGCACAAGATCGTCGACGACCAGAAGATGGTCATCGACCTGCTCGAGCAGCAGCACCTGCTGCTGTCGCACGGCACCGGGTTCAACCTGCCGTCAGCGGACCACCTGCGGGTCGTTTTCCTGGCGAGCGTCGCGGTCCTGGAGGACGCGATCGGGCGGCTGGGTGAATTCCTCGCCACCTACAGGCAGTAGCGCTTGACCTTGCCCCGGGGCGGCGCCGGAGCGTGGGTGTATGCCGGCTGTCTTCCCCGGGGCCCCCGGACCTCCTGTCCTCGCGGTCGGCGCGTTCGCCCGGGCCGCCCGGCTGCCGCCGAAGGCGCTCCGCCGCTGCGACGAGCCCGGCCTGCCGAACGCCCTGGCGGGCACCGGGTTCGGCGGCGGGCGCTGCTGCCGCGCGCACTGGGGCCCGCGGGCGACTTTCCGGAGGTCGGCGCACCCGGCCTGTCACCGCACCGAGGCCCGCACCAAGGCCCGGGCCGGGGACCGGGCCGGGGACCGGTGCCTGCCGTGCTCGGACGGGCTGACCTCGGCGGTCCCGGCCGCCGCGACGGCTCTCGTGAGCGGCGCGGCGTTTACCGCCACGCGGTGTCGTTGGCCAGCTTCTCGGCGATCCGGTCGTGGAAGCTCTTGCGCCGCAGGGCTTCCTCGATGTCGGCGACGGCCCGGCTGAGCGGGTAGGGGATCTCCGCCTCGAGCCCGGCGATGGCCGCCTCGGTGGCTCGCCATTCGGCGGCCAGCCGGCCGACGATGCGGGACGCCTTGGCCGTGAGCGTCACGTTCTTGCTGCGCGCGTCGGCGCCCGCGACGGTACGGACCCAGCCGGCGGCCCGCATGGCGGCCACCTTCTGGCTCATCGCCGAATGGGTTCGCTCGACGGATCTGGCGAGCTCGGCGATCGTCATGGGACCTTGCGCGTGCAGCCGGAGCAGTTCCATGACCCAGCTCGGCTTGAGCCCGCTGATCCGCGCCTGGGCGTAGAGGCGGGCGATGTCGGCGTCCATCGCCTCCATCAGCAGCCGCAGCGGGCGCCAGCGGCCGTGCCTGGTGGGGTCGGACGCTACCTGGCTGTTCATCCAACCACTATAACAGGACTTATGTAAGTGCTGTTATAGTGGCTCAGTGCCCGGTCGGCCGCGTGGCGGGTAGCCGTGGCGGGTAGCCGTGGCGGGTAGCGAGGAGAGGGACTTGCCCGGCGGATACCGGCTGCTCGCGGACATCACGCCGCTTCGCGAATCCGCGGCCTTCCGGCGGCTGTGGGCGGGCACCGCCCTGTCGTCGGTTGGCAGTGCCCTGACAAGCTTCGCCGTCCCCTTGCAGGTCTACGACCTGACCCGCTCCCCGGTGGCGGTCGGCGCTATCGGCGTGGCCCAGATGGTGCCGACCCTGGCCATCGGGCTGCTGGCCGGCCCGGTGACCGACACGGCCGACCGGCGCACGCTCGTGCTGGTGACCAGCTCCTGCCTGGCCGCGGTGTCCGCGGCGCTCGCCGCGCAGGCCTTCGCCGGGCTGGGCCTGGCGTGGCTGCCGTACGTGCTCGTCGCCGCGCAGTCCGCGGTCAGCGCGGTGGACCGGCCTGCCCGCGGCACGTTTCCCGCCGGCCTGCTGCCGGCCAGCCGGCTGCCTGCGGCGATGGCGCTGGACCGGCTGAGCTTCCAGGTCATGCTGACCGCCGGGCCGACGCTGGCCGGCCTCATCGCCGCCGCACCGCACCTGGGGCTGCGCGCGTGCTACATCGTCGACGCGGTCAGCTTCGCCGGCTCGCTGTACGGGGTGGCCCGGCTTCCGGCGATGCGGCCGCCCGGCGGCGCGCGGCCAGGTCTGCGCGCCGCCGCCGCGGGAGTGCGCCTCATCCGCCGCAGCCAGGTGCTGGCCGGCGCGTTTCTCGCCGACCTCAACGCCACGGTTTTCGGCCTTCCGGTGGCCCTCTTCCCGGCCATCAACGCGGCGCGGTTCGGCGGCAGTCCCCGCACTCTGGGCCTGTTCACGGCCGCGATCGGCATAGGCGGCCTCGCCAGCGCGGGGCTGTCCGGGCCCCTCAGGCACGTTTCGCGGCAGGGCCTGGCGATGCTCACCGCGGTCGCCGTGTGGGGGGCGGCGTTCGCCGGGTTCGCCGTCGCCTCCAGCCTGTGGCTGACGCTTACCCTGCTGGCCGTCGCCGGAGCCGCCGATACCTTCACGGTGGTGTTCCGGGGCACGATCGTCCAGGCGGTCACCCCGGATCAGTTCCGCGGCCGGGTGCTGGCCGCCGACTACGTGGTGGGCGCGGGCGGCGGCCAGCTCGGCAGCCTGGAGGCGGGTGCCCTCGGCTCGCTGACGTCCCCGGTCATCAGCGCCCTGAGCGGCGGGCTCGTGACCATCGCCGGGGCCGTCGTCATCGGCTTCGCGCTGCCGGCCTTCACCCGGTACCGCCGGCCGCCCGAACCGGGCAGCCTGCCCGGCAGGCCCGCAGGGGGCCGCCGCCCGCGGGAAACCCGCCGCGGTCGAGCTTCTCGCGGAACTGGACTCCGACGTCAACGCCAAGGGGCGGGCCGGCATGCCGAGTGACCGGCCGTGGCAGACGGCGCTGCACAAGGCGGCCGGGGACGGGAACCTCGGGCGGGCCCGGAGGTTGCCGTGCCGTGGCGCGGACCCGGCATCCGCGACGAGCGCTTCGGCTCGGCCCGCTGGGCTGGGCGGGCTACTCCGGCCGGCGGGAGCTCACCGGCCTGCTCGAACCGATCACCGAGTTACGCCTCGGCGCGCGTAGTCCCGCCGCCGCGAGGCGGCGGGCGGCTGGGGTGATCCGACGGCGCCGGGCGGAATGCCGTCGCCTTCCTCCTTCCGCGCGCGGCAGAATGGGGCCATGCCTACCCACGTCGCGCTGTTGCGGGGGATCAACCTCGGCGGGCGGAACCGGGTCGCGATGGCAGACCTGCGGACTGTCGTCGGCGAACTGGGGCTTGACGACGTGTCTACGTACATCCAGAGCGGCAACGTGCTGTTCACCGCGCCGATGGGAGCCGAGACCGCCAAGCTGGCGCGGGCCATGACGGCGGCCATCGCGGTGAAACTCGGGGTCACCGCGCCGGTCGTCGTGGTATCCCGGAGCGAGCTGGCGCAGGTCGTCGCGGCCAACCCGTTTCCGGACGAACCCGATCCCAAGCGAGTGCACGCGGTAATGCTCAGCGAGCCACCCGAGGCCGGGCTGCTGGGCAAGCTCGGTGCCGCCGTGGCGCAGGCCGCGGCCAGGGGCGCCCATGACCGGGTGCAGGCCGCCGGACGGACGCTGTACCTGCACACTCCGGACGGGTACGGGAACAGCGATCTCGCGCAGGCCGTGATCAAGATCGTCAGCTCGCCGAAGGCCGGCGTGACCGGAACGGCGCGGAACTGGGCGACGATCACCAGGCTGCTGGAGTTGTGCGGCGGGTAAGGTCCGTTGCCCGGGTGACGCCCCCGGGATTCCCCGCGCGCGGATGCCGCTGGCCCATTCGCCGGGACGGCCCCGAACGCGGCGCGAGTTCACGGAGGCTTCTGATGTGCCTGCGCCAGGATGTGCCCGCCTCTGGGCGGGCCGCGGCCGGAGGCTGCCCCCCCTTACCGGAAAATCTGGCCCTCCTTACCGGAAAATCCTTCATGAAGGAAGAAAAATCGGCTATAGGTGTATAAATCTTACGGGATCATGGTGAATGGCGCCAAATCTCACGTTGAGGTTCTGGCAATTCACGCAAAACGGGCGCGAGCGCGGTGAACACGTGCCCGCCGCGATCGGCCGGCAACGCCCCGCGCGGGGACAATCCCCATGCCCTGGGCGGGTAAAGTCGCGCGGGTGAGTCAGCGAGCAGTTCTGGTGACTGGCGGGTCCCGTGGTATCGGCGCGGCGATCGTGCGGGCGTTCGCCGCGCGCGGGGACCGGGTGGCGATCCACTACCGGGAGGCCGAAGCCGCGGCGACGGCGCTGCGCGACAGCCTGCCCGGCGACGGGCACGTCGTGGCGCGGGCCGACATGGCGGACGCGGACGCGGTGCGGGCGATGGTCGACAGCGCCGCCAGCCGGCTCGGCGGGCTGGACGTCCTGGTGAACAACGCGGGCATCTACGTGGCGCACCCCGTGCTCGAAAGCTGCTATGAGCAGTGGCAGGGCGCGTGGCGGGCGACGCTCGGCGTCAACCTGGTCGGCGCGGCGAACGCGACGTGGTGCGCGGTGCGGCACATGGCCGCGCGCGGCGGCGGGCGGATCGTGAACGTGGGGTCGCGCGGCGCGTTCCGCGGCGAGCCCGCCCATCCGGCGTACGGGGCCAGCAAGGCGGGGCTGCACGCGTTCGGGCAGTCGCTGGCGGTGGCGCTCGCGCCGCACGGTATCACCGTCGCGTCGGTCGCCCCCGGGTACGTGGAAACGGACATGACCGCGGAGGAACTCGCCACGCGCGCCGGCGAGGCCATCCGGGCGCAGAGCCCGTTCAACCGCGTCGCGACGCCCGAGGAGGTGGCCGCCGCCGTGGTGTACCTGGCGTCGCCGGAGGCATCCTGGGCCAGCGGGGCGATCCTGGACCTGAACGGAGCGTCCTACCTGCGCTCGTGAGACCGGGTCTGCGCGAGGCAGGCGCGGCTCAGGCAGGCGCCCGCGGACCCGTCGATGCCCTCGCGGAGGAAGTCCGCGTGGCCGTTACGGCGGCCGTATTCGAGGAGAACGTGGATCATGACCATCCGCGGCGAGACCTCCTCCCACCGCGGCTGATAGCCTGGCACGTCCAGCGGCCCGGCGGCCAGCTCGGTCCGGCGGGAGTTCGCCACCTCGGCCTCACGGGCCGGGAACGCCTCCGCCCCGCCCGATCCGCTCGCGCCGAACGCCGCCCGCAAGCCGATCTCGCCGGACCACACCATGGGCGCCTCACCTCATCGCGAGCGTCGCGCGCTGGTAGTCGAGGAAAGCCCGCAGCATGCCGCGCTCGGAGGCGAAGGTGGGCGGGGCGCGGCCCGGCTTCCCCGTTCGGCCGGCGGGCCGCCGCAGCATGCCGCGCTCGGGGGCGAAGGCGGGCCGACCTATCCGCTTGCCGATGGACACCGTGGAGGATGCCGGAGGTACCGGCGCGCGCCGGTCCCTGCCGGTGTCAGCAGGGGCCGTACTCGGTGTAGACGCGCCGCGAGATCGTGCCATGCCCTATGTCGGACCCGTTCCACAGGCTGAACCGCTGCCCGCAGCCGAAGAACGCGGCCGCTTCGTCGTCGATCATCGTGATCGTCACCTCGGCACGGTCGCCGGCGCGCAAAGCCCGCTCGTCGTCCCAGCTCAGCTCGGCCGGGAAGTATCTGACGTGACTGGGCTCGTCCAGGCGATGGGCATGGACCATCAGGGCGTGGGTGTGATTGCGGTACTCTTGCCCGCTCGGCTGCCGCGGGACCGCGTCGAGTGCGATGAGCGCCCTGTACCTAACCTGCCGCATCGTGACCACCTGTCCTGGAGCGGGCACTTATGCTCGCACGCTGCATGTTTCTGTGTTTCTCACGATACTCTCGGTGATCTTCGGACGTCAGGACGCTCGCCGCCCGACTCGGCGAACACGCGGCTGGCGAGGAAGTCAGCGGGTTCGAGCCGCATGAGGTCGTCTTTGCCGAGCGTTCCAGGGGCGGCGGCCAGCCGGTTAGCGTGCCGGAGGCGGGCGCGCTCCAGGGCGTTGCGGACGCTGCGCGCGTTCGCGAACCTGGGCTGGGCCATCCGCCGGGCGAGGTACTCACGGAATACCATGGCCGCCTCGTCGGACAGCCGGTATCGCTGATGGCGCAGCATCAGGTCACCGATCGCGGCAAGCTCGTCGAGGGTGTAGTCGGGGAACTCCAGGTGGTGGGCGATCCGCGAGCTCATCCCCGGGTTGGAGGCGAAGAACGCCTCCATGCGGTCGGCGTAGCCGGCCAGGATCACGACGAGGTCGTCACGGTGGTTCTCCATGAACTGCAGCAGGATCTCGATGGACTCGCTCCCGTAGTCGCGCTCGTTCTCCGCCCGGTACAGGTAGTAGGCCTCGTCGATGAACAGGACGCCGCCCATCGCCCGCTTGAGCACGTCCTTGGTCTTCGGCGCGGTGTGGCCGACGTACTGCCCCACCAGGTCGTCCCTGGTGACGGAGACGACATGGCCGCTGCGCAGGTAGCCCAGCCGGTGCAGCAGCTCGGCCATCCGCAGCGCCACCGTCGTCTTGCCGGTGCCGGGGTTACCGGTGAAGCACATGTGCAGGCTCGGCGACTGCGCGGCGAGCCCGAACCGGGCGCGCATCCGGTCGACGAGCAGCAGCGCCGCGATCTCCCGTATGCGCGTCTTGACCGGCACCAGGCCGACGAGTCCGGAGTCGAGGGAATCGAGGACGGCGTCCACGCCGGCCGCGGCGCGCTCGGACGCCAGGTCGACAGACGCGTCGTCGGGGAGCGGCTCGGGCGCGGCTGGCACCGGCTCCGGGGCCGGGGCTGGCGGCTGTGGCGCGCCGGACCCCGGGCGCGGCAGCGCGAATCCCTGGCGGGCGCCGTTCACCGCGGGCGGTCCGCCTGGGGACGGTCCGCCTGGGGACGGTCCGCCTGGGGACGGTTCACCAGGAAGGAGAG
>Ga0209061_1005328_pt1 | contig 11351 bp, 8 predicted proteins | sample Coa_R1_10_FD_187157 | JGI IMG/M metagenome (GOLD analysis project Ga0209061, IMG submission 187157) | Surface soil microbial communities from Centralia Pennsylvania, which are recovering from an underground coalmine fire - Coalmine... | ecosystem: Environmental > Terrestrial > Soil > Unclassified... | reverse complement strand
CCGGCCAGCGCGTCCGCGCTGTGAAAGATCGCGATACCCGGTGATTTTTCAGACAATGCCAGAACTGCGCGGATGCCCGTTATCACCTCTTCCAGGTGAGGCGAGAGCAAGAGAGCTGGCCCCTGGGACTGTTTTGTGCCCGCCTCAAGGATACGCAAACCCGGCACAAAGGTTGGCTGTAAACAGGCAGTAATCTTCTGGGGAGTCACCTCGCCTTCTGCCAGCAGGTCGCTCAGGCCGGCATTGGGTGCCAGCCCGAAGCGCTGCCGCATGCCCGGAGAGCGGAGATTGGCATCCACCAGGATCGTCTCGGCGCCGCTCTGGGCCGCAACGATTGCCAGATTAGCGGCCACCGTTGCCTGGTCTTTATACGCTGAGGCAGAGGTTATGAGAAGCGTATGCACGCGCGGCGTGCCTGGCTGTTCGGGCGATAGTTGCTCGTCTTCCCAGTGGAAGCGAATGTTGGCAAAAAGGGTATAAAACGCCTGGGCATAGGCGGTTGTCGTATCATAGTCGGTGAGCAAGGCATATTGCTCTTGTGCAGGTAATCCCACTATGCCACTCCTCTATCTGTGCTCGTGCCTGTGCATTGTTTTCTCTACTATACGCGCCATACAAGAATCCTGTCAAGCAAGGAAATCAGGAAGCAGACCGGCTGCGCGTCCCGGCAGAGTGGCCGGGAGCAGGAGCACGAGGTACTTCCCCATAAATTGGCAGGAGGAAGAGATCGCGGATATCCTCTTTGCTCCGAATACGATCATCGAGATAATTCAGAAGGAAAGCCAGCGCGATACCAATGGCCAGCGCGACGATCACCAGCAGCGCCAGCAGCGTCAGTTTACTGGCGGACGTGCCGGGTACGGGTGCCGGATTGGACGCGGGAGCAACGACGCGCGCTGACACCTCTGGCAGAGTAGAAGTACCAGAGGGCGTACTATGGGCATAATTTGTGGCAATCACGTAATCCAGGTATTGCCCGATCCGCGCCGTACTCACTTCGCCGATAGCATTGGCGATGGCCCAGGCGCCTGCCGCTGTGCTCCAGTTCACATTGATTGTCACCAGGCTATCGACGCGTGAGATGCTCAGGGAGCTTCCGATCGCGCTGGGATCCTGCCAGTTACCGAGGTTAGCATTCAAGCCAAAACGTTGCTGTATCTGGCTCGTATCCTGTCCGATCTGGCGAGAGACATCGCTGCAGAAGGCTGTGGATGTGAGAATAGGGCCGTTCACCAGCGTATCAGCGAGTTGCTGTGAGACGGTGACGGCATCAGCGGGGTTGGTATCTCCGTTGCTCGTCGCGACCAGACCGATTTGCATGGATATACTGGAGCCATAACCTTTCAGGGCGCCTGGCGTCTTGCTCAGTTTGTAGTATTGGTAGCCGGCGTAGAGCAGCACCACGCCTACAAGCAGAGCAATTAGCCAGATATAACGCCAGATAATTTTTGCATACATCCGCAGTTCCACTGCATTTGTCCCTTTCAATATGTATGTACCACCGCGTCAAAGCGGGGCCAGGAGGCTTCTCGCATTCTGGCGAATATCCATCCAGGCCTCATCCAGGCGGATGCCGGGAGAGGCGTACCAGCTATCCGACGAATTGGTTGGATGGAGCCGCCCATCCTTGCGTTTGGATGTGCGCGCTCATCTTCGCTTCAACAAATTGGAGAATGCGGCGCTGGAAGCGAGGCTTATCAAAATCTAACGCATGATCGCGAATAGTTTGAGGCTGGTAGAGACGTTCATCGAAGGAAGCCAGGGCGGAAGCCAGGCTTTCGACCGTCTGCTCATGGAAAAACGTGCCAGTTACTCCTTCAATGATTGAGGCCAAAGCGCCACCGGAGCCATAGGCGATCACCGGGCGGCCGCAAGCCTGAGCTTCCAGTGGCGTGATACCAAAATCCTCATCGCCTGGAAAAAGGAACGCGCGACAATGAGCGAGGTACTGTAACACCTCGGAGTCAGAAAGCCGTCCCATAAAGCGAATCGTTGGCCCGGCCATAGCCTTGAGGCGTTTCTCGTCGCGTCCACTGCCGATTACTACCAGGGGAAGCCGTAAGCGATTGCAAGCCTGAATGGCCAGGTCGAAGCGCTTATAGGGCGCGAAGCGACCAAGCGTGAGGAAGTAATCTCCTGGTTGGGCGGCAGGATCAAAGGGGAAGCGGTCAGCCTCCACCGGGGGAGGAATGACGACGGCTTCGCGCCTGTAATATTTCTGAATGCGTGCGGCCACAACCGGAGAGTTGGCAATGAAATGATCCACGCGCATCGCGCTGGTCGTATCCCAGACGCGCAACCAGGTGATCAAAAACGGCAGGATGCTCCGCGTCATCTTGCCTAACCGCTCGCGTTCGACATATTCCTGGTAGTTCCAGCACCAACGCATGGGCGTATGGCAGTAACAAATGTGCAGCGTGCCCGGCTTGACGATAACTCCCTTGCCGAAAGCGCTGGAACTGCTCAAAACCAGGTCGTATCCTCGTAGATCCAGGCTTTCCATCGCGGATGGATAAAATGGCAGGTAAGGCTGGTGGTGCTTCATGACAAAAGGAAACTTCTGCATGAACGAAGTGCGAATATCGATCTGTTGAAACGCCGGATCTACGCGTTTCGGATCATACATTGATGTATAGAGAGGCGCGTCTGGAAAAAGCTCGTGCAGTGCCAGAACAACCCGTTCGGCCCCTCCCATCTGATTAAGGTAATCGTGAACCAATGCAACCTTCATCAATATGCTCCTCGACTGAAAAGCACTGCCGGTATAGTGCGCAAAAGGATATAGTAGTACAGGCGCAATGACCAGTTTTCTATATAATAGAGATCCATTAACACGCCCTCGTCGAACGAGATATCGCTGCGCCCACGCACCTGCCAGAGGCCAGTCAGGCCGGGTTTCATGGCCAGGCGGCCTCGCTGTTGCTCATCGTATTGCGCTACTTCGCGGGGCAGGGGTGGGCGCGGTCCAACCAGACTCATGTCGCCTTTGATAACGTTGAACAATTGCGGGATCTCATCCAGGCTGGTCCGGCGCAAAAACTTACCAATAGGTGTAATACGCGGATCATCCCTTATTTTGAACAAGGGACCTTGCGCCTCATTCATCGCCATCAAGGTAGACTGCATTTGTTCGGCGTTTTGATACATCGAACGGAATTTGTAACACATAAACGGGCGACCGTTCTGGCCGACGCGGGTTTGCCGGAAGATCACTTTGCCGGGAGAAGTGATTTTGATCAAGAGGGCGAAACAGAGCCAGAGCGGCGAGCCAAGTGTAAGCAGGAGGATCGCTCCCACAACGTCTGTGACACGTATAATCGCGCCCTGGATTCTATTCAACGGCTTCTGCTTGATCCCCAGGAGCGGAATGCCTTCGATATCTCCCATATCAATGCGCGAAAGGCTCAGCTCGTAGAGCTCTGGAACAAGTCTGAACGAGACCCCCAGACGTTCGCATAGGCGCACGCTGCGAATCGTCTGCTGATGCAGTTCGGAGGGTAGAGCAATAATTACTTCATCCACCTGCATAGAGCGGATCACCAGGTCCAGATCTTCAAGCGTGCCTAGCATACTAAAGCGGCCAAAATCACCAATCGGCTCGCGCGTATCGTGCAGGAATCCCACTATCGAGTAGCCTAGATTTGGGCTGGCTGCGATGTGCTGCATGATCATCTTGCTCAAGCGCCCGGAGCCGACGACCAGCAGACGCGACTCACCCATGCCGAGGCGGTGCAGCAGGCCCATAATGCTGGAAAGGATCATCCTGCCCAGGCAGAGGATCACAATCGAGTCAATCCAGACGAAGGGCACCAGCAGGCGCGAATTCGAGGGCGGGCTAAAGACGAAGAAGTACGCGACTAGAATCGAGAGGCCAATGGTCAGAGAGGTGATGATTCGGCCTAGCTGGGTGAACAGGTTTCTGCTCAAACGAGTCGAGTACAGTCCGCGTAGAGCGAAGATGAGTACAACGCCAATGATGATACCAAGTTCCATGAGAAAAAAGCTGTTGATAGGCGTGTAACTATCTTCCCCTTTGAGCAGAGGATATCCGCTGCCGAAGACATTTCTGCGGAGGTTCTCGATAAAATCGCTGCGGAAGAACAGGCCGTAACGCATCCAGTAGGCGAGATGAAACGCGGCGTAGACCAGGATGGCGTCTACGGCTACTGTTAAGGCAATTTCAAAGATGCGCCATTGCCGGCGGTTAGAACGGCGGGCAGAGATGAGCCTGGTGATCTGGCCGGTTGTTCCTCGTGTGGGGATTTCTGGGCTACCAGGCGGAAGTGCTTTTCCATTTTGTCCGGCTATTTGGGGTATATCATTGCTGTTCACGAATTGAGCCATTTTTTCTTACTCTCGTTTCGGGTATAGTGCGCTGCGCTACGCGAGATGGTTGCAACCTGTTCATATACGGCTATCGTTTGCCTGACCATAGCAGCGGCAGAGAAGCGTTCAAGAATGTCTGGTGCCATGGCTCTACATTTTTCACGGAGAGAGACGTCATTCAGAGCCTTTTGCAAAGCTTCCGCCAGAGCCTCGACGTTATGGGGATCGACTGTCAGGGCCAGACCCGCGCCGGCTTCTGGCAGGCTAGAAATAGTGGAAGTGACCACAGGAATCCCACAGGCCAGGGCCTCAGCCACAGGAATGCCAAAGCCTTCGTACAGAGAGGGGTAGGCGAAGGCCGATGCCGCGCGGTACCACAGGAGCTGCTCGGCATCGCCCACGAATCCTGGAAAGAGTACTTCGTTCTCCAATCCCAACTGCTGTACGCGAGCAAAAATTGTATCATAGAGCCAGCCCTTCCCTCCAGCCAGCACCAGTTTGACACGGGTTCCCGTCATCTGGTGGAGGCGAGCGTAGGCATCTAGAAGCGTGGGAATATTCTTGCGCGGTTCCAGTGTGCCCAGATAGAGCACGTAGCCGTCCTCTAAACCATGCCGCTTGCGAAAAGCCTGAAGTTCCGCTTCCGCGACCGGTTGGGAAAAGCGTTCGTCTATACAAGGGTAAATCGTGGTGATGCGCTGAGGAGGAATCCCGAGGAGCTCGGTCAAGTCCTGGGCGGTACACCTGGAGACGGCGATAATTGCCGAGGCGCGGCGCAGGCTGCGCACAGTAAACGTGCGGTGATAGACGCGCCTGGAACGAGTCAGAACTTCTGGCATACGCAAGAAGGCCAGGTCGTGCAGTGTTACTACGCTGGAGCAAGCGCGTGGCAAAAATTCGGGAAGCACATTGGCCGGCGAGTGCAGCACCTGAATGCCTCGCTGGCGAATAAGCGAGGGAAGCGTTAGCTGTTCCCATGCTACGCGCGTGGCAGGTTTCGCTTCGGGCCAGGTGGCCGGCACAAAAGTGAGTTGAGGATGTTGCACGCCCAGACGGGCAAAGGTATCAGGCCCATTGATAAAAATAGTGTATTCGTGCTGGCCGGGGTTGCGGGCCAGTTCAGTCAATAAATAACGAAGGTAACGGCTGATCCCACCATTACGGTAATTCTGGCTGAATGAGAGTAACTGAGCGTTAATACCAATATGCATACCTTCTCCTCATGGCTCTATAACGTCTCTGAAATTGGCGGGGTAACAGTCATAGGCCCTTTTTCAAGCTCCCTATGGACTTTTATAACCCGCTTTCATCATAGCTCTGGGCCAGGCAATTTGTTCTCGGTTTTCTTTGCAGTGGTAGGAAAGCGTCCGTCTGGCCAGCGCTACGAGGTACGGGTTCCGTTCTATGCTGCTAACTATATGCTTGAACGTCTGGTTCACCGCTTTTGGCACACCTGTTGCTCGGAAGGCACATTTCTTTGGAATCTGAGCCAGTGCTATTGCTCAGTTGTTTTTATAAGCTGATCTAAGTCTGTCAGGCTTGTCTGGATATCAGTATAGAGAGAAGGTTCATATGTATCAAGAATGCCGAGGGCGCAACGGAAAACTGCATGAGCCTGCACGGGTCCGCTTGCGAGCCTTGATATGTTGGGATGAGAGCGGCCTTCGTCTGCTTGATGAGTCCGAAGCAATGCACAAGATCTTGTGTATCATCTAAACATCTAAAAGTACCGTTATGTAGAAAAGTGTAGAAATATAAGGATAAATATGTTATACTAAATAAGTCACCATTGCAAGAAGAGTAAAGAAGAAGTTGATGGAAGGATGCTGGATATGCATGGTTTAATTTTTGTTACCTGGGAAAGATATCTTTCTGAGCGTTTTGGTGAAACCTTCCTGAAAGACTACCGCGAAGCGATTGGAGAAACGCCTGCTACGTCTCCACTGGCCAGCCGCACTTATAGCGATGATGTACTGATTGCTGGTGTGGAAACGGTCTGTAAGCTCACTGGCACGCCGCTTGATACGCTGCTCTGGGAATATGGACGCTATTTTATGTTTAATGGCCTGACCAGTCACCTATGCGCGTATCTGCTTACCAAAGTGAGCAATGGGCGCGATCTCCTACTGATGATGCGTCAGGCTCATGCTCAGATGCGTCGTCTGCCTGATGGATTAACGCCCCCCTTGTTTGAGTATGAGACCCTTTCTACTTCAGAGAATGAACTCTCGCTGGTTTACGATAGCCCGCGCCGGCTCTGTGCCTTGCTATGGGGGGCAATAGAGGGGGCTGCACAGCGTTACGGCCAGCGCGTCCAAGTTGTTGAGGTTTCGTGTATGAAGCGTGGTGCTCCTATCTGCCGTTTTGATCTGCGTTTCACACCTCCTGCCTCCAGCCCTCTGGAGGCTCTGGAGACCCCGGAGCAGATTGCCAGACGCGCGAATCAACAGCAGATGGCGAACCTGGTTCTGTCGGTGCTGCCCACAGAGAGCGGCCTGACTCTGGCAGAGCTCCAGGAGCGATTGCGCTCCTGGGAGGTTGGACTGCGGCAACTCCGCCCGGCGGTCTTGTTGGAAGCCCTGCGTCACTTGCAGCACGCCGGCCTGGTTTCCAGTACTGCCAACCAGCCTGGGGATAACCTTGCCAACCGCCGGTATTGGCGAGCTCCCACAGAGTAAGGAGGCAAATCTCCTCTCTGTCAGATACTAACCCGCTTACCCTGCTTTCTTGCTGGGTGTGGTGCAATGCTGGCTGGCGGCGCCGGGATATGGGCATCTGAGGCCTGATGCGTTTCCGATCGAGAAGATTCCGAAAAGAATAGAAGGGTAGTTGAAGCTCAGAGCTTCAAGTATCATTGAGCAGAGGAGGAAATGCATGGCTACTACCCGTCGGTCTCTCAGCCCGGAAACGCTCAAGCGCCGGTGGCAAGAGCGTTGCCAGCAGGGAAATTTTAGTCCTGCCGTCCTTGGGGTTGGTACTATTCGCGTCTTTGGTCGCTCAGGCGATGCCCCGGTTACCTTTCCTCGTATCGAATCACTTGCGGCCCTGGAAACCCTGGAAGAAGATGAGCGCTGGGCTGTTGAGGTTGCCCAGGGGATCGTTACCGCTGCCCAGAATCAGAACAGACCGGTCATGGCAACGCAGCCGCCGCGGGCCGGTGCAGCTCCTACTCCCACAGTCGTCGAGGTGTTTGATCCCAAGCTAGAGAACATGCTCATTCTCAGCCTGACGCGAGGCGGCTAAAAGCGCTGTCTCCGGCGAAACTCGGAAGGCTTAAGTTCGGGAGAGCCGGGGGCTTGCCTTCCGGCTCTCGTCCTGCTCCTTATGTTATCAGTAAACAAAGGTAAAGGAAAGGAGCCTGATATGCCGCGCAGCCTGGCACGTGGCGATTATCGCCTGCTCATGGCGATTGAATCGGCCTCACGCGCCAATTCCTGGTATCGTGTCCTGGTCGATTGCCAATCAGGACAGCTTTCCTGTGACTGTCCGTCCTGGACCTTTCGCCAGGGGGCCGGATCTGCAGGTGCAGGGCGTTCCTGCAAACATACACACATCGCGCAGCTTTTAGTGAACCCGGCCGGGGAAGTAAATGCCCAGAATGCCGGCCTGGTGGTAGAGCGGGCTGGCGGAGCAGCTGCCGAAAATAATCGCCTGGTGCAGGCCACACGTCGTCAGTGGCCAGGATTGGGCGGCAGGTGGTCTTTTGAGCAGCGCACCAGCCCTATCGATGGTCAGCTCTATCACTTTGTTCTCTTGCGTCTAACAACCGGCAATGGCACGACCGCGACCGGGCTGGTAGCCTTTGCCCGGTCCTTCCATCCCACCACGGAAAGTATGGTGGCAGGGGTCGCTGGCTGGGCTGGCTACGCCATCGCTGCCGAAGTTGCCAGGGCAGCCGGTTACGCGCTTGCGGGCCAGCCTCCAGAACATTTTACGGCCACGCGGCGAGCGGCAACTGCCGGCCGCCTGGGACTGGCCGATATCCTGCGTGTCGGCGATCAGGTAAATCTGGGGGATGGCTATACACCGGTCCAGCGTGCCGAGAACACTCTGCGCCTTTTTCTGGGGGAGTCACTCTATGCTCAGCTAGAGCGGCAGCACTTTCTGGATGTTTCCAGCGTGTGCTACGCATCCGAAAAACGTGTCTATCGCGTCAGGCGCGACCCGGCTAAACGCCGCGAACGCCGCGTCCGAGTATTTACCGATGGCCGATATGTTCGGGATCTCTGTATTGTACGCGGGCAGGACGTGCCGGAGGCAGATCACTGGTTGACTGTCTGGCTGAGCTTGATTTCTGATGAGGAACGCGCGCTTTCGGTTGTCGGCCCGCATAATATATTCCCACCTCATTCTGATGATTATTATGAAAGAGAAGAAGAAACTATTCCCGCTGTGTGGCGGTCGAATGTAGCATGAGTAAATTTTCTGGCATTCAGCCATTTTTCTGAAAAATTCAAGAGGGAGAATACTTATGGCAGAAGAAACAACCTACCTTGAATTATCGGAGGAGGGCGGGGGATCACACAAATTCTATGAACTTGTCATCGCGGATACGCAGGTACGCATTCGTTTTGGCAGGATTGGCGATCCGGGCCAGACGCAGACAAGCACCTATGCGACTCCTGAACTGGCGCAGCAATTTGCCAACAAAAAGATTCGCGAAAAACTCAACAAAGGATATGAACGAGCAGTGATGGGAGTGAGGAAGAAGCGGCCGATAACCAGGCGCGTCATCGTGAGCAATCGATCAACGGCCACACAGGCTCCCGTGCTCTGGACATTTGCCTCCGGCAGCCCGGCCTTCGGCATTTTTGTTGATGAACAACACTGTTGGGTTGGCAATCAGGCTGGCAATGTCTTTGGGCTTGACCACGATGGCCAGGTGCGGGCGCACTATCACCTTCCAGATGGCGTCAAGTGCCTGGTAGCTGACGACATCTGGCTCTATGCCGGATGCGATGACGGCAATGTCTATGATCTCTCCGGGAAAATTCCTCGCATCTCTTATCAGATTGCCGAAGATGTGGATATCTTCTGGCTGGATATTCGGGATGGGGCGCTGGCCGTTTCTGATGCCGGTGGGCGCGTTGCGCGGATTAACCACGAGGACGAGTCGGAGTGGCTGAAATCAGGAGTGGGTGTTTCCGGCTGGATGGTGCGCTGTGGTGAAGAGGGCGTCTATCATGGCCATTCCGCCGGGGTCACGATGTATAACAACCTGGATGGTCAGGTAATCTGGCAGCAGCGCACACGCGGGCCGGTTCTCTTTGGCTGGCAGTCAGAGAATCGCGTTTATGCTGGCACAAGCGATCATCGAGTCTATAGTTTCAGCAAACAGGGCGAGCCGGGAATGATCTATGTCGGTGATGCCGCCGTCTTTTCGTGCGCGACAGCAGAGCAGGGCCGCTATGTCTTTGCCGGGGATAACTATTCTTCTGTGTATTGCTTTGACCAGTATGGGCAGAGGCTCTGGAAACTGGGAACGGGCTGTGGCTCCGCTTACTCCATGCAATACCTGAATGAGCGGCTCTACCTTGTGACTACTTCTGGAATGCTGGCCTGTCTTGATGTGAGTGAGGCGGCCATTCAGGCAGCGAAAGAGGGAAGGCTGCCCCAGGCTAGAGATCTCAAAGCTCCGCCGGTTAGCGCAACTCCTCCCCCAACTACCCTGGAAACGACAACCAATGCAGGCGAGGGGATTCTTCTCGAGTGTTTCTGCGAGGGAGGCCGCTTGCGTATGCGCGTGCTTTCCGATGGATATGACTCAAACCTGCACGTCCAGTTCCCACGCAACATTCGCGAGGAGCATGCTCGCTACCTCGTTGATTCCGTTCACCTGGCCGCGCGTGGAAATTTCTATCGTGTTCACGGGAACATCAAAAAACTTGTCTGAGGTTTCCTTTTCTATCGAAGCCAAAAAGAATGGACATATAAGGTAGAAAATATTATAAACATCAAGAAAGGACTATACGCTATGGAACAAGCCTCTGATCCTATTGATGTTGTTGTCAGCTTTGATACAACGGGAAGCATGTCTTCTGTTCTTGCTCAGGTCCGTCGTAAGGTCAAACAAACGGTCGAGCGGCTGATGGGTGAATTGCCGGATATCCGTATTGGTATTATCGTGCATGGAGATTATTGCGACGCACGTTCAACCTATGTCACGCGGCATCTCGACCTGACGCAAGATACTGCAAGCATTACGGACTTTGTTGAGCATACTCCGAGTACAGGTGGGGGTGACGCTCCCGAATGCTATGAACTGGTGCTTCACGAGGCGCAGGAGCTTTCCTGGCGCCCGGAGGCGAAGCGCGTCCTGGTGATGATCGGCGACGACGTTGCCCACGAGCCGAACGACAATCCCCGGCATCTGAACTGGCGCACTGAAGTCGCGGCGCTGGCCGCTCGTGGCGTTAGCATCTACGCGGTGCAGGCGCTCAACAGAGAGTACGCACTGGCGTTCTATCGAGAGATGGCCGAGGCGACCGGCGGTTTCCATCTAAGCCTGGGCCAGTTTTCCGAAATCACTCCAATGCTTATCGCGATTTGCTATCGCCAGCACACCGATATCAAGCTTCTGAGCTATGAGCAAGAGCTTCAGCGCGAAGGACAAATGAGTCGATCGCTCAAACGCGCCTTTGTTACCATGAGGCGTGCTCCTGTGATAGGTGAAGGCCCGATAGAACTGCGTCCTGTGCCTGCTGGTCGCTTCCAGGTGCTGGAAGTTGAGGAGACAGAGCCTATCAAAGCCTTTGTGCAGCGCAACGGGCTGATCTTCAAAACGGGCAAGGGGTTCTGCGAATTCAAAAGGACAGAGACGATCCAGCCCGGCAAAGAGATCATCTTGCAATACATTGCGACGGGTGAATTTTTCACGGGCAGCCAGGCGCGCATCATGCTTGGTCTCCCTCTGGGAGAAACCGCGCGTATCCGCCCACCTCACCTGGATGAATATCGCGTTTTTATCCAGAACAAGGCCCACAATCGAAAACTGCGGCGTGGGACTCAACTGCTCTACGAGATCG
>Ga0209061_1005327_pt1 | contig 11354 bp, 11 predicted proteins | sample Coa_R1_10_FD_187157 | JGI IMG/M metagenome (GOLD analysis project Ga0209061, IMG submission 187157) | Surface soil microbial communities from Centralia Pennsylvania, which are recovering from an underground coalmine fire - Coalmine... | ecosystem: Environmental > Terrestrial > Soil >... | reverse complement strand
CAGATCGGACAGAAGTAGCGCACGGGGCGCTGGTGTTGCGCCTGAAGAACATCAAGCATCCGTTTGGCCTCGTCGCGCCAGCGCGCGGCGACCTCCACTGTTCCACCAACGAGGGCGACGAGCTCGACAATGCCTTCCAGGGCGGCGCGCACGGTCGGATAGTGCGTCACGAAGACAGGCACGCCGGCAGCGCGCAGGGCGTGCACATCTTCTTCTCTATTCTCCTCGCTGCTCGCGACGATAAGGTCGGGATCGAGCGCGAGAATGGCGGCGATGTCGGGGTTCTTGGTGCCGCCCACCTTCGGCAATGTTGCAACCTCGCCGGCTGGTTCCTCGCAGTAGCGCGTCACGGCAACAACACGCGGCCCCGCGCCCGTCGCGAAGAGCGCCTCGGTGAGGCTCGGCACAAGCGAGACGATGCGCCGTGGTGGCGTCGTTAGGGCAACGCGCGCGCCGGTGGCGTCGATCGCTGCCGCACTCACGACCGCGCCTCCGACACGGCATCGGGACTATCATCGCGCGGCTGGTACCAGAGACCAACGGTGCGGCAGTACTTGCACTTCGCCATCGTCGTGATCAGTGGGTGGTCCGCACCTTTGTAAAGGCAGAGGAAGAGCGGCAGCCGCGTACGGTCGACGCCCTCGGGGATGTTGGAGCGGTCGAAGTTAGGGTTGGGTACGAGGAAACGGCAGCGCCGCTGATCGTGGCCCGGCCCCTTCGGACGCAGCGCTGTGCCCATTGTGCCTACCTCGCAGGCGATGCACTCCCAGTATAGCGACAGCGATCCTGCTACCATGACCGCATCTCTTCGCATCGTATCTGGCCTGGCCATGGGCGTGCGAGATACGCCAGCGTGGACGCGTCGAGGGCGATAGCCTGGTGCCATCGCCCTCATGGACCGTTGCAGCCTGTTTGATCGGTCGCGGAAGTCGCCGTCGCGCATCCCGCGGCTCGCTGTCAGCTCGTCGAGGGTTGCGAGCCGAGCGTGATCGTCGTGGTCTGCTTGTTCTGGCCGCGGTAATACTCGACCGGAACCTTCGAGCCGGGCGGATACTCGATCGTCGCCTGGTTCAGATCGCCGAGACCGCGGATGTCGCGGTTGCCGACCTTGACGATGATATCACCGGGCTGCAGGCCAGCCTGGTCGGCCGGCGAACCCGGCACCACCTGACGGACGCCGACGCCGTAATCGACCGGCAGGTGCTGCGCGGACGCGATCTGGCTGTCGATCGGCACGATCGCTACGCCGAGGTAGCCGCGATCCACCCGACCCTTCTCGATCAGCGCCTTGACCACCGGGATGATCGTGTCGAGCGAGACGGCGAAGTTGACGCCCTGCACGGGTTGGCTGCCGGTGCTGAAGATGCCGGCGGTGTTAACACCGATCACGTCGCCGTTGAGATCGGCGAGCGGGCCACCGCTGTTGCCGGGGTTGATCGCGGCGTCGGTCTGGATCGCCGCGCCAACGGCGTTGACCTGCGGCGGCGCGAAGGGGTTGCCGCTACTGAGCGTCTCATCGATCTCGCGGTTGAGTGCGCTGACCACGCCGGTTGTCACCGAGGGCGTGCTGCCGAGGTCGAGCGCGTAGCCGATCGCCACGACCGGTTCGCCAACCTCGACACTGTTCGGGTCGGCGAAGGTGGCGGGCTGCAGGTTATCGGCGTTGATCTTGAGCACGGCGAGGTCGGCCGCCGGCTCCCGCCCGACCAGCGTCGCCGGTAATGAGCGGCCATCGGCGAGGTCAACGGTGATCTTCTGCGCCACGCGCGTGCCGCCGAGTGTGACGACGTGGTTGTTGGTCAAAATGTGGCCCTGCGTGTCGATGATGATGCCGGTACCAGTGCCCTGCGCCTGGCCGCCGATGATCTGGCCGAACGGGCCGACCTGCGTCAGTTCGGTGCGCACGCGCACGACGCTCGGTGTCAGCTTCTTGACGACGTTCACGACCGAGCCAGGCTGCTGGCTGGCCGGTGTCACGTTGCCGGTCGCGAGGTGAATCCCCGGCGCGCTCGACGTGTTGGTCGAGATCGGCTGCGTGACTGCCCTGGCGCTCGTGCTCGTCGCGGGCGCTGTCGCCGCCGCTGTGGTGGCGCGTGCGGCTGGCGATGCGACGTTGTTCGTCGGCGTGTTTTTCGTGGTGCAGGCCGCAACCGCCAGCGCAAGCGCCGCCGCGCAGGCGAGCAGGGCTGGACTGGATAAGGGTTTCATGCGTTCTCACCTCTCGATGCGACCGCGCTCGACCGCGGCCGCGGTATCTCCTGTTCTGACCGTACCGGTAGCCGAGGCAAGAACATACACCCCCGCAGCTAAGCCGATGCTAAGAAGGTGTGAATCGCGCCAGAGGAGTACGCCTCGGCTCACGGCAGCGTGCGGATCGTACCGCGCAGCGCCGGGCTGTCGGCATCACGGAAGTCGATGAAGCCTACCGACTCTACCGTTACTGATGCTTGTCCGCCTGGCGGAATGGAGCCGGTATCGAATACTCCCGACTGGACCGAGACGATGCGGTGCGGCACGGTGTCGTGGTTGACGAATGTCACGGCTCTGCCGGCGCGCACGGTGATCTCCGCCGGCGCGAAGCCGCCGCTTTCAATGACTACCTGGCCGGGTACACCGATACGCGGCGCGACGGTCGGCGGGATGGAAGGTGAGCGCGACGCGGCAGATGGCGAGTTCGGTCCAGGCGTGGTGACGCCAGCGGGATGGGTGGCCGCGGCCGAGGGTGTTGCGCTCAGCGCTGTTGCTGCCGGCGTGGCGCTCGGCGCATGCGCGCGCGGCGTTCCGCAGGCAGCCAGCAGCGCGGCCAGCCCACCAAAGAGGAGAACGGCACGTTTACAGCTCGGCGACGGGACGGCGGCCAGCATAGCCACTGGTCAGATCATGCCAGTACAGGATGTCTTCCTCGCCGAGGCGGTAGCAGAGCAGCACCGCCTCGCTCTCGCCAGGATGGCCGGGACGGGCCCGCCGGGCGGGAAAGTCGATCAGGCCAGCGGCAAGGTCTTTGACCTGCACGCCCATCTCGCTCAGCCGCTCCAGCAGTTCACGGGGATCGTCGCCGGGGCGCGGCGGCCGTGCGTGGCCGTTGACCGTTGCGTGCCCGCCGAGCGCCGCCGAGGGCGCGCCGATCACGCCAGCGGCAGCGCGCAAACGGGTCAGCAGTGCAATCACCTCGGGCAACGCCGCCCGCGCTTCTGCGAGCGTCCACCAGCGGGTCATCGGCTTACGCCCCCGGTTCGCGCCGGCGGAAGACGCGATAATCGATATCCGGAAAGAGTTTATCTGCCTCCCAGTACTCGCGCGCCAGCTCCAGCTCGGCGTCGGACGGATCGCCACGCTCGGCGATTGCGGCCAGACGCTCGAAACGCTCGACGTGCGCGCGAAACCGCTCAACGGCGTACTGGGCCGCCTGGCCGGTCGTCACGAGAAACGGCCAATCGCTCGCCTGGAGCAGCAGCGCCTCGCGCGCACACTGGGCGAGGATCGGTTCCAGCCGCGCATCGGCCGATGGCCGCAGCTCGACGAGCCGTTCCAGACGTCGTTCGGCAGCGTGCACGATCGGCCACATCCAGGCGACATCGGCGTTGTTCCAGGTGAAGTGGTTGCCTTGCTGTCCCCACGAGCTTTCGGGTAATGCGATCGCCTCGGCAGGCGGATGCGCGTCAACGTACGGCCCCGCGGCGGTAACGGCGACGCGGCCCTCGCGCGCCAGCCGCTCCAGCACGCGTGCCAGCCACTCCACGCCCTCGAACCACCAGTGCCCGAACAACTCCGTATCGTACGCCGCCAGCACAATCCCCGGCCTGCCCGAGCGCTCGCGGTAACCGTGCAGCTCGCGCTCGACAAGACTGCAGAAATCGGCGACGTGCAGCGCCGTCTGCGCGAACGCCGCCGCGGGGTTCCAGACCTCTTTCTCGCCGAGGTCGACGCGGGCGCCGGTCACGCGCCAGTAGTGCAGGCCGGAGACGCCGTCCTTTTTATGGAACTCGCGGTAGAGGAAATCGCCCGGATAGCCGTGGTCGGCCGACCAGACCTGCAGCCCGGTGGTGCTGTTGCGCCCGAGCACCGCCACCGGCGAGCGTTCGACGCGGTACGGCAGAAACGTGGTCGTCGGCCGGCGGGGCAGATCGTCGGCTGGCGGGGCTTCGTAGCGGGCGCGCACCTCGGCGTACGGACCGAGGGCGTCACCGGCCGCCTTGCCTGCTGGCCTGCCGCCTTCGATCGTGTGCGTCTCGACGAAGAAAAGTCGCAAGCCTGTCTCGGCCATGAACGCTTCGATGCCGGGCCGCGTGTACCGCTCTCCGTCGCGCTCCACCACGCGCGCGGGACGGTATGCGCATTCAGGCAGCCAGACCGTGCGCGGCAGCGCGCCGAAATGGCGCGCGTACGCCTGCACGCCAACGGCGAACTGGGCGTAGATCGTCGAGTCGCGCTCCATCAGCGGCAGGTAGCCGTGCGTGGCGGCGCTGGTAGCGATCTCGGCGCGGCCCATCGTCCGCAACCGCCGGAAACCTTCGAGCACGTTGCAGTCGAGCTGTTCGTAGAGGGCAAGCAGATCGGCGTAACGACGCTCGTACCAGCGGGCGACCGCGGCACGCGCGTCGTCGCCAGCGCGGGCGAAGCGCTCGACATCGGCGCGCGCGCGATCGCGCCGGTCGGCCATGAAGTCGGCGAGGTTGCGGCGCACGTCGGTGTCGGCGAGCTGCTCGCACAGCACCGGCGTCAGGCTGATCGTGAGGTAAGGCCGTTCGCGCGGTTCGGGCAGCGAGAGCAGCGCCTCGATCAGCGGCAGGTAGCTCTCCGACGCGGCCTCGTGGATCCACTCTTCGCCATGGGGCCACCGCCCCGCTTTGCGCACGTACGGCAAATGCGAGTGCAACACGAAACTGAACGCCCCGAGGCCGCTTTCCGGTAACGTCATCGACTATCTGCGCCCCTTTCTAGATTCAGACCGTCAGGAACGGCATCGTCCGCTTCGGGCGGATCGTCTCACCGCTGGGTACCCAGCCTCCCTCGAAGTCCTCTTCGGTAACGTGCGGAGTGATGATGCAGTTGTGCCCGACGTTGAGGCCGGCAGGGAGGCGGCTGCGCTTGCCGAAGAGGCTGATGCCGCTCCAGAGCAGGTCGGGGCGCTGGCGGTTCGGCGTGTAATCGTCGCCGGCGCCGAGGTGGCAACCCTCGCCCACGACCACGTGTTTATCCAGGATGCAGCGCTCGATCACGGCGTTGCGTTCAACGCGGCAGGCGTCGAAGAGGATCGAATCGCGCACCACGGCGCCGGCTTCGATGTAGACGCCTGGCGAAAGCACCGAGTGTTCGACATGGCCGTTGATGATATCGCCCTCGGTAATCAAGCTACGCGAGACGCTGGCGTGCGGTCCGATCTTTGCCGGCGGCAGTGGCGCCGTGCGCGTGCGCACCGCGGTCTCCGGGTTGTACAGGTCGAACTCGGGCAGATCGACGAGCAGGTCCATATTCGCCTGCCAGTACGAATCGATCGTGCCGACATCGCGCCAGTAGCCGCTGAAGCGGTAGCCGAAGACGCGGTAGGCGTCGAGCATCTCGGGCAGGATATCGTGGCCGAAGTCGTGGCTGCTCACGCGCTTTGCGTCTTCGACCAACCGGTCGATCAGCACGTCGCGCTTGAAGACGTAGATGCCGGTGCTGATCGTCGTACCGGTGGGTGGATCCGGCTTTTCGTCGAAACCGATCACGCGATCATCGTCGTCAAGGTGGACGATACCGAAGCGGCTAGCTTCTTCCAACGGCACCTCATACACCGGGATCGTGACATCGGCGTTGCGCGCGCGGTGGTAGGCGATCAGCTCGTCGTACGCCATCGTGTAGATGTGATCGGCCGAGAGGATGAGCACCGTGTCGGCGCGCGACTCGTTGACGAAGTACAGGTTCTGGTAAACGGCGTCGGCGGTGCCGCGGTACCAGTCGGAGCTTTCGCGGCCGAGGTAGGGCTGCAGCAACGAGATGCCGCCGTCATCGCGATCGAAGCCCCAGGGCCGGCCGATGCCGATATGGTCGTTGAGCGAACGCGGCCGATACTGCGTGAGCACACCCAGGTGTGTGATACCCGAGTTCATGCAGTTGCTCAGCACGAAATCGATGATCCGGTACTTGCCGGCGAAGATCACCGCCGGTTTCGCTCGCTCTTCAGACAAGATGCTCAGCCGATCGCCTTGCCCGCCCGCAAGGACAAGCGCCAGCACGCCCTTCATCGTCGCCCGGTTCTCCTGAACTACACCTGCGTGCCATCAGTGTGTCGACCGCGCTAGCACGCGCGTTGGCGACTCTTCCGGCCGCACGTTGCCTACCAGCGTGTTGAAGATCGCCAGGTAATCACGCAAGTAGCGCGTGATCAGGAAGTGCTCGCGCACGTGTTCGCGCCCCGCCGCGCCCATCCGGTCCGCGATGTCCGGGTGGTGCAGCAGGTAGTGCGTGCGATTGATGCACTCCGCCGTCGTGTTCACCAGGTAGCCGGTCTTGCCGTAGAGGATCTGTAGCGGGATGCCACCAACGTTTCCCGCGACGACTGGTCGCCCCTTCCACAGCGCCTCCGATACGACGAGACCGAAGCCCTCGCGCACCGATTTCTGGATCACCACCCGTGCTAGCGACTGGAACGCATTCACCTCGACGTTGCCAACGCCGTTGAGGTTCGAAAGGATATGGATATCGTAGTCTTCGCCGGCGCGGCGCACGGTGCGCTCGTACCAGGCCCAGCCCTCGGGATCGTCCGAGGCCATGCTCGCGACGAGCACCAGTTGCAGCTCCGGCATCTCCTGTTTGAGCGCGCGGTAGACATCGATCACGCCGAGGGGGTCCTTCCACGGATCGAAGCGCGAGATCTGACAGATGAACGGCCGCTCGGGGTTCACGCCGTAACGTTCGAGGATGTCGCGCCCTACCTGCGGCGGCAACGGCACGTTCTTGGGGCTGAGCGGATCGATCGCTGGCGGCGCGGTAAAGAGCAACGGCGATTTCAGGTCTTCCTTCACGTATTCGGGAATGGTGAAGATCGCCGCATCGTAGTACTCGAGATACGGGTGCAGCAGATCCCAAACATCGACCTGGCTCTCGGTCAGGTCGATATGGCAGCGCCAGATCCACTTTCCCGCTGGCTTGCGCCCCAGACGTTTCTGCACCAGCGCCAGGATGCCCGCCGGCTGCGGGTCGTGGATCACGACGAAGTCGTAGTCTTCGTCGAACATCTCGGCGTTTTGCTGGTTGTACCGCACCCAGATCTCGCGCATCTGCGGGGTCCATTCGATGAACATCCCCTGCAGACTGTTGTGCATCGCCTTGGTGACGGTAAAGAACTCGTCCGAGCCACGAATGACCTGCCAATCGGCCTTGAGGCCGAGGTCGGACATCAGCGGTACGAGTGTGGCGAGGATCTCGGCGACACCGCCACCGAAGGCCGTGGCGTTGACGTGGAGCACGCGGGCGCCTTTCAAAGGTGCGGCCAGCCGCAGGATCTCCTCGATCTTCTCATCGCCGACGATGGGTCGATACGCTTCGATGCTCTTCGGGGTCGTTGGTACTGATCCAAACATCGCTCCGCTTTCCGCCCGTTCCTCCCCGGCAAGAGGAGGGCTTGCTACTCCCCCGATGCGCCCTCAGACGCCGTAGCGGCGCATCAGGCGCGCGTAAAGCTGCAACATATCCGCCAGATAGCGGGTAATGAGCAAATGATTCGCGACGTGATGGCGTGCGTTACGGCCCAGCCGCTCGCGCAGTTCGGCATCGCGCAGCAGCTGCGCCGCGCGGCGAGCGAACGTCTCCGTATCGGCGATGACGTAGCCCGTCACACCATCGACCACCTGGGCGAGCGTTCCCGCGGCTGGCCCGGCGATCACCGGGCAACCGCACCACATCGCCTCCGAGAGCCAGAGCGCGAAACCACGCTGCAACGCCTTTTGCACGACGACGCTCGACACATGGCGGAAGGCGTTGACCTCGGTGCTGCCGATCTGAGCGCCGAGCGGCAGCAGCACGCAGCCTGGACGCTCGCGAGCGAGCACGGCGATCTCGTCGAAATAGCCGCGCGTCTCCTGATCGTCGCGTAGCGAGGTGGGCACGATCGCCAGCTGGGCATCGGGCACCTGCGCGACCACGCGGTCGTAGACGTCGATCAGCCCGCGGACATCGGCAGCGCGCTGGAACGGCGCGATCTGCGAGAGCAGCGGCTTCTCCGCATCGACCCCCCACTTCTGAACGATCATGGCCGCGTCGTCGCGGCTCATGCGCGCGTTCGCGGGTGCCAGCGGATCGATCGCCGGCGGCACGATCTGCACAAGCCTGGGCATCCAGCCAGGTGGCAAAAACGACGGGTCCTCGAACACCACGGCGGTGCAGCGTGACGCGTACGGTTCGAGCGTCTCCCAGGTACGCGGCGCGATCGCCGCGAGATCGAGATGGGAGTTCCATACCCAGCGGCGAACGGCACGGCCGTTGGCGCTGACCAACGGTACCATGCCGAGCAGTTGCGGATCGTGCAGCACGATCAGATCGTGCTCGCCGGTCAGACCCTCGGCGGCATCGGCGGCGAACCGCTCCCACGCCTGGATCTGTTCGGGCGTCCAGCGGCGGTCGTCGCCATTCAAACCATCGTACAGGGCACGGATCGCGCTCTCGGAGCGGCTGTCGGGCCGAGCGATCCGCCATTCGCACTCGAGGCCGAGGTCGTTGAGCAGCGGCACGAGCGCCTGGAGAAGCGTGGGCACCCAGGTACCGAAGCCAGAGAGGGAGAGGTTGAGCACGCGCAAGCCACGCAACGGCGCAGCAAGGTCGCGCAGGTCATCGATGCGATCCGGCCCAACAATATCGCTGTAGGCCTGCACCTGACGCGGCGCGAGCGAAACGGTTCCGAGCATGGCAAGCTCCGCCTGTAGGTCGACATGCGGGGTTGCGCGGGGCATGCCCGCGCGGAATCGCCGCAAGCAGCGGGGTCGATCGCCGCGCGATCGTCATCTCTGAGGAAGCAACGCCGCCGTCTTGCGCGCGTGCCTCTCTTTCATGCTAGGGACGAGGTCCGAAGCGTGTCAATTTCGCGACGGTTATGCGCATCGCCCGATCGGCCAGCTTGCGCTAGCCAGTCTCGTGCGTATGGAGGCGAGGGCAGGTGATGCATGCCTGGCTTACCGAAGGAGGACCGATGCTCGCGCATGGTGAGCAGGCAACACTGACAAGATCGATACCATGGCCGGTGCGCTGGCCCCAACTGTCTGGAATGGAAAGCAGGTTCTTCCCGGCGCGTGTCGGCGCGGCGGCCTGGGCGCCGGGGTGGATCGCGGTGCGGGCGGCTCTCCCCAGCGCGTCTCAGGCGGTTGTGGTGCTGCCGCGGACGGGTCGCCTCACGTCCCCACGATCTGGCCATCCGCATCGGTCCGGCGATCGGACCTTGCTGCTACGCCGTAGGCGAGGATGTGGCCAGCGCGCTCGCGCGTGCCGCCCACCCCACCGTGTGCCTCCCCCGCAACGGGCACCACCACGCCCACCTCGCCGCCGCGCTGCTCCACCAGCTCAGCACGGCCGGCGTGCCCGCGGCGCAGCTGAGCGTCGCCCCGCTCTGTACCGCCTGCCGCCGCGACCTCTGCTACTCCCACCGGGCCACGGGCGGTGCCACCGGCCGCGCCGGTGCGCTGCTCGCCCTGACGGACGCGCGCTGAGCGTCGGGCCCCGACACCGGCCCAGCGCTGCGCTCCTGCTGCCGCCTGCTCCACGACCCGGGCGTGCAGCCGGACCTGCTGCATCCCACCGCCGCGGTCGAGAGCCAGCCGCGTCGCCTGCGCGCCCCTCCCCACCCCCCCATGCCGGGGGTCATCGCGCGGCTAGGGCGACGTGTACGTGTACTTAACCGGGCTGTTCACGCAGATGCTGAGCACCTGCCCCGGCCCCACCGTCTGACCCTGCACCTGCGCCTGCGGGTCGGTGGAGTACAGCAGCTGCGTCTGCCCGGTGACGGGGTCCACCCACGTGATGCTCACCACCGCGCTGGGCGGGGTGAACTGCCCCAGGAACACGGAGACCGGGGTGTTGGGGGCAGCGAGAGGGAGGTGCTGACGCGGGTGCAGCCTGGTTGCAGGGTGGTGATCAGGGTCTGGATGGGCGGGAGGATGAACCCCGGCGGTAGCTGCGGGCCAGCCGGTGCCGGTGTGGGCGTCGGTGTGGGCGGAATATAGCTCAGGATGACCTGCGGGGGGTCGGTGGTGACGGTGAGCAGAGGTGGCGAGACGAAGGCGCCATTGACCACAAGGCAGCTCGAGCCACCGCCACCACCGCCACCAGCATTGGAACTACCCCCACCGCCACCGCCGTAGCAGCCGCCACCGCCCCCGCCGCCGCCTCCGCCGCCGGTGGCACCTGCGCCACCCACGCCAGGGCCGCCAGAGCTTCCGTCAGTACCACCTGTGCCATGTGCCCCACCTGCACCGCCAGCCGTGAGCGTGCCGGCACCGCCTCCTCCGGCGCTGCCGGTGCTACCTGCCTGGCCCGCATCGCCCCCGGCACCACCACCACCGCCGCCACCGCCGCCACCGCCCGCGGCGACCACCAGCCGCGAGGCGAGACTGTTCGGCTGAGCGCTCGACACCGTGCGCACGTCCGACGCACCTCCACCTCCTCCTCCACTAGCTCTATTAGTACTATTACCCCCGTTGCCGCCACCGTTGAAGCCGCCCGCACCGCCTGCACTAGTACCAGGAGCGCCATCACCACCCGCGCCCCCGACCTCGATGTAGAGCGTCTGCCCTGGCGTCACGGCGATGTCCGCCTCCACCCGCGCCCCTCGGCCGCCAGGCCCACCAGGCCCACCATGCCCACCTATTCCACCCGGGGCGCCGATCGCCACCACGTGCAGGCTCGTCACCCCCGCCGGCACCACGAACGTCTGCTCGCTGCCGGTGGAGGTAAACGTCACGCTCACGGCGGCACGGGCAGCAGGCGGCACGCCTGGCCGCACCCCCAGCATGACCGCGGCCACACCGAGCACACAGACCACACCAAGCCAGGCACGCCGACTGGAGACACGCAGGGACAGGGACGCGCGCATGGGCACGGCACCTCCACGGGCACCGTGGGCAAGGCACCGGGCCCTGCTGACGGCGCAAATGTTGCTATCCGGGAAAACCTGTCGGCAATGTAGCAGCGCCATCCTGCGCTGGCAAGGCACGGGATGCAGCGCGCCGCGGGCCGTGGCTCCTGCATCCGCGCTGGCCACCCTGCAGAGCGAGCCGGTCGCGGTGCCTCCATCGCCGTCTGTGAGAGGTGGTCATGCTGCGCCTGCATGACAGGGAGTCGGCATGCCGCCACGCTGAGCGCCTTGTGCCCTCGCTGCACGTGCG
>Ga0209061_1005320_pt1 | contig 11371 bp, 11 predicted proteins | sample Coa_R1_10_FD_187157 | JGI IMG/M metagenome (GOLD analysis project Ga0209061, IMG submission 187157) | Surface soil microbial communities from Centralia Pennsylvania, which are recovering from an underground coalmine fire - Coalmine... | ecosystem: Environmental > Terrestrial > Soil >... | reverse complement strand
GGCCCTCAAGGTCGCGGACTATTGGAGCAATCTCGTCAAGGCTGGCGCCGTGTCGAAGCTGGTAGATTTTACCAACGATTGGTATGCGGGACTACAGAACGGCACCATCGCCACCTGGATTACGGCGGCGTGGGCACCTACCGACCTGGAGGGTTTTGCCGCGAAATCGGCGGGGCTGTGGCGGGCGGCGCCTCTGCCTCAATGGGCTGCCGGCGCGCAGGCGTCCTCTAACTGGGGAGGATCAACCGATGCCGTAACGGTGCAAAGCCAGCACCCCAAAGAGGCTGCGGAGTTCGCCGAGTGGCTCAACTCTAACCCCTCCTCTGCCCAACTGTTGTCGCAAAAATTGTTCCTCTTCCCGGCGCAGTTAAGCGTATTAAGTTCTCCTTCGTTCAACACTGCTTCTAGCTTTTATGGAGGGCAGAACGTTAACCAGGTCTTTGCCACCTCTTCGCAGCACGTCAATACATCTTTCCAGTGGAGTCCATTCCAGGATTACGTCTTCACACAACTGGGCAATCAGTTGAGTTCGGCGGTCGATGGTAAGATCACCTTCGAGCAGGCGCTGCATAATACGCAGAAGACCGTTGTGTCTTACGCGCAGGCGCAGGGCTTCACCGTGAGCAGTTAAGGTATAAATTTGTGCGCCTGCGGCGCATCCTCGGATAGAGAGTCTGCGGGCACCGTGCCGCAGACTCTCTATCCTGGCGAACCGCGCAGCGGTGAGTGGTTAGGTATAAGTGCATATGGCATTTGTTAAGCCGTAAGAATGGATTTGATAGAGAAAGGTCAGGTCGCGTACTATGCAGCAAGAAGCAGGGGCGACTCACCTCATTATAAGCGACATCGGCTCAAAACGTCCGCCGGCGCGCTGGAGCTTCTGGCGGAGACGCGTTGGCATACCCTATCTCTTTCTCCTCCCCTTTTTGCTTCTGTTCGCCTTTTTCTTTCTCATTCCACTGGGATACGCCCTGTGGATCAGCTTTTTTGTCGAGCGGCTCGTGGGGGGAACCGTCTTTGTCGGGGGGCAGAACTATCTCCAGGCGTTCCGTGATGCCAATTTCTGGTTTGGCGTTCGCAATGTGCTGGTGCTTTTGATCATCCAGGTGCCAGTTATGCTGGGGCTGGCCCTGGTTCTCGCTCTGCTGCTCGATAGCCAGATCGTGCGTCTGAAAACTCTCTTCCGCCTGGGGTATTTCCTGCCCTACGCGATTCCCAGCGTCATCGGAGCGCTGCTCTGGGGCTACCTGTATAGCGCGCACATCGGCCCCTTCACACAGCTTGCCGCCGTCTTCCATATGCCGGCCCCCGGCTTCCTGACCGATTCCGGCATCATACCCTCGATTGGCAATATCGTGACGTGGCAGTGGACGGGATACAACATGGTAGTGATGTATGCTGCTTTGCAGTCGGTACCAACGGAACTCTACGACGCGGCCCTGGTTGATGGCGCCAGCGGTTGGGATATCGCGCGCTATATCAAAATACCTTTGATCGCGCCGGCTATCGTGCTGACGGTTGTATTTTCCATCATTGGCACGCTCCAGTTATTCAACGAGCCGAACATTCTGGGCGCCATCGTGCCAAACATCATTCAAGATCACTTCACGCCGAACATGTATGCCTATACCCTGGGCTTTACGAATCAGCAATACAACTATGCGGCGGCGATCTCGTTTGTGCTGGGTGGTGTCGTCTTTGTGTTCTCGTATGTGTTCATGCTGGTGACGAATCGGGGGAGGCAGCGCTGATGGCGATAACAGAGAGCATTCCGGTGGCCGCGCCCGGAGCCGGAGCGCGGCAGCGTGCAGGCCGCAGGCGGGGCTGGACAACGCGCAGCCTGATTATGCTATTTATGGTGCTGCTTTTGATCTATTTCATACTGCCCCTCTTCTGGATGATCGTCTCTTCGACCAAGACCAACGAGGAACTGTTTTCAACGTTCGGGCTGTGGTTCGCGCCAGACTTCAATCTCTTCGGCAATCTGGCGAGCGTATTCACCTATGATAACGGCATTTTTCTGATTTGGCTGCGCAACTCGGTCTATTATGCCGTGTGCAGCGCGATAGGGGCCTCGCTGATTGCAACGCTGGCCGGCTACGTGTTTGCCAAATTTCAGTTTGTCGGGCGTAACCTGCTCTTCGCGATCATATTAGGTTCGATCATGGTGCCAAATACCGCCCTGGCTATCCCGCTGTACCTGCTGCTCAGTAAGGTGGGCCTGATTAACACTGCGCTGGCGATCATACTGCCCTCCCTGGTGACGCCCTTCGGGGTGTATCTCATGCGCGTCTATACGGAACAGGCCATTCCCGATGATCTGCTGGATGCTGGCAGAGTTGATGGCGCTGGCGAGCTGCGCATCTTCTGGAGTATTGCGCTGCGCATTCTGATGCCAGGTTTTGTAACCATCCTGCTGCTAACCTTTGTGGGCACCTGGAATAACTACTTTCTTCCCCTGCTGGTAACAAATTCGCCCGCTTACTACCCGCTGACGGTCGGGCTGGCAAACTGGAATAGTCTCGCCCAGGGCTTCGGCGGCTCGCAGATTCTGTTTACCCTGGTAATCACCGGCTCGCTCGTTTCTATTCTCCCCTTGATCGTGGGTTTCCTCTTCCTGCAACGCTACTGGCAGAATGGCCTGACCTTTGGCAGCGTAAGGTCTTAGAGTTCTCGCCCGCTCCCGCCGGGCATGTGTGCGGCTCCGCCGCACCTGGTATGCAGTATGCTATGTGAAAATGAGCTTCACGCACTTTCACATAACATACTGCATACCGCGAGAGCCGCAGGCGCGAGCCTGCGATGGGGCAGGAAATCGGACACATCCTTAAAAAAATATATGAAAAAGGAGAAAAACATCATGGAGGATACCTCTACTGCATTCAGTCGTCGTCGTTTTTTGACGAGAACCGCAGCCGGCGTCGTCGCCGTGGGCGGAGTCGGAGTGACTGACCTCGCCTCGCGCGCCTTCTCGTCGCTGTCGCATGCCCACGCCGCGTCCGCCCTGACAAACTTTCCGCACGGTCAGTTTCCGGTGCTCGGTCACGACATCTCCACGCTGCAACAGCTTGAGAGCGTCGGCAAGACATTTTCCGATGGCGGGCATACGCTGCCGCTGGAACGGATCCTGGCCTATCACGGTGCAACCTACATTCGCGAACGGCTCTGGGTGAATCCGCCCATTCCGTTTAACGACCTGCCGCATATTTTGACGATGGCGCGGCGCATCAAAGCTGCCGGCCTTCGTTTCCTGCTGGACTTCCACTATTCCGATTTCTGGGCCGATCCAGGGCACCAGACCACGCCGCAAGCCTGGCAGGGCCAGGACCTTCCAACGCTCACCAATACACTCTACAACTACACTCGTGATGTGCTTGATCGTCTCGCCGCCCAGGGAACGCCGCCCGATATGGTGCAGACTGGAAACGAAGTGACCGATGGCATGCTCTGGCCGCTGGGGCAGATCTATGTCAATGGCAGCCAGAACTGGCCGCAGTTCACCACACTGCTCAAGGCTGCTATCGCGGCGGTACGACATAGCGGGCGTGGCGCGCGGGTTATGGTGCATATAGATCGTGGCGGCGACAATGGCGGTGCGCGCTATTTTTACGACCATATCCTCCAGCAAGGCGTGGATTTCGATGTCATCGGTCTCTCGTACTATCCCTGGTGGCATGGACCATTGTCGGCGCTGCAAGCCAACCTCAACGACCTGGCACCGCGCTATAACAAAGACATTGTGGTCGTGGAGACCGCGTACCCCTGGACGCTGGACGACGGAGATGGCTACCCCAACAATGTCAGTTCGTCATCGCAACTGCTGCCCGGCTATCCCGCTTCGCCTTCCGGCCAGTCGGGCTACATGGGCCAGATCCTCTCCATTCTCAGCCAGGTTCCTGACAATCGCGCGAAGGGCGTCGTCTACTGGGAGCCGGCCTGGATCCCCGGCGTTGGCTGGGAGCCGGGCGCGGGCGATGCCTGGGATAATATGGCGCTTTTCGATTTCCAGGGCCGCGCGCTGCCCTCCATCGCCGTCTATCAAGGTGCCGGCCCCAGGCCGTGAGCCATAGGGGGACGCAGGATTCCTCAGAAGAAGGCGCTCTAACTACAGGGCCGGACTCCCAGGAGCCGGCCCTTCAAAAACCAGAAATGCTTAACGCAGCGCTCCAGAGCTGGTGGCTGGTTTAGCCACCCTGCGCCTCAGCGTCATGTAGCGTGCGCCAAGAATGCCCGCCAGCGCCATTGCGCCAATACCCACCAGCATATGCAGCGCCTGGATGATCCAGTGCAGATTGCCCACGAGAATGTTGAATTGTGACAGGCCGAAGATTGGCACAATGATGGCGTAGATAATGCCAACAATGCCCAGGACGCGCAGTCCCCGAGTGGTGAGCGCGAGAATACCCATTATCAGCAGCCCCAGGGTGACGAGAATGCCAAAGAGCATATGAAACGAGATCAGGTCCAGATTGGCGATCCAGATGAGCAGGCCAAGCACCAGAGCACACAGGCCGGCGATACCAACGACGATCTGTAGAATGCGTGCCGTCATGATGACTCTTCTCCTTACTAAGCATCGAGCAATGTGTTTGTGTATCTGAAGTGTAACGGGTTCAGATGACAGGACCATGAACGATATTGCTCATTTTTGTCATCAATTTGTCATCTTGCTGTGCGATAATCACAGATAAGAAGAAGCCGGTAGCAACGTTCCCGTTGAAGGAGAGCCAGTATGCGAATCCTGGTAGTCGAAGACAATCACCGCCTCAGCAGTTCGCTGCAAATGAACCTGGAGCACGAGGGCTATAGCGTCGATGTCGCCTATGATGGGCGGGAGGGGCAGGATTTAGCGGAACTGACGCCGTATGATCTGATCATTCTCGATATCCTTTTGCCCGAGAAGGATGGCCTGGAAGTTTGCCGCGAACTGCGCCGCAGGCGTATTCATATACCGATATTGCTCTTAACAGCCCGCGATAGCATCGATGATCGGGTAGAGGGCCTGGATTGTGGCGCCGATGATTACCTCGTGAAGCCGTTCGCGATGCGTGAGTTGCTCGCTCGTTTGCGCGCTTTACTGCGCCGCAAGCATCCCTACACGAACGGGCGCCTGGAACTGGGTGGTCTCGTCGTTGATCCGGTAACACACAGCGTCGAGCGGGATGGGCGCAGCATCGAGTTGACGCCGAAGGAGTTTGCGCTGCTTGAATACTTCATGTATCATCCTGACCGCGTGGTGACGCGTGAGATGATCGAGCAGCATATCTGGAACTACGATTTTGAAGGGAACTCAAACGTTATCGATGTCTACGTGCGCCGGCTGCGCCGCAAGATCGATGATCCTTTCGCGGTAAAGTTGCTGACAACTATTCGAGGGATTGGCTACCGGTTGTCTTCTCCACGGCAGGAACGCAGTGATGCGGTTTAATAAAATGATCTGGCAATGATTGATGGGCGTAGACGAGCGGTAAATCGCGCACCTGCGCACAAAGGAGATGTTCGGCTTAATTATTATGAAACGGCGAAGATCCGCACACATCTCTGGCTCATTTTTCTCCAGCGTAAGAGTACGCCTGACGCTCTGGTACCTGGCGGTTATGGCGTTCATTATGACCCTGTTCGGCAGCAGCCTCTACTACACAACATATCTTAATTCCAGCGCAGCCAGCCAGCAGGAAACGCAATTGTATCAGGACGCGAAGCAGCTTGGCTCCGGTTATAGACGGGCCATCCTGAGTGGTCAGTCCCCGGCCGTGCAGCCTCAGACGCTTTCTGCGGACGAATTCGTGCTCCTGCTGAGCACCGATGGGGTCGTTCTGGATAAGCGTGGTACGCTGCCATCCAGTGTCGTCCTGCAATTGCAGAACAGGGCGCAAAGCGGCCAGGCGCTCTTTGATCTCACGATGCCGCAGCCCCGTTCCAATGGCTGGCATAACAATGGCTGGCATAGCTGGTGGGGGGGCAACGATTATCGCGTGCTGGTTACGCCTGTTCTGGATCAAAATACGCGTATTGCTATTCTGGCAATTGGTCTGCAAAAAGAATTTCGGATGCCCTTGCTGGCTATCTGGCTCTTTCATGGCATGCTGGGGCTGCTGGCAGCGGCTATTGGCGGTTTCTGGCTGGCCGGTAAATCGCTGCGCCCGGTAAAGATGATTACGCGCATGGCAAATGAGATCAATGCGAGCGACCTGCGCCGCCGTTTGAATCTGCGGCGCCGCGATGAGTTTGGTGAACTGGCCGCCACCTTCGATCAGATGCTAGGCCGCCTGGAAGCTGCCTTCAAACGCCAGACGCGCTTTACTGCCGACGCCAGCCACGAGTTGCGCACACCGCTCACGATCATCAACCTGGAGATCAACCGTGCGTTGACGCAGTTGGGCAAGCCCGAGGAGTACAGGCAGGTCCTGGAATTGATACAGAGCGAGAACGAACACATGACCGCAGTCGTCAACAGCCTGTTGTTGCTGGCGCGGGCCGATACCGGGCAGATCGCGCTGCATCTGGAGGAGGTTGATCTGAGCGATGTCGCGCTGGATTGCGTCGAGCGGCTACTTCCCCTGGCGCGGCAGAGCGGCATTACGCTGTCGACCGGCAATCTGCCCGAGATGCCAGTGATGGGCGATCAGCAATATCTGAGCAGAATGGTGATGAACCTTGTCGAGAACGCGATCAAGTATACCAGAGACATCGGTAAGAGCGTATGCGTGGAAGTAGCGGAGAAGCACGGTAAATGGGGCGTCATCCGCGTGCGGGACGACGGGCCGGGCATCGCCGAGGAGCATCTGCCCTATCTTTTTGATCGCTTCTATCGCGTGGACAGGGCGCGTTCGCACAACAGGCGGGAGGAATTGCGGGCAACTCCTTCTAAGGGGGAACCGGGGGGTACGGGGCTGGGTCTCGCTATTGTACAATGGATTGTGCAGGCCCACGGCGGAGAAGTTCTGGTAGAGAGCAAGATAGGCGCAGGCTCGACCTTTGAGGTACGTCTACCCCTTATCAAACGCCTCGCATAAACGGGGGTCTCAGGGAGAAGACGAGGGCATTATCTGCTCCCCCGGCCAGGGTTCCTCACCTCTACATGTAGAGACGACCCTTGCGGTCGTCTTGTTGGCAGGCCGGCCCAGGGCGGGTGGGCAGGCCGGCCCAGGGCGGGTGGGCAGGCCGGCCCAGGGCGGGTGGGCAGGCCGGCCCAGGGCGGATGGGCAGGCCGGCCGTGGGCGGACGGGCAGGCCGGCCCAGGGCGGACGGGCAGGCCGGCCCTTAATTATAGGTTTCTATGAATAGAGATATCGTGCAATCGGAAGTAAATACGGCGCGCGGCCTGTTGAGCGCCAATATCGCCGTGCTGCTCTTTGGTCTGGCCGGCGTGCTGGGCAAGCTCAGCATGCTGCCGGCGCCGCTGATTGTGCTGGGGCGCGTCGTCTTCGCCGGGGGGGCGCTGGTGATTGTGGTGCTTGCACGCCGCGTCGATCTACGCCCACGCCGGCGCCGCGATCTTGCGCTGCTCATCGGCCAGGGGGCACTGCTCGCCGTCCACTGGACCGCCTTCTTCGCCTCCATCTCCGTCTCCAACGTCGCCATTGGCCTGCTCTCCTTCTCCTCCTTCCCTCTCTTCACAGCTTTTCTTGAGCCTCTGCTGTTGCGCCAGCGGGCGAATCGCTTCCAGATCGCCGCCGCCTTCGTAATCCTCTTCGGTATTTATCTGCTGGTTCCCTCATTTTCGCTGACCAACGCCGCCACGCTTGGCGTTATGCTGGGGCTGCTTGCCGGCGCCACCTTCGCCCTGCTCTCGGTTATCAACCGCTGGCTGGGCAAGTCTTACGCCAGTCTCGCCATCAGTCTCTACCAGGACGGCTGTGCGGCCATAGTACTTTTGCCGACTCTCTTTCTACTGCCCACTACGACTCTCTTCACGCCGCGCGAGCTTGGCATTCTGCTCCTGCTTGGCGTCGGCTGCACCGCTATCGCTCATACGCTCTTCATTGCCGGCATGCGCGACATTACCGCGCAGCTTGCCAGCCTCTTCGGTAGCCTGGAGCCGGTCTGGGGCATTCTCTTCGCATTGCTCCTGCTGGACGAGGTTCCGCGTCTGCGCACGCTCATAGGAGGCGCGATCATCCTGCTTGCGACACTGGCTCCCGTGCTTGCTCCCATCATCATCCCCAAACGGTGCATCTAAATTGACAATCCCTCAACAATATACTAACATTAATGCCGGGCGCAGCCCATTTTTCATTTGCACAGGAATTAGCAGATCATAGAAGGGAATAATAGAAGGGAATAGGAAAATGCAGAATGTGCGGGACAAGAAAGCATTTCGCGAGCATGAGCTGGTAACATGGCATTATCAGCGCGAGCGTTACTGTATGCCCGTACCCGCTGTCGTTATTCGCCAGGAGTCGGATAGCGTCGTCATCAGGGCGCGCATAGAGGGTGCGACGCGGGAACTGCACGTTGATCCTGAGCAACTCGATACTCGCTAGCAATATTATTCAACAGGCGCTGGCTCCCTCCCCACAGGGAGGGAGCCAGCGCCTGTTGAATAATATTGCTAATGCAGCGGGTAGATAGAGAAGTTGGAAAAGCGCGCCTGCGCTCCCGGCGCCGCTTCGGGTAGATTCGAGACGAACAACGCGACGGAGCCACTGGTGTAGCTGCTATCATTAAACACCTTCAATGTTTGACCGTTGACCATGAATGATAGCGTGGGGCCGTTGGCGGTGATCAGGATGTGATTCACCTGGCCCTGCGGCTGGATTGCCGCGCACTGCGTGTAATCGACAATCTTCGTAGCCGTAGATTGGCCGTTTGCGTCAACAACCCCTTTGAATATGGCATATGTCCCATCGCCATATAGCTCAAAGCGATAATACGTCGCGAGATCGCTCTGCTGGTTGGCGGTGCCCCTGATATAGACACCGTAGCCATTATTTTGATCGCCCTTCGTAAGGGTAGCATCAACCAGGAGCCTGAAATCGCTGAAAGTTCGCGTGCCGGGCACCAGTTCCCAGAGCAGAGTATGGGTAGTATCCGTGAGGGTCAGCGCGCCTCCGGCGAGCGAGACCGCGACTCCAGGCGCCTCGCCTTGAAGGTTCCAGCCATTGGCATCATTGGCAAAAGTGTCGGCAAAGAGCGGGGATCCCTCAGGTTTAGCGGCAATCTGTGTGGCGAGGGCTTCCGCGCGTGCCCGCGTCTGCGCTGAAAGGTACTGGGAGCCGTAAACGCCCACCTCCAGTAGCAGGATGAATAGACCGGCGACGCCGATAATAAAGGCCAGGGGCAGTTCGCGCCGATTGCGCCGCCGTCTTCTCTCAGATGGGGCGGGCGGCGCCCCATTTTTCGCGGCTCCTGCCCGGGACGGTGCGTTAATGTATCCGCAGCGATAGCACCGATACTCGTTGGGTGGCAGCACTACCCCGCAGCGGAGGCAGGTTTGAACGGATATGCGGTTATAATCAGGATAAGATGAAGACACCTGAGAACCTCCACACAAATAGGCGCTAAATGTTCATTTAAAGATAACGTATCATTAAAAGTAGTGCAACAAAGAGCTTCTTCTGGTAGTATATTCAGGTGGGTGGGAAAAGCTTCCTATAAGAAGCTGCTTCGATAACTAAAATTTGGGAATCATGATACTCTTTGAAAAACCTGTTTTCTGTTCTTTGCTGCGTCTATTTCATAGTATATAACGTCAGTGCCAGATGGGACCTGCTTATGAGAAGGGCCAATGCATATTTGAGGTCAGCCGGAAGATGAAGAAACGATCAGCCAATGCAAGTACGTCCAGGGATGTGAGGCGCAGCAGTAAGGCGGTGATCGGTGTGGGGGTGGGCCTGCTGATAGTGATTGTGCTGGTAGGCGTGGGACTCTACATAGCCGGGGGAAGCCTCTTTTCACAGGTGCCGGTAGCCCCGCAGATGCTGGTGCAGCGCAATCGCTCGAACGAAACGCCCGCGGTTGCTCACCGCGCCCAGACGACCATTGCAAGCCAGACCCCCACCACGACCATGCCCTGGGGCATAGCCATCGATGAAAGACGCGGGTTTGTCTGGGTGGGAGAGCCGGGCTGTGAGCCGCTGGTAACATGCCATGAGGTGATAGCCGGTACGATAGGTCAGTACGCCCTGGCCGATGGCAGCTTTATCCGCGCTTACGGAGAGCCGCCCGGTTTCTCCAGCCCGCTCTTTGTTGCTCTGGACGCTGCCGGGAACATCTGGTTTACCCAGCCCAACAGCGATGCAATTGGCGAACTCAATCCGCAGACAGAAAGCTGGCAGCAGTGGGCCGTGACGAAGGGCAGCATGCCCTATGACCTTCTTATTGACAAGAACGGAAACATCTGGTTCACCGAGCTCAAGGCCGGCAAAATTGGCTTCTTTGATCCACGGACGCACAAACTCGTAGAGAATCCTGTGCCGACGCCCAACAGTCAACCCTATGGTATCACGATGGATCCGCAGGGCAACGTCTGGTTTAGCGAAAATAGAGCGGGGCTGGGGCAGATTGGCTTCTTCGTCCCCTCACTCTCGGGCAAAGCGACCATTGTGGAGCACGCAGTTGATACCGCGCGCCCGCATATGATTACTACCGATAGTGCGGGCAACGTCTGGTTTACCGGCGGGTTTCAGGGCACCATCGGGGAATTTAATCCCACGACCAGCGACAGCCGCAGTTTCTTTGTCTCATCAAACATCTGTCCTAATCCAGATGCGTGTTATAATACGCATATCTCAGGCATCGGCGTGGACTCACATGGCAATGTCTGGTTCGATGACTCGCTATCCCAGCGGGTCGGCTACCTGAATCCCAGAACGGGACAGGTCGTGACGAAGCGGCTCCCGAACAAAATAGCACATCCATACGATGGGCTGGTCGTACAGAGTAATGGCACCGTCTGGTTCACCCAGCAGGATATTCTGCTGCTGGCGATGTGGCCCAGCGGAACTTTGAAATAAAGCCTGAATCGAGTCTGGATGCCCTTCTGGAGCCGGATAAGCGCGATCAATCGCGCAGCTACGCACAGAGGAGAAATTCCCGAACTTGATGGTTAATATTCTCAAATGAAAGCGCCAGTGATTTAGTTGAATGAAAGCATTAGTATCCTACCTGCAAGAACATTATTGCGTCGATACGCCGGGCGATATTACCTGGGCGCACGCGGTTAATAGCAAAGCGCGACTGCGGCGCTTCCTCGATGATCCGCAGATCATGATGATTGAAAGCGATATCTGCACTTCCGCGCGTGGACAGCCGGTGGCGGCGCACCCGCCGCTGCGCGAGAGTGATCTGACGTTTGAAGATCTGTTACAGGCTATGGAGTCCTCGCGGCAGGGGTTGAAGCTCGATTTTAAGGATCCGGCGGCGCTGG
>Ga0209061_1005317_pt1 | contig 11376 bp, 10 predicted proteins | sample Coa_R1_10_FD_187157 | JGI IMG/M metagenome (GOLD analysis project Ga0209061, IMG submission 187157) | Surface soil microbial communities from Centralia Pennsylvania, which are recovering from an underground coalmine fire - Coalmine... | ecosystem: Environmental > Terrestrial > Soil >... | reverse complement strand
CATGATCCGCATGGCCGCGCCGGTCGCCGACATGCCGGCCGCCTATGCCGCCGCCGCCGTGGTCGTCTCCGCGGCGGTCCAACCCGAAGGATTGCAGCGGGCGATTTTGGAGGCGCAGGCGATGGCACGCCCCGTCATCGTGTCCGACCTCGCCGCCGGTCCCGACGTGGTCCTGACGGCACCGGCCGTGCCCGATCATCGCTGCACCGGCCTGCGTTTCCGCGCGGGGGATGAAGCCGCTCTGGCGGCAGCGTTGATCCGCCTGTTCGCCATGCCGGAAGGCGAACGGCGGGCCATGGGCGAGCGCGGGCGCGCGTGGATGGAGGGGCATTTCAACAAGGAGACGATCGCCGCCCAGACACTGCGGCTTTACCGGCAGGTGCTGGCCACGGGTGCGCGCGGGCGGCAATAAAATCGAAAGCAATTTGAATGATTTGATGGGATCGATCGCCGTTGCGAGCAGGGACCGCCACCGCGCGCGTTGACTTATTCGCGTTTTGTACCAATCTTTCATGATCCGCGGCCTCCGCGAGGTGCGCGGGATCGTTGCAACAGCTTGAGGAGAAAATAGCCATTCGTCGTCCGATGAAGTCGGCGCTGCCCGTCGCCAAAGACGGCCCGCGCGTCAATGAGGAGATCCGTGCCCGAGAGGTACAGCTGATCGACAGCAACGGCGAGAACAAAGGCGTCGTCGATATCCAAACCGCCTTGAGCATGGCCGACGCGGCCGGGCTTGATCTCGTGGAGATCGCCCCCAATTCCTCGCCTCCCGTCTGCAAGATCCTGGATTACGGCAAATACAAATACCAGGCGCAGAAGAAGGCGGCCGAGGCGCGCAAAAAACAAAAAATCGTCGAGGTCAAGGAGATCAAGCTGCGACCGATGATCGACGACCATGACTACCAGGTGAAGATGCGCTCGATGAAGCGCTTCTTCGAGGAAGGCGACAAGGTGAAGATCACCTTGCGCTTCCGCGGACGCGAAATGGCCCACCAGGAACTCGGCGTGCAATTGCTGAACCGGGTCAAGGAGGACACCGGGGCCCTCGCCAAGGTGGAATCGGAGCCCCGCTTCGAGGGTCGACAGATGGTCATGGTGCTCGCGCCGCGCTGAGCGCGGCGCCGAGCGCCGGCTCCCTTACCGTTGCAAGGTCGCGTCGGCTCTGCCATAACCGCCGCGTCTCGCCGCCCGGCTTTCAGGGCTGCCGTGGCCGCGATCACGCTCATTCCCGAGCATGGGGCTATAAGGGATTGTCCCTTCTAGCTATTTTTTTGCTGCGCCGAGGGCGCAGATCGAGCAGGAGAGCCAAATGCCCAAACTGAAGACGAAATCGGGCGCCAAGAAGCGCTTCAAGATCACCGCCACGGGCAAGGTGAAGTACCAGCAATCGGGCAAACGGCACGGCATGATCAAGCGGACGACCAAGCAGATCCGCGAGCACCGCGGCACCAGCGTCCTGTTCAAGACCGACGGCGACACCATCAAGAAATACTGGCTGCCGAACGGCTGACCGGAATTCGACCGCGCCGCTGCCCGCGCGGTCGGCACGTCATCGCATCATCTGCAGGGAGATCCCGTCATGGCACGCGTCAAACGTGGCGTCACCGCCCGCGCCAAGCACAAGAAGGTCTACCGCGCCGCCAAGGGCTACTATGGCCGCCGCAAGAACACGATCCGCATTGCCAAGCAGGCGGTCGAGCGAGCCAACCAGTATGCCTATCGCGACCGCAAACGGCGCAAGCGTTCGTTTCGCGCGCTTTGGATTCAGCGTCTGAATGCCGCGGTGCGGCCCTTCGGACTCAATTACAGCCGTTTCATCGACGGCCTCGCCAAGGCCGGCCTGGCGGTCGACCGCAAGGTGCTCTCCGACCTCGCCATCCGCGAACCCGCCGCGTTCCAGGCGATCGTGGAAAAGGCCAAGGCCGCGCTGCCGGCGTGATCGCGGACGCACGCCTTCGCGGGACCGCATTGATCGGTGGCGATGGATGAGGCGAGCCGCATCGGCATGCGAGTCGACGGAGTCGTCCACCTCTCGCTGACAAAGGGACCGGGAGCTTCCTGATGGTCGCTGTGGACAATTTGGACGTCCTCGAGCGCGACATCCTGCAGAGCGTCGCCGCGGCTCAGGATGAAACCGCGCTCGAAGCGGTTCGCATCGCGGCGCTCGGGAAGAATGGGACCGTCACCGCCTTGCTCAAGATGCTCGGCGGCATGACGCCGGCCGAGCGCAAGCTGCACGGGTCGGCCATCAACAAGCTGAAGGACAAGGTGTCCGCGGCCATCGCCGCGCGCAGGGAGACGCTTGCCGCCGCGGCGCTCGACGCGCGTCTCAACAGCGAAGCGGTCGACGTCACGCTCCCCGTGCCGGACGCGCCGACCGAAACGGGGCGCGTACACCCTATCACGCAGGTGATCGATGAGCTCATCGCCATCTTCGCGGACATGGGTTTCACCCTCGCGGAAGGCCCGGACATCGAAACCGACGACTACAATTTCACCAAACTCAATTTTCCCGAAGGCCATCCGGCGCGGGACATGCACGACACGTTCTATTTCCATCCCAAGCCCGACGGTTCGCGTCTGCTTCTGCGCACGCATACGTCTCCGGTGCAGGTGCGGACCATGCTCGCGCAGAAGCCGCCCATCCGGGTGATCATTCCCGGCCGCACCTATCGCAGCGACTCCGATCAGACCCACACGCCGATGTTTCACCAGGTCGAGGGTCTCGTCATCGACAGGAGCTCGCATCTCGGCCACATGAAGTGGATCCTCGAGGAATTCTGCAAGGCCTTCTTCGAGGTCGGCAGCGTGAAGATGCGCTTCCGTCCGTCCTTCTTTCCCTTCACCGAGCCCTCGCTGGAAGTCGATATCCAGTGCAGACGCGAGAAGAACGAAATTCGCTTCGGCGAAGGCGAGGATTGGCTCGAGATCCTCGGCTGCGGCATGGTGCATCCCAATGTGCTGCGCAATTGCGGGCTCGATCCCGAGGAATATCAGGGCTTTGCCTGGGGCATGGGGATCGACCGGATTGCCATGCTGAAATACGGAATGTCGGACCTGCGCGCCTTTTTCGAAGCGGACGTGCGCTGGCTCGCCCATTATGGTTTCCGACCGCTCGACTTCCCAACGCTCGCGGGAGGATTGAGCTCGTGAAATTCACGCTTTCCTGGCTCAAGGATCATCTCGCGACGGACGCATCGCTTGCCGAGATCGTCGACAAGCTCACCATGATCGGGCTTGAGGTCGAGCGCGTCGAGGACCGGGCCGCGCTGTTTCGGCCGTACGTCATTGCTTCGGTGATCTCGGCGGAAAAACATCCAAATGCCGATCGCCTGCGCGTGTGCATGGTCGATACCGGCGCAGGCGCGCCGGTTCAGGTCGTGTGCGGCGCGCCCAATGCGCGCGCCGGCATGAAGGGCGTCTTCGCCCCGCCGGGAACCTATATTCCCGGCAAGGACATGGTATTGCAGGTCGGCACGATCCGCGGCGTCGAAAGCCGCGGCATGCTCGTCTCCGAATTCGAGCTGCAGCTTTCGGACGATCATGAAGGCATCATCGAACTGCCGAACGATGCGCCCGTGGGCAAGTCCTATGCGGATTATGCCGGCCTCGACGACCCGGTTATCGAGATCAACCTCACCCCCAACCGTCCGGACTGCACCGGCGTCAACGGCATCGCGCGCGACCTCGCCGCCGCATTGATCGGCGACTACAGGCCCAACCTTCCGAAGCCGGTCAAAGGCGGGTTTCCCTGCCCGGTCAAGGTCGCAATCGAGGCGCCCGACCTGTGTCCCGCGTTCGCTCTGCGCCTGGTGCGCGGCGTCAAGAACGGGCCGTCGCCCGACTGGATGCAAAGGAGGCTGAAGGCGATCGGCCTGCGTCCCATCAACGCGCTCGTGGACATCACCAACTACGTCACCTATGACCGTGGTCGACCATTGCACGTATTCGACGCAGCCAAGGTGCACGGGGATCTTACCGTCAGGCGGGCAAGAAACGGCGAAACGCTGCTCGCGCTTGACGGAAGAACCTACATGCTCGACGACACCGTCTGCGTCATCGCCGATGGGAAAGGCGTCGAATCGCTTGCCGGCATCATGGGCGGCGAGGCCACGGGATGTTCCGAGGACACGACCGAAGTTCTGATCGAGTCGGCGCTGTGGAACGAGCTCAATGTGGCGCAAACCGGGAGAAAGCTGGCGATCAATTCCGACGCGCGTTATCGCTTCGAACGCGGCGTCGACCCGAATTTCACGATCCCGGGCCTTGAGCTTGCGACGCAAATGGTGATCGACCTCTGCGGCGGCGAGCCGTCCGATATCGTGGTCGCCGGCGATCCGGCCGCCAAAGACGAAAGAGTGATCGACTTCCCGCAACGCGAGCTTGCCCGCCTCACGGGCCTGCAACTGCCGCTCGGCGATGTGCGCCGCGTTCTCGAGAAGCTCGGTTTCTTCGTCAGCGGTCAGGGCGAGCGCGTGAAGGTTGCGGTGCCGTCATGGCGTCCAGACGTGCATGGCAAAGCGGATCTCGTCGAGGAGATCGTGCGCGTCATCGGCGTGGATCGCGTGCCCGCAGTTCCCTTCCCGCGCGGGGAACAGGCGCGCAAGCCCGTGCTGACGACGCTGCAGAACCGCACGCGCAAGGCGAAGCGGGCGCTGGCGGCGCGCGGCATGACCGAAGCGGTGACCTGGTCATTCATCTCGAAACGCGAGGCGGAGCTGTTCGGCGGCGGCCGTCGCGAACTGGCGCTTGCCAACCCGATCGCGTCGGAACTATCCGACATGCGACCGAGCCTGCTGCCGGGTCTCGTCGCCGCAGCGCAAAGGAACGCGGACCGCGGATTCGCGCACGTGGCGCTGTTCGAGGTCGGGCAGGTATTCAGGGGCGATCGCCCCGAGGATCAGCTCACCGCGGCGGCCGGTCTGCGCCGCGCGCTTGCCAAGCCCGGCGGCGCGGGGCGCCATTGGTCGTATGTCGCCAAGTCCGTCGACGCCTTCGACGCCAAGGCCGATGCCCTCGCCGTGCTGGGCGATCTCGGCACGCCCGTCAAGGCCCTACAGATCCTGCCCGGCGCCCCCGCCTGGTTCCACCCCGGTCGCAGCGGCACCATTCAGCTCGGACCGAAGACGGTCATCGGCCATTTCGGCGAGCTGCATCCGCGCGTGCTCGCGGAGCTGAAGGCGGACGGGCCGCTTGCCGCATTCGAGATCCTGCTCGAGGCCGTTCCCGAACCGCGAGTCAAGGCGACGCGGGCAAGACCGGCGCCGGAGTTCCCGCCTTTCCAGCCGATCGAGCGCGATTTCGCTTTCGTGGTCGACACGCGCACGCAGGCAGCCGATATCGTGCGCGCAGCGCAAAACGCCGACCGCCGGCTGATTGCCGGGGTGACGGTCTTCGACGTTTATACGGGCCAGGGAATTGAGGCGGGCAAGAAGTCGATCGCGATTACCGTCACGATCCAGCCGCGCGAGAAAACCCTGACCGACGAGGAGATCGGCGCGCTCGGCCAGCGCATCGTCGCGGAAGTGGTCAAGCGCACCGGGGGCACGTTGCGCGGCTGATCCGCGAAGCTCCGGCACGCGGCCACGGCCGTCGCCGCATCGCCGCGCGCTGTCGCGCACTCACGGTGCGGTCAAATCGGCATAGACGAAACCGTCGCGCTCCACCCTCGCGCCCACGGCGACGGCGAGGCTGCGGGCGAACATGGGACCCCCCGAGACAAAGGAATGAAACTCCCCGTTCTCGCCGCAGGGATCGACGCCGGCAGGGAGATCGGCGAGCAGCGCTGCATCGAAGCGCCGTCCCGCGAAATCGGCCGGCAGCTTGCGGCGGTCGACCACGACGAGATGGGCCGTCAGCCCGCCATCGATCATATCACGCGCGAGCGCCGGGGTCGGCCGCAGCCAGAGGGGAAAGACGGGCGTCATGCCGCTATCGGCGAATTGCCGCTCGCGGTAATCGCGGATGTCCTGCAGAAACAGATCGCCGAAGATGATGTGCGTGACGCCGTCGAGCCTGGCCTGCGCGACCGCTTTCGCCATTTCGCGCTCGTAAATCTCGTTCGGACAGGGGAAAGGAATGCGGACGATACGCGCCGGCAGACCGGCCGCATCGCATTGCGCCAGGAGCAGTTCCTCGCGCACGCCATGCATGCTCACGCGCGCGAAACGGTCGGTGACCGTCGTGAGCGCCCCAATGATCTCATAGTCGCCCGATCGCCGTGCTTCATGCAGAGCCCAGGCGCTGTCCTTGCCGCTCGACCAGGCAATGAGCGCCTTCCGGCGGCGCGTGACCGGCATGGTATGCACTCCGTTAACGGATGTCTCGCCAGTCCCCCAGAGCGAGGTGCCCCGCGCGCAGGGACCTCCATCGCAGAGGATCTTGGTTAATCGGATGATCGAGGTCAATGAACCAAATTGCAATGAGTCCTTGTTAAATTCGCCGCGGCGGAAAAGGCGCATGGTCCGCGCCGCTGCGCGAAAGGGGTCAATGACGGCGCCGGGGAAGCCGCGCACGAGACCGCGCCATGGGGTGGATGATCGATCGCGTCGGGCGGATGCTCGCCCGTTATCTGGAGAAGCCGGCGGCAGGCTACGAGCCCTTCACGCCGAGCGACCCCGACCTGTTGCGCGCGACGCTGCGGCCCGGCGACGTGTTGCTGGTCGAGGGCAATAATCATATTTCCGGCGTCATTAAATATCTGACGCAATCGACGTGGTCCCATGCCGCGCTCTATGTGGGACCGATCGGCGATCGCGTCGCCGAGGACGGCGAGCCCTTGGTGCTCGTGGAAGCCAATATCGGCCAGGGCGTCGTCGCGGTGCCGCTTTCGAAATACGCGCGTTACCACACGCGCATCTGTCGTCCGGTCGGGCTCACGGGAGAGGATCGCGCGCGCGTGTGCGCCTATGCCGCCGAACGCATCGGCTTCGACTACGACCTTAAGAACATCATCGACCTCATGCGCTACCTGTTCCCGTTGCCCGTGCCGCAGCGCTGGCGGCGGCGCATGATCGCCCTCGGCTCGGGACACCCCACGCGCATCATCTGCTCGGCCTTGATTGCGCAGGCCTTCGAGAGCGTCCGTTACCCCATTCTTCCCAAAGTCACACGGGTCGAGAGCGAGCAGGCGAGGCGGGAGATCCTGGAAATTCGCCATTCTTCGTTGTTCGCGCCGCGCGACTTCGATATCTCCCCCTATTTCGAGGTCGTGAAGCCCACGATCGCGCAGGGGTTCGACTACAAGGCCATGGCCTGGGCCGATATCCTAATGCGGGAAAGCGACGACAGGGCGCCCGTCGCAGCCGAGAGCGAAGCGGCGCAGACGGTGCAGTAAGACGCGCCGCCTTCGATCAATCCGCTCGCGCGCGCGATCCCGACCGGCGGAAGGCGATCTTCGGCAAACCCATGCGCCGGCAAGGCTTGCCGCTGCACAGCGGTTCGATGGAAACATGTCACGCGTCCGTAGGCGTGTCCCATGTTCGTCCGACGCGTCCGCGCGCCGCGATCGCCGCCGACCGCTCTTGCCTGCCGGCTCGGCCTCGCTTACGTCCTCGTCATGTTCGACGCGATCGGCAAGGCGCTTGCGCAGCTGTTCACGCCGCCCCTGCGCGCGGTCTTGATGAAAGCCGTCGGGCTGGCCGTCGCCCTGTTGGTGGTCGTCGGCATTGCGCTGCATCGCGTGTTTGCCGCGTTGGCGCTGAGCGGCGCCGAATGGGCGGAACAGGCGACCGGCTACGCCAACCATGTGGCGTGGTCGGCTTTGGCGTGGCTGCTCTCGATCGTCGCCGGTTTTGGCATCGTGACGGGGGCGCTGTTTATCATGCCGGCGGTCACTTCCTTCGTCGCGGGCTTCTTCGTTGATGAGACGGCGGAGGCCGTCGAACGCCGCTACTACCCTGCCGAACCCGCGGGCCGGGCCCTTCCGCTCACGCGCGCGCTTGTCGAAGGCGGCAAGATCGGACTGCTGGCGATTGCCGTTTATCTCTGTGCTCTGCCTTTCATGCTGATGGCCGGCCTCGGGGCGGTTATCCTGTTCCTCGCCAATTCGTATCTGCTCGGCCGCATGTATTTCGAACTTGCCGCGATGCGTTTCCGCTCGCCACGCGAAGCCAAGGACCTTCGCCGCGCGAACGCGAGCTACGTCTTTCTTGCTGGCATGGTGATCGCGGTATTCGTTTCCGTTCCCATCGCGAATTTTGCTACCCCGATATTCGCCATGGCATTCATGGTTCACGTCCACAAGGCGATCGCCGGCCGTCGTGTGGAACTGATCGAGCCCGCGCGCTGAGGCGCAGAGCACCGATTCCGGTCGCATCGAATCGGGCACCGTCCCGGCGCGTTGCCGCGCAGGGGACAGCGTAATCCGGAACGAGCCCGCGCCATTCCGCATGGCTTCGCCGCGCGCGCACATGACGGCTCGGTACGACCGCCATCGCTTCTAGCGATTTCTCAAATCGATGACGCGCCTGGCCTTGCCGGCCGAGCGCTCGAGTGTGCCGGCGTTCACGACGCGGACGGCCGCGGTCACGCCGATCATCGCCTTGATATGGTGCGCGAGATCGCGTTCGCACACCGCAAAAGCGCCTTCATCGACGGCCGGGCGCGCCTCGACGACCACGGTAAGCTCGTCGAGACGCTCCGCGCGCCGCAGCTCGAGGAGGAAGTGTGGCGCCAGCCGTTCGTCCTTGAGCAGAATCTCCTCGATCTGGCTGGGAAAGACATTGACGCCGCGTACGATCATCATATCGTCGGAGCGGCCGCTGACCTTCTGCATGCGCCGCATCGAACGCGCCGTGCCCGGCAGGAGGCGGGTAAGATCGCGGGTGCGATAGCGGATGATCGGCATCGCCTCCTTGCTCAGAGTGGTGAATACCAGCTCTCCGACTTCGCCGTCGGGAAGGACTTTGCCGGTAGCAGGATCGATGACCTCGGGATAGAAATGGTCCTCCCAGATGTACAGGCCGTCCTTGCTTTCGATGCATTCGCAGGAGACGCCGGGACCGATGATTTCGGAGAGACCGTAATTGTCGATGGCATGCAGGTCGAACGCGTCTTCGATTTCCTTCCGCATCGCTTCCGACCACGGTTCGGCGCCGCACATCGCGATCTTGAGCGACGACCGTCGCGGATCGAGCGCCTGCCGCCGGAACTCGTCGAGTATCGCCAGGAGGTAGCTCGGGGTGACAAAAATGACGTCGGGCTTGAAATCGTTAATCAATTGCACTTGCCGCTCGGTCATGCCGCCCGATACCGGGACGATCGTCAGGCCCATCCGCTCCGCGCCGAGGTGAAAGCCGAGGCCGCCCGTGAACAGACCGTAACCGTAGGCGTTGTGGGCGAGCATGCCCGGTCTGCAGCCGCTGGCACGCATGCAGCGCATCATCAGCGCGGCCCACGTGTCGAGATCGCGTGCGCTGTAACCGACCACCGTCGGCTTGCCCGTCGTGCCGGACGAGGCATGAATGCGTAGCACCTTCTCGCGTGGCAGGGCGAACATGCCGAACGGATAGTTCGCGCGCAGATCCTCCTTGGTGGTGAAGGGCAGAGCGGCAAGGTCCGAGAGCTGCTTGATGTCGCCGGGGTGCACGCCCGCCTTGTCGAAGGCGGCGCGATAGTGCGGGACCTTCTCGTAGGCGTGCGCGACCGACCACCTCAGCCTTTCGAGCTGTACCGCCGCGATCTCGTCGCGCGACGCGGTCTCGATCGGCTCGAGCTCGCTGTGCCGGGGAGCAAGAGCGGCGGCGGACGGCTTGGCCATGCGCGTTTCCAATCGGCTTTCGGTTGATCTGTGCTGACTTGATTTGTGCTGATTAAGAATAAGCGCGGGGGTCGTTCGAAAAACCTGTCAAAGCTTGCGCTGCGCTGCATTCCAATGCCGTTCGAGGTTGGCGATCAACGCCGGACTGAAATGGCAATAGGCCTGCTCGCGGCAATAGACGGCCATGTAGCGACGGAAGAGATCGAGCGGCTCTTCGCCGACGCGCAATGCGCGCCGGTTGCCCGCGGCGCTCACGACCCCCGAACCGGTGAAATCCTCGACCACGCGGAAGACCGCCCGTTCCGTCTCCGCCGGCGGCACGACCAGATCGCAGATCATGCGACCTTCCGGCGTGTCGCAATCGAGCCGGCGTCCCATCAAAATCGCCTGTCGCGCGATCCGATCGCCGACGAAGCGCGGCATGCGCAGGTTCGCCGCACCCGGAATGATTCCCTCCTTGCGGGCGGGCAAGGTCATGTAAGCATCGCTTCCCGCAACGACGTAATCCATCGCCAGCAGGTACTGGCATCCCCCGCCGATGGCAAAGGCGTCGACTTCGGCGATCCAGGGCTTCTCGCGCGTGCCGCCGTATATTTCGTCGGCTCCCTGCGAGCCCGCGAGCGAAAGCCCGCGCATCATCTTGTTGACAACGCCCATGTCGCGCCGGATGTACCAGAGATAGGAGATCCTGCCGCGATAGAGGTGAGTGAGATTGATGCCGGCGCAGAAGATCCTCCGGCCGCGATATTTCGGATGGTCGACCACGTCTCCGCGGAAGACGCAGATCTCGCTGACCGGATCGAGCAAGGCGATGTCGACGGCGGTCTCCGTCTCGTCGAGCGTCCCCTCATCCTCGGCATTGAGATAACGCGGATTGCGCAACGTGACGACTGCGGCTTTGCCCTGCCGCTCGACCCGCGCGGGACCGAAATCGACCATGCCCTTTTCGACAAATTCCGCCACGCGATCGACCGCCTCGCGCCGCGGCCGCAACATGGCTTCGCAGAGATGCATGCCCGTCTCGGGAACGGCCAGCACCTGCGCGAGAAAAATCCCCTGGTCGATCTCGACACCGTCCTTCTCGCTTTGCAATCGACCGCTTTCGGCTTCGACCTCATCGCGGGACGGCGTCAGTCCGGGAACGAGCTTGGCGGCGGCATAGACGAGCTCCTCCACCCGCAGAAAATCGGTGAGATTCCGGGTGAGCTTGCGATAGACCGTTTCAACATAACGGGCGAGAAACCGTTCGCGCAGACCGCGACAGGCGTTCTGGATGACCTCCGCGGCTGCCTGCTGCGCGCGCGTCCGTTTGGCCTTCGGCGGCAGCCTGGAAAGAAACGCCGAGCCGGTACGCCAATATTTCGTGGCGGCGGCGGCATCACGCTTGAAACTGGTGCGGAAGGCCGGCGCCTTCGTCATCCAGGCCAGGCCGGCTTTCGCCGACAGACCGGCCTCGGCAAACACCGCCTCCGGCTCGCTACGATCGACAGATCGGGCGCGGATTGAGCCTTCCATACCCATCTCCTCGGCTTCGTTTTACGCGACGGTCTTCCCCGGCCATTTGCACAAGTCGGCGATGATGCATCTTTCGCACAGCGGCCTGCGCGCAAGGCAAG
>Ga0209061_1005316_pt1 | contig 11378 bp, 8 predicted proteins | sample Coa_R1_10_FD_187157 | JGI IMG/M metagenome (GOLD analysis project Ga0209061, IMG submission 187157) | Surface soil microbial communities from Centralia Pennsylvania, which are recovering from an underground coalmine fire - Coalmine... | ecosystem: Environmental > Terrestrial > Soil > Unclassified... | reverse complement strand
CATGCATCCGCCGGCCGCGTGGCCGAACAGCCGCAGATAGGGAGTGCTCCCCGCCAGGACCGCATCCGGCGACGGCTGCGCCAGCAGCCATTGCGTGGCGCGCGCGAGGCTGCCGACCGCTTCGTCGAGGCGTATCGCGCAGTTGCCCAGGCCGGGCGCGTTGCTCGCCATGACCTCCGCCACGACGCCGCGCAATTCTCCGACATAACGCATGACTGCATTGCCGTCGTCGAGCCGCAGCTTGCGCGTGACGAGATCGAGCGCCTGGATGCCGTTGGTCCCTTCGTAGATCGCGGCGATGCGGGCGTCGCGGAAATGTTGGGCCGCGCCGGTCTCCTCGATATAGCCCGCGCCGCCATGCACCTGCACGCCGAGCGAGGCGACCTCGATGCCGACGTCGGTGGAGTAAGCCTTGGCGATGGGCGTGAGCAGCGAGGCGCGCGCATGGGCTGCTTTGCGTTCGGCTTCGGTCCGCCCGCGCGACGAACGGTCGATGGCGACAGCGGTGGCGTAACAGATCGCGCGCGCAGCGCCGGTGAGCGCCCGCATGGTCAAGAGCATGCGTTTGACGTCGGGATAGTTGATGATCGCGCCGGCCGCGCCCTGCTTGCGCTCGCGCGCATAGCTGATCGCCTGCTGGGTCGCGCGCTCGGCGATCGCCACGCCCTGCAAGCCGACGGCAAGCCGCGCGCGATTCATCATCGTGAACATGCACGCCATGCCCTTGTGCTCTTCGCCGACGAGAAAACCGGTCGCGCCGCCCTCGTCGCCATAGACCATGGTGCAGGTCGGCGAGGCGTGGATGCCGAGCTTGTGCTCGACCGAATGGGCGCGCACATCGTTGCGTCGCCCGTCCGGCAGAATCTTCGGAACCAGGAACAGCGAGATTCCCTTCAGGCCCGGCGGCGCATCGGGCAGCCGCGCGAGCACGAAATGGATGATGTTTTCGGTCAGGTCGTGCTCGCCGTAGGTGACGAAAATCTTCGATCCGCTGATGCGATAGGTGCCGTCGCCGGCGCGCGTTGCACGCGTGCGCAACGCGCCGACATCCGAGCCTGCCTGCGGCTCGGTGAGCTGCATGGTACCCATCCATTCACCGGTCACGAGCTTGTTGAGGTAGCGTTGCTTCAGTTCCTCGGAACCATGGGCATGCAGCGCGTCGACGGCCGCCATCGTCAGCACCGGTCCGATGCCGAACGCCATGGATGCGGCGTTCCACATCTCAATGCAGGCGGCATTGACGGCATGAGGCAGGCCTTGTCCGCCGAAGGCGACGGGCGCCGCAAGCCCGTTCCAGCCTGCAGCGGCCCAGGACCTGTAGGCTTCCTTCCAGCCCGGCGGCATCGTCACCGTTCCCTGCTTGAAGGGCGTTCCGAATTTGTCGCCGATGCGGTTGAGCGGCGCGATCACGTCGGAGGCGAAGCGGCCGGCCTCCGTCAGCACGCTGTCCAGGGTGGTTTCGTCGAGATCGCCGTAAAGACCTTCGTCCATGGCGGCCTTCAGGCCGGCCGCGTGTTTGAGCGCATGGGCGATGTCGGCAACCGGTGCCTGGTAGGTCATGGACGCTAATCTAGACCGGAACACGGGGGCGGCAAAGCCGCTGTCGTCGATCAGTGCGCGGCATTGCGAAGGGCCGATCGAAGGGAGACTTGGACGCTCGGGGCCTCAGCATGCCCGCCGCGCCAGGCGGCTCGTGGCCCGACGCGGCGGCGAAACCGTCCTTCCCGACGCGCGCCGGCATCCTGCGGCAGCCGCGCGTCTCCGGTGAACGAGCCAGGCGATTTCGCAGGGCAGGGGTCTCGCGGATCTCCCCGCATTCGCGCGGCGGTCGCGATGATCCATCCTCCGCGATCGTATCGGCGGCAACATCGTGCACGATCGTGCACGGACGCGTCTGCCGGTTGTCGATGCAGCGCGCTCGTCGGCGATGCCCGCAGCGAACCGAGCTGTTTGCCGCGGCTCGAGCATTGATCAATGCGACCGCCGTCGCTATGGTCAAGCGGACACGGCGGTACGTGCCATTTTTCCCCACGCGATTCTTGGGGCGTAGCCAAGCGGTAAGGCAGCGGATTTTGATTCCGCCATACGGAGGTTCGAATCCTCCCGCCCCAGCCAAATTTCAGTTTTGGCCGTTTTGGCCGCCTCACCTGCCCCAGCGCTTGCGGCAGACATGGTCGTTTCTGCCAACAGATCAAACGGTTGGCGGAAGGTGGCGACCACTTTGCCGTCCTCCCAGGTGCAGTTCGATAGCAGGAAATTGAGCAGGCGGCGCTTTTCGCGCGGTTCCTGCTTTGCGAACAGCCTTTGCGCGTTTCGTGCGAGTTCGAGAAGCTGCACGCCCTCGTCCAGGTAGGAGCGGTCAGCCGCTTGCAGGCGCTCGATCTCGCGCAGGCAGCGGTTCTGCTCCTCGCGCCACTGACTCGACATGCGCTCGAAGAACGCCGCATCGACGAGGCCATCGAGCTTGTCGACATACATGGCATGGATGCGCTCATCGAGCCGCTTGTATTCGGCCTGATGGCGCCGGATCGCCTCCTCGTGCTCGCGACGCTCGTCGGCGTGGCTGGCGTGCAGCGCTTCGCGCACCCATTCCAGCACCTCGTCGTCGAACCTGAGCCGGCCGAGCAGCTCGGCGAACTGCGCTTCGAGCACTTCCTCGCGGACATGCTTGCGCCGGCAGGATGCCGGATTGCCCTGGCACCTATCGGCATAGCCGGTGCAATGGTAATAGACGTAGCGCTGCTTCTTGATTTCGCCGACCACCGCGCAGCCGCAGTGCGCGCAGGCGATCAGGCCCGAGAAGGCGAAATCGTGCTTGCCGCGCTTGGCCTTCTTGGCGAAGCGGCCGTTGAGGACGCCTTGTACGCGCTCCCATAGCTCGACCGAGATCAGCGCCTCGTGCCGGCCCTTTATCAACTTGCCGTTCCATTCGAACCATCCGGCATAGAGGCGGTTGCGCAGGATGGTGTGGATGGTGCTCACCGGCACCTTCGCGCCGCTCTTGGGATAGACGAGGCCCGCCGCGTACGCCTTGCGCGCGGCTTCCTTCAGCGAAATGTCGCCCTGCGCATACCATTCGAACAGCTTGACGATGAGCGGCGCAATTGCCGGATCGGTGGCGATCACCTTCTTGCCGTCCGGGCCGGTGACGTTGCGATAGCCGAGTGGCGTCTTGGTCGGCCAGATGCCCTGTTCGGCCTTCTCCTGCATGCCCTTGCGCGCTTCCTCGGACAGATTGTCGATATAGTTTTTCGCCATCAGCACCTTGATGCCGTGCATGAACTTTTCCGAGGAACGCGACTCGCGCGAGAGCACCACACCTTCCTTCGGAAAGTGCAGTTCTACGTCGAGTTCATCCACCGTCACCCAATCCTTGAGGTTCCGGTAAAGGCGGTCAGTCTTCTCGACCAGCATCACGCGAACGGAAGGATGCGCCTTGAGATAGGCGACCATCTCGCCGAAGGCGGCGCGGCCGGTCTGCTTGGCCGTTTCCACGTCCACATATTCCCGCGCCACTGCGAAGCCGTTGACGGCGGCGTATTCCTTGAGCAGCTTCAATTGTGCCGGGATCGAGAAGCCTTCCTTCTCCTGCTCCTTGGAGGAGACGCGGACGTAGATGACTGCCTGCTTGCGGGCGGGATCGGCGGCGGATGAGGGTTTGGCGGCTCTTTTCATGTTGTTTAGTGTAATCTAAACACACTCGGATCGCAAGCAACGGACCGCAAAACCTCACGCTTTCCCGCCGTACAAATCAAGCCTGTGACCTTGCCCTCTTTGAACGGATCCGGAACGAATTGGGGTCTGGCGCTTGAGGAAGAGACCGGAGGATGAAACGCAAGAAACACCTCGAAGTGCTGACGAAGAATGATTGCGGCGAACTCGTTGAGCTTCGCATTGACCGCGACGGGACCATCCGCAAGGAAAAGCCCAGGTTCTGAACCGCGTGGCTATGCTCCGAGTGCCGCTCCGGCCGCGAGCATGTGTCACCGACCAGGAGGGCAGGCATGAGGAGGGCGTCGGGGCATGCGAACGGGGGCCGTGCGCATCAGTCTCTCGATGCGCTCAATTTCTTCTTGGCCGACGTGCGGGATGGGCTCGGACCATATCTCGCCATCTACCTGCTCACGGTGCAGCGCTGGGACGAGGCCTCGATCGGCCTCGTCATGTCAATTGGCGGGATTTCCGCCATCCTTGCTCAGACCCCGGCCGGGGCGCTGATTGATCGCACCCACGCCAAGCGCGCTGTGGTGATCGCCGCCGCGACCGTGATCACGCTTGGCTCCGTGATGCTCCCCTTTCTGCCGAGCTTCTGGCTTGTCGCACCCATGCAGGCGCTGACTGGCGCCTCCGGTGCCATTTTTCCGCCGGCGATCGCCGGGATCACGCTCGGCATTGTCGGGCCGAAAGCATTCGCCAAACGGATCGGGCGGAACGAGGCGTTCAACCACGCGGGTAATGCGACCGCGGCTGCAATCTCCGCCGCCACCGCCTATTTCTGGGGACCGATTGTCGTCTTTTGGCTCATGTCAGCCATGGCGGTCGCCAGCGTGATTGCGACTCTTGCCATCCCTTCGAGCGCCATCGACCATGACGTCGCGCGCGGACTTCACGAGAGCGCGGCGGCGAGACACGAGCATCCGTCCGGCTGGCGTGTGGTTTTGACGTGCCGGCCGCTGCTGATCTTCGCCGCCTGCACTACGACCTTCCACTTCGCGAACGCCGCGATGCTGCCGCTCGTCGGTCAGAAGCTCGCGCTAATAGACAAGGCGTTGGGTACAAGCCTGATGGCGATCTGCATTGTGGCTGCGCAGGCCGTGATGGTGCCGGTTGCGATGGTTGTCGGTGCAAAGACTGATGCTTGGGGGCGCAAGCCGTTCTTCATCGTTGGGTTCACCATCCTTGCGATGCGCGGCGCTCTCTATCCGGTGTCTGACAATCCGTATTGGCTCGTCGGCGTGCAGCTTCTGGACGGCGTCGGAGCCGGCGTGTTCGGAGCTCTGTTCCCGGTCATTGTCGGGGATCTGACGCGCGGGACGGGCCATTTCAACGCAAGCCAGGGCGCGATCGCCACAGCCCAGGGGATTGGCGCCGCACTCTCGACGAGCGTCGCCGGGGTGATCGTAGTCGACGCGGGGTACAGCGCCGCCTTCCTCCTCCTCGCCGGCATAGCCGCCGCCGGCCTGCTGTTGTTTTGGCTTGCCATGCCTGAGACGCGCGATGCGCTGCCTCGGGACGGGAGCCGACAACCGGAATCGGCCGCGGTCCAGAGTCTTCCGATTTTGGCTGAATCAGAGGGGTTCCCAAATCAGCTGCGATCTCATTCAAGCTGCATGCTGGATGGAGGCCGGCATGGATGGCGCGACCCTGCTCTCTCGATCTGTGTGAGCGTGTGGTGGCGTCGGTTGCGGGCAGCGAGCCTGCCGGATGGTGGCCGAGCCATACAACGTGGGCGTTGCGAGTGTGGTCAGGTGGTCGCAGCGCGCGCGCAGGACGGGCAGCGCGGCCACCAAGCCCATGGGCGGCCGACGGCCGTAGTTGCCGGAGAAGGAGCGCGGCTGGCTGCTGGGGCGGCTGGCTGAGAAGCCGGATCTGACCCTGCACGCGCTGCCGAGGAAGCTCGGTGAACGCGGTATCGTGGTGTCATGCGATCCGCTCTGGCGTTCTCCCAAACGCGAGGGCGTCAGCTTCAAAAAAACGTGTTTGCGACCGAGCGGGATCGCCCCGACATCGCCTGCCGCCGGGCCCGGTGGAAGCGACATCAACGGAAGATCGATCCGGCGCGCCTCGTCTTCATCGATGAGACCTGGGCTAAGACCAACATGGTTCGCACCCACGGCTGGCGGCGGCGGGGTATCCCGCTCAGGGCTCGCGTGCCGCACGGCCATTGGCGCACCATGACCTTCCTCGCCGCGCTCCGGCACGATCGGATTGACGCGCCCTGCGTCATCGATGGCCCGATCAACGGCGAGAGCTTCCGTGCCTATATCGAGCCGCTGCTGGTGCCGACGCTGCAGCCAGGCGACATCGTCGTCATGGACAATCTCGGCTCGCACAAAGGTCGCGCCGTCCGGGCGGCCATCCGCGCCGCAGGGGCGCGGCTGTTCTACCTTCCGCCATATCCACCCGACCTCAATCCGATCGAGCAGGTCTTCGCCAAGCTCAAACATCTGCTGCGCAAAGCCGCCGCGCGCACCGTGGCGACCGTCTGCGCCGCCATCGGCAAGTTGCTCGAAGCATTCACGCCAGAGGAGTGCGCCAACTACTTCCGCAACTCAGGCTATGCACCAACCTAAATTCATCATGCTCTAGACCAGAGAATCCAACGACTTACGGCACAGGCGATTGAAGTCATTCAATTTCTTCGCCGTATTCGGCGACACTCAACCGCATTCGACAGCATCCGCCGGATGACGACCCCGTTAGGGGCGGCGGACGTATTGCGGAGTTGAAATTGTCTTCGCTCGATAATTCGACCCGCTTTCGGTGGCCAGACTACGCTGCCACGGTCGGAAGCGGACGCCGGCGCGGAACTGATGCCAACACACTTAGTTGCAGCCAGGTCGGGAAGGCTCGGCACAGTTCGGGCGGGCCATGCAAGTCGATCGAGCCGTCCGCGACCGCCTGCTTGAGCGGAATGTCGCCGTACCACACCCACGTGATCGTGCGGCTATCGGTCGTGACGAAGAGATCAATATCCAAGCCAGGATCGGTAATGCAGAGCTCGACCCCGTCGGAATTGCCAACGATCCAAGCGTAGCGTTTAGCCTTGGGCTGGTCCGTAAACTCGAAACCGATCACAATACGCGTGGCGGGCATGCGATCGAGATTCATGCGCCGATGCAGATCCCACAAGATCAGCCGTGGATCGGCGTTCCCACGTTTGAGGGTGGCAGGAAACCAACGCTTGCCCCATTTGCCGAGTCCGATCATGAGTGGGGCAAGCTCGCGGCCGGCTTCCGTCAGCACGTACTCGATACGTGCGTATGCGCGTCGCCGCTCTACAATTCCAGCCTTCTCGAGGGACTTCAGCCGTTGCGACAACAATGAGGGAGACATGCGGGGTACGCCGTGATGGATGTCATTGAAGCGCTTCGCGCCAAGAATTAGTTCGCGCAGGACCAGCGGGGTCCATCGCTCTGTCAGGATCTCCGCCGCCAGCGCCAGCGGGCAGAATTGTCCATACCCTTTCATGGCTCAGTTATCTCCGAAGCCCCTCCGCCGCGCCACTACAGTTCCTGTAGTTGAGCTCGGCTGCTGATCCTACTAGACTCGTATAAGACCGTTTCTGAGGATGGGAAGAAACGATGACGACCATCGAGCAGCGGGTAGCGAAACACTACACGCACGGGGCGTTGAGCGAAGCGATCTACCGAGGCTTGGAGAGTCTCGGGCGCAGCGCGAACGACTTCCGCGATACCGATCTCGCCGGGATGGACGAGTTTCATATGGGCGGCCGCGAAGCGACCGCAGCGCTTGCTGAGAAGCTCGATCTGAAGCCGGCCATGTTGTTGCTGGACGTCGGCTGCGGCATTGGCGGCGCGGCGCGTTACTTCGCCCAGACCTTCGGATGCCGCACGACCGGCATCGATTTGACACCGGAATATGTCGAGACGGCGCGCGCGCTGGCCAAGCGGCTCGGCCTTGCGGAAAGGGTCGAGTTCCGAGTGGGGAGCGCTCTTGATCTTCCATTTACCGATGCAAGCTTCGACGCTGCCACGCTTCTTCATGTCGGGATGAACATTTCCGACAAACGGAGGCTCGCCGCGAATGTCCATCGAGTGCTGAAGCGGGACGGAATGTTCGGCGTCTTCGACGTGATGCGGACGGGACCGGGCACGATCAACTATCCGACACCTTGGGCGGCGGACGAGTCGACGTCCTTTGTGGAAGGTCCGGCCGAATATAAGGAAGCGCTCCGAGCAGCGGGTTTCGTCGTGATAAGCGAGCGGAATCAGCGGCAGATGGCTCTCGACTTCTTTGCCCGAATCCGTGCCCGCGTGGCGACGAGCGGACCACCGCCGCTCGGTCTGCACGTCCTAATGGGAAAGGACGCTCCGCAGAAGATCACGAACATGGTTATGATGCTCGAACAAGGCACCATCGCGCCGATCGAGCTCATCGCGAGGCGAAATTGACCGGCCATCATTAAGCAGCTCGAAGAGAGCATTCTCTTGAGCTGGGGATCGGGACGGTTCCGCCCCTTTCCGCCCCTTTCCGCCCGTTTCTGCCTCTGCGCCGCTGCTTCGAAAAGAGCATCTTGCCTGCCGCGAAGGCTCACCGCTCAGTGACAGGCATGAAGCAACATCTGACCGAGCGCGCCATCAAGGCGGTGGTACCGGAGCTCGATCGCGACGTTCTCATCTACGACGACGAAGTGACGGGATTCGCGATTTGCGTCTATCGCTCCGGCAGGGGCGCGTTCGTCCTCCGATACCGGATCGCAGGCCGCGCGCGTCATTTCACCATCGGCTCGTGGCCGGACTGGTCGGTGACCGCTTCGCGCGAGGAAGCCAAACGGTTCAACCGGGAAGTGGACGCCGGCAACGATCCGCTCGGCAAGCGAATCGAGCAACGCCATGCGCCGCCGATGTCCGATCTGATCGACCGCTACCTCAAGGAGCACGCGGTCAATCTCGCGCCGCGGAGCTTCAGTGACAGGACCTCGCTTCTGTGCAAGCTGGTCGAGCCGGAATGGGGCGCCCGCAAGGTCGCCGAGATCACCCCAGAAGATGTCGATCGGCTGCTCGCCAAGATCGCCAAGGGCCGGCCCCGGCCGCGCAAGGAGAGGCCGAAGTACAAGCGCCGGCACGCCATGGCGAAGGCGCGCCCGACGCCGATCCGAGCGAACCGCGTCGGCGAAATCCTGCGCAAGATATTCAACCTTGCGATCCGCTGGCAGATGCGGCCGGACAATCCCGTCGTCGGCTTCTCACGCTTTCCCGAAATCCCGCGCGATCGGTTTCTTTCGGCCGACGAGATCAAGCGCCTTGCCGACGTGCTTGCCGAGCATCCGAACCGCCGCTGCGCGAACGTCATTCGGCTGATCCTGCTCACCGGCGCGCGCCGCGGCGAAGCGATGAACGCGCGCTGGGAGCAGTTCGATCTTGAGAACGGCATCTGGACGAAGCCCGCGGCCACCACGAAGCAGCGCCGGCTTCATAGGGCGCCGCTTTCGCGGGCCGCGGTTGAGCTCGTGCGCGCGATCCGCGCAAGCGTGCCTGCCGATTGCCCGTGGGTCTTCCCCGGCGAGATCAAGGGCAACCCGTTGCGCGAAATGCAAACCTTCTGGGAAGGCGTGCGCGCGAAGGCGATGCTTGGCGACGCCCGCATTCACGATCTTCGGCACACCTTCGCTTCGCTGCTCGTGTCGGGCGGCATGACGTTGCCGATGGTCGGCTGGCTGCTGGGGCATACGCAGGCGCAAACCACGCTCCGCTATGCACATCTATATGATGACCCGCTTCGTGCAGGCCTTGACCAAGTCGGAGAGGTGTTGCGTCCCAAGCTCAGGCTCGTTGACACGGCCACGGCTGGGCCGAGCGGGCCACAAGCGGCCGGTTCCGTCGCCGCCGTGCGGTGATTAATGCATCCTTTCTCCGCAAAATATGCGGTGATCGCCCTTGCACGTGCGGCGAATAGCGGTCATATTCTCCGCAGATGATGCGGAGAATGCCGACTTATATCCACGAGCTGCCCGATTGGCCCAAATTCCGCTGGGATCAGAACCGCTTGGCCGACCGCCTGGCAGCGGTCCGCCATCGCCAGGGCCGGCTGATCGGCCGCATGGAGGCCTTGGGCTTTCCCCTGCGCAGCGAGGCGACGCTTGAGAACCTCACCCAGGAAGTCCTGAAGTCCAGCGAAATCGAGGGCGAAATCCTCGACCGCGAACAGGTGCGCTCCTCGATCGCGCGCCGCCTCGGGATGGACATCGGCGGGCTAACCGCCGCGGACCGGCACGTCGAGGGCGTCGTCGAAATGATGCTCGATGCCACCGAAAAATACAGCGAACCGCTGACCACGGAGCGGCTATTCGGCTGGCACGCGGCCATGTTTCCGACCGGCCGCAGCGGCATGAAGCGGATCACGGTCGGCGGCTGGCGTGACGACGCGTCGGGTCCGATGCAGGTCGTCTCCGGGCCGATCGGACGCGAGCGCGTGCACTATGAGGCGCCGCCGGCGCACCGCTTGGCTGCGGAGATGAAGGCGTTCCTCGACTGGTTCAACGGCGAGGCCGCCATCGATCCGGTGCTCAAGGCCGCCGTCGCGCATCTCTGGTTCGTCACCATTCATCCCTTCAATGACGGCAACGGACGCATCGCACGCACGATCGCCGATATGGCGCTGGCGCGGTCCGAAGGCACCGCGCAGCGCTTCTACAGCATGTCGGCGCAGATCCGGCAGGAGCGCAACGCCTATTACGATATCCTCGAACGCACGCAGAAGGGCGATCTCGACATCACGTCGTGGCTGGAATGGTTTCTCGGCTGTCTCGATCGGGCTTTCGACGGCGCCGAGTCGACGCTCTCCAACGTGTTCAAGAAGGCGCGCTTCTGGGAAAAGCACGCCGGGGCGGCCTTCAACGATCGCCAACGCGACATGCTCAATCGCCTGCTGAACGGCTTTGAAGGCAAGCTCACGACGTCCAAGTGGGCGCAGATCGCAAAGTGCTCGCAGGACACGGCGCTGCGCGACATCGACGATCTCGTTGCCCGCGGCATCCTGCGCAAGGAGCCGGCCGGCGGGCGCAGCACGAGCTACTCGCTGGAGGAGCCATAGAAGTTCAGAGACGGCTCAATTCCCGCCAAACCGACGTGACCTTCTTTCGGGTCATGCGGGTCTGAGGCGATCTACGTCTAGCTATCTTCGTCGGTCGTGGCATCGATAGCACGCCGATCTGCCTCAGCTTCGATGCGACGTATATTCTCCTGATAGTTTCGATGTGTCGCCTGCATATCCACGTTTACTGGAAGGAACGCATCACAGCGACCGAGCAGACGAATGCTCTCTGCGTCCCACACCTCTAAAATTCCATTCATTATGTAATCGAGGCAAAATCGCATGACCGTGGCACCTTGCCGAGCGGCCTTTTCACTACCATCGTCGCGAGCCGCGATGCCATCCTGAATGTCAATCTCGAGTCGCTCTTTTCGAAAATTCAGGCCGATCATGATTTCTGTGAGGTGGTCATCAGAAGTGCAGCGAACAACAGCGCAGCCGTCGGCAACCTCAACAATGCGAGCGATTAAGTTCTCTAGGCTGAATCGACATTAAGCGGGGAGCCATTGTAGGGCGCCTGCGAGATGAAGGGCGGCGAGAAAGTGGGCATCTCGTCGGTCATATCGGGTGGCGATGCGCCGGAAATGTTTGAGCTTGTTGAA